>WNFO01004574.1_pt1 | contig 11958 bp, 9 predicted proteins | sample 5400251 | NCBI WGS metagenome assembly WNFO01 (sample SAMN13153354, study PRJNA577476) | soil metagenome | isolation source: 100 cm saprolite under Madrone tree | place: USA:California | collected 2016-06-14
GCCCTGGGCACCAAATCACATGATTGCCGATTGGCCTGCGCCCGGCTCCGCCTTCGCGGCGGCCGGCGCGCTGCGTTGCTGAGCCTGCTCCAAGAGGCAGTGGACGGGCGCTCGCCCGCTCGATTTCCAGGGTGCGCGGCGCTGCGAGACGTGTGTCCGTGTAGCGTCCGGGCACACGGCGACACGGACGCTTCACTGCGGGGTGGCCGTGCGCCTACCCTCCGGCACACCGATCGAGGAAGAGGCAGCTTCCATGCTTGGTTCTGGACAAAGCATGGACACGACAACCTGGAAACTCATCCTCGCTCTGGCCCTCCTCGCTCCTGCGCTGCCTGCGGCCGCGCAGACCGACCCCGACGTCATCTGGAAGGGAGATTTCGACGACGGAGCAAGCTCGCTCGCCGGGCACTGCAATGCCGGCGACAACCAGTGGTGCAACACGCAGACGATGCGCGCGCAGCAGATCCAGGTAGTGGCGGATCCGGTCGCGCAGGGGCGGTACGCCGCCCGGTTCGAGGTGAAGTTCGGCGACGTTTTCAGCTACTACTCCGACAGCCGCAGCCTGATGACCGGCCCCGACTCGCTCTGGGAGAACGAGGGCAACGAGCGCTGGTACCGCTGGCAGGCGCTCTGGCCGCAGGGTTGGGTGGGCTCCTATCCCAAGTGGGACGAGCTCAGCAATCCAGCCGCGCGTTCCAGCGCAGGTTCGCTCGTCGTGTGGCACCACGATGCGAACGGCGGAGTCGAGCAAGGCTCGGCGCCGCTCTACATCGGCGCGGACGACAACAACCTCTGGCTCTGCCTCGTCGATCAGGCGACCAGCAACTGCCGCGAGAACATCACGCTGGCGCCGCTGCAGCGGTCGCACTGGCACGACTTCATCCTGCACGCGAGGTGGTCGCCGGACGCGAGCGTTGGCTTCCTCGAGATGTGGATCGACGGCGCCAACGTCCTGCCCAAGCACTTTGCGCCCAACATGTACCCCGGGATGCGCAACTACCTCGTCGTCGGGTTGTACCGGAACGGCCGGATCGGCGATCCGAATCTGCTCTACCCGAACGGAACGCACGTGTACGGCACGGACGGAACGCCGGGCGTCGCCTACCTCGACGGCTTCATCGCCGGGAAGACGCAGCAGTCGGTCCTGGCTGAACGGCCCTGGGGTCCACCCGCGCCCGACGCAGGCACCGATGCGGGTCCGACTCCCGCGCCAGGCCCGCAGGCGCCCGACGTGGATGGCGGAACGCCTCCAGTGAAGACCGGTCTCGCGGGGATCGGTTATCCCAGCGGCTGCACCAGCGTCGGTTCGAGCATCGCCTGGCTCGCGCTGCCGCTGCTCGCCGGCGCGCTCCGGCGACGCCGCATGCGTCGAGGCTAGCCCCGTCAGCTTGCGCAGGAGGCGAGCTTCTCGGCGACGGAAAAATACGTCGCAGAGGGGTGGTGCAACACCAGCGCCGAGACGCTCGCTTCCGGGTCCATCATGAACCCGTCCGTCAGCTGCACGCCGATGCTCTCCGGTCGAAGGAGCTGGAAGAGCGGCGCCTGGTCTTCCAGGCGAGGACAGGCGGGATAGCCGAACGAGTACCGCTTGCCGCGATATCGCGCCTTGAACCGGTCGGACATCGGCATGTCGAGCGGATCGGGGAAACCCCACTGGCGCCGCAGCTCGGTATGGAGGAGCTCGGCGAACGCTTCCGCCGTCTCCAGCGCGAGCGCCTGCAGGATGTGCGAGCGGAGGTACTCGCCGGCGTGCTTCATCTTCTCGGCGGCTTCGCGCACCCCCTCGCCGGCGGTCACGACGAAGAGGCAGATCGCGTCTCCCTCGGGCGCGACGTAATCGGAAAGGCAAAGGCCGCCAGGCTCTGACTGGCGGGGAAAGTCGAATCGCGTCGCCGCTCCGCCCGCGGCGTCCTGCACGACGACCGCGTCGCCGTCGGGCGCCGCCCGGAAGAATTGGTAGACGGCCCTGGGCCGGAGCATCCCCCTGTCCTTGCACCAGCTCTTGACCGACTCCACGTGTCCCCGGAGCTCCAGCGCCTTCCTTCCCGGCTCGCTGAGGAGCAGCTCCGATTCCGGGGTGGAGTCGAGGTCGCGCACCAGCGACGACTTCAAGCCCAGGTGCTTGCCGTACAGCATGACCGGATTGACGAATCGCCAGATCTGATCCAGCGGCATGCCGAGAAGGACATGGCGGCTCCAGTCCGGCGCCGGCGGCAGCTCGGTGATCCTGGCCACGCTGCGGGCCCCGGTGGCGCGCTCCGGGATGCGCGCAACCGCTGCTCCGGTGGAGCGCGCGACCGGCCGCTGTGCGAGCTGCTCCCGAAGCTGCGCGCGTCCTTCCTGGTCGACGAGCTTCTTCGCCAGGTCCAGACCCGCCATCGCGTCGCGGGCGTAGGTCACCGTGCCGCCGTAAGCGGGCGCGATGCTGCCGGTGACGAAGTTGCGCGAGAGCGCGGCGCCCCCGACCAGCAGCGGAACGTCGATGCCCGCGGCTTTTAGATCCGTGGCGGTGGCGACCATCTGGTGGGCGGACTTCACCAAGAGCCCGCTCAGACCGACGATGTCCGGCCGGTGCTCGCGAACCGCCTCGATCAGACGCTCGGGTGGCACCTTGATGCCGAGGTTGACCACCTCGAATCCGTTGTTGGAGAGGACGATCTCCACCAGGTTCTTCCCGATGTCGTGAACGTCCCCCTTGACGGTCGCGAGGATGACCTTTCCGCGCGTCGCGCACGACGCCTTGTCCATGAACCGCTGGAGGTGGTTGACGGCCGCCTTCATCGCTTCCGCGCTCTGGAGCACCTCCGCCACGATCAGCTGGTTGTCGTTGAAGAGCCTGCCCACCTCGTCCATCCCCCGCATCAGGGGACCGTTGATGATGTCGAGGGGTTTCGTGGTCTTCAGCTTTTCGTCCAGGTCGTCGACCAGGCCGTCCTTCGTTCCCTCGACGACGTAGCGGGCCAGGCGCTCGTCGAGGCCCAGCTTCTCTGCCACCGGAGCGCGCGGGTTCCGCTCGCGAAAATGGGCCGTGAACGCCGCCGTCGCCGAACGCATCCGCTCGTCGGCGGTCGGGCCGTCGCCGCGCACGAAGAGGACGTCTTCCGCCAATCCCCTGTCCTTCTCCGGTATCGACGGATACCTCTCCAGCTTCTCGGCGTTCACGATCGCGAGATCGAGACCCGCCTGCACGCAGTGGTAGAGGAATACGGAGTTGACCACCTCGCGGCCGGCGGGCGGCAGCCCGAACGACACGTTCGAGATCCCGAGCACGGTCTTGCACCGGGGCAGACGTTGCTTGAGGAGACGCACGGCCTCGATGGTGTCGAGCGCCGAGCCGGTATAGTTCGCGTCCCCGGATGCGCAGGGAAACACCAGCGGGTCGAAGTACAGGTCCTCCTCGGGAATGCCGTACTTGCGGGTGAGCAGATCGTGGCTGCGCAGCGCGACCGCGAGCTTCTGCTCGGCGCGGATCGCCTGACCCTTCTCGTCGATGCAGCCGACCACCAGGGCGGCGCCGTACCGTTTCGCGAGCGGCACCACGTTCGCGAATCGCTTTTCGCCATCCTCGAGGTTGACGGAATTGATCACCGCCTTTCCCTGGCAGAGGATCAGGGCGGCCTCGATCGCGCGCTCGTTGGTCGAGTCGATCATCAGCGGGGCGCGCACCATCCGGACCATCCGCTCCAGCAGCCGGCGCATGTCGGCAACCTCGTCGCGGTCGGTCTGCTGGGTGGACACGTCGATGACGTGGGCGCCTCGCTTGACCTGGGCCCGGGCGATCTCGGCGGCCTCCTCGTAGCGCTCCTCCTTGATCAGATCGCGGAACTTCTTCGATCCCAGCACGTTGGTGCGTTCGCCGACGATGAGCGGGCGCGTGTCGTCGCCGACCTCGAGAACATCGACGCCCGAGAGCGCCGATCTCCGGACTTCAGGCACGCGGCGCGGCGGGATCCTGCGCGCCATCGCCGCCAGGGCGGCGATGTGCGCCGCCGTCGTTCCGCAGCAACCGCCCACCAGGTTCAGCCACCCCTCCTTGCCGAACCTCTCCAGCGTGGAAGCAAAGACGGCCGGCGTCTCCAGATATCTGCCCTGCTCGTCCGGAAGCCCCGCGTTCGGCACGCAGGCCACGCGCGTGCGCGCGTACCGGGAGAGCGACCGCAAGTGGTCGCTCATGAAGGCTGGCCCGGTCGAGCAGTTGAGGCCGAGGTAGAGCAGATCCACGTGCTCCAGCGAAATCAGCGCCGCCTCCGCGGACTGGCCGGCGAGCATCGTCCCCGTCGGCTCGATGGTGAGCGAAACGGCGACCGGGATGCGGTCCTGATGCGCAAGGCCGGCCTGCACCCGCTCCACCGCGAGGAGCGCAGCTTTCACGTTGCGCATGTCCTGGCAGGTCTCGACCAGGAAATAGTCCGCTCCTCCTTCGAGCAGGCCACGCGCCTGCACTTCGTAATGCGCGGTGAGCTCTTCGAGCGTCGCGCCGCCGGTGACCGAGATGGCCTTCGTCGTCGGTCCCATCGAGCCGGCGACGAACCTGGGCGCCTCCGCCGTCGAGAACGCATCGGCCATCTCCCGGGCCAGGGCCGCGCCGATCCGATTCAGCTCCCGAGCGTCCTCCGCCAGGTCGTATTCGGCGAGGACGAGCGGAGTGGCCCCGAACGTATTCGTCTTGAGGATGTCGGCGCCCGCCTGGAGGTAGCTCGCATAGATCCCGCGGATGAGATCGGGACGCGTCCGCACGAGTTGCTCGTTGCAACCTTCGTAGACTCCACCGCCAAAATCGGAAGCGGAGAGGTGGTGCTCCTGGATGGCAGTTCCCATCGCGCCGTCCAGCACCAGGACGCGCTCGAGCAATGCCTTGCCCAACCCCGCGACTCGCTCCGCCCCCATGTTCCCCCTCCGCGGCGGCCCGACCGTCGCACGCGAACGTATGGCCTCGCCCCTCGCCCAGGCTAGCGTGCAAGACATTTCCCACTCGGCGACTCTTTTTCGTCTTCCTGCATCGCTCCCGCGGGCACGCCGTTTGCTGGGCGAGGGGCGCCGGGGGGATCGAACATGGGTAATGCCGCGCAACTGGCGCAAGAGGCGGAGTTTTTCAACCGCTGGGCCGAGGAGAGTGCGAAGCATCTCGAGCCGCTCGATCCGGCGGTGCTGGAGCGGTATCGAACGCCGGGGAACCTGCACCCGAAAGAGTATTGCTTCCGGCTCCTGGGCGACCTCCGCGACAAGACCATCCTCGACGTCGGCTGCGGCGAAGGCGAGGACGGGATGATCCTCGCAAAGCTCGGTGCTCGCGTGACCGGCCTCGACGTGTCGCCGGCCGCGATCGAGTTGGCCAGGCAGCGGGCCCAGGTCAACGGCGTCTCTGACCGAACGCGGTTCGTCTGCGCTCCGCTGGACACGGCCGACCTGCCCGAGAGGTCCTTCGACGTGATCTGGATCGACCAGGTGCTGCATCACGTCCTCGACAACCTCGAAGGAACCCTGCAGGGTCTACTGAAGGCAGCGAAGCCCGGCGCGCTGATCGTCTGCAGCGAGCCGGTGAACCTGAACAAGACGCTGCGGAAGATCCGCTTCCTGGTCCCGGTCCACACCGAGGTGACGCCGGGAGAGCGGCCGCTGGAGAAGCCCGATCTCGCAGTGCTGGAGGCGCTGATTCCAGGCTTGGAGAAACGGCACTTCTGTTTCCTCGGCCGCCTGATACGATTCGTGATTCCCGGATTCCGCTACGAGCGCGCTCCTCTCTGGCGACGGATGCTCGCGGACCTCATCAGCTGTTTCGACTGGATCATCCTCAGGGTGCCCGTCCTCGAGGAGCTGGGCGGAATCGGCATCCTGTCCGGCCGGAAGCGGGCTTAGCCACCCGTCCGGCCTACCGATCGGCACGCGGCTTGCTCGTGCCGATCACCTGGGGGGCGCCAATGGAAAAGCGGGAATTCCTCTTCACGTCAGAGTCGGTCACCGAAGGACATCCGGACAAGGTCTGCGACCAGATTTCCGACGCCGTGCTCGACGAGTGTTTGCGGCAGGACCCGCGCAGCCGCGTCGCGCTGGAGACCGCGGTGAAGACGGGACTGGTCGTCCTCCTGGGCGAGATCACCACCCGGGCAGCCATCGACTACTCAACGATCGTGCGCCGCACCGTGGAGCGCATCGGTTTCACCGAAGGCGCGATGGGTTTCGACGCCAGATCTTGCGCCGTCATCACGGCCGTGGAACGGCAGTCGCCCGAGATCGCCATGGGGGTCGACCGCGTCGAGCCCGGGGAGCAGGGCGCAGGCGATCAGGGCATGATGTTCGGCTACGCGTGCGACGAGACGCCCGAGCTGATGCCGCTCCCGATCGCGCTCGCCCATCGGATCACCCGGCGCCTGGCGGAAGTCCGCCGCGGCGAATTGAAGTGGCTTCGTCCGGATGGGAAAAGCCAGGTCACTGTTGAGTACCGGAATGGCCAGCCCGCCTCGGTCCAGGCGGTCGTGGTCGCGGCGCAGCACGACGAGGCCGTCGCCACGGGAACGCTCCGCGACGCCATCCACGCGGAGGTGATCGACAAGGTGGTCCCCGCCGATCTCCGCTCACCGGACATGAAGTGCTGGATCAACGCCACCGGCCGATTCGTCATCGGCGGACCTCTGGGCGACTCCGGCGTGACCGGCCGGAAGATCATCGTGGACACTTACGGCGGAATGGGCCGCCACGGCGGCGGCGCATTCTCGGGCAAGGATCCTTCCAAGGTGGATCGCTCGGCGGCCTATGCCGCGAGGTGGGTCGCGAAGAACGTGGTCGCCGCCCGGCTGGCGCGCCGCTGCGAAGTCCAGATCGCGTATGCGATCGGCGTCGCCGAGCCGGTCAGCATCATGGTGGAGACGTTCGGCACCGCGCTGGCGCCCGAGAAGCGCATCGAGGAGGCCGTGCGCGAGGTCTTCAGCCTCCGGCCCGCCGCCATCATCGAGGGCCTCCAATTGCTGCGCCCGATCTACGAGAAGACCGCGGCCTACGGTCACTTCGGACGTTCGGAGCCGGAGTTCAGCTGGGAAAGCACCGATCGCGCCGAGGCCCTGCGCGAAGCCACCGGACTCCGCGCTCTCGCGGCTTGAAGAGGACAGACATGCGAACCAACACGGCCGTCCGCGCCGACTCGCTTCCCTTCGACATCAAGGACCCGGGCCTCGCGAAGGCGGGTCGGGGCCGCATCGATTGGGCTGCCCGGTCGATGCCTGTCCTGAGGATCATCCGGGAGCGATTCGCCCGGGAGCGGCCACTGGCCGACCTCCGCATCTCCGCTTGCATGCACGTCACCTGCGAAACCGCGGCGCTGGTGCAGACGCTGAAGGCCGGGGGCGCCGACGCCGTGCTCTGCGCCTCCAACCCGCTCTCCACCCAGGACGACGTCGCGGCGGCGTTGGTGGACGAGGGCATCGGCGTCTACGCGATCAAGGGGGAGGATCGGGACACCTACTTCCGCCACCTCGGCGCGGCGCTCGATCACCGCCCCATGCTGACGATGGACGACGGGTGCGACCTGGTCTCGGCCATCGTGTCGCAGCGGCGCGATCTGCTCCGCGAGATCGTCGGGGGGACCGAGGAGACCACCACCGGCGTGGTCCGGCTGCGCGCGCTGGAGGCAAGCGGCGAATTGCCCTTTCCGGTGATCAGCGTGAACGACGCGCTCACCAAGCACATGTTCGACAACCGGTATGGAACGGGCCAGTCGACGCTCGACGGGATCATCCGCGCGACCAATCGTCTCGTCGCCGGGCAGGTCTTCGTGGTCCTCGGATACGGCTGGTGCGGCCGCGGGCTGGCCGCGCGCGCGAAGGGCATGGGCGCCGACGTGGTCGTCACCGAGGTGGACCCACTCAAGGCGCTGGAAGCCACCATGGACGGGTACCGCGTCATGCCGTCGCTCGACGCCGCCGCGATCGGCGACTTCTTCTGTACGGTGACGGGCAATTCCGGCGTGCTCACTGGCGAGCACTTCTCGCGCATGAAGGACGGCGCCATCGTTGCGAACAGCGGCCATTTCAATGTCGAGATCGACGTCCAGTGGCTGGAGGAGAACGGCCGCAGGCGGCCCGTCCGCGCTTTCCTCGACGAGTACGAGCTCGCCAACGGCCACCGAATCGCCTTGCTCGGCGAAGGCCGGCTGATCAACCTCGCCGCCGCGGAGGGACACCCCTCCAGCGTGATGGACATGAGCTTCGCCAACCAGGCGCTGTCGGCGGAGCACCTGGTCAAGCACGCGCGAGCGCTCTCTCCGGCGGTGTATCCAGTCCCGCCGGAGATCGATCGCGAGATCGCCCGACTCAAGCTGCACGCGATGGGAGTCCGCATCGACCGCCTCACGCCGGCGCAGGAGCGCTATCTGGCTTCCTGGCAGGAAGGCACCTAGGTGCGCATCTCCGACCTGCTTCAGTTCGCCGCGGAGCGCGGAGAGCCGGTCTTCTCGTTCGAGTTCTTTCCGCCCAGGACCGACGAAGGCCGCGCGGCGTTCGTCGAGGCCGTCCGGCGGCTGCGGCCGCTGGGGCCGGGATTCGTCAGCGTCACCTGGGGAGCGGGCGGCTCCACGCGCGGTCGCACGCTGGAAATGGTGATGTGCTGCAAGCGCGAGTTCGAGATCGAAGCCATGGCGCACGTCACCTGCGTCGGCGCCACCCGGACCCAGCTGGTCGACGCCCTCAACGAGCTGATGGACGCGGGGATCGAGAACATCCTGGCGCTCCGCGGCGACCCTCCCCGGGGGCAGCGCGAGTTCGTCGCCACCGAAGGAGGGCTGCGCCATGCCTCCGACCTCGTCGAGCTCGCTCGCGAAGTGGCGGCGAAACGCAACCAGCGCGTTTGCATCGGCGCGGCTTGCTATCCGGAGGGGCACCCGGAGTGCCGCGACGTGCTGCAAGACCTCGCCCACCTCAAGGTCAAGGTCGACGCCGGGGTCGATTTCCTGGTGACCCAGCTCTTCTTCGACACTCGGACCTACCTCGACTTCCTGGGAAGGGCGCGGGCCGCCGGAATCGGGGTACCCATCCTCCCGGGGCTGATGCCGGTGACCAACGTCGAACAGATCCGTCGATTCACCACCCTCTGCGGCGCGACGATGCCGCCGATGCTCTCGGCTGCCCTCCGGGTGCGGGGCGACGACCCGGATGCCACCCTTCAGCTCGGAGTCGCGTATGCCTCGCTGCAGGCCGCCGAGCTGCTCCGCAGCGGCGCCCCCGGAATCCACTTCTACACGCTGAACAAGAGTCCGGCGACCCGCGCCATCGTCGCGGCCCTCCGCGCCGCCCAGCCCTGGCGCACGGCCTAGGCGCGGCCACCGAAGGTGGCGTAGCGCCTACGCCTGAGCGCGGTTGCTCGCGAGCACCGGTCATCAGATGCGTTCCCGTCAGTCCCGGAATCAGGCGGCGGCGCTCGCGTCCATCGCGGCGCGGGGACCTCTCGCGCCCAGTCCGAGCGCACGCCGGTAGAGCGCCTCGTGAGCGTCGGTCATCCGGTCCAGCGATAGCTCGGCCTCGACGAACGCCCGGCCGCGCAGGCCCATCCGGCGCGCGAGCTCCGGGCTCGCTTCCAACTGCCGGAGCCTTGCGGCCAGGGCCCGATGATCTCCCGGCTGCACCAGGAAGCCGCGCACGCCCTCCTCCACCAGCTCCGGCGTGCCGCCCACGCTGGTCGCGACGACCGGGAGGCGCGCGGCCATTCCCTCGGTGACCGCGTTGGAAAGGCCTTCCGCGGTCGAGCAGAGGCAGAGAGCGTGCGAGTGCGCGAGCAACGCCGGCACATCCATCCGGTGTCCGAGCAGGAAGACGCTGCGCTCGAGGTCCAGCTCGCGGATGCGCTGCTCGAGGAACGGACGCTCCGAGCCTTCGCCCGCGCAGACGAAGCGGATGCGCGTGTCGCGCAGCAAGGCCGCGGCCTCGAGCAGGACGCGGTGGGCCTTCACCGGCCAGAGGTTGCCGATCACCGCCACGACGAAGTCGCTTTCCGCGGTGGGCAGCGGCGCCGGCAGCTGCGCGGCGAGCTCGTCGAAGTGCCGGACGTCGAGCCCATTGCGGACCACGACGACGCGGTCAGGGCGGCAGCCCTCCTCCTCGATGCAAACGCGGCGCACGGCCTGGGCGTTGGCGGACACGACATCTGCCTGGCGCGCCGCCAGCATCTCCAGCTGACGGTGCCACTTGCCGAATCGGGGCCGCAGATGACCGAGATCGACGCGGTTGACGATGACGCGCACGCCCGCGATGCGCGCCGCGGCCACACCGATCACGCTGGTCGCGAAGTCGTTCGCGTGCACGAGACGAACACCCAGCTTCCAGATCAGCGCCGCCATCCGCACGACCTGTACCGCGGCCTCGGGCCGCGCCAGCCCCCGCAAGGGCAGGACGTACGGTTCGTGGCCCAAGGCGCGGATGGGTTCGAGGAAAGGCCCCCACGCCTCGAAGCAGCCGACCAGCGCCTCGAACCCCGGCGGATGTCGCCGGAGGCGCTCGATCAGCTGCCGCTCGGTTCCTCCATAGTTGAACCGGGACAACAGATGGAGGACCCGGATGGGCCTCATGGGCTACTTCACGGCCTCGACCGCCAGGTTCCAGCCGAGGAAGTCGGGCACGAAGCGCCCCAGCGGACCCAGCCACTTGCGGTCGTACACGGTGGCGATGGCGCGTACGGACGTGGTGCCGAACCGCCCGAACATCGCGCGAAGCTCATCGGGCTGGTACGCCTTGGTCCCTTCGCTTTCCATGTGATTGGCAAGAACGTCCGCCAGCGAACGCTCGGGCCGCCCCTTCAGCAAGGCGTTCCGCACCCAGAGCTTGTAGGTGACCAGCGAGCGCCGCTGGTAGAGCATGCCGATGAACTTGCCGCCCGGCCGCAGGACGCGGTGGATCTCGTCCACGATCCTCTCTGGACGCTCGGAGTGGTGGATGACGCCCCAGGAGTAGACGAGGTCGAAGGAGGCGTCGGCGAACGGCAAGGACTCCGCATCGACGCGCTTGAGCTCGGAATGGAGGCCGTGGAGCGCCAGATGGCTCCGCGTCGCCTCGATGGCGGCGTCGGTGAGATCCACGCCGTGGCACACTGCTCCAGCCTTCGCCCATTGTACGTGGTCGACGCCGGCACCCACGCCGATCTCGAGGAGGCGGGCACCCTTGCCGCGCTCGAACCGCGCGACCTCAAGGATGTGCGGTTCCTGCTCGTAGCGGTGCCGCTCGACGGACTTGAACCATTCGGCGCTCTGCCGCTCTTTTTCCCCGGTGATCCAGGGACTCGTTCCGCAAGGTTCCCGCTCCCAGTACGCCCTGACCGCCGTTTGAGCCATGGATGTCCCTCTCCCGGGAAACGTGCGCACGGGCGCTCCCTGCTGCAACCAGGTCGCTCAGGCAAGTGGTCCGGCAGCCAGGGCATCTGGCGCCCAAGCATGGAACGGGCCACAAGCAGGGACTTCCGCCCGTTGGCTCAGCGGCGCCGCCGGTAACCCAATGCGAGCGCGCCAAACAACGCGAGCCAGCCCGCGGGCACGCCGCCCTGCGAGCAGCCGCTCGGTAGCGGGTCCACGCCGTCGGGGATCTTGCCCATCGTCATCTGGAGCTCCTGGAGATTCCCTCCGCCAGCGCGAGCCATCCGGAGGCGCGGGCGTCATCGCCCGCCAGCGCCAGCGCCGCAAACCGGAAGTCATCTTGATAGACCGGGCGCTGTCCGCGCGAGCGATTGAGCGAGAGCGCGTTGGCGATCCCGCGTTCCGTCGCCACCTTGGTGGCATGGACGACAAGCGAAACCAGAACGAGGGCGAAGGCAGCAAGACGGCCGACAAGAAGTACCGCGAGGCGGCCACCGATTACGCCAAGCGCACCGACACCGAGCAGGCTGGTCTGCAGGCGGAGCGCGAAGTCGAGGAGCGCAAGAGCGAGTTCGATCAGGCCGAGCAAGCGGGTCGCTCGCACAGCAAGGGCGAGCTGCCCGACGATCTCG
>WNFO01008142.1_pt1 | contig 11958 bp, 13 predicted proteins | sample 5400251 | NCBI WGS metagenome assembly WNFO01 (sample SAMN13153354, study PRJNA577476) | soil metagenome | isolation source: 100 cm saprolite under Madrone tree | place: USA:California | collected 2016-06-14
AAGTACCCATCGCCCCCGCCCTCGCCCCCGCCCCCCCGACTGTCATACCCGCGGGTAATCGGTAGCACCGCTCTAGTGACGATGCTTCGATATCTGCGAACAAAGTTCGGGAGCTGGAACTCACCAATGAATCAGCTCGATTACGGATCCGCGAGCCTGAAAATGAGCTTGCTAATCCCGCAGCAGGGCCTTTGTACGCATCATCATCATCGATAAGTGGCCCGCCAACGCCCCATTTCCCACCCTACTTACGGATTCACTCCTAGCTACTTGTTTGTATGATTAATTGAAATTGATTCATATTGCGGGAGGAGCCATTCGGGGAGGATGGGCACTGTGTTCGCGGCGTGAGTCGTGCCACGCGCACAAGGCGTTGCCTGTACGGTCAAGCGAGCAGAAAAGCTTGATGCGTGCATCAGTACGCGCTTTCCATGATGCGGCAAACGAGGGAGAAGTGGGAAGTTGTGGCGCATGGCCTCGACGATGAAAAGCCCTGACCCAGCACGACATGCACAATGACCAAGTCACCAAAGTCATATTAAGGTCGGCACATAGTTATATACAATGAAGACAAACCGAATATTATTGAGCGGAAACACAAGGCAAAGGGAGAGTGTAACTGTGATAGTTTCGGTAATGTGGAGCTTGCGGCCTGGAGGCCTGAGGATTGGGTCAGTGTCAAGGTGCAACTTGCACCTAGGCGCAGTGCGGCGGCGCCGCGGCGGTTGTAGTCGCGCAACAGTGCCACGTGACACGTGCGCGGGGTTACCTGATGCACCCACATTTGCAATGACGATTTAGGCCTCCTCCGATCACTCACTGTCGTCTCACGGCTACGATGAGTATCGTCACGACTCGGAGGTCATTTCCCATTCGCTCTATGCATTACGGGTACCGAACACACAGTTCAGGTATGGAGATGGCGCCGGTGCCGTCACGTTGGGGATGCCTTGACTATCCCCAGTTTGGCCCGACCAGAGGCGCGCTCGACGTCCTTCTCGATTTAACGACCATCCTACTCGAGTCACAATTTACTGGTATTGCGTTTGATTGATCCCAGAGGGTGTTTCAATCGTTCTCGTGAACCCTCTTAGGAAAAGCAAGGCATAAAACGCATTCCAAGTCGCAACACCCTCCCTCCATGAGGCATCATCATGAAAGTCACCGTCTTCCTGTTTTTGCTCGATTAGAGAAGCGCTGTGTCTCTGACTCGGATGAATATGGGCCCGGTGGATATGGTGATGGCCCCTAGGTTCACGGGATTGACCTTCAGAGGGAAAGATTGACGTGAGAGGCGGTGCTCATATAAGGAGTTGAGGTATAGAAAATTCACACGGGACTTTCTTTTTTCATGTTCAATGAAAAACGCCGTTGAATGTTTTAGTGCACTTAAGAGGCGCGTTCCTTCTTGTAAACACCCAACGTCACCGTACATTATGGTATGTGCTGCTTTACATACCGTCGCTCTGTTTAGGGGCCAGCCACTGGCAGTAAAGACTGCGGGCACCTTCCCACGGCCTCTCTCCTGCAACCGTAGCCATTCCAAAAAGTCCCTCTTTTACCCTCCTACCCTTCTTCCTGCTTTCTCCGAGTCTAGCCGCTTTTAAGCCCTATTATGCAACGCTTGTTTGAGAACTGGTGAAAAGTTGAACGTCCGACCTCGGGGAAGGGGGGAGTGAAACCAAAATCCACATTGGCACCCACAGTAGTATTCAATGGATATGGCCGGGGTACTCACTACAGTACGTAGGGAAGTTTTTGAAGTGAGTGTGCGCCTACTCGATAGTACATCCAGAACTAGCAGTCACCCCGTCATTGATCCCCGTTTTCCATACGGTTGCCCGAGATGATGGCGTAGTGGAGATCCCCGCAGAAATTTGTAAGGTCCTAACGGCTAAGCGCCGCTGCGCCAGCCAGAGGTTTCAAGTTATACGACTGCTGTCATGTAAGCTCAAGCCTAAGTTCGCGTTACCAGCCTGAGTGCCATATATACAGTACCTCAGTGGCACGACGCAAACGCTGCGCAGCCATGCTCCATTCTTCGGCCACCTGCATATGATGCTCACTTGCCTGGGCAAGTCGGATCCTTTCGGGGAAAAATCCGTATATGTATAACGCCACAGGTATACGTTACTGCAGTGCAGAAGACGCGCTAACCAATGGAATGTGCTCTGGGGGCTTCTAGACGTTATATGCGGCGGCCGTGGGGACAATGCAGTGTGCTAGTGAAGCGCCGGAAGGCAAGCGGTCATGGCTAGGTTGATTATCCCTTGTTCGGTCCCCGTGCTTCCTCTGCTACAGCAGCCTGATGCGCGACACCTAGATCGGGTGGAGGTGTGAGAGCCAGATGTATCCGTCGAAGTCCGAGAGTAGGGTTCACATGTGGTTGAGCGGGGTTTTTGCCCATTGTTGAGCTTCGTCCTTGCGAGTACGCCCCCAAGTGCCAGTGGGCCAAGAATTAAACCGTCCATAAGGCACGCGCGCCTCCTAGTATTTGAGCAAGTGCTTCTCAACGCCCCATCACAAGCTGAACAGGTCCCGTGTGCGCCAACACAGAACATGTACTCCACTTCATGCCCTTGAGGACAAATGACCTGCCTCGAGGCTGTCTTGAGCATCGAAAATTCCCAGATACAAGAAGTGCCATTTGGGACATGACGAAACTCATTTCCCAAATGGCAACCGGCGTGTCATCTCACCGGCGTGTCATCATGTCATCTCAGGTGTTGCCGTGATTGTATGTTTGGTCCCCATCAAACCGGGCCGTGAAACCGGAGGCGACCAAAGAAATGACCTGCAGTAGCACTTTTTTCCCCTTCGACGTATCTCCCACGGTTTACACTCTGGACAACATCTTTCATCGACATCATAACCCATCCAATGTGAGACCAAACTTCGAGGCTCGGACAGTTACTGCCGCCAATGGCAATTGCCCTGTCAATCATGGAGGGGTGTCACAATACAGTAGCACGACAGTGTTGCCACCTTCTGGGAATTGAGTTTTCAGGTGTCTACCCACAGAGCGTCATTCGAATTGGGCAGTTATCCCAGCCGTAGTCCACACGCGGACACTACAACAGCACTTCCTCGTACAATCGCATTCAGGTCACCCCCGCATCCTACACGCAGTACTTGCAATGCTTTAAGAAAGGTGGTCGCCTTGTAAGCGACATCGGCACACTCTTTACCTCAACCACTACATAATCTCAAGACTCGACTCGCAGCACAATTTACTGCTCCCATGTATTTGAAGTATACCCAAAGCGTCGTTCCTTTCACATACTGTATTTACGCCTCGCATCTAGTATGTCCCCCTCCAAAAGCTTCCTGTAAACCTCTGGACAAGTCCTACTGTGGTGACTCCGAACTGGTGAGGATTTACAAAGTGCCGAGTAAAACCTCTATCTCCGCAAGTACTCGTCGAACATGGACAAGCCTCGACCTTTGCCTGTACAGGGTATTGCCGGAATAACTTGTATGAATCTACTGCAGTATAACTATAAAATAGAAATTTGAAACCGTAAACTACACACCAATTAGTAATTAGACCAGGACGGCAAAAACGGGCTTATGTTAGTACAACTTGAAACCACCGCGTTAAAAGAGGCAAGATAGATGGATTCCAAGACACTAAGACCGGAAGTTGTATACATGAGGGCGAGACAGGACACAAAACAAGGATGTGGATACAGACAGGACGCAATGTAGGTGCTATGGTTACCCAAAAACAATCACAGATGCGGGCGCGGGCAGTGTGGGTCGAGGCTCATGGTCGTGTCATCGTGGGCACGAGTGAGTGCCCCAGCGTCGAAAGATTCTGCCGTAGACCGTGCGCTGTCCTTACAATGCCACCTGCTTATCCTTCGAATAAGCATTCAGGTTCGCGCACATTATCACTGCACATGGATAACGGGACGAATCCGACAGACTATCATTACAGAAAGCTTCGAGGGAGTACAAGGAACACGAGTGTAGCATAGGGAAAACACACGGAATAGCCCTCTAAGGGACTCGCAAAATTTTCGAGAGGACCAGCCGCACAAGACAGCCGCTAACTTGATAGGTAGAAGATCGTGATACCGTGAATCTTCAGTCTTGCCTCTAACAGACCGAATCCGCCAAATCCAAGAGGCTTTGGCACAACGAGGGAACAATATGACACATGTCGATGACATCGGAGGTGTTACGATACGCCCTATGCAAGCAATTCCTGTGGGGAAAATCAGTCATAGGAGTCCAACTGAACGGGCTAGAAACGGAGCGCTACCTCCACGCCGGCGCCTAGATTATACCCATCTAGAAATGCTATGATCATCCGGCCGCGCAAAGCCTTGATCACGACCAAAAGTTCGGCGGTGAATTTCCCGCAATGTCTAGCCAAGATATGGGCCTTGATATTATGTGGACGAGTCCACTTGAAATCGCAGAACGGGCATTGTCGCGGTTCTTCGTGTGAGTCCTTTCTGTGCCGAGCGAGCTCCTGGACACGTCCAAAGCCTCTGCCGCAATCTGCACAGATAGCCCGCGCTTTGCAGTTCATGATTCGGCTGCTAACGTCGTGGGCGCCTTGGGTAATTACATGCCCTCTGGTTCCGTGGGGCTGAGACCGGGATGCGTCAGTTTGTACTCGGTCCACGAAAACTTAGGTGGCACTCACCCTGTAGGTTGGCCGCTGTACAGATGCTTCGTTTCCTTGAAATTCAATGGGTGTCAGAAACGGCGCCGATGCCGCATCTATGACCGAAGCATCTCCCATAGAGGGGACCGGTGTTTGCATGTCCCTCCTTGCAGCCAGAAGCGGGCCCGCCAGCAAGTTGGGTTGAGGCCCTAACTCGACACAAGCGGGGAATGCTTCCATGTTTACACCTTGGTGGTGGAGGTGTGATGGTAGGGAAGCTTCATCGCCATGATGGAACGCTGTCCTCCCTTGTTCGGATAATGGCAAAAGAGTCGCTTCAAGGGTCGAATCAACTGTTGAGGCGCAGAGCAGCGCTGGGTTGATGCAAATCATGAAAGGGCTGGAAGTGGGAGATTGCTCCTCGCTAGAAGAAGCCATCGACTTAAAAGAAATCTGTTGGTCAAAGGAGGGAGACATTTATAGGATGGGAGGGGACTCTTCTCCGTCAGATGAGAGTTTTAAGCTCACAGATGGCAATGGCACCATTACATGAGGACAACAAGGGGCTTGCCTCAAGCGACTCCAACTACTGGAGGTTACCATATACATGCTAACGCCCACGAAATGAGGTATGTCTGATAGACGGTATGGGTTGAATGAAAGCCCGACAATGAAGCCTGGGCCATCGGACTTCGCTCGAGTCGGGGCCTTGGTCTAGGTACAAACCTTCCTTAATTAGAGTAGTTTCTCTGATATGCATGGCTCGGCAGATTTGACGGGTCCTGAGACCATGGGACAATGCGCACATCGCCTTGTCATCAGAAGGGAAAGACATAGAGGCAGTGGAAATCAGAAAGAGTTCAGCCACAGACCCTAAGTGAGCGTACATACTACATAGGTTTGTATGACAGAGCCGCACATGATTAACCAGGATCCCACTTTTTGACAAAAGTGACGATGGGAAGAGCGGGGAAGTGGGAAGCTCATCAGACTCGGAGTGTCTGCCGCCGCGTCGTGCCAGATCTCGGAGCACACAGGGCTCCTTTCGGACTTATGTAATTGGCCATAACTTATTAGGACAATAATAGAGTTCAGTTCACGTATCCGAGCGGACACATTGCAGCGCCGAAGCCGGTTCCGCGGCGACGACCTGGACGCCGATGCCGAATTGCGATACTGTAGGTATTTGACTTTTTTCAATGATGCTTAGCCTGACTGGGATCCGGACACGGGAATATACGTGCCATGATCCGTGAAAGGTTGGCCGTTAGGTGTCACATCGTCACCTATGTATGCATGGAAACTGCCAGATAGACGAGCAAGCTCGGGGCTTGGATGGGGAAATGTAACGAAACGTTGCAAATAAATGGCACGTATGTTCCCGTGTCCGGATCCCAGTCAGGCTAAGCATCAAGTCCCAATGATCTTGTCTTGTAACGAATCGGTTACGAAAAGCCATCACACCGCGTTGGGACCGATCCAAACTTTGAGGCTGCGGCACCAATTCATCGGGCTCCATACCCTCTCCCTGATCCTCTCACATCTTACTTTCACTAAGACGCCTGGTGGATCCCTGCCTGATTTCTATACACCACAATGTGTCATTCCCGACGGTAAACCCACCCTCTCCTGCGCAATAGTATCCCGCCGTGCTCACTGGCACACCACGCTTCGCAGTGTCAAGAGCATCTACTTGTATTGTGGTCACACCGTTGATCTGGTAAGTAGAGGCCCTCTAAAATTTGGCTGTGTAATTTAATCGACAATATCAGAAAGAAGAATTAGTACGTACTTTACTGTTCCATCCCAAGCGTCAGACGCAGGCCAGGCAATCTGAGGGATATTTACAGATTCAATGCGCAGACACCCACTGTCGACTGAGCCCTTTCCACCCAACGAACTGCGTCAACTGCAAAAAAGACGTGTTGGCAATAGTGAGTTCCCATGAGTTCCTTTTTTAGATTGCGTCGACCCCATACAATACAATCGTTCAATTCATCAGATCGCCTACGATCGCCAGTGCCAACGGTCAAACTTTGATCCTATACTATGCTGATACATTCAATATTTTGATTCAATTGGACCGCAGATATCGAACGATACCCCAGCGGCTCTGTTACCTCACAAGTTGTTCCTGGGAGTCCTAGGCTCCAAGTGTCTTCTACATGTCAAGATACACGCCTGGGCATTCGGAAGAAAAGTTATTCCTATTCAGTCCTAATCTTATTATCTCAGTGATTGAGAGTTGACGAGGCCCGTTTGTGTGAAGCAAAGCTAGCATCGACTCAGAGTGACCGTGTAGAGTATACGGGTGGGTGTGCGAGTGAGAAAAGTAGTAGTGATGTACAATATACTATGCAAGATCTGTGGTATAATCACGTAGTAAGTACTTATGACTGGTGTCGACAGCAGCAAGCATTGGATTAAGATGTGCACAACAGACGGAATCACCCCCGTCTAGCACGTCCCGAACATGAGGGACAATAACTTGAGATTTGAGGTGCTGCGAGGAGCCTAATCAGATGGAGATGCAACGTGAAAATTCTGCCGAAGTGCGTACCATATTGCTCCGGGAATTGCCGACTGGGGGTCACAGTGGCAGCATTCAATACGACCAGGTGCGAGTACACACTCTATTGGACAACACCCCCATTAACATCGTAGTTCATTGTAAGGACGTGGTTGCGCTCGCACAGACGTCCTAGCTTCGATCCTTCCTCCAATGCATTGAGTCACTCCGGATCGCTGGACTTGGTTTAGCTGCCCTTAGGTGCTGTGTATTCTTTCTACTTTAGTTCCCCGTCGCGTTATCGGTTACTCTCATTTCCTGAGTTTCACTCTAACTCACATTTATTCACATTTATTGCCGTTCGTTTTATATCTCTCGGTGTCCTCGGACAACTTTCGGCTTTCTCGGACACACCACCTCGATACCCTTTCTATGCCCTATGATATTGTAGCACGATAAAACCATGATTGACGTACGCGCGATTGCTGTGTGCCCACGATTTGGCATTTTGTTAGCATTCATTTTTCGCGTCATGTGCCATGTGCCACGTCAGCGGCCTGGCTGTGTTGCCTTGTCTTTTCGCTTCCTCTAGTCCCTCTCGCTCACGTTCTCTGGTCCTACAACCCAAAAGGGCTAGTTGAATAGCTGAGCTCGTATGTATTTAAAGCCTCTCAACCGTCGTAACAGAGCAGCTTGCGTTTATCCCTCTTCTCTGTGTGCCGGCCACCCAGGACGATTTCATACGTTTCCCTTATCATTATCACGCTGATCTTTGTCTCTCCTTCCAGGACTTTATCTCTACCCTCGTGGACTCACTCACGCTACAACTTGATGTTATACCATTCAAGGTTCAAGTCTTCTGTATGCCTTCCGGAAAGAGTCGAGTCGCCTCAGCCTTGAGGTTCACGGTTGCTGTCACTGCCACCAATGACAATTTCCCAGTTATGGTTCCCCGAGGCAATTAAAATAGCGCTGCATTTGTATTTATATCTTCGAACCTGTGACGAGAATCGAGAACTAATCGACAAAGCGAAGCAGACCCATGAGCGTACACCCGTCACACCCACGCACACTGGTACGGTGCCAGTGGTGGGCCTCGCCTCTCATTGACGTTTCTTAAGACACTTCATCGCACTTATATAGCGACCACTTTATTTCATCTCGCTGCACTTCAACAGGACCGATGCTCGCGGCTAGCATTGACATGGCCTTGTGCTTCTGTCTACCCTCATCGACGAAGAAACCTGTAATTTTCACTTGTACCAAGTCCCGCGGTGCCTTTACCGGAACCCAGCCTCAGACGTGCCCGAGTACAGAATGTGATCACACAGTTAGCATTCCTGTGAGTATTGTCACATAATTACAGAGGACCCAATAGTAAACAGGTTTTCATGCATAGAGATAAGCTGTAACAGCGCACAATCATTTAAAGTCGAAAATAGCAAACAAAGGGAGATTAGTATGGTGGTAGTCACGGCGAGACGTTCAAAAAGGATAGGAGAGAATCAGAGGAAAGCGAACGAGCCTCATAGAGCGGTGGCACAACATTATATATCGAGCGAAGATGGCTGAAAAAAGTAGCGGTGTCTGAGGGAATGACGCATAATAAATTCCATCTAATAAATTCCATCGAGGTGGAGAGCGGAAGGCTGAGAAAGTATTGACAAAAAGTCGATGAGGCGTTTGAGAATTTCAGTAGAGGAAGCCTCTAGAGGAGGAGGAAGCCTCGAGTCAGCCGCGGAAAGGCGGGCCGGTGTCTCAACTCAACAGGCGACCACCTCCTGTCGCTTACATTTTTTCCATCCATCTTTAACATCTGATAAAAGAACAGGTTGCAGGAGATCGCCTGCCTGTATACTCAAGATATGGACGTTATCATCGTTTTTGCACGGGCTACAGCTGCTAAACTGTACCCCGACCGCGGGAGGGCACACCCAAATTGTTTTACGCCTCCCAAAAAGGGGCACCAGCTACACGATTTGCGTGTCCTTGGTGAGAAGACAACATGTCACAGTCCATATGCAGACCTGAACGCCGTCAATGGATCAGATTCCTACTGACAAACCTTGCCACCGACCGACATATTCGGCGCAGTTGACCAAAGTCTCAATTCAGAGCGACCTTTCTCCTTCTCCATTTACGATGTACCATGAGGGTCTTGGTGTGATGGCGCCCCACATGGCCTCCCACCAGCACGATGCCCCCCGCGAGGAAGCCGTCACGAGGTGGGTGGATGAGTGGCAAGCCGCGCCGTACGTCCCAAGTGTATTTCACCCTTCACCGAGTTTACTGAGGGTTTTTGACGCTCCTTGTGTTCGTGGCATTTTCATAACGCGATCAGAATCACTGAGTGCGCCTTCACCGGTGACTATATGTGATGCTACGGCTTCAAGTCCGACCACACCCATGAACGCTACTGGGGCTAGCCCACCAATTAGTGCGATACGTCAATGTGCCATACCTTTTATATGCCACCGCCCTTTGCGCCCTTTGCTCACACCTCCACTGGTCCTCTACTAATCAGATGCCCTTCTACATGTTCGACACAAAGCAGGCGGGAAGGTCCCATAACAACGGGCTTGAAAGGACAAAGATGAGGGGAGCACAAGTCCTCGACGAGCATGACTGAAGAAGATTTCCTTACAACAGCTATGCAACCCTAGTTGTAAAGTCATAAAGCATCTTCAACCGTCAGGCCGCGTCAAGCCTTGCTACTAAAGCGCATGTTTGTAGTTACGTACACGTATTGCGTCATACTGTATGTCCGGGGTTGAAAAAATGCACGTTGGTGCCTTTGTTTTACTGTGGCGCCCGCCACTGCAAGTCACGGTCCTTGAGGCTGGCAAGGGCGTGCGCACACATGATTCCCAGGTAAACCGTGACACGTGCATGACAGCCCAGTAAATGCAAATGCAAACTTGCAAAGCGCCCAAACTCCGAATCCGCCCTATTACAGTTTGCCCAATCGTTCAACGTTCTAAATCCAACCCGGGCCGGTTGCGACTCTCGCCACCACACTCGCCACACACTGTGACTGAGGGCATCCAAGTGTTATAGTGCTTCCACGGCCCACAACAACTGAGGATCACTCATTCCACGACCTTACTACCAGTATGACGGTCTCGAGAACTTCCTACATATTGTCACTTCCTTTCTGGAGGGGACCATCCGTGCACCATGTTGATTACTGGCTACTATTGCTCGGACCTGTCCAGGATATTCCCCGCCTTCGCCAAGTTCAAGGGTCGTAATGGTTTACCGTCGTCACACCTTTTTGTGCCGATTTCGCAACTGCAGTCAACTTAGCAGTGCACTTGGTCTGTTCTTCACCTCTCCGTGGAAATGGTATTGCCAGCTTACGGAGCTAGAACTACTACCCCCTGGCACAATTTTGCCATACACCTGTAGGAAATTTGTTCTGCATTCAATTGGAGAATAGACAGGCATATTGCGAATAACTTGTTCGTTGGCATGTGAGGCGAAAATGGATGACCATATCACGGTGTGGAATCTTGATACTCATATTGATCGACGAACAATTTCCTTGTTCAGTAATTGACTCGTTTGTTTCTCTCAGAAATCCAGATCTTCGGATCTTCAGCTTCAGGGCTCCATACAGTTTTACGTCACCACTCACATTGCCGAGGTATGAATAATTCAAATTCAAAGGGGAAAAACATATTCCAACTAGTAGTGATGACCGGTACTGTGCTCTGTGCTGGCACTGCGCTCGAACCCCTGGTCGAAATCCTTCGACATACAATCTGTCGTCACCACAACGCCCGTCTTTGGCCTAGTTTTATGTTATAGCGCTCTCATACACTTAGGACAAGGACAACATCATGATTTTTGCACATCGCCTTGATCATGGTGGGAATAACCGATTTGCATCCCCCGCCACGTCTCCAAGAGGCGTGAAGGACGCCTGGCATTGCAAGAATGCGATGTGTGGATGCAGACTTAGCCGCCATAGGTTTGTCGACGCGAGTCTGATCATATACCCCGACCAACATGTTCGGTACAGACTGAGTCTCGATTCGGTAGTGTCCCAACCTCGTCGGAGTAAACTCATGGGAGTACGCCTCCATGTAGTATCGGACAATCCACTGCATGGCCATACACGACCTCGTCTCAGCGAGCCAATAACAGTACCCTCCAAGTTATGTCGAACAAGTCACAGCACGGCCACATTCTCTCAACGTCAAGGGTGTCCCCTCCACGTGGACCACGGACAAGAAACATTCCCAGGATGCCTCTCCCTTCCGCACCCGGTCCTGATGTGCTCCGCTTCTACCCTTTGACCCCGTCTTATCCATAGCAAACCAGAAAAGAGGCGCACAGCAGAAGGAACCACGGATAAGGAGATCCCAGACTGAGACGCCGCCGCAATCGCGACTTTATTACCGAAGGCCCAAGTTCGGGAGATGCCGCCAGAAGCCTCCACACCTGAACGGCCCGAGGCAGTCCTAGAATTGTACAGTATGGGTGATATGGCGTGCACTACTTTTACGAGGCTAGTCACTAGCCTCGTTGGCGAGGGATGTTCGTTGTCCCAATTGGATCTCAATGCCACCAGCAACCGAGAGTCGTTTGCAGCACCCACTCAGGACAAGTTTCAGGGGCAACGGCAACACATATGCGACGATCCTAATGTTTATGTCCGCAAGCTGCGCACGTACATGCAGACCTCAGAGCAGACTGTATTCCCTGGACGTCATACTAGTACTGCTATCGCGCGATAGTACGACACGGCGAAGCTCGACCCAACACCATACGTCTACAACTATGATCTCCCTTATTCTTAGATGATTTTCCGCAGCACACTAATTCG
>WNFO01009094.1_pt1 | contig 11956 bp, 12 predicted proteins | sample 5400251 | NCBI WGS metagenome assembly WNFO01 (sample SAMN13153354, study PRJNA577476) | soil metagenome | isolation source: 100 cm saprolite under Madrone tree | place: USA:California | collected 2016-06-14
GGGCGGGCCACGCTTCGGCCAGCGACCCTCAGGGCTTATTTCAACTCCAGCGCAAAGCCTAAGAAACGGATTCGCCCTAGAGAGGGCTTTTGAAGTCAAAAAGGAAATCCGGATGAGAAACGTGCCGCTCTGCGAAGTACCCATGATCGCAGGTCTGGAGCAGACGTGAACGACGCACTGTTTCTCCACCGCATTCATTTTGCCTTCACCATGACCTTTCATTACTTATTCCCACAACTGACGATCGGCCTTGCGCCACTGATTGTCGTGCTCAAGACCCTCGCTATCCGAACTGGCAACGAAACCTACAATGAATCGGCACGCTTCTGGACGAGGATTTTCGGCATCAACTTTGCGCTGGGTGTCGTCACCGGCATCCCCATGGAATTTCAGTTCGGCACCAATTGGGCGCAGTTCTCGCGCCTTACCGGAGGCGTCATCGGCCAGCCGCTGGCCATGGAAGGCACTTTTTCTTTCTTCCTGGAGTCGGCATTCCTGGGGCTGTTTCTGTACGGCGAAAAACGCCTGGGGAAATGGGGGCACTGGGGGGCTGGCTTCCTGGTGTTCCTCGGGTCATGGATCTCAGGGTTCTTTATCATCGTCGCCGACGCATGGATGCAGCATCCAGTGGCCTACACGCGCCTGTCCAATGGAGGGTTCAGTGTTTCCAGCTTCTGGGGGCTCTTGACCAACCCGTGGGCGCTGATTCAGTACGCACACAACATGAGCGGAGCCGTAGTCACAGGGGCATTCGTGATGGCGAGTGTGGGCGCATTCTATTTGCTGCAGCAAAAGTTCGTGGAGCACGCGCACATCTTTCTTCGGGTGGGAGTTGTCGCTGGAATCGCCGCCTCTCTCTGGCAGGTGTTTCCCAGCGGCGATCTACATGGCAAGTACATGGCGCGCAACCAACCGGTGACCACGGCAGCCATGGAAGGGCTCTTCAAGTCGCAAACTGGTGCTCCGATCGTTATTCTTGGTCAGCCGGATCAGGAACATCAGCGGATCGACAATCCCATCATCGCCAACAAGGTGTTGAGCTTTCTTATCTACGGAACGACCACGGCCGAGGTCCAAGGGTTGAATGCATTCCCCAAAGACCAGTGGCCGACCAACATCCCCCTGCTTTACTTCAGCTATCACGTGATGGTCGGATTGGGCACAATTTTCGTCGCCGTGATGGCGCTTGCCGCATTTCTCTTGTGGCGTAGAAAGCTATACACAAACCTGTGGATGCTTTGGATCATCCTGCTCTGCGTGCCGTTTCCCTACATAGCGAACACTGCCGGATGGCTTACCGCGGAGGTCGGACGCCAGCCCTGGCTGGTGTATGGGCTGCTGCGCACCAACCAGGGATATTCCACCAATGTCATTGCCGGCAACAGCATGTTCACGCTGCTGGGCTACATGGGACTCTATCTGGTGCTGGGAATTTTATTTCTGTTCCTCATACAGCGCGAGATCGGGCAAGGTCCGGCGTTAGCCGCGGCCGGCGACGTGCGCTCGCGGGCGCCAATCACGACGACTTAGGAGTTGTGCATGGAACCAGTGTGGTTTGTGCTCGTCGCCGTCATGATCATCGCTTATGTCGTGCTTGACGGCTTCGATCTGGGCGCGGGAGTGTTGCACCTGCTGATTGTGCGCACCGAAGAAGAACGGGTGACCGTGATTCGCACCATCGGTAGGGTGTGGGACGGCAATGAAGTGTGGCTGATTGCGGGTGGAGGAACGCTCTATTTCGCCTTTCCACTGCTTTATGCCTCCAGCTTCAGCGGCTTCTATCTGCCGCTCAACATAGTTTTGTGGCTGCTGGTGCTGCGCGGCATCGGAATCGAATTTCGCATGCATATCGAGAACCACTTGTGGCGGTCGCTGTTCGACGGATTCTTTGCCATATCGAGCGCGTTGCTGGCGATATTCTTCGGTGTAGCGCTCGGCAACGTGGTGCGCGGCGTCCCTTTGGGAGCCGACCATTTCTTCTTTGAGCCACTGTGGACGAACTTCCGGACTGGCGCCGACACCGGCATCCTCGACTGGTACACCTGTGGCGCGGCGGTTCTTGCGCTTGTCGCTCTTGTGGTCCACGGAGCGCTTTACGTGGCGCTCAAGACAGAAGGAGCGGTGCACGAAAAGTCGCGCACGCTTGCCCGCCGATTGCAGCCGTTGCTGATCGTGCTGACCGCGTTGGGCGTGCCCATAACCGCTGTCGTGCGTCCGCGCACCATGCATAACTTCAGCGAATATCCGCTGGCCTACGTGATTCCGCTGGCGGTTGCCGTGAGCCTCGCCGCCATGTGGACCTTCGAACGGCAAGCGAGGGAGAAGGTTGCGTTTCTGAGTTCCTGCGCATATATCGTAGCCATGCTCGCGGGCGTCGCAGTGGCGCTATATCCCAGCCTGCTGCCGTCCAGCGGCGATCCGGCACGCGACATCACCATCTACAATGCCGCCACTGGCGAGTATGCCTTACGAGTGGGGTTTATTTGGTGGGCGTTGGGGATGGGCCTCGCTTTCGGCTACTTCGTTTTTGTGTATCGCATGTTTCGTGGCAAGGTGCGGCCGGAAGAGGGGAATGGATACTAAGAAGCGTGCAACAGGCGTTTGCCAGACAGCGTGCAGAGGAACAGGGTAGAGAGAGATGATGATTGGCACCAGTCGGATGACAGCTACAGCCCGCGCCGACACTGGCGCTTCAAAAGCCCCACGAGAATCGTGGGTCCGAGGTTTGCGTACGGACGTGTGATGACGCTCGTCAGCTGTGACGACGATCTCGATTGGGAGTTTGCCCTGATTCGCACCATGGGCACCCGACCGGTACTGGAGGAGCCAATGGCAAAGAGATCGAAGAAAGGGTGCGAGGAATTGCCCATCTTGCACCCGGATGCAGCCGGAATCGATGTAGGCGTGAGCGAGTTGTTTGTTGCAGTTAGCGCTGATCTTGATCCCCAAGGAGCGGTCGGCCGATACCGCCCCATACACTAGAACGACTCGGAGAACCGTGCCTCCAGGAACCCACCCAGCTTCGCAGTGGCCTTAAACTGCGGAATCGGGTCCAGTTCCTTAAATGCAGAAGTGAACGCGTTTGACAGGCTCCACGTCGTTCGAGGTTCGAACTCCTCATGCTGAGGATTGAAATAGAGCTCGTGTACTCTTCGGGCGAGGTGCTTCGGGACGTCTAGATCGCCTTCGATGAACGCCTGGTAGATCGTCAGCTTTGCCGCCTCTGCAGACAGCTGCTGCGCTCGCCAACGGTCGACCTGCTGCCGCATCGGATCAAAGTCACATCCCGGCGGAGCTTGGGTAGCGACGGGACCGCCTGCGAAGGAATCGTGACACGCGATTCCAAAATAGACTTCATGCTTGGTGTAGAGGATACGTACTTCCGTCCGTTCAGTCGGGACCTGCCCCGCGTAGGGTTCTCGTTGCAGAAAGTTCGTAAGCGGCGTGGCCTGCTGCCAGAGCGGATCGTCAAGCGTGCCATCCATTTTCGGATCTCGGTCAACCCGGCTTGCCTGCGCGGTTCGAAACGGTTCTTGAGCTCCAAGTTGGCGCTGGTTTGGTTGTGCACTTGCCCCTGACTGGGAGCAAAGGGTCCTAGACGAAACGCACAGAAGTATCGACAGAAAAAGGCAAATTCTGAGTTCGCGGAACTCAGTCAGAGCGATCCTCACCTAGCTACTCCATGTAGGACAACTCCGACAGCCCCGGCCGCTAAAATCACGATGGGTTCAGGGATCTTCTTCGTAAGCATCAGGATGGTGAGCGCGGTAAGCCCGATGAGCACCGTGGTCAGATCGACCAGAGAACGCCGCGCAAGGATGTAGGCTGCTCCAGCGATCGCGCCGACTGCGGCCGCGGTAACGCCCTGGACGAATGCCTTCACTTGCCGATTTTGAGCGAAGCGACGGTAGTACGGGGCAGCAATGATGACAATAAAATACGGTGGTGCAAACACAGCCCCTGCAGCTACGAACGCACCCACTGATCCAGCAACCAGGTAGCCGATGAAAGCTGCGGTAATCACTACAGGCCCCGGTGTGATCATGGCCACCGCTACCGCGTCGACAAACTGTTGCTCGGTGAGCCAGTGAAATTTCTCGACGACCCCACCGTAGAGGAAGGGTACGATCGCCAAACCACTGCCAAAAACAAAAGCTCCTGCCTTTAGAAAAAAGAGAAAGAGTGCGCCCACCGTCGCCAGGGGAGCTAAGCCATAGATACCGGTCAAGAGCCGGTCGAAGCCGCCGATGACAATCATGGCGGAGGTTCTGGTTGAAATTTGTGGAGGCGCTTTGACCAGCACTCCAATGATTCCGCAGAGCACAAACAGCCAGACGATTTCAGATTTGGTCCACGCTGTAGTGAGAGCGATCAGCCCGAAAATCACCCATAGGAGCCAGTCTTTCCCCAGCGTCGTCCGTACGAGTTTGATTGCGCTTCGCACAATGATCGCAATGACCGCCGCCCCAATCCCGTAAAACATGCCTTGAATCCAGGGCAGGCTGCCGTAGTGAACATAGAGAGCGGCCAGTGCAAGCACCATCAAGAAGGAAGGCAAGATGAACGCGATGCCCACCAGCGTCGCCCTAACGGCTCCGGCACGAAGCCAGCCGAGATACATTGCCAGCTGCGCTGCCAACGGGCCGGGAGACAACTGCGAAAATGCCAGACCTTCTAAATAGTCTTGCTTCGAGACCCAGCGGCGGCCCTCTACCAGGTCCCGCTGCATGTAGCCTGCGAGCGCGATGGGGCCGCCAAAGCCCAGCGTTCCCAAACGGAGGAAGTAGATAAGGAGATCGCGGAAGGTAAACGGCACCAAAGAGGCGCCGTCTACCGCGGGCGGTTGCTGCTTCGGTTCTTCGGTCGTGTTTTCCATCATCGCTTGCTACTTGCTACCCTTTCCCAATTCGTCGAGGGCCGCTTTGAAGCCGGTGGCCAGCTTTTCCGCCGGGCCCCTGCCCCAATAGTGGAGGAAGATCACGAGCGGTCTCGAATTGGTCATGTGGTGGTGGATGGCCACCACTTCCAGTCCGTGCCCACGTAGCGCTTTGAGGGTTGGCGTGACTTCAGTCTCCAACATCGCCACGTCGCCAGCTACCGCGGCATCTTCATCAGTGCCAACGAACGCAGCCCAGGTATTGAGCCCCATGCGGGCGTTGATGGTTGCGCCCATCTCTTTCACATCAAGGTCAGCGCGCCCGACGGTAATTTTGTAAACCGCTCCGTTCTGCTCGCCATCATGCCCTACAATTTTCGCGATGCGTGCTGTGTCTAGAGCGCTTTTTGCCGGAGCGCTTGCGGGGGCGCTACCCGTTGCTGGGGCGGGCGCCGCATGTCCAATAAGGTCTAGAGCCGGCTTGATCTGATTGGCCAGGTCCACGGCCTTGCCATGACCGTGAATGTGCATGAAGAAGACCTCTGGCTGAGCCCAGAAGAAGTGGTTGTGCAGGGCTGTGACTTCCAACCCATGGTCAAGGAGGGCCGACATGACGGGATTAACTTCCTCTTGCAGCAGCACCAGATCGCCCATCATTACGTCGTCCCCGCCGTCGCCCTTGGTCAGAGCAAACCATCCACCGAAGCCGAAAGGCGTCGGTACGGGGTAGTCCGCGATTGTCACGTGCAGATCGTTGCGCGGTATGTTGACTTTGAGCACGTTGGCCTTGTAGTCGCCCGACTTACCCACAAGTTTGAGAACCTGCTGGTAGTCGCTGGGCACGTCCTGCGCATGTGCCACCGATCCGTAAATCGCGAAACCAACGGCCAAAAGAAATGTACTAAGAGTCCTGATTGTTTTCCTCATGTAATCCTCCAATTTGGTGAGGTTGTAGTTCAGGCTGCAACCACCCTCAAGCCGTTCTAAACAACATTTGTGTTCGATGATGCAGGACGCCGCCGTCCACGCGTCAGTGTGCCTGATACACGCGGACTTCGGCGCTCTGCTCACCTTGTTTTTGTACAGCCGCGAAAAGTTTCCCCCATTCGGGGACAAAGAGTCCGGTTTGTGTGCGGGGTGGTGTAGGATAGCGCGCAATCCGGTCATAGTGGTCGGGATCTTTCTGTTGGAAAACTTCCAGAAAGCCCTGACTGGTGAGCACGCAGACTCGGCCTCTGGGCGAGTCGAAGAACAGGTCGTCCGTACTACCTGCAATCTCACCGGACGCGACTTCCTTCCCAGTCTCGGTATCGAAGACAAGCAACCGCGGCGGCACCCAGCACCCCACGAACAGCCGGTGATGGGCTTCGTCGAGCACCATCGGGAAATTGTTTTGGGCGGAAGTAACGGGCCAGCGGGCTAGGACAGCACGCTTGACCGCATCAATGACTTCGATCTCTCTCTTGTCTGGAACGTTCACGAAAAGACGAGTTCCTGCTTCCTCAAGGCGAAACGATTCAGGATGGGCATCGATGACGATGTCGCCGGTCTTCTTCCCGTTGGAGTCCAGAAACCCAAGCCCTCCGGTGCCCTCCTCCCGTTTCCTCAGCTGCTTTGCCCCGGCGTATCCCACGATCACACCCTTGCCGCGGGCGTCGTAGCGAATGTTGTCGGCATCGTCAGGGAACTTCACAGTCGCGAGGATTTGAAATGTGGTGCCATCGAAGATCTTCGTGACGCCGTCAAGACCGCAAGCGACGAACAGACGATTGGTGGAGGCATCGTAGAACACTCCCTGCGGCTCGGCCAGATCGGTAATCGTGCGCACGCGCTGGCCGGATTTCAGGTCGACCACCTCGAGCGTGTGGTTGTCTACAGCGGCAACGAAGAGACGCTCGCCTTTCACGTCGACGCTGGCGTGATCGATGCGTCCTTTGACATTCGGCAGGGGGATATGGGTTTCGAGCGACAACACCTGGAGCTCTTGCCCAGCGGCAGGCGGTGTCATGAAAGCAATGGCCAGAGATAGTGCGAAACAAATAATCGAGGCTTTTTTCATAATGTTTTCCACGACTTGAACAGGATCGCCGCGATGGCCTCGCGGTAGGCTAGCTGTTGGTCTTCCGAACCCATCCATACGCCAGATTGCTGCGTTGCGACCCGGCGTTCAAATACGCTACTTTTCGTTCCGACATCGGATCTGTCTTCCAGGCGGCCTTGACACCGGTCTCTAATCCAAACAAACGGGCGCTGTTCAAACCAAAAATCGCGCGCTTAGTTTCGCTGTCGGCGGGCCCCAGCGGCGCGTATCCGTACTGTTTCTGCATGTCTTCAGGAATTTCCAGTCTGCGCAATGCTTCGATCTGCCACTGCGGCGAACCGAACCAAACCGAGTCCGTGCCCCAAATGACATGATCCGCTCCTAAGCCTTTCACCAACATCCCCATCAGTGCGGCAGCATGCCGTGGATAAGAGATGCAGCAAGTGGCGAACACCGCTCCCACGTCTGCGTACAGATTGGTCACCCCGTATTTCTGGGGTACCTCCATAAGATCAGAGACCCAATCGATGCGCCCCGTCTTTTCGAATTGCTCGGCACCAACTTCTGGAGCGCCCTGGATTGGCGGACCACCCGCGTAGCGATAGCCAGCGTGGTAGACAAAAAAGTTTAACTGCGGCCAATCTTTCGCTGCTTTTCCCACGTCATCGACCTTGGCGTATTGCTTGAGATTCGGCACTATTTCTTCCAGGCCAGGGGGATAGAGGCCTTTGTGGACCGCGACATTTTTGATGCCGGCCTTTACGAACTTTTCATAAGCGGGATATACAAGTTTCTCATCGTCCATTCGCCACGGGTATTTGCTGATTGTGGGGTTGGTGTTGTCGCCGATGGTATAGCCCTTCCAGCCGTCTGGCTTGAGTTCAATGGCTCGGTCAATGTCCTCAAGCCAGCCTATTTGACCAGGCGCAAATACTGCGTGAGTGAGTAATCGCTTGGACCCCGCAAAGGTATTCAGCTTTCGACGGGCATTAGCTTTCATCTCGTTGGTGAGAAACCAGTCCGTCGGAATGTCGGACGGCGCGCCGCTTAACAGCGCGACTTTGGTATCGCCATCAAGAAACATTTCCTTTACGTAGTTCCCAAATTTCAGATGCTCCAAAGTTTGCGGCTCTTTGGCCAGCTCGGGATTGAACCCAACCTGCCCTGTCCACTCCCGGAGTTGGGCGAATATCGTAAGCCGTGTATCGTCCCTTAAGAAGTGGGTGTGCAGATCGCAGACGAACTCTCCGGAATATTTCTGAGCGCGTTCGGCCGCGAATTCCGGCGTCGCAGCTTCAACAGGACTTACATCAAAGATTGCTCCATAAACTTTGTTCATGGCGAGGAATGCAACCGCCATGCCCGCAGCCGTCTTAAGGAACTGCCGGCGCTCCATGCCGAGCTTCTTCCCCATCGCATCTCCGTGTTCCTTAATCAACGCTTCCACATGCTTCTGCTCTTTGCTTTGGTGGCCGGGGAAAAACTCACCATTCGAAATGGGTTGGGTGGGGATGGGAGACTCAAAAGCGTGGGTCTCGGCAGGATCAAGTCTATTTAGTTCGTCCTCACACAGAAACTCGCTCATATCTTTATCTTTTCTCCTCTCGCGCCGCGGCCGACAAAAACGCACTGACCGTCTTGATTGCGTTCCTCGCGAAACCTTCTTGGTTGCATGTTGCTGGGTACAGCCCACGGCTGATGATCGCAACCGTTACTTCGCAGTGACCTTCAAGTCGTCGAAATGCGTGACAGAATCCGCCTTTGTCCACAGCCCGATCTTGCCCGCGTCCTTGAATGTGTCGTCAGTGGCCTCGATTTTCTTGTTACCGTCGTAGTAACAAGTGATCTTGTTACCCACGGTCTCCACCCGGAGCTCATGCCATTCTCCCGACGTAACTTTGAGATTGGCTCCGGCGAACTGGCTCCGCCGGCCGTTCACCACGTGATACAGCCGGTAATTGTTCTCTAGGGCGTTGGCGCGCACGATGTAGTAGCCCGGTCAACGCTCCCAGAGACCGGCTTGAACTTCACGCTAAGATCGAGGTCCTGGAATGAGCCCTCATCGGAAATCAGTAGGGGAAACCGATAGTCAGTTTGGTCAGTTGAAGTCTGGGCAACGACATTCGGTTTCGATGGAGCGGTTGGGTCGGCGGTCACTGTCCACTTCTCTTGAGTGCCTCCCCCGGTTTTCGCACTGTGGAATTTCGCGGGCAACTGTCCGGGCGTATCGTTATCAAAGTTGTAGGCGAACTGCTTGCCCGGTGGTTGTTGAGGAGCAGGTTTTTCGGCAGCTACCGCAGCAGGAGTGGCTGGCCCTTCTTCGCCCTCCTCCCCTTCGTCGGCATCGGCCTTCTCTGCGGGTTTTTGGGTTGCCGTTTGCTGGCCCGCTACAGCTTTCGAGGCGTTGCTTTGCTGCTCGTCCTTGTCCTTGTCGTTGCAGGCCACGAGACCTGCTAACCCGACGAGCACGGCGGCTAGCAGGCTGATCGTGAGCTTGCCCATAATCCTCCGTTCGTGTTTTTGCAATACGCAGCTGACTAGCGTTTTCATGTTGATGCCTCCTTATATCCATTTTTCTCAAGGGTAGTGGTGGATGGGAGAGCGATCCTGAAGGTACTCCCTTGACCTTCCACGCTCTGAAGCCTGATCTGCCCACCGTGGACCTCGACGGCCCATCGTGCGATGGCGAGTCCTAGTCCTGCGCCGCCCCACTCGCGGGAACGTGCGCTGTCCACTCGGTAGAAGCGATCAAATATTCGCGACTGATGCTCCTGCGACACACCTGGACCTTGATCAACTACCTCAACAATTAACTGGGTGTCTTTCCCTGCGGCGACTCGAACGAAGATCTCCGCCCCGCCTTGAGAGTATTTGATTGCGTTGTCAATCAGGTTTATTAGGGCTTGCCGAAGAATCAACCGATCTCCTGAGACAATCAGTGTCGGGTCACCTTCTACCGAAATCCGCTGTCGCTTTTCTTCAGCCAGTACCTCGACTAGGGAACTTGCTTCCTGCGCAAGACCGAGCAAGGAAATGTCCGTTCGCTGCACGTGAATGTGGCCTGCGTCGGCCCGCGACAGCGTGAGCAGACTGTCCACAACGCGTGTCAGGCGGTCGGTCTCCTCCAGCATGCTGCCGATTACGTCTCGGTACTCGGTTGCGGATTTCGGGGTTTGGAGGGCCACTTCGCCAACACTTCGAATCGCGGTGAGTGGCGTGCGCAATTCGTGCGAGGCATCTGCCGTGAACCGCCGTAACTGATCGAAAGCCGCTTCAAGGCGGGCAAGCGTGGCGTTGAAAGCTTGCGCCAAGTGTCCCAGTTCGTCTTCGGGATTCTCAATCGGCAGACGCTCGTTCAGTCGCTCGGCTGAAATTCTCTCCGCCTTGCGGGCCATGACATCAATCGGCGCAAGAGCCTTACGGGCCAACGCAAACCCGCTCAATCCCGCCAGCACAAGGGCTGGCCTATGAGCCACACGCAGAAACACCCGACGACCGTCAACGCTTGGGATGCTAGCCGCCATGCGAACCCGCGTGCCATCGGCCAGTCGCACTGTGGAAGGCGACGGCTCAGCAGTACCTTCTGGGTTGGGTGGAGGTGGTCCGCCTAGCGTCCGTCCCCGTAGCGTCGGACTTCGATAGAGAAGAATGCCGTTAGGTGACCAGACTTCGACGAAGCGCTGCGTGTTCAGTTCGTCTTCTCCGTGATGAACAGACTTGAGCGCAACCATCCCATCTGGGGTGTTTTCGATTAACCCTTCTACCCTCTCCACATCTTCCAACAAGTTGTGGTCGAGTTGTTCGCGGAGGCTGTAGAACAAGTACGACGAGGCGACACCTGCATAGACCAATAGCAGAACTCCCAATACCAGCACGTACCAAAGGGTCATGCGGGAGCGCACATGCCGGGGCCAGAGTCGCCTCATTGCTCCTCCTGCAGCACGTACCCAACACCTCGGATCGTGTGAATCAGCTTACAATCGAAACGCTCATCGATTTTGCGACGCAGCCGCGCCATGTGAACGTCAATGACATTGTCAAGCGGTGTGGCCCTCGACGTTTCCCTCCATACTTCGCGAGCCAACATCTCGCGCGAAACAACCTGCTCCTTGTGTCGAAGAATGTATTCGAGCAGTTCGAATTCTCGAGGAGTCAATTCCACGTCCTTCCCGCCTCTTCTGACCCTTCGTACCAGCAGATCCATTTCCAAGTCGGCGAGTTGCAGCCGGGCAACTTGCTGAGTTCGTCCGCGTCTTAGAAGTGCTCGAATGCGCGCTAACAACTCGGGGAATGCGAAGGGCTTTACAAGATAATCGTCTGCACCTTTGTCCAGACCCTGCACTCTGTCTTCGATCGCATCGCGCGCGGTGAGGATGAGGACAGGGGTCATCAACCCGCGTTTCCGCAGCGTCGACAACACCTGGAGGCCGTCGCGGCCGGGAAGCATGAGATCCAAGATCACGAGGTCGAATTCTTCCGCGCTGACCACGTAAAAGCCTTCTTCCCCGGTACGCGCAACGACAACCGTGTATTCCTCGCGTTCTAAGCCTTCCTGCAAGGCGCGAGCGACTTTTGCTTCGTCCTCTACGACGAGAATTCGCAAGGATTCACCCCCGAAATAGTATCGGCCAGACTGGTGACTGACACTGAAGATTTGCTGAATAAATCTTCAGGTACTAACGAACAGAGATGGGGTAGTGTTATCGACTATGCGGCCATTCGGCTGGGCTACCCGCGGCCTGGCGCCTAGGGCGAAAAGGATGACGACGAATGCGATCAGATGTTTGGCTCTAGCAATCGGCATTCTGGCCGTTGTTCAGGCCTTTGCGCAGGCCGGGGATCGCACTGTGTCGGGCGCGATCACATCTCCAAGTGGTTCCCGAATTGCGACCGCACGTCTTTCCATCAAGAGCATCGCGAACGGCGACACAAAGTCCGTAAACGTAAAGGGTGATGGCTCCTACGTGATACGCAACCTGCTGCCAGGAACCTACGAGATCACTGTCTCAGCCCGCGGTTTTGCGGATGCACATACCACG
>WNFO01014736.1_pt1 | contig 11955 bp, 15 predicted proteins | sample 5400251 | NCBI WGS metagenome assembly WNFO01 (sample SAMN13153354, study PRJNA577476) | soil metagenome | isolation source: 100 cm saprolite under Madrone tree | place: USA:California | collected 2016-06-14
CGTGCTTCACGTGCCGCCCTAATCAGAGATGGCATCAATAAAGTCCTGGTCCTCCTTTGCATGAGGACTCCTGGCAACAGCGAGGGACTGCTTATGGGCCTCCGCCACGAAAGAGGGTGAGCGCATGTCGGGCACCCAGATCTGGATGGGCCGTAAGCCTTGTTGCCTCAACCGCTTGCGATGTGCTCTGACCTTATCGCCAGACGACTTGGATCGACCTCGTGCTCCCATGTCTACCTCCGTGACGGGTCACATCTAACCTAACGCAACACCCTGCCAATATCCACGTTCCGTATCGCAACCAAGCAAAATAGGGCGAGGGCTAATCTCCAACCGGCAAACACTTGGCGGGGAAGCATAGGTTTTCTCCGCCCTTACTCCAAAGCAGCACCCTTATTTCCTGCTTGCATCTGTTCTTCCACACGGATCGCGCCTGATCAAACGCTCGCGCCAGCGGCCCCGACGACGGCGACCGGAGTGACCAGGTAATGCGAATGCGAGCATCCGACACAATTGGCGCCCTTGGTTGCCGCCCCAATCGCTGCCGCAAACACTGCTGGGATTCCAAGCATTTCGCCGGCGCGTGACCAAAACTCGGGCGTGACCGATCGTCCGGCTAAGTCACTGCCTAGGCGTAAGAGGTCCAGATCAACGAGGCCATTCACCCCACGAAAGAGAACGCTGTTCTCCAGCGGAGGCCGTCTGCCATTTTCGACCTTTCCAGGTTCATGCTTCGTGATGAGTAATTGGCAGGTTCGACCTGCTCGAAATAACTCGATTCGCACAAGGACTGGAGCTACTACCACTGCATGAACTCCGTTCACTGCGATGGCGTCGATTGGATGGAGATATGGCAATGGCTCACCCTCCGGCCCACAGAACGTAACGTACCGGCCTAGGTCCTTGATGGCACCGCCTGATTCGATTCCTCGCACAACATAGCGATTGGCCAGATGCTGGTGTTCGAGGCTCACCTGGGATTGCACAAGAATGCCTACCTCATTCAAGCGTCGTAGAACTCGCCTCGACAGAGTGAGCCCCCGACGCGCCCAACAAACTTGCTTGTCCGACATGCGTCACCTCCTCACGCGGATTGCCGAACGGGGATCGGACAACCCACCGCCCGGCGAATCATTTCTTTCGAACAACCCGCCCAGCAGAGGTACTTTCGCGGGTCGTCAATGGAGATCGCCAGGTTGTCACCACTTCGATCCTGTCCGGCCTCGGCGCACGATGGGCATTGCGTCACGTAGTTGCGCCCAACTTTTCTGACCTTGCCCACGTGCTCGAGCATTCGAAACTCACGTCCAGAGGACACGGCAGGAACAAACTCGGTGCGCGAGGAACGCTTCCGGTCAAACTCCGGTGGAAGGGTCTTGCCGGCGGTGAAGCTTTGCAGCTGTTCTTCATTCACCTTGCGAAGCTGGTTCAGGTAGGTGATTTGCTTTTCGAGATCGTAGTCCGCTCCGTAGAACCAGTAGCGCCGGTTTGCGCCGCGATGAATCCCGAGCGGTCCACGGATCGCGTTGCCAAATTCTCCCTCATGCAGTTCGTCATGCTTGGGGAAGATCTCGATGCCCTCGACCAGGCCGACACCCTTGATTCGTACCCCTAGCCGCAGCGCCAAGTTGTATATGTAAATCCGGCACTCGCGGGCCAAAGCCGGTTTCTCCATGAAAACCCAGAGATGCCCGCCCCGCTTGCTCATCTCCAAAGCGGCCTGCACCTTATCCTCCTGGAGGAAGTACTGCAGCTTGAGCAGGTCCTCCATCGCTCCAGCATAATCGGCATCAATCGCGACCCACTTCGATCGTTGCGTTGAGGGGTTAATCGCGTACAGCCCGATGGTGAGTTCGCCTTCGAGATGATGCCGGATCGTGGCCGCGGTAAGGCTCAACTCCTTGCCCGTTCCCTTTGCCTTCGGTCGAAAGTAATAGTGGCGGCCGCTCTCGGGATGAGGCCGCGAGGATTGCAGGGTATAGGCCCCGCGATTCACGAAAAGGCGGATGTAATCCCGTACTACCTTCGCGCTAGCCTTAACCGCACTTTCCACGGGTCCTCCTTCCTGTCGAGCTTCGTGCTCTACCTAAACCCACACACCCGCTTTGTCAAATAAGTGAGACTGAGGGCTAACTCCCTGGCGCGAAAGAGCTTAAATCCGTTAGGAACTGGGCAAGAAAGAGGGAAGGATGGCGATTCTGCCTTACGCGGGCTCTCTCATCGCTGCTGTTGCAACCTCGCCACTTCGCTGTGGTCGCGAACCCAAGTCCACGATCCATCGATCTTTTCCCGCAAGTAGATGCGGACGCTCCACGATGTCCAAGAACCGGCATTCGCGGACCAAGCGGTCGAAATCGCTGACTGAATATCCACCGAACTTCTCGTCGTCAAAGTCGACCCAATACCAGATTCGCGAATGGCGGTCGTACACGTAGAACGCTCCAGATTCGGGATCGCCTGGGACGACAAGGAACACGAACAGGGCCTTCGGGAACTGAACCCATTTTTCAATCTTTGGGTAGTCTGTAATGTCGAGCAATCGGGCCACAGCACCTTCCGAAAAGTTCGCGACCTCGGCTGGTGCATTCCGAAAATCGAGCACTGGTATCACATTCATTCGTCCGAACATCTCCTGCCTCCTTTCAACTTGACGTACAAACGAAAACCTCAAACTCCAACCGCCTGCGTTCTCGCCCACAGGAATCTTGAGAACGGATGTTCCCGGCTGATGCCAGGGTTCTCGGACAAGAAAACAATGCTCAACAAGGCCTACTTGAAGCATCTTTGAGTCGGCGTGGCGGTTGTCATAACGCCACGTACATTAACCAGTAAGGAGAAATCGGATGAAACGAATGATAGTTGTGGCGTTGGCTGCTCTTTCGCCGTTCGCAGCTTTAGCGCTGGCCCATACCATCGGCAACAAGCGGGCAGTAGTAGCGGATGGAGTGCCACCACCACCGTGGCCACACGCTACCAGTGCTCTTCTTGCAGACGGTGTTCCACCTCCGCCGTGGCCTCCGTCGGGCAATTTCATGTTGGCGGATGGAGTACCACCTCCACCCTGGCCCGGACCGTCGACTGCTCTTGTTGCAGACGGTGTGCCGCCCCCACCTTGGCCGAGCAATACACTGCTGGCCGATGGTGTTCCACCCCCACCTTGGCCACCAAGTCCCAAAGGTGCGCCAGCCGCGGTTACCGTGGCCTGAGTAGCGCGTGAAAACCTGGGCGTGTCATAGCCGTAGCTCTTGATTGAATTAATCGCTATGATACGCCCAGCCTTTTTTAGCCGCCCGCAGCGTCGCGTGTGGCCGATCCAGCAGTCCCGACTGTATAAGGTACCCCTGTGCGCTGTGGGAGGCACTCTGCTCGGGGCGAACAATCATGGCTAGCTTGCTTATCTTTGTTCCGATTACTCTTCTTCTCCTCGTGGGTCTTGCCGCCCTCCTCTGGAGGGACTCCCGCCCGAAACCGACTCACACTTTGAAGATCAATGATTTTCTTCCAGTCCGTCACCAACACTTTGAGGATGTGGATCGTCGACTGAGCGAGTACGAAGAGATGCTCAGCAGAATCCAGTCCGAGCGGCGCGAGCTCGCTTTTGAGTACTTGGCAGAGCTTCGAGCGGATTTCGAGCAGGTTACATATTTGCTGAATCGGGCGGCAAAATTCCTACCTGAACTTACGCTTACTGGCGAAAGTAGTCGCGTTAGAGTTGCTATCTGGTTCCTAGTTCAATACCACCTCGCTCGCTTGCAAATACGGTTCGGCATAATTCCAACAGGACGCCTGGCAACGTTGACCACCAAAGTCAGGTTCTTGGCGCGCGTCGCCGATCAATTTCTCAATGTCATCGCCCAGGAACATGGCCTGCCTATTCTTGAGTCCGACCTAAACAGGTGAAGCCCCCGCCCGCTTTGACAGTGCCCGAACCCTACATCCTCTCTGAGGGAATCCCTTTGTTCCTCGGTGATATGATCCCCTGCATACCGGATGCAACTAACCCAACCTGAACTCGCGTTGTGGTATGTGGGTCTGTTACTGGAGTTGGCAGTGTGTGCGCTAGCGTTCCATCGCCGCCTCTATCATCAGCTTCCCGTTTTCACCGGGTACGTTACAGGTGTTCTTGTGCGAGGAATATTCATGTATTGGGCGTACCAGCGACTGGGTTACGCATCTCGTATGGCATTTTTCTCGTTCTGGACAACGCAAGCCGGCCTTCTCGTCTGGCGAGGAGTCTCCATTGGTGAGCTTGCGTGGACTGCCTCGCGCCCGTACCTGGGACTTAGGGTTGTCATGAAGTCGCTCGTTGCCGTTATTTCTTCGACCCTCGTGCTTGTTGCTCTTTGGTTTGCGGTCGAGACTCCCTCCCAGTTTCCAGCTTTCGTGCTCGCCTTAGAGCGCGACCTGGAGCTAACGGCCGCCCTCGTCCTTTTGGCACTTTTGTGGCTCACCGCACACTACCAGGTCGAGATCAGCCGCGTTCAAAAGCGAATCGCACTCGGCCTGTTTCTGTATTCTGTCGCGCAAGTCATTAACAACGCTGTTTCCAAGGAATGGCTGCTGCCGTACTTCCATTGGTGGGGGATCGTACGCGTCGCTTCCTTTCACATAGCATTGGTCATCTGGCTCGTTGCACTTCTTAGGCCGATCTCGCAAGAGCCGAGGGCCGAAGGACCCGTTGACCTCCAGCCAATCCGCGCGTTCATGAGCGCGGGCGCCGAGGTGATGCACGATTTATCGACGCGTCTCAGCCGTTTCAGGCGAAGACTACATTGATGAAGAATTCCTGCCCATCTTTCTGGACCGAAATGCGATGCGGGAGCCACATTGCCAGAGCGGAGCATGATTGAGAGCTATCAAGAGAAGAAGAGGGTCTACCTGCTTCTTTCACTGATCGGCACGGTTCTTCTCATCCTGAGCCTATGCTTGCGAGCAATTCCGCCAATCAACGATACGATTTCGGGGAAGCCGGACTATATGCGCTGGATTGCGGACAGGGTTGCCCGCAGCATCGCATCGCGGTTCGGCGATGAGGCCGCCGTTATAGCCGTCAGGAACGAGAAAACTGGTTGTCGACACATCGCCGACGTGACCGTACCGAACCCGAATGCTCTCTTCTACGTCGTCGGCTATTCAGAGACGGGGCATTCCTTGTGCTTCCTTACCTACGCGCGTCTGCCAGAAGGTTGGGACCAGACTAATTCGCTTGTGCTCTACCCAAAGATGGGGCGCAATTACGGACAAAGGTTCGAAAGGCCGGTCAGGGTTGTGGCCGTTTCACAGCTTCAGATCGTCTACCCCTTAGCCTACCTCTCGCTTTTGCGCTGGCGAGCAAAAATTGATCCATCAAGCTTCGCACGCGCCACCCAGGCTAAGTTCGAGCGGTGGTTCAACTCTTCAACCGAGCCCGCCGGGGCGCTGGACATCGAGATTGAATTCGCATCCCTCCGAGCGGACGTGGGCCGCAACCATAGGATCGTGAATCGGGTCCTAGCGGCTGCTATATTCGCCGCCATATTGCTCATCATGGTTGCCGCATACGGAACATGGACTTCCTACACGGCCTTTCGCGCCTTCCTCGTCCGTTATCGTCGACAGGTTGGCTTCCAAACGTATCTGAGGCAGGATCTAAGCATCATCGCAAGTCAGGCGCGTCAAGCGTACCAGGAAGTACAGAAGCGTGCGGTGGAAGAAGCAAGGGCAGCGATACTCTTCAAACGCTCTAAGGAGGCGATCCGGGGCCGTCTTGAATCGCTCCTCAACGCGTTGTCGGACAATCAGCAGAAGCTTCGCGTTCAGGAATGTTTGAATCGCGGCAACCTGGAGGAGATGAAGTCCTTGACCCTGCAGCTCCAAGGTCAGGCAGGACAGAAGACGGCCGAGGAAAAGCTAACTGCACTGCTAGATACACTGAAACAATATTGCAGTGGCGAGGAATTCGATCGATTCTGCATAGAAGCCTTCCAAATCCTAGCGACAACCGGCTTCAAAGAGGCAAGGAGTTTCGTCGTAGAGTCCCACGATCAGCTGCGCGCACGATCAAAAGAACTCGAAGAAGAAGAGACGGTCGAAACCGAATAACCAGCCTGCTTTCGAGCAGCCGCCACAGCCAGGGCATCACATCGATTCTGGGTATCGTGATCGCCGTGGCCAGCAACCCAAGTCCACCGAACGGCGTGTTGTCGTACGAGTTCGTCCAGCGCACGCCACAAATCCTGGTTCAGCACTGGCTTTCGATTCGACGTTCTCCAACCGTTTGTCTTCCATCGCGCCAAGTGCTGCGTTATGCCCTGTTTGAGATACTGCGAGTCCGTTACCAGTTCCACCTCGAAGGCTTCGCGCAATGCCTTCAGTCCATTTATCGCCGCGGCCAGTTCCATCCGGTTGTTAGTGGATTGCGCTTCGCTTCCTGACAATTCGCGCTCCTCACTTCCGTATCGCAGAATGCAAGCCCAACCTCCCGGACCTGGATTCCCGATGCAAGACCCGTCCGTAATTATTTGAACCTTCTTCATTCCTCCTGTTCTCCTTTCCAAAGCAACCCATCGACCTACTTCATTCTGCAGCGCACCCTGGACTGGCCCAAGCTGACAGCAAACCTCTCTTCATGGGTCTCGCCTGGCGAGCGCGTGAAGGAAATATCCGATGGGAAACAATGTGACGCCAAGAACTGCACTCCACAAATCGAGGTAATGACCAACGCTGTGCTCATGTCCCCAGCGCATCCAAGTCAACCAACGAAGCGCGTCGCAAACATGTGTAAGGACGACCACCACGAGACATCCAGCGCCAAGGGTCTGCACGAAGGACCACGCGCTCTTGCGACGAAGGAACAAGATCATCGAACCAGAAAACAGCACGCACGCTGGGGCCAATGCGCCCAGCGCTCTACCTAATGTCACGTCCTTGCTGTCGCATCTCCATCTTACAAGTCGACCTCAACGCCAGCATTGTCACAGATTCTCAACCCCATATCACGCCACGGACGATCAAAAACCCACCGAAACTGGTCACTGCTCGTCAAGAGCATCGCACCACCGCCACGTCCAAAATGTTATTCCCACGGGTAAGACGCCATCACAATCCAGGATAGTAAATGCGCAACACCTGCTTACTCAATCGGTTGCACTGCATCACGGAGGGGCAACTTCGAGTCAATATCGCTTCAAAGAAAGGCTAAAGGAAGGGCAAAACACGCTGTTCGGACAGCAGAGATGAATTGCAGCAGGTCGTAATTCGAAACCAAATAGAGGACGTGGCTCACGTGCGCTTCCCGACCGAGGGCCACAGCAATATCCCTGTAGAACCGCATCGGCTTGGGGCTCCTCTCGTATTCCAGCGCAAAGCGCCGGTCTTCTGTTTCAGTCCGGACCGTCACCACCGCGTCATAGTCTTTCACGAAACCAAATCCGGTCAGCTCATTTTGCGAGCGGATTTCCATGGAACCGATCCACCGCACAAGTAATCCGGCTCGAAGCACACTGAGCTGAATCTCGTTGAGCCCGATAGCATGAAGAACACTTCGCTCAGCTTCCTTGCCGTTGAACCTGTCACGGCCAACCAAGCAGTACTCACCCATGTCTTGCAGCAACATCGCGGCGCCGCCTGCCACCGAATACACAAACTCACCCGTACAACCTTTCATTGTCTGCCGCCTTCCAAGTTCCCGATGCACTAATCTTCGGACCCTCCAATCGAAAGACTTGCGACTAAGCTCACAGTGGTTCAGCCGCATGAACTCGAATAACTGCGAGTGCGTTATGTGCCCGGAGCGCAAGACTTGACTCAACAGCGGGAGGTCTCGCGACTGGTTGAGCTGAATGGAGCCTTTCGGATACCGCATTGGTCATTGCACCTTATGCAGCCACTAACTGAAGTCGCGCACTCCAAGGCCAGGAGATGAACGGCCGAAGAACGAACCTGCCGAGAGCCGTGCGCAACCAACTGTCGAGCGGCATCAACAACATCGCCTCCTGCTGGTCCCGGCATTCGCTGAAGGAAATCAGAAGCGTACCTTCCGACCTCCATGCTGGCGACCCCACGTCAAGGTGTCCGAGCTCAGCGGATTTGACCACAACGAGGAAGTAGTCAGGCTGTAGCGGAGCCGGAAGCATGCGCTTGAAGAGCACCTTGTTCTGTCCCTGCCAGACACATGGCTCGGCGCATTCAAACACCGTGTTGAGTACCGCCAGTGGGCGGTTGGGATCGAATCCTCCGATTCCGTTGAACCGGACATGACCGACGATCTTTGGCCGCGTCCGAATCTTTCCGTTGACGGGAACACCGGTCGTGTTGAAGTACGCCGCTCGCGCAAACCGTCTCGGATCATGTTCGTCCTTCCCAAAGCGGCGCCGCCAAACGCTCCCCAAGCCTGTGATAGTAACCAGCATTTCTGTCACGCACCCTTCAAGCGCTTGTTCTTCTGGCGTTCGGTATACGTGCCAGGTGACGAGGGCTCGCCGGAGCCGGTGTCCCGGGGACCGTTCACCTTCTTTAACAAAGCATCGAGCCGTATGGAAAGGTCACCAACGATCAGTGATTTCTGCCGGAGCTCTTCCTGAAGCTTGTTGCGATCCTGTGTTGTGGCTTCCAGCTGACCTGCGATCCGCTGCAGTTCGGCTCGCAAGCCCTCCAGTTCCGAATTACCCCAGCCCGGTCTGCTGTTGCCCGACTCGGCAGCTTCCAATGCGCGATTGCACTGCTCGATGTGCTGGTTGTATTTTTCAATGGCCTCCTTGGCCACCTGGCGGGAATAGAGATCATGGCTGTAGAGGTCTGACATCATTTCCGCGGTGACGCGCATGCTACGGCGGTGGTCGAGAAACAGCTTCGCGTAGGCTGCGATCATGAGCATCAGCGCCGTCGTCGCTGACAAGCTGTACCAGAAGCGAGGTTCCCTGACCGTTGATTCGAGCAAAGCCTTGCGTCGCTGCTCGAGCCAGGCTCCGTAGTCGAAATCGGTTGGATTGAATTTCTTCAGCAGGAATTCGTACCACGTGTCACGGCGAAGAGACGGGTATCTCGGAGTTTGTGCCGGCACAGGCAAGCCAACCAAACAAAGAGCGGTCGTTAACAAGCCCCGGCAGACGAATCGCGTCACGCCACGCATTGTCAGTGCCCCCGCCTTGCGTAACGGATCTCTGCGAACGCAGGACTCTTGAACCGAAGATTCGCACCCACAGATGTCGCGCGGGATTGCTTGAGCCGGGGATACAGCTCAGGCCGGAAGTTAGGAATCGTGACATCCGTGGGAGGACGAACATGCAGATGGGCGTGGAGGGTGCCGCGCGTGTCATCCGTCATCAGAATTTCCATTTGGCCTTTGGGCAGGTTCTTGATGTGCTCATCGAGCGATCTTGTCTCGCGCGTCTCGACATCGACCGCCCGGCCTGTTTCCTCGTAGCTCTCGAATCCAAACAATTTCCCTTTCTCCATGGACAGATTGCGCCGTGTGACGCGGTGCTCGGCCGACGCCTTTAGAAAGTAGCTCGCTGTTTCCTCGTCGCGGGTTCGCATCGTGACGGTGGTGTTCGGTGCGGACGCGATGTCTTCCTTGAATCCCCGGCCAACATGCATGAGCTGCGAGAGGCTCTGCATGGAGAAGAGAAAAGCCGTGTTTGTTCCACGCGCCGTTTGGAGGATCTGCGGAAAATTCCGGTAGCCGAACGGCGCAAACTCGTCGAGGACGACGCTCAATATCGGTCTGTTGGCGCGCCGGCGGTGCGCTTCGCTTTCGTATCGTCTGCCAATGACAAGCTGAAGGTTTTGTAACAACATTTTGCCCAGCGCCGTTACCGGTTCCGCATTCTTGTTCGCGTTCAACGTCACATAGAGGATGAGCTCCTGCTCAATCGCTTCGTCGAGTGAAACCAATTCTTCGTACGGGCCAGTGATGACACTCAATTCATCGTCGAGAAACGTCATGCACTGGTTGAGCAGCCCTTGGATCTTCGGAACACGTTCCCGGTCCTCGAACGACTGATACAAGCTCTTGACGGACATCTCAAAATTCAGCCGTTGCTGCGTGCTGATGTTCTTGCTGTGTTCGAGCTGCAGAGCCGACTTCGCTACCTGTTCCCGCAACACTTGCTGGTCCATGGCCATGACTAGAATGTCGTAGAAGTTGAATTTCAGCCCGGTGTAGACGAGCACGCGCACGATGTTGGCCAAGTAGTGCAACTGGTGCTCCTTGAAGAACTCGCGGTGCAAGTTGAACGAACCGAAAACCATGTTCACGACCGGCATGTAGTCTTCATCGGTGCAGTGGAGGGGGTTGTAGCGCACGGATATCTCCGGCCGACTGGGGCTGATCACGCGCAGATCGGCAAGGCGGCCTGCGCGGTGAACGTGGGGAAGAAGGCTGTCGAGTAACTCCGTATCGCCCTTGCCATCGAGGATCAGCATGGGGATGCGATGTTGGTCATCGGGAGGCCCGATGACTCGATAGAGGTCCTGCGTAACGATGTTGGCCAGGAGTGTCGTTTTTCCTGTTCCGGTCATTCCCAAGACAATTCCTTGCATCACTCGAACCTGGTCGGGCCAGAGCCACGGCTTCCCATGAACGTCGTAGCCGAAGACAACCGCGTTCTGGCTCCAAGCTTGGCGGGTAACCCGTTCGTCTCTTTTGGCAGACACAGCAAGCGGCGGATGCGGCCACTGCTTTTCGCGACGCGATCGCGCGGTCAGCAGCCGGTATGCGGGCCAACAGACGGCAGCCACCGCGATTACGAAATAGCCGACAAATTCCACAAGCTGCCGGTCTGTGAAGCGGTACCGTTCTTGTGCAACGTACGAAGCGAGCCAGGCACATCCGACGATTAACAGGACAAGGATGATCTCGTAGCTCTCGAAAGGGGGCCGGCGCTCGCGCGGCTGTGCATATCCGGGTGTCATTTTGAAAATCTCACACCAGAGTCGCGAGTGTCAGGCTGTTTTTCGAAACCGGAGATATAAGACGCTTGCAACTCCAATGGCGGAGCTGCGTCGTTTGCATGCCTGCGAAAAGAGACCGAATTCTGAGAGCACTGCTGAGGCAATGGTGCAGTGGCAGTTCTCAGTGCCGACGGAGAGGACAGGAAGCTCACAATGTTGAGAGCGACGGAGATCGCATAACCGAGGAACAGGGAGAGGAGGAAGCCCCAATCCGCGTCCCTGGAGAAGCCGAGCGAAATCGCACAGCAACGTAGGCTAAAGAGCACAGAAGCGCTTAGGCTCAATACTTGAAAATCCGGAATAAGCACGGCGATTGTCTCTAGTAGTTGAGTAATGACTCCCATCGCTCCACCTCGTTTATCGCGCGAAGTTGAAATACACAAACCACCCGATAGCAAAAGCGAGAAGACCTGCGCTGAAGAGGAATCCAGGTCTCGGCAGACGCCGCGCCTCAGGCCTAAAAGGATTTGGGGAATAGACAATGTTCAGCACTGCCTTCCAGAAGCCGATGTCTGGCCGCTGCTTGAAGTAATCCTTGAGCCAGAGGTAGCTTTCATTCGGCGTGGTGCGTTCTATCATTTCAGAGCACCAGAGTCGCACTAACAGGCCCATTTGGACTCCCGAGGAAGACCAATCGAATTACCGCAGGTTCTCCATGCTCCCGGGGCAGCTTGATCGCCACGATCGCGGTCGTTTCCTGACCCGGCTCAATTCGAGAGGAGTGGCTCTCGCACTTGGCGACCTCTATGGGGACTTCTCCGCTCGACTTCACGCGATGTGTCTCGTCAGAACCCAACTGAGAGCGCTTGAGCGTGTAGAGCGACTCGCGATACTGGGGAGCTTTGAGTGCCACGACCTGTGGAGCCCCGGGCACGTAGGCTTCGTTAGTTCCGTTCCGGATTGAGTAGCGGATGAGGACTTGCCCGTCGTGTTCTAGCAAGTCCGTTAGGTAAACGGCGACCCGATTCTTCCTAGAGTTCGGCCCAAGCAATCGGATGGGTTTGGTCGCGATGAGTATATCCG
>WNFO01004580.1_pt1 | contig 11953 bp, 10 predicted proteins | sample 5400251 | NCBI WGS metagenome assembly WNFO01 (sample SAMN13153354, study PRJNA577476) | soil metagenome | isolation source: 100 cm saprolite under Madrone tree | place: USA:California | collected 2016-06-14
TCGAAAGGATGCGGCGCAAAGAGGTCAAGCCGGTCGGACCAGAGCTGTACGAAAGATGTCTCGTGCTGCAACGAGGAATGGGCCTCGACCGTGTCATCCAGTATTGCGAGTGCCATGGGTTGGACGCTCCAGCGGTACTCGGATGGTTCCGTCCCGTCGTGCTGCTGCCGGTGAGGGCGCTGACCGGCTTGACCGAACAGCAAATCGAAGCGGTCATCGCGCATGAGCTGGCGCACATTCGCCGCCTCGATTGTTTCGTGAATCTTTTCCAGATCGCCGCAGAAACGCTGCTGTTCTACCACCCGGCGGTCTGGTGGGTGAGCCAGGGAATTCGCGCCGAGCGCGAGAACTGCTGCGACGACGAGGCCATCTCCCTTTGCGGTGACGCCGTGAATTACGCGCGGGCACTCACGCTGATGGAAGAATGGCGGACGGCTCCTCGATTGATGATGGCCGCCAATCGCAGCCCGCTTGCGCAGCGCGTGGTGCGGGTGCTCGGATGGCGGGCAGCTAGCGGTAGAACTCGCGTGGCGGGACTGGCGGCCAGTTTCGTCTGTCTTGTGGGAGCACTGCTGGCGGGCCACGCATTTCTGGGAGTCGCGCATGCTGCGATGGGAGCCGGCGCATCTCCGAGACAGGAACAAGCAGGCGGCAGCGTGATAGTTGTCAGGCCGGAACCTGTTGCGGCGAAGGAGCGCACCGCACAAGCGGCAAAACCCTCGGGAACGGCCGCGGCCAAGACGCAGACGAACAAAAACAAGGATCAGCAGACGACTAGCGACGACCTCAATAAGAAGCAGTCCTATCTGGACGCGATGGAGGCGGCGGGCTTCAAGAACCTGACCGTGGATGAATTGATTGCCATGAAGATTCAGGGTGTCACTCCGGAATACGTGAGAGAAATTCATGAGCTGGGGTTGCAACCCACTCCGGACGAACTCGTCGGCATGCGCGTACAGGGCATCACCGCGGAATACGTTCGCGAGATGAGGGCCTTCGATTCCAACCTCAACATCGATGAACTGATCGGGATGAAAGTGCAGGGAGTTACGTCGGAATATATCCGTGGATTCCACGACTTGGGATTGCAACCGAGCGCCGATGACCTCATTGGGTTGAAGGTCCAGGGTGTGACGCCGGATTATGTAAAGGAGATGCGAGCCACGGGGCTTAAACCCAATACCGACGAGCTGATTGGGATGAAGGTGCAGGGAATCACGCCAGCGTATGTGAAGTCGATGCAAGCGGCGGGCTTCAGGGACCTGGATTGCGACGAGCTGATCGGTGCGAAAGTGCAAGGGATCACGCCGGAGTTCATCGAGAAGGCCCGGAAGCACGGGTTTCAGAATCTGACTCTGGACAAGTTGATGGCGCTCAAGCACGCAGACATTTTGTGAGTTTGGCGGGCAACGAGGAGAGGAGTGAGGTCCTATGAATCTGAAACGAACCATCGGTCTTATCCTGGTAATCGCCGGCGTTATCCTTGCTGTCGCCAAGGCTCTCGGCGGCGAGACGCACAGCGGCGACTGGACTATCCGGCGCTCTGACACTCCGGGGAAGGTGGAGTTTTCCTTGATGGATTCCCGCGCCGGGCATCACTTCCACCACAGCTCAGACTGGCCGGCAAGCGATTTCTCAGGATTGGATTTTTCCAAATCCGGGCGACAAGAGGTTCATTTTACGATCGCGCGGGACGCCGGAAAATTCGACTGCCAGGGGTTTCTGCATGACGGCGAGGGCGCGGGGCTGTTTCATTTCGTAGCTGATCCGAAGTACCTGCCGGAGATGAAGTCGCTCGGTTTCGAACGGATTGACGAAGATAAACAATGGGCGATGGCCATCCACGATGTCAGTCTGAAATTCGCCCGGGACATCAAAGCCGAAAACCTGCAGGAGTTGGACACGGACAAGCTCATCGCTTTCAAGATTCATGGGGTGACCCCCGAATTCATCGCCGGCATTCGTGCAGCGGGTGTGAACGTTTCAGACAGCGACAAACTCATCGCCTTCCGCATTCATGGCGTGTCTCCGGAGTTCATTTCGGGGATCCACTCGGCTGGGCTGAATGTCCTGGAGAGTGACAAACTCATTGCCTTCCGCATTCATGGCGTGACACCGGAAATGGTTCGCAGTCTCAAACAGGCGGGCTATGAGCCCGACGCGGACAAGCTCATCGCCATGAGAATTCATGGGGCCACGCCGGAGTGGGTGGAGCAATTGAAAAAGCAAGGCTACGAGCACTTGGACCTCGATAAGTTGATTGCCTTCCGGATTCATGGAGTGTCGCCAGATTTCATCGGCCAGCTTCAGAAGCTGGGATACTCTCATCCGGAGCCGGATCAACTGATCGCCATGCGCATTCACGGGGTCACGCCCGATTTCATCACTGGCCTGCAATCGCGTGGAATGAAAAACTTGAGCGTCGATCAGCTCGTCAGCCTGCGAATTCATGGGATTGATTAGCCGCATTTCTCACCGAGAAGTGGCGTAATCGAGTACTCCAGGGAATGGAAACTACGGTTTCGGCGGGGTGCTCGTGGAACCGCTCTCGGTCGGCGGTAATGCCGCCAGGCGGGTCTTCAAATGTTCGAGTTCCTGCTGCTTGTCGCTGACCTGCTGCTTTAAGGCCTCCAGCTTCGCTTTGCCTGCCGTATCGTGGACGTAATCGGTATTTGAATAATACTTGTCTTGTTCCAGCGATTGTTCGCGCTGAAGTAGGTCGAGATCGCCCTGGACTTGTTTTATCTGGGCTTTCAATTCGGTCACTTCCTTCGAATCCTTTTGATCCTTGGCGTCTGCTGCCGGAGAAGAGCTGGCGGTACTGGCCGTGGATGATGCCGGCTGGGCGGGCGCTCCGGACGCTGTTGCGGCCTCCGGCGAAGCCGGAGTTGCGGAATTCGACCGCGCCACAGGCTTCACATCGTCTTCGGTAATGACTTTCGCGGGTTTCGCGTGTGCTTTCTTCTGCTCGCGAGCGCGGCGGGCGGCTTCCGCAACAGACGGAACATCCTCTGATTGAGCAAAGGCAGCGGCGGGAAGCAAGGCTAGTGAGAGAACAACCGGCAGGCCAAGGCGCACAGGGATACGGCGCAGCATAGTGCTACTCCTGATGAATCTGAGCTGGGTCAAATCTCAAGATACGCTGGCAAGGGTGGAATGACAATCCGAACTATCGAAGCGGTGCGAATGAGCCAACGGAGCCAGTTAAGTGCTTTGGAATCAGTGTATAGTAATAAAGAGAACGGGATTGCTGGCTCCGCTGAAACGCAGGTGCAGGCCCTTTGAAAGCATCGGCGGGCTGAGATGGGGAGAAAAAACGCATTCTATTTCCGTGCTTTTAGGAGTGTGTCCAGTACTTCGTATTGGTCGGTCGCAATGTAGTCTGCGCCGGCTTTGGCGGCTGCTTCCCAGCGCTTCTGAACCGCATCCTTCGAGCCGAAGTTGTAGCTGCTGAACCAGCCGTTGCAACTGAGCTCCGCTTTTGTTGCACCGTCCAGGGTGTAGAAACGAATCCACAAATAGTGAGCGTGGGCATAGCGAACCAGCTGGTTGAGACGCGCATCCTTTTCCGGAGTCCAATCGCCGGCCTGGGGCTGACCGGCCGGCTCAACAACGCGCCAACTGTTGTTCCACCAGCGGTGATAGTTATCGGCGGGATTTGACGCGAGCACGTCCGGCGGGGCGGAGGGATCCTTCGCGTTCGTGCGCACGGCTCCAAAGACCACCAAACGCGATCCCTCGGCAACTTGATCGTAGAAGACGGCTTTTTGGGCGTCCGACTCGCCGGTCAGGACCAGAATCGGACGGACATCCAGGGGTTCCATCCGCTCGATGGTATTGCTGCGGGAAGCGGTGGTGAGCCAGTCCTGATATTCGAAGAGCAATTGCCAGATTGCTGCGAGATGTTCCGGTTCTTCGGATTTCAAATCCAGATTCAGAGTAATCAACGGCCAGTCTCCGCGGTTTCCGTCGCGAAGAGCTTTTTCGACGATGGGACGAACCCGCTCGAAGAAGTAGTCGCGCATTTCGGGTTCGGCTCCCGTAGCCGGAGCCCCGTGACTCAAGAGCGAAGCCATCTTGCCGGTGCGCAGATTCCTGGCCCACAGCAAGTCCTGCTCGATAGCAAGAGGAGTGCCCGCAGAAAGAGCGCGGTCGATGCGGTCGGACCACCATTCGAAGTACGGATAGCAGTTGTGCGCATCAAGAAGAACGCGAGTGCCCGGTCGGAGCGGGACAGGCGGGGATTTTGATGCCCTCGCAGTCCACAGAAGAAATGGAATCAACAGAACAAGAATCAGCGGCGAGCGAGGACGCATCAAGAAGCTCCCTAGCGCGAGCAAGCGGCTCATGAATGCAGATGTAAACAGAATTGGCGCGCCAAGCAAGAGGAATTCTCGCTGGAAGCCAACTTTGGTAGCACCAAGGGGCCCGAGAACCGACCGGCGGGTCGCAGAGCGAAAGGTTCCAAGAGAGAACTCGGGGAACTCGACCGAGTCCTCCGGGACGAAGACCAGTGAATTGTCCCCTGCTTTAGTTAGCGCCAGCTCAAAAGGCCAGGCGAAGGGCGAACTGTATGACGCGCGGGTTGCCAGCAAGGGAGGTGATCTTGCCCGCCGGACTGCTGCTGAAATTGTTGCGGGGCTGGCCGAATTGCACCGTATTGGTCAGATTGAATACCTCCCAGCGGAATGGCATGCCAGGCCCCCGGTCAGTAGAGCTCCTCGTGGAGAGTGTGTCCCAAAGTAGCGCCAGCGCGATTATACTGAAGTGAGGGATAAAACAAGGGATACCCCCGGTGCGCAAGAATTGCTGAATTTTAGGATCAGCTTGCTGCTAGCTCTGGCAGCAAGCATGGGGGCGAGCAGAGTCGACGCTCAGGTGCGGGCGAGCGAAGCATCGACACTAGCGCCTATCGTCGTCGCTCCTTGTGGCAAGCATCAGAACAAGGAACAGCCGCCACCGCACCACTTTTGGGACAAGAAGAACGATTGGTTGTTTGCAGGCGTCGGGGCGGCGCGCACCTTCGATTATCTTTCAACGTTGAACTTGAGGCGGCGCGGAGACCAGGAAATCCTGGTTACCAACGATCTGGTGGACAATCACGCAGCTTTTGCAGTGGTCGAGGCGGCGGGAACTGGTGTTTCGATTGGGGCGTCGTATTTATTCCATCGCTACGGCCATCACAAACTGGAACGCTGGACCTCCGTCGTGCATTTCGGATTGGGGACAACGGGCGCCGTGCGCAACTACTGCCTGAAAACGGCGCATCCAAAGACCACTCCTTAGCCGTGCGCTGTCCACCAGGCGGAAACGCTCCCTCTTGGCCCCCGTCTAAGTCACTAGGATGAAACCTTGCCGTTCGAATATTGGTGCGGCATACTCGCGGCCCGTGCGGGCCTTGGTCGGAACCGCACGGAAACTAGCGTAGGGAAAAAGGTGAGGTGCTGCCATGGGACGGTGGGTCTCCATACACCGTTTCGCGCTGATTCTTTGTGGGTGTCTATCTCTTCTGATGACGTCAGAAGGTTATGCGTCATCCGCGCATCCGGCAACGCCAGTCGCCCAAGCATCGCCGCGGCAAGGCGGTTCCTCAGAGAGTTGGCCTTCGGAATCGAAAACTACCGAACAGACGAGAACCGAACAATACACGCTTTCGCATGAGCGCCAAGCAAAGGCGGTGGCGTACTCGCGGGCGGGTTACACTCTGTACTTCGCCTCTTATCTTCTTGGCGGATTCTTCCTTTTCTTAATCCTTCGGCTGGGCTGGGCGGCGAAGTTTCGAGACATCGCTGAAACTGTCAGCGACAAAAAGTGGGTTCAGGGACTGGTTTTCGTCCCGTTGCTTTTCCTCACCATCGACGTTGTGGACCTGCCTCTGCGCCTTTATTGGCATTCGCTTTCCTTGCACTATGAACAATCCATTCAAGGTTGGGGCTCGTGGTTCTGGGATTGGACCAAGGGGGAGGCTCTCAGCACCGCGTTTGGAATCGTTCTGGTCCTGATCTTGTTCGCCGCGATGCGGCGCAGCCCGCGGCGCTGGTGGTTGTATTTCTGGTTTCCAGCCGTCTTGATTCTCCTGGGACTGATCGTGATCACCCCCCTGGTGATCGATCCGCTGTTCAACAAATTCGAGCCACTGGCCAAGGAGCATCCCGATCTGGTTGTGGCCATCGAAAGACTAACGAAACATGCGGGTGTTCCCATTCCGCCGGACCGCATGTTCTTGATGGTAGCGAGCCGGAAAACGAACGCCATCAACGCCTACGTGACCGGCCTGGGAACGTCGAAGCGTGTGGTGATCTGGGATACCACGATTCAAAAGACTTCGAACGATGAATCCCTCTTCATTGTTGGACATGAGCTCGGACACTATGCCCTCGGGCACGTTCGTCAAGGTTTTTTGTTGGGAGCAGCAGGGCTATTGGTGGCGCTCTATTTTCTGTTTCGAGGCTTGCACTGGGCGCTTGGTCGCTGGGCCAGGGACTGGCAGCTCTGCGGGCAGGAGGACTGGGCTTCGCTTGCCGTGTTGCTCCTGCTGCTACAAGTGCTGTTGTTTGTTTCTTCGCCGGTCATCAGCGGCTATAGCCGGATGCAGGAACATGCCGCGGACGTTTACGGATTGGAAGTCATCCACGGATTGGTTCCGGATTCGGCGGAGGTTGCGGCGCACGCCTTTCAGGTTCTCGGCGAACTGGATCTTTCCGACCCCAATCCGCCGCCGTTCATCACTTTCTGGCTCTATTCGCATCCGCCGCTGGCGGACCGCTTGGTGTTCGCGCATACCTACGATCCATGGTCAAGAGGAGAATCGCCGGTGTACGTGAAGTAGCGGCGGGATCCCATTCGCTAGGGAGGGTTGCGCGCCGATCCGTGCTTGCGGGCAAAAGCAGCCACTTTGCTGCGATTGCCGCAAACGGCCATCGAACACCAGCGGCGGCGGCGCGTCCGCGAATTGTCGTAGAAGAACAAACCACACCGCGGATTGGCGCAAATCCGCAGGCGCGCGTGGTGGCCCTCAGCAATAGTCTCCGCCCCGGATCGGGCCACTGCGGCCAGCAACCAGTCCAGGCCTTCCTCCCGCGCGACGAATTCGATCTTCCAGAAATCATCCTGAGCGATGAGTTCATCGTGCCCCTCGGTAATGCGTAGTATTTCGTTTACCGGCTCAACCCATTCTCCGGCAATTCTTTGCTTGCGGTGCATGGCCATAAACACCTTGCGCAGGGTGGACCCCAGCCTCCGGGATTTCCAGAGCAACGCTGCGGCAGCCTGCGGGTCGGATTGCGGCAGATTCAGAAGCTGGGTACCGCGCTCGGCAGAAACAATTTTCGTCGACTCCAGAAAGTCAATAAGGTGTTCCCAGGACAGTTCCGCGTTTGGGAGAGTTTCGTTAACGAAATCGAGAGAGAGTCGACCGCCCAGCAGTCTGGGGACTGAGATGGAATAAGGCATCGACGGAACCTCCAGCCGAAAGCGATGATCTAAAACCAGCGGGAAATAACCAGTAAGAACCAGTATAACGGTTATGGAGAGAAAGGCGTCTTGTGCGGTAACTTTTTTCCGATCCTGAAATCAGATATGCTGGCTGGCGGAGACGGCTCCTATGAAACACCCCTTGGCAGGCTTAGCTCTATTTACTGGTTCTCTGTTTGCCGCCATGGCCTTCGGACGACCATCGGCGCTCTCCAGTGAAACGGTTCGCACCCCGGTAGTCGTCGAACTGTTCACCTCCGAGGGTTGTTCAAGCTGTCCACCTGCGGATACTTTGCTGGCGCAACTGGCCGAAGAACAGCTGGCCGGGAATGTAGAGTTGATCGCCCTGGAGGAGCACGTCGATTACTGGAACGATTTGGGTTGGACCGACCCTTTCTCCTCCCGGGATTGGACGTTGCGTCAATACCTTTATTCCGGGGCTCTCGGAAGCGGTAACCCGTACACACCAGAAATGGTGGTAGACGGGACGGTGGAATTCGTCGGCAGTCGTACACAAAAAGCGCGGCAGGCAATTTTGGAGGCCGCCGGCAGGACAAAAATCCCGGTGACGCTGGAGCAAGGTAACGCGAACAAAACAGGAGCAGTAAACTTTTCCGTGAAGGTTGGAAAACGGGAAGGAACGGCAAAACGTGATGCCGCCGAAGTCTGGCTGGCTATCACGGAAACGGGGTTGCACTCCGCCGTGACGCGCGGCGAGAACGCCGGCGAAGACCTCCAGCATGCTGCCGTGGTGCGTTCCATGAGCAAGATCGGGGAAGCGAAGGCGGAGGGAGAAACTTCCTTCGCTCGCGTCGCTACCGTTCCTCTGCAGAAAGAATGGAAGCGCGAGAACCTGAGGGCCGTGCTCTTCGTGCAGGAAAAAAAGAGCCGGCGGATTCTTGGCGCAAGGGAGATCCGCATCGCGCAATAAATTTAGGAGCCTGCGGCGCGATTTTTAGATTAGCCTGCGAGGACGGTTCTATTCGAGGAATTGAACTTTCTGGAGCTACTATCAAATTCAACCGCGGGGAAAAGTTAATCCGCACGGAGACTGTTTGCCTCGATAAAATCTGTCTGGAGTTAATAGCCAACCAGCTTACGGCGAACCATCCAGCACGTCAGACAGCAATTCGGGGCATGGATCGTTCCTCGAGGTGATTCTTGGACGTCGAACCATTCACGAGTCCCTCCCCATCCCCCCGCTTTCAGGCTCCGCCTCCAGAAGGAATCCTCAGCAAGATTTTTCTGAATGACCAAGGAGTGCGCGGCGGCTGGCGTCTGTTGATTTACGCGGCTTTCGTGGCCGGGCTCGGATTCGGCGGTGGAATCGTCCTGCAGCAATTTATTCACCCCACACCGGGAGGGTTTTCTCTCGGCTATTGGTTCGCGTACGAAGTGTTCAGTTTCAGCGTTGTTTTTGGAGCCGCCCTGATCATGGCTCAGATCGAGAGCCGTTCTCCAGGCATCTATGGCTTGCCGCTGAGAGGCGCGTTCGGAAAATTGTTCTGGCAGGGCTGCTTCATCGGATTGGTCGAAGTGTCAGCATTGATTGGCTTGATCGCCGCCTTCGGCGGGTATTCCTTTGGTGCCCTGGCGCTGCATGGCAAAGAGCTGTTGCGTTGGGGAATGTTGTGGGCGGTGCTCTTTATTTTTGTGGGCTTGTTTGAAGAATTCTTGTTTCGGGGATACACGCAGTATACCCTCGCCGAGAGCATCGGTTTCTGGCCAGCGGCGGCCCTGCTTTCGTGCTTGTTTGGGGCCGTGCATCTGAGGAATCCCGGCGAGGGTTGGGTGGGGGCAGCGGGCGTGGCCGCGATCGGCCTGATTTTCGCGTTGGCCTTGCGCCGCACCGCTAATCTCTGGTTGGTTGTGGGATGGCACGCGAGTTTTGATTTCGGCGAGACATTCCTTTACTCCGTGCCGAACAGCGGCGTCGTTTTCTCGGGACACCTGTCGAATGCATCCTTGCACGGCGCTGCATGGCTCACGGGCGGCACGGTTGGCCCCGAAGGCAGCGTCTTCAGCTTTCTGACTATGGGGATTCTTGCCCTCGCTATTCATGTGCTTTTCCCCGCCAAGAAAACAGAACCCGCACAGAACTTAGGAAAACAACCTAATTAGTGGACCAGTTCGGAGGCTAGCACCAGGTGGACGCCTAGTTCTTGCGCTCGCGGGAGAACTTCGCGCAGAGCTTGGAGCGTCGAGGCGTGAGGATGCCCGATGGCCACGACCTGGCCTTTTTCGCGGGCGGCGCGCAACGCCAATTCGAGCTGTTTGCGGACCGTGGCCACTTCAGCCACGTCGTCCAGAAAAGGAGCGTTGCGGAACGCCGAGCGCACTCCAAAGTCCTGTGCCGTATCGTAAGCTACCGTAGCGGCGGTTGTGCGGCTGTCGATGTAGAAGAGGTGACGGTCGCGCAGCACCGCCATCAGCTCGTCCATCAGGGCAGCGTCGGCAGTCGCCTGTGATCCCTGATGATTGTTGACGCCGGCGGCGTCCGGAACATTCTGCAGAAATCGATCGACAAGTGCCGCAACTTCAGAGGCCGGCATGCCAGGGTGTAATTCTTGCGCTTCCGGCGTTTCGTTGGCCACCGATTGCATCGGCAGATGAAGCATTACCTGAAACCCAAGGCGATGCGCTTCCTTCGCAATGTCCATGGAGTGCTCGTGATTGGGCAAAACGGAAATGGTGAGGTGATAACCCAGAGCGAAGATGGCTTGGGCTGCGGCGCGGTCGCTGCCGAGATCGTCGATAATGATCGCGAGCCGCGCGCCCGCAGCTTTTCCGCCGGAATTCTTCGCTCCCGCACTCGACGTGGGTGTTACCCGCGTCACGATTTCGATTTCCAGTGTCGGCACGCCTGAATGGCGAAGCTTGAAGTGCAGCAGATCCCCGGTCTGGGTGGGCGGGTCCTGCGTCAGGTGATTCTTGGTCGCGACCGTATGGAGACTTTGCATGAGCTTTGCGACTACGTCATGCTGGGCGTCTGCCGTGGAGTCATTCTTCAACACGATACGGAGGTAGTCGTTGTTTCCGGGTTGCTGGCTGGAAGCGCCTTGCCGGAGTTTGATGGGCGTCCCGGGAGGTACCGCAGCAGAGGCTGCCGCCGCCAGATCGCGCGTGATTTGGTGAACTTGTGCGGGGGTGAGGCGGTTTTCCTCACTCTTCTTGCAACCACCGGAAAGAACCGCGAGAAGAAAAGAGATCCCCAACAGCGCGAAATCGCTTATCTTGATTGGACAGCAATCGAGATTTGGTTGAACCGAGCCAGGCGGTCGGCCCACGGAAAACTAAGCAGCCTTTTTCGCAGGAACCTTCAACAGGTCAAGAGCTCGATGAAAGATGGCGTCTTCCGGAGAAAGTGGCCGCGGTCCGAGCCCGGGTTCTTTCTGGGTTGGCGGTGTCGGCGCAGCCTCTTCGTCGGCGGCATCCGACTCATCCTCCGGAACGGCGCGCACCACTTCGGTTGGGACGACCCCTTCTTCCATGATCGACTTTCCGCCGGGATTATAGTAGTTCGCGACCGTGAGGATCAGTGCCGCGCCATCATCCAGCGTGATGAGCTTCTGCTCAGAGGCGAGACCAAACGTACGCTCTCCAACGACGTCCCCGCGATGGTTTGCAACAACGGCGGAAGCCAGAACTTCCGCGGCCCCCGACGTCGTGGCGTCGATCAAAACGGAGACCGGATTCTTCCAAATAACCTGTTTTGGCTCGGCTGAAAAAACCTGTGTCGAGACCGTCTGGCCACGCAACGTTGTTAGCGTGCCCGCGGGAATGAAAAGGCGAGCGGTCGAAATTGCCTCGGAAACCAACCCGCGGCCGCATTCCCGCATATCCAGTATGACCTTGCGAATGCCCTGCTTTTCCGCATCGAGGAGACGATTGCGAATTTCATCCGCGCGGCCGGCGTCCAGTGAAGGGATACGCAGCACCAGAATGTCAGGATCCACTCGCTGGCCGATGATCTTCGGCGCAGCCAGCTTCTCGCGAACGAGGTCGACTTCTTCGGGCGTAGCCTTACCGCGCCGGATCACCCCCACCTTGATAGCCGTGCCCGGCTGGCCAGTGAGAAGATTCATAGCCTGGCCTACGGACATATCACGAGTGGTGAATCCGCTGACGGACTCAAAAATGTCGCCGCTGCGAATTCCCGCCTTGGTGCCCGGACTATCCGGAAGCACGGAGAGAACGATGATGTAGCCGTAGCGCTTGCTGAGCGTTAGCCCGGTCTCCGCCGTGCCGGTATTGGCGAGCTTCTTCTTGTACTCTTCGTATTCGCGGGGCGTGAGGTAGCTGGACTGGGCGTCCAGGGATTCCAGCATCCCGTGCAAGGAACCAGCGGTCACCGTCCGCATGTTCGGATCGTCGACGTAATCCTGCTGGATTTTCTGCAGCACCTCACCGTACACGGTGAGCGACTTGTAGGCTTTGTCGTCCGTCGTGCGGCCCAGGACGTGTCCTATGCCGGCGTAAC
>WNFO01004581.1_pt1 | contig 11953 bp, 16 predicted proteins | sample 5400251 | NCBI WGS metagenome assembly WNFO01 (sample SAMN13153354, study PRJNA577476) | soil metagenome | isolation source: 100 cm saprolite under Madrone tree | place: USA:California | collected 2016-06-14
TTCAGCTATCCTTGTCGGATAGCTTCAGGATGACAGCCGCTCATTGTTGCGACTGAGGTTCTTGGAACGTTTGGGCGGGGGGACTACTCCGTAAAAGCGGGAGCTTCGCTCCCGCACTCAAAAGTTAACGGCCGGCGGCAGCGGCTAGAGCGAATCCGGCGCGGAGTGGCCAGCGCGGCAAAGCGGCACCGGACTGGAGGTCGCGAGCGTCTGCCAGGGGTAGAAGCGGGATGGTGTGGATGCTGGCGATGGCTCCTCCCTGCGAGAAAGCCACGGCAATGGCCGCAGGAGAGACGTCATCGGGAAATTCGGAGATGACGAGGACATCAAAGGGGCCGAGAGCGAAGAAGGAGGATTGGAGCTTGCCGCCTAGTTTTTCGATGGGGTTACGGATAGCTTCAAAACGATCGAGAGGATCGTGAAGAAGACGATTGCGAGCGTCTGTGGTGTAGCTGACTTGATGGCAAAAGAATGACATCAGGGGCACCTTCCAGGGGGAGGGCTGCAACAATTTGAAGGTGAACCTTGGGGATGAGGATGTCAAGCGAAGGAAAGATGAAATTTTTGGTTGGGATGGAGTAACGGTTTGAGGGAGTATTCCCAGAATGGTACTGGTCGTGGGAAATGGGGGTCAAAAATAATTGTGGTAGACACGCAGATTTCTATTGACAATACTTGAAGAAGTGGTATATTGCGCAGCGTAGGGAAGTGTAGCTGGCCTCGGCAGATTGCCGGGGCTTTTTGTTTTTGGGGCAAGAAAGAGAAAAACTTAACGCAGAGATCGCAGGGGAGACGCAGAGTTCGCTGAGTTTCGGCGGGGGAGCTTCGGGATGAAGAGATTTGTTTTGTTGGGATTGGCCGCTGTTTGTGGGGCGATGGTGGCGGCGGCTGCGGGGTCGCAGCATACGGTTTCCGTTACGTTGAACTATGACTTCAGCGTGGACAATGCTTGCAGCTCGAGCGTGACGACCGGGTGCGTGAAGCAGTTCAACATTTACGACATCACGGGCGGGGCGACGCCAGTGAAGCTGTTTTCGATTGCCGCCCCCAGCGGGGCGAATTCCGCGGTGACGGGGATTACGGGGACTAGCGGGCCGGTGCCGCTGAGGTCTGGGGTGCATACATTTGCGGCTACGGCGCAGATGGCGGATGGGACGGAATCGAGCCCAAACGGATCTACTGCTACTGCGGGGGTCGCGCCCGGTTCGCCTGCCAGCTTTAGCGTGGTGGTGCAGTAGCGGAAGAGAGAACAGATAACAGATAGCAGCAAGCAGGAAGTGGGAGTTCGGGTACGTATGAGTTTGTGGCGACTGCTTGTTTGGTTTGGGTGATTGAGTTGAAGGCGTAAAAGCGGGAGCTTCGCTCTCGCACTCAAAATGGGGCGTCAGTTCGGCCTCGATTAAACGAAAAAACAAATGAAGAGGTGTTGGGCGTATCGGGCGATTGCGGGGAGCCGAAACGCTTGGGTGCCGTGTGTGCGGATGGCGGAGGATGGGTCGCGATTTTGTGCGAGCCATGCGCGGGGCATTGAAGGGGCGGTGTTGGGGGCGTTGATGCATGCGGATCCCGTGAATGCGGCAGCGGTGTTATTTGAGGATTTGTCTCCGTGGAACCGGAGGCGGGGGAAGAAACGGACGCCACGCCAGCTTTGACGGAAAGGTATGAGGTGGAGTTTGGGAAACCCTCAGGCCTGAAGGCCTGAGCTACAGAATGGCCGGAGGCGCTTGATGGGGGCGGTACTTCGATGCGGGATTCGTACTTTCCGGACACTGAATGGTCCGCTGTCCGGGGAGGTGCACGTGAGCAGCGGATTCTCACGGGCAAAGGGAGCGCGCAAGCGTAGAGGCCGGGCGAAATCGCGATCGCTGGAGCCAGGTGCTGGATCTGACGACGGAAGCGGAACGACCGCTGGCGGGAGTGCGCGTACCTCCGACGCACCCCCCGCGGTCCGCGAGACGTCCGGTGGTTCGGCAGATGGCGGCGGCAATGAAACGAAGCGCGCTCCTATTTCAGAGAAAGAGCAACTGAAGGAGATGCCAGGAACGGCGTGGGCATTTACGAAGGCGGTCGACGCGGGCGTGCAAGTAGTTGGGGTAATGCAGGCATTACTGAAGTCTAAAGACGAGAAGGTGCAACTGCGAGCGTTTGAATTGTGGGTGGAACTGGCGTTTGGAAAACACGCTGGAGGCAAAGAAGAGGAACGTGGGGCGGGCATCGGATGGAGCTTACCGAGGCCAGAACGAGATTGAGGAGAAACGATGACGAACGCAAAAGTGGTGTTTATTGGAGAAATCTCCCAGATCGCGGGGGTGGCGTCGATGGTGGGCGGCGTGGTGCTCAGCCTGCGGCACTGGCCGGCGGCCGTGGCGCTGGTTGGGGGGCTCGCGGCGTATTTTGTGGGGAAAAAACTGCGGCGGCAGTAGGAGGAACCAAACGCAGAGATACAGAGAGCGCAGAGTCAGAGCCAGGAAAAGAAGCGGATGGAGGATACCCTCGCGATCAGGAACTGGTATAAGCCATTCGATCAGCAAAAGCGGTTTCACAAGTCGCGTGCGAAGTATCGGTTATTTGGCGGGGCGGCCGGACCGGGAAAGAGCAAGGCGCTGCTAGCGGAAGCGATCGGGCAGGCGCTGGAAGTGGCGGGAAGCGACACGTTGCTGTTGCGCAGGACTTTCCCAGAGTTGGAAACATCGCTGCTGACGTATTTCCGGCGAGATGTTCCGCGGGATTTGTACCGGAGTTACAACGAAGCCAAGCATGTGGTGACGTGGACCAACGGATCCACAACGCGCTTTGGGTACTGCCGCAATGAGAACGATGTTTACCAGTATCAGGGCGCAGAATTCTTGTTCATCGGAATTGATGAGCTGACGCACTTCACGTTGAAACAGTGGCAGTTTCTGACTTCAAGGAACCGGTGCTCGATTACGAAATACACATCCGGAGAACGCGAAGGCAGGGATGTTAAGCCTTGCATGGCGGGGGCTACGAATCCCGGAAACATAGGACACGCCTGGGTAAAGGCATTGTGGGTGGATCGAGTGGCGCCGGCGGGATTTGAGAGGCCGGAGCTTTACGACGCGGGCGAGTATGAATTTGTGCGGGCGCGGATTGAGGACAATCCGATTTATGCGAATGACGTGAACTACAAGAAGACACTGGCGGCGCTGCCGGACCGGTTGCGGCGGGCGTTCCTGGAAGGGGATTGGAGCGTTCTGGAGGGGCAGTATTTCGATTTGTTTGAGGTTGGGCGGCACACGGCTCGGGCGGAGGCTTTGCGGTTGGAGGAATGGGCGCCGCGGTGGATTTCGATTGACTGGGGATTTAAGCATCCTAGCGCTGTGTATTGGCATGGGGCGAGCCAAGACGCTGGGAACTTGCCACGGTCCCTCCGCTCCAGCCAGCAAACGACGCTGACCTCCGGTCGGGATGACAGTTTGGGTGCTGATGGCACCGCTGGCCGCATAGTCACCTATAGAGAGTTTGTGAAGAACGAGTTGTCGCCGCGGATGTTGGGGCAAGCGATTGCGGAGCGGACGCAGCGGGAGAGGATCCGAGAGATTTATTTGTCGCCGGATGCGTTTGCAAAGCGGACTAGCGAGGCTTCGATCGCGGAGCAGCTTGGAGATGTGCTGGAGCAGAACGGATTGCCGCGGCCGGTGCAGGCGACGGACGACCGGATTGGCGGATGGCAGTTGATGTATCAGTTGCTGGAGCGGGATGCGTGGATGATTGCGGAGAATTGCCCGCGGCTGATCGAGTGTTTGCCGCTGCTGGTGCGAGACGACCGGCGCGTGGAGGATGTGCGCAAGATGGAAGGCGATGACACGGCGGATGCGGCGCGTTATGGACTGGTTCCCGGCGTGAGATATGCCGGTGTTGGGGCATCCGCTGTAGGCGGACCCGGGGCGGGGCAAGCTCCGCCCGAATTTGGGAATGGAACGGCGCGATTCGTGCCGGGGATTCCATTGGATGTGCAAATCGAGCGGCAGATTACGGCGGAGGATCCGACTTCGCGGGCGATTCATCAGCAGAGGTTGCAGGCGGAGGCGAAGAGACAGTTGGGGCCGCAGAAGTTTGGGAGAAGAAGGAAGTAAGGAACGATTGCGCGATCGACCGAGCAAAACTTTAGAATGGTGCGTCGGGATCGAATGAGCGGCGAATTAGCAGGCAGAGTTCGCGGAGGCGGCGGTCGGAAAGAGGGCGGGGTTCACGAGCGATGAGTTGAGACTTGGGGAGAGTGGTAATGAAGTGAGCGCGGAGACAGGAAGGGCCCGGGAGGCCGGTTTCGCCGGGCTGAAGAATAAGCGTAGTGGGAGCCCCAGCAAGGGTTGAAGAAAAGGGCACGATCAAAACGGATTGAGCGCGGTCGCTGAGATTGCGCGCATCGAGCGAGACAATTACGACCCAATGCCGCTGCTGGCCAGGTCCGCCAAGATAGGCGGTCCAAATTTCGCCGCGCTTCGGTGCTCGGAGGGCTGGCGGTCTACTCGCCATCGAAATCTACCTTGGAGGAAGCCTTCGAGACAGCTTTTTCCAGCTTTTGCTCGGCACGCAGCGATTCACCAGCGAGCGAATCGTAATAAGCGGCGGTTGCAGCGTCCAGCCGCTTGCGGGATTCGGTGCGGCGGGCGAAGGCCACGGCCCGATCGACCGCCTCCGCAAGATTGGCAGCTTTGCCGCGACGGACAAGTGATTTGAGGAAAGCGTGGGTTTCGGGCGCCACGGTTGTGGAGATTTTACGGCGGTTGGAACGCGCTGGCATGGTTGCAAACTCCTTAGGCCCAGTATAACAAAGTGTCAGACATTTGTCTGACGTTGTGTCATGCATATCACCCGACAAACAAGAACCAAGAAATTGAAGTGAAGGACGAATCATGCTTGAGCTGCTGAAGAGGGCGTTAACGACGCGGTATGTGGGGATGCTGGAGGGGGAAGTGGCGCGGCTGCGAATGGAGAACCGGGCGTTGATGAATTCGTTGTTGGGGACGGCGGGGTTTCCGCCGGTGGAGTTCGCGGAGGCGGCGAAGCCGGTGGAGTTGCCGAGGATGCGGCGGAGATCTTGGCAGCAGATACAGAGGAAGAATGAGAGTGAAGCTGCTAGGGAAAACCACGACGATTTGGTGAAGCCGTAAAGCAAGAATTGAATTGATCACTGCACTGAGGGTTTCTTTGGAGCCTTGCCACGGTCCCTCCGCCCCGGTGAAGCACGCGGGACGCAAAATGCGCGCTCCGCGGCCGGCGCACCCCTTCGGCTACGCTCAGGGCAGGCAAACTACGGTGCGCAAGAAAATGCCGGCCGCTCCGGTCGGGATGACAGAAAAACCAAACCCAAGAGCACAGCCAGGAATGGCTGTGCCACAGGATGAGTGCACACATGGAAAACGGGATGAGATATGCGGAGCCGGGAATGACGGCGCCGGCGGATGGGAATGCAATGGCGCATGGCACGGTGAACATGGTTGGGAAAGGCCTCACCCCTGAAGGGGTGAGCTACAGGGATGGGGCGAGCTACGGTGCGGCGGAACTTGGGGAGAATTTTGAGTTATTGGAGGAGGAGCGGCCGGAGCTGGTTAATGCGCTGCGGGAGTTGGTGCGGCAATACCGGCAAGAGGGCGTGACAGCGCGGCGGCATGAGATTCGGCGGATACGGCAGGCGCGGCTGTTTTGGCAGGGGTTGCAGTATGCGTGGTGGAATCCGAACGACATGAACTGGCATCTGCCGTTTGAGCAGAAGTTCAGCGACGATCGGGCGCTGGAGGAGATGCCGCGGTACCAATTTGTGACGAACTTTTACCAGGGGTTTGGGCTATCGTTCGTGGCGGTGCTTTCGCAGGATGTGCCGAGCGAGGACCGGGACCCGTATTTGTACGAGACGCTGGTGAAGATCGTTTCGGCGGTGAATGCGACGAGCGTTAACGCCGGCGTGGATCCGGCAAATCCCTCTCCTGCTCCGCCGGCGATTGCGGCGCTGAAAGTGCAGGCGGCGAACGGATGGTTTGACCTGGCGATTACGGACCCCGCCGTGACGCGGCCGGGTCTTTTTTACTTTGCGGAGTCGGATGTGACGCCGGCGTTTTCCGGGCCGCGGGTATATTTCCTGGGCGCATCGCGGAATTTGTACGTGCAACTGGGGAATCAGACGCTCTATTGGCGGGCCTATTCGCAGTATGTGGGCTCGCTGGCGTCGGCGCCGGTGACGTTTGGTTCGCCGGCTACGGCGGTGGCGGGCGGGGGAACGTCCGGGCCGGCGCCGTTGCCCTCGAGTGGAAGCGGGGCGTTGCCGAATGGATTGCTGCGCGGGGGAAATGGATTTGGCGTGGTGCCGGGTGCGCGAGTGGTGAAGCAGACAGTGTTGTAAGCGGCGAAGAGCTAATCAGTAAGCAGAAGAGGAGAGGGAGCGATGCCGAATCTTACGTCCAATGCGACTTGGGATTTTAATCCGGGGGACACGGTGACGCTGAACGCGGCGTTCACGTTTGATTTGCAGGACCCGAATGACAACCAGACGGTGTCGGGCGTGCTGGCGACGCTGCAGGGACGCGCGCCGCATGTAACGTTGACGCAGACGGATAACGCGACGATCAGTGTGGCGGTGACGATTTGAGGGGAAAGTTATCAGTCGTCAGTAATTGATAATCAGCAAGATGAAGATTCGAGCGTATGAGGAGAGCGACCTGGAGGCGCTGCGGGCGATTCATGCGAGGCAGGGATTCGGGTATGCGTTTCCGGATTTGGGCAACCCGCTGTTTTTGACCAAGCTGGTTTTGGGAAGGGAAGAGGGCGGGAAGGGAATTGCCGGCGCTGCCCTGCTGCGGCTGACAGCAGAGGCGTATCTGCTGCTGGACCCGGAGGCGGGTTCGCCACGAGAAAAATGGCAGTGGCTGGTGGGATTGCATGAGGCGACGCGGCGAGATGCGCTGGCTCGCGGTTTGGAAGATGTGCACGCGTGGCCGCCGCCGGAGATCGCACAGAAATTCGGGAAGCGGCTGACGCGATTGGGGTGGGTTCGGGATGATGAGTGGACGCCGTATTGCAAGCGGTTGACGTAGAGCAATCGACTAAGTACGGGCTGCAGTGGCGGAGATTCCGTAGAAACATTTGCAGTTGAGGTTCTTCGGGCATCCTCGTCGGATGCCCTCAGAATGACACCGTTTTTTACATTTGAGCTTGGAGGGGACCATGGGACGCGGGGCGCAGGGGCAAACGCAGAGTTTAACGGATCAGCAATTGAACCAGACGAATGCGCTGAACCAGCAGTTGCTGGGGCAGCAGCAATCGGTGGGGAATCTGTTGACGCCGCAATTTCAGAGCATTCTGAATAATCCGGGATTCAGCGCGGCGGATAAAGCGGCGATCACGGGGCAATCGCAGGGAGCGCTGGCAAGCGCGTTTGATTCGCTGCAACAGTCGGCGACGAACCGCGCGGCGCGCACGGGGAATTCCGCGGGCTTCAGCGAGCTGACAGACGATCTGGCGCGGCAGAAAGGGGTTGCGGAAGGAAACCTGGCGCAGCAGAACCAGTTGAACTTCAGCAACACGGCCTTTCAGCGGCAGATGGCGGGGTTGCAGGGACTTTCGGGGTTATTTGGCGTGGATTCCAACCTTTTGGGAAAAACGCTGGGGATCCCCTCGGAGCTGCTGAATGTTCGGGCAAATGCTTCGCGGAATAACGGAGGATTTTTCTCGTCGCTCGGATCGAGCCTCGGCGGGGCGCTGGGCGGAGTGCCGGGATTGTTTTTGTAGTGAGACAATAACAGATAGCAGATAACAGCGATCGGGAAGCAAGAGCGGCTGCCCGGGAATTGATTTGGTGATTTTTGGGCGGTTTGCGGCGCGCCTTCAACTGCAAAAACGAAGGCTTCGCCTTCAGCACTCCAAAGGAAAACACATGGGAAGTTCGGGTTGGACGTATGTAGTCGTGGTGTTTTCGATGGGGGCACAGTTGGTCGTCTTCCTGCGATGGATGCACCGGCGCATGCGCGACGACGAGATCCAACGCGTGTTTGTGAGAGACCTGGCGCTGCGGCATCTGCCGAACATTTACCGGGCGCTGCACGTCATCGCGGAGCGGCAGGGAATTGAGCTCGAGGAAACGCCGATGGTGAATTATGTGGATTTGCGGAATGGCGGACGCCATCGGTAGCGAAGGAAGTAATCAGAAATTAGAAAATAGAAATTGGGAACCCGTCAGAGGATTCATGCCACTGGATGCAAAACTGGTACAAATGGCGCAGCGCGCGGCGGAGGCGGAAGGATTGGACGCGGCGCTGGTGTGCGCGGTGGTGGAACAGGAATCGGGGTGGAACCCGTGGGCGATGCGATATGAGCCGGCGTTCTTCGCCAAGTATGTCGCACCCTTATATACAAACAATAAGGTAGGCGCCACGGAGGCATACGCGCGGGGAATTTCGTGGGGGTTGATGCAGGTGATGGGGCAAACAGCGCGGGAAAAGGGCGCGAGTTCCCTTTACCTTTCGACCTTGTGCGATCCCGCGGTGGGATTGGCGGTTGGGTGCAGGATTCTGCGGCAGAAATTGGAGGCCGCTGGCGGAGACGCGGCGAGGGCGCTGTTGGCGTGGAACGGCGGGGCGAACGCGGATTATGCGGATGAGGTGCTGGCGCGGGTGGGGAGATATCGGTGACAGAAAGTTATCAGTAATCAGTTATCAGTAATCAGTCGGAGGAAATTCCAGGCTCCAAATGGGAACGTGGGTCAAGATTGCGGCGGTTGTGGCTGTTGTGGCCCTGGCAGCAGGTGTGTTCGTTGCGTGGCGGGACGCGCGGAAGGAACAGGCGGCGCTGCAAGCGGAGTTGAAAACGACGCAGCAGGCGCTGGCGGAAGCGGCCGCGCGGCAGGCAACGCGGGATGCGGCGGTGAACAATCTGGTGGCCGGGTTGAAGAAGACAGAGGCAACGGTGCAGAAGCCGGCGCAGGTGGTGGCGGCGCTGCCTAGCGTGCTTACGTTGCCGGAGCCGATAACGATCGAGACGGAGCCGCCAGCATCGAAGAACCACGTTGATGGAATAGGGCGGCCCGGCAGCCTGCCGAATGACATCGAACCGAAAGTCAATTTCCCTGCTGCCGATTTGAAGCCGCCGCTGTATGACTTTGCCGCGGATTGTAAGGCTTGCCAGGCGAAATTAGGGGCGGCCCAGGCCGATCTGGCCGACGAGAAGGTCAAGAGCCAGGCGCTGGGCAGGGAACGGGATGATGCCCTGCGGGCGGCGAAGGGCGGCTCCGTGCTGCGGAGGATTGCGCGTGTCGCGAAGTGGTTTGCGATTGGCGCGGCCGCGGGAGCGATTGCGGCAAAAGCTACGAGATAGAGATTGTGCGGTTGTGATCGCACCTGCATTTCAAGCGCACGAGCTCACCCCATAGCCTCAGGAAGCCCACCGACCCAGAAGGGTCCTGGCTGGCGCACCCCCCGCGCCAGCCAGGACAGACCTTAAGAGAGAGGAACCGGAAGCAAAGGAAGGCCTGAATATACCCGGAGATTCCCCTTGACAAAGAGTCCTATAAGATATATTATGTTAACTAACAACTGTAGCTCACCTGAGTCTGGCGCCTAGTCCGGACGGCTGCCTGTTCCTTCCTTTAAGCACCGAAAGCTCCGTGGTAATTCCCTCTCAAAAATGGCACCTATTTCTTGCCGGCTTTTTGTTGGGCGAGTTCGTAGTCGATGTATTGCTGGATGCCGTGGGGGTCGGCGCCGACGATGCGGCGGCCGTTGACGAAGAGCGTCGGTGTGCTGCGGACTTCGAGCAGGTTGCCGTTGGCGATGCTGGCGTCCACTTCGGCGGTGGCCTGGGGCGCGGCGAGGCAGGCTTTGAAGGCGTCCTGGTTCAGGCTGGCCTGGCCGGCGAAGTCCAAAACCTTGTTGTAGACGTTGGCGGCCGAGATCAAGTCCTGCTTGTCATAAATGAAATCGTAAAACTTCCAGAAGGCGGCAGGGTCCTGTTGGTAGGTGCAGCGGCCGGCAAGCGAAGCGGTGCGCGCCCAGGGATGCAGGGCGTCGAGGGGGAAATCTTTGAAGATGAGTTTGACCTGCGGATAGTTAGGCAGGAGGCCGCGCAGAGCGTCGTGAAGATTGCGGCAGACAGGGCATTCGAAGTCGGCGAACTCGACAATGGTTACGGTGGCTTTAGGGTCGCCAAGGACCGGGGATTTGGACAAATCGAGCTTGGAGGTGTTTTCCGCCAAGGGATCTTTGGAGAGGTCGGCGAGATCACCCCGGAGGAGGTACCGGCCGTCCTTGGTCACATACATTTTCACCTTGTCGGAGCCCTGCGCGGTTTTGACGTCAATGTTGGTTTCGAGGAGGCCGGAGTTCCCTATTTCCGTGGGCATGGCGACGGTGATCTGGACGTCGGAACCAAGAGCGAATGCGCGGCGGAGGTAGGTCTCAATACTTTTTTGGAGTGGGGATTGCGACGTGGCAGCGGGTTGTTGCGCGTGCGCGAATGGCGTTGCGGAGATTGCGAGCAGTAGAAATGTGACTGGGCGGAGGGTGTTTTTCACGCGAGGGTGGTCCTTTGTTTGAAGTTGAGGTTCTTCGGACATCTCCGGTAAACAACACCGTAGTCCAAATACGGACCTCGTCGGATGTCCTCAGAATGACAATCCACGGCTATCGCTAGATATCCTGAAACCAATTGTGGCTGGCTGATTTTTATCATGGGACGAAGCGCTGGGCGATGGGAAAGGGACGGCCGAAGCCGAAGGCGCGCGACGTGAGTTTGAGGCCGGGAGCGGCCTGCTTGCGTTTATATTCATTGCGATCGACGAGCATGGCGATGTTTCGAACGAGCTGCAGATCGTAGCCAAAATCCTCGGCAATCTCCACGGGCGTTTTCACTTCTTCAATATAAGCCTTCAGAATGCGATCCAGCACTTCGTAAGGAGGCAGAGAGTCCGAGTCCTTTTGATTTGGACGCAATTCGGCGCTGGGAGGTTTCTCGATGGTGGAGCGGGGAATCAGTTCCCTTTCGCGATTTATATACTCGGCAAGCTCGTAGACCATGAGCTTGGGCACGTCGGAGATGACGGCGAGCCCGCCGGCCATGTCGCCGTACAGCGTGCAATAGCCGACGGCGATTTCCGATTTGTTGCCGGTGCTGAGAACCATGGAGCCGAATTTATTCGAAAGAGCCATCAAATAGTTTCCGCGGATGCGCGCCTGGATGTTTTCTTCGGTGGCGTCCATGGGACGATTGCCGAAGACTGGCTTGAGGGATTGGATGTAGGAGTCGAAAACGGAACTGACGGGGATGGTAAGCAATTCGATGCCGAGATTGTGGGCCAAGCACTTTGCGTCGGTCTGGCTGCCTTCCGAGGAGTAGGGGCCGGGCATGGAGACGCCGAGGACGTTTTCCTTGCCGAGCGCGTCAACGGCGATGGCGGCGACAACGGCGGAGTCCACTCCCCCGCTGAGGCCGACGATGGTTTTCTTGAAATTGCATTTGCGGACATAGTCGCGTGTGCCGGTAATGAGCGCCTGATAAGCGTAGGCGATTTCTTCCTTGGCTTGCGAGTGAATGTCGCCTTTGCCGGTGACCGTGTCGAAGAGTACGAGATCTTCCTCAAAGGCTTTGGCCTGCGCGGCGATATGGCCGTCGGGCGTAAGGGCCATGCTGGCGCCATCGAAGATCAGCGAATCATCTCCGCCGACCTGGTTGACGTAGATGATCGGGCGGTGGTGCTGCTGGGCGATGGAGCGGAGCATTTCGACGCGCAGCGAGCGCTTATCAATGGTGTAAGGCGAAGCGGAGATGTTGAGAAGGATGCTAGTTCCCTGCTGGACAAGTTCGGTGACGGGGTCGCGGGCGTAGCGCGGCTTGGCCCAGAAATTTTTGTCGTTCCAGACGTCTTCGCAGATGGTGATGCCCAGTTGTTCGCGGCCGAGTCCGTAAACGTAATCCCTTTCGCCGGGCTGAAAGTAACGCGATTCGT
>WNFO01004921.1_pt1 | contig 11953 bp, 14 predicted proteins | sample 5400251 | NCBI WGS metagenome assembly WNFO01 (sample SAMN13153354, study PRJNA577476) | soil metagenome | isolation source: 100 cm saprolite under Madrone tree | place: USA:California | collected 2016-06-14
GCGAAGCGTGTGAAAGCTCCTCGTGAGAAACCTCGGCGGTTCGCAGCGCCGTCTGAAACGTTGATTCGCCCTGTGCGATCGCTGCGCATGTAGCTAGGATCATAGCCGTTGTGACAAAAGTGCGTCTCATGTCGCCTAACGAGAATTCGATCCAATTTTTGGGCCTTTCAAGGGAAACGTCCAAATTTTGGGTCTAATCCGGGCTTGAATGTTAGCGGCGGCCGGTCGCCTGCAAATTGCCGGCCCGTTTCCCGGGGTTCCTGTTTGTCCCGCGCATCGCCCGGCTAATGTCGGGTATCGCTTGATGCCGTGGGCCCCAGGGCATTTGCATCCGGGGTGATTTCCCATTTCTCCTGGTGATTCCAAGGCAGGGCTGAACCGCCGTGATCGTCCGGGTCATCAACCAGACGGACGGAGTCCTTTTGACTTGCGCACGAGGCGAATCGTCCGGGTCATCAACCAGACGGACGGAGTCCTTTTGACTTGCGCACGAGGCGAGGGTGATCGCGACTGCGCAGAACAGGGCTGCGAGGATTTTTCCTTGATACTTACGGACTTGTGCCACCATAAATCACCGTGTCTCCAGGTTGTACTTGCACGCCACGAGCCAAACTGCTGGGGATGATATCGCCGATAGCCGTCGCCGGTTCAACTGAAGAAATGCGAATTTTTCCAATCAACGTTCCCTCCCGCAGAACGAGCATTTCGGAGTTCGACTCGACTCCGTGGCGGGCGCCGAGATTCAGCACCACGAAATTGTAAACTTGATTGTATGCCAGCACAGTGCCGCGCACACCCGTGCGATGGGGGCTGACGGTTTCCCCTTGCGTGCTGGCGGTTTCCCGCCGCTTTTTTCCTTCCCTGGGCTGGGCCGCACGCCCCTGAGCATCCTGGAGTTTTTCGGAGAGGAAAACTTTTTCCTTTTCCGCGCTGTCGAGCTGCCGGCGAAGGTCATCAACTTGCGACTGCAAATCAGCCGTCGGCGCGCTGTTGCCGGAAGGACTCCCAGTGACCGAAGCATTCGCGTTGTTCCCGGCTTCTTCCACGCGTTTTTGCAGGGAAGTGATCTCCTGCTGACCAGCGTCTAATTTGGCTTGCAGATCTGCTTTTTCTTTCTGGACCTGCGCCAGGTCTGCTTCCGCTTTGCCCGCTCGCGCGGCCTGCGGGTTCGCTGCATTCGCGCGAACCGCTTTCACTTTTTGGATATTTAAAACGCCAAAAAATGCCGCCAGCACGAGGAAAAAAATGGCGAGCCCAGTCACACTTTTTGCCGTGACTCCGAAGACCGCCGACCCCCTGGGCGTCATAAGCGTGCTTTTTAACAACGAATCATGTGCAAATGCAATCGCGATTTCCGGTTTCGGGGAAAAAGATCAGTTTTGACCAAATGTTAGTTGGGACGTCGAGCAGATGAATGCTGCATACGCACGGGTCGCCTCTCCGTTTGTAAAGGAGAGAGGAAAGGTGAGGATTCGTTCACGGCAGCGGCACGCCCAGATTCCACCCCTCACTTCAGTCCTCTCCCCTTTCCCAAGGGGAGAGGCGAAACAAAGTCAGCGAGCATGAAAAAGAGAGCGGCTCAGCTTCAATGCAGATTGCGTTTTTCCATATTTCAACCGATAGACACCGCTGTGGGACAACAGCACCGTGTACGAGCCAAGCGCAAGCGAAGACGAGCGTATGTACAGCGCAAGAAGACAGCGCAACGGGCGAGTGCGACGCGACCGACGCCAGCCAAGCAGCGGCCAAAGAAAGAGCCCGAACCCACGGAGTAGTTTTGATTTCGATCGCGGCCCTGTTCGGAGTTCCGCGTTTACGCGGCTTGGGAAGCGCACGCCATAATCGCCGCCTCAAGGCGGAACTCCGAGCCGTAGCTCCGCCGCCAAGCGCATCGACGCAACTTCTATTTCAGGAGGAGGAGGACGACGAGCAGGAGATCGACTCGCCGGTGAGATCCCAGACTTCGCTGATCAAATGCAAACGCGTATCGTCCGTCATGCAGCAGCGCGCTCATTATCTAATCGTCGATGGGCATAGCATTATTTTTGGCTGGCCTGAGCTGCGCAAACTTCACGCACGTCGTTCTTCGCTGGCCCGCGAAGCCTTAATCAAGCAGTTGCGTGATTATCAGGATTGGACAGGTGTGCGCGTGGTCGTCGTTTTCGATGGCAAAGGGAGAAAGACGAGCGCGACTTCCGAGCCGGGCGACGTGCAAATTTTCTATTCGCGCATCGGCCAGTCGGCCGATGCTATTATTGAAAGATTGGCCAGCAAATACGCAAAACGCTTCGAGCTGATGGTGGCCACTTCCGATTCCATGGAAGCTGAGACGGTACAGGCGTGCGGCGCGGAATGGATTTCTCCCGAAGCATTGCGCGGGCTTCTTTCTAGGAAATAGCTGTAGCGGCAGGTGTGCCGCCTGCAAAACCACATTGCCGCAGCCGACACGGCTGCCTCTACAGCGCTCTGCTGAGTTTAGAGTCCCAATTTCTTTTCGATCTCTTTCACCCGCGCGAAGAGTTTTCCGAGGCGGCGGATCCAGGCGATCTGTTGCTTTGTTTCCTCAATCGGTCTTGCGGGATAACCGAACCACACGCCGCCAGGCACGCTCTTGGAAACGCCGCTTTGCGCCGCGATCACGCTGCCATCGGCGATTTCGACGTGCCCCACAATTCCGACTTGACCTGCCATCGTGACGCGCTCGCCAACGCGAGTGCTGCCCGAGATTCCAGTCTGCGCTGCGATCACCGAATTTTTTCCGATGACCACGTTGTGCGCAATCTGCACGAGATTGTCGATCTTCACGCCTTGCTGAATCCACGTCCGGCCAAAACGCGCGCGATCAACTGTCGTGTTCGCGCCAATCTCAACATCGTCGTCGATCTGAACAATCCCGAGTTGTTGAATTTTTTCGTGCTTGCCATCTACCATCTCAAATCCAAAACCATCCGCACCGATTACCACGCCGCTGTGAATGATTACCCGCGAGCCAATTCGGCTTCGCTCTCGAATGGTCACTCTCGGATAAATGAGACACGCCGATCCGATCACCGTCTCCTGTCCGATGTAACTTCCTGCGCCAATGATCGCGTCATCGCCGATTCTTACCCCGGCCTCGATGACCGCGTAAGGCTGGATCGAGACACGCTCTCCAAGCTGGGCGCTTGGATCAACAACAGCGCTTGGGTGAATGCCAGCCGCGAATGTGATCGGTTTGGGTGCGAATTTGAGCACGATTTGCTCGAATACCTTAATAGGATTGGCAACGCGAATCTGCGCGGTTGCAATCGACTCGGCAAAATCAGGCGGAACGAAAACTGCCGAAGCGCGTGTTTTGCGTAAGAGCGTTCCATATCTTGGGTCCGAGTAAAAGCTGATTTCTCCCGGTACGGCTTCACCGAGCGAAGCCGCGCCGGTGATTTGCAGCGATGGATCGCCCACCAGCTCGCCACCGCACATCTTCGCCAGTTCTTGAAGGGTAAAGGTCACGGTGTTGAAGCGTTAAATCGCTAAAGCGAATCGGCGGTCACAGACCGCCGCTACAGCTCGCCGTTTCGCCGACTCGCCGTTTCATTTTTGTTTCCAGCGCGGCGGACGTTTTTCGATGAAGGCCTGCACGCCTTCGAGTGCCGCCTCATCCATCATGTTGCAGGCCATGGTTTGACTCGCTGCTTCATACGCGGCTGCGATGCCCAGTTCGGCTTGCTTGTAAAAGAATTCCTTTCCCATTGCCACTGCCATTCGTGGTTTTGCGACGATCGTGGCGACCAGCTTTTCGACCTCTGCATTGAGCTGCTCCGGTTCCGCAACGCGATTGATTAGGCCGCGCAGCTTCGCCTCCTCAGCGCTGATAAATTCTCCGGTCACAAGCATCTCGAACGCCGCCTTCCGCAAAACGTTGCGGCAGAGTGCGACGCCCGGCGCTGAGCAAAAGAGCCCGAGATTCACGCCGCTAACGGCGAATTTTGCTGTGCTCGACGCGACGGCGAGGTCGCACATCGCCACCAATTGACAACCCGCCGCGGTGGCGATCCCCTGGACGCGCGCGATCACAGGCACCGGCAATCGTTGGATCGTAAGCATCATGTCAGAGCATTGTGCAAAAAGGCGTTCGTAATATTCGAGTGACGGCGCCGCGCGCATTTCCTTCAAGTCGTGACCAGCGCAAAAGGCTTTGCCCTCGGCGGCGAGAACAACCACGCGCACCGACTCATCCTGAGCAATCGCGTCGAGCTCACGCTGCAATGCTGTCAGAGTCGCTTCCGACAAGGCATTGAAGGCGTGCGGCCGGTTCAGCGTTAATGTGACAACGCCACGCGCGTCGCTGCTTCGCAAAACAACCGGCTCTTCACTCGCGGAAACCGTCGGGAGCGGTGCCGGTTGGATTGATGTAGAAGCTTTCACAGACGGAGACGCTTAAACGCTACTGCTGAAATTCCAAATCTGAAATTCGAAAAATTTAGTTTTCGTTTCCAGCGACCGGCAACATCATCATACCTGTCGACCGATGGAAGTGGTGTTTGCCAATTATGAGTTCGCATGGCCGGGTGAATGGAATGTTTGCAAGGCGATCGGTCGCCTCTCCCTTTTGGAGGGAGAGGGGGAGGGTGAGGGTTTATTCAGTGCAACTTGGAAGCATGTAGGCTTTAAACCCCTCACCTCAATCCTCTCCCCTTGTTGCAACGGGAGAGGCGGGAAGGGCCACGAGACACTTGGTTGCCGAACGGACAAGGATGTCCCTGCCACGCACTGAATGAAAATCGTAGCGATCGCAAATCAAAAAGGCGGCGTCGGCAAAACGACCACGGCCGTAAACCTCGGCGCTTCGCTGGCGGAGCTCGGCCATCGCATTTTGATTATCGATCTTGATCCACAAGCGAACGCCACCAGCTCGTTTGGGTTGCAAGCAGTAGAGCAAACTAGTCTTTATGAACCATTGCTCGGCGACGCCTCTATTACCGAAAGAATCTTTCCCACAGAACGCGAAGCGCTGTTCATTGTGCCTGCCGATCTCGATCTTGCGGGAGCCGAGGTCGAGATCGCCCGGATGCCAAACCATCTGACCCGCCTGGCGGAAACGCTCAAGCCATTGCAGGCAGATGAGGCGTTTGATTTCGTTTTTATTGATTGCCCGCCGTCGCTTGGAATCCTGATGAGTAACGCGCTCGCCGCCGCCGATGAACTCTTAACTCCAATCCAATGCGAGTATTTCGCGCTGGAAGGCTTGGTAAAAATTGTCCGCCTGGTAGAGCAGGTTCACAATTCCGGCGCAAACAAACGCCTCGAGCTCGGGGGCATTGTCATGACAATGTTCGACGGTCGGACAAATCTTAGTGAGCAGGTCGTGGCGGAGGTACGCCAGCATTTCGGCGACCGCGTTTATCAAACTGTGATTCCGCGGAGCGTTCGCTTGAGCGAGGCGCCAAGCTTCGGGAAATCCATCCTGGAATACGCTCCGACTGGACCTGCCGCTCAAGCGTATCGCGCTCTCGCCCGCGAGTTCATCGAGCGGCACGCTTCGCCAGCCACTCCTCCCGCGCTATCGCAAACACCAGCGTCGGAAAACCTCGAAACGTAATTTCCTTCTCGACGGTCATTCCATTTTTCTCGGCCACGCGACGTGATGGAATGTTTTCAGGATGAATGAGTGAGATGACGCGCGGCAGTTTCCAGTGGCGAAAGGCGTGATTGCGGACGGCGAGCGCGGCTTCAGTAATGAGGCCGCGGTTCCAGTAGGCGGGATGGAGTCGGTAGCCGATTTCGACCTCTCCGGGCACTTCAGGGTGATGGAGAAAACCGCAATAACCAAGGACCTCAGAATTTTCGCGAAGAACAACTGCGAAAGGCGAAGGTAAACCAGCTTTCTCCCAGGAAAGAAATTTGGCGAGGACACCTTGTGTTTGCTCCCGCGTGTATGGGCCGAGCGAAAAGCGCATGAAATCTCGGTTCGCCATCAGTTCCGCCAGGCGATCAATATCTTCTTCGCGGAATGGGCGAAGACTAAGACGTAATGTTTCGAGAACCGGCACTCAGTTAGTGAACACGAACACTCAACGAGTTGCGATTTATAATCGGTATGCCAACTGACGAAGAATACGCTCGACCGGCAAGACCACCGGATACATCAAGCCTGACGGCAGTGCGCGAAGCGTCACGGCACTGCACGGCGTGTCATCTTTACAAGCGCGCGACACAAACAGTGTTTGGCGAAGGCCCAAAGAATGCCTCTATGATGCTGGTTGGTGAACAGCCGGGGGATTATGAAGACGTCTCCGGGAGACCGTTTGTTGGACCCGCCGGGAAGATTATGGACCAGGCGCTTGAGGAAGCTGGAATTGATCGATCCCAGGTTTATGTGACGAACGCAGTGAAACATTTTAAGTGGGAACCTCGCGGGAAACGCCGGATTCATCAGAAACCAAACTCGCGCGAGATCGCAGCCTGCCGGCCGTGGCTGGAAGCAGAATTGCGAATCGTTGGACCAAAGCTGGTCGTCGCCATGGGCGCGACGGCAGCGCAAACAATTTTCGGCCCTAGTTTTCGCGTTACACGCGAACGCGGAAAAGTGCTTTCGTCTAAACTTGCGCCGAAAGTGTTGGCCACCGTGCATCCCTCGTCGTTGTTGCGTCAGCCGGACGAAGCCTCGCGCGAGCGCGAATACAAACATTTCGTCAGCGATCTTCGCGCTGCATTGCGCGCAGCTGGCGAAGAATAAAAGAGGCGACTTTAGACGCTGCTTGCCCCGTTTGGCGCTAAGGGCGCTCCCTGATGCGAGCCTGGGGCATCGTCCCAGGAAATCAAATCGCGATATCAAGAAGCGCTGAAAGCGCGTTTCAATTCAACGTGGATCGACCTCGTGTCGGCAGTGAATCGCGCTTTCAGCGCTGATTTCGAGCGGACATCAAATTCCTGGGGCGCTGCCCCCAGGCTTATAGTGACGAAGCGCATTTGCGCTAAATACATGCGACGCAGCGCGCCATCGCTATTCGACCATCATTGGATCTCGCGTTTTATATCCCGCGACGAACGCCTTACGAAACTGATCGAATGTGCCGCTTTCGATTTCGGTGCGCGCACGCTTCATCAGGTTCAAATAAGAATGCAAATTGTGGAGCGTGATCAGGCGAAGTCCGAGAATCTCTTCCGCCTTGATGAGGTGACGAATGTAACCACGTGAAAATTCGCGGCAGGCATCGCACGCGCAGTTTTCTTCTATTGGGCTCTTGTCCAGGGCGAACTGTGCGTTTTTTAGATTGAGCGTGCCTGTCGTGGTAAACGCGGTTCCATTTCGCGCCAGGCGCGTCGGCAGCACGCAATCGAACATATCCATCCCGCGCGCGATCATCTCCAGCATTTGCGGCGGTGTGCCCAGTCCCATTGCGTAACGCGGTTTGTCTCTCGGCAAAAACGGTTCGGCCGATTCGACCGCTCGCATCATTTCTTCTTCAGGCTCACCCACGCTGACTCCGCCAATCGCGTAGCCATCGAAATCAAGATCGACGATTGCCTGCGCGCTCTGTTTGCGCAGGTCCTCAAACGTCGCGCCCTGCACGATGCCGAAAAGAAGCTGAGGCGCTGTAGGCGCATCCGCCCCGAATTCCGCTGAGACAGCGGACATTACAACATCAGTTCGACGTTGGGCGTTTTGTTCTTTCCACGCTTTGCATCTCTTCGCCCAACGTGTGGTCAACTCGGCGCTTTGCGCCACGTAATTGTATTCGCATGGATACGGAACGCATTCATCGAGCGCCATGGCGATGTCGCCACCGAGCGTTGCTTGAATTTCTATCGCGATCTCCGGGGAAATGAACGCCCGCGCTCCGTCGATGTGATTTTGAAACTCGACACCGCCGTCGGTGATTTTGCGCAGCTTCGCCAGCGAAAAGATCTGGTAACCGCCGCTATCGGTCAGGATCGGCCCATCCCAATTCATGAAATTGTGCAGACCGCCGAAGTGTTTGATCACATCCAGCCCCGGCCTAACGAACAAGTGATAAGTATTTCCGAGAATGATTTGTGCATTCATCTGGCGTAGTTCGCGTGGGCTGACGCCTTTCACCGAGCCTTGCGTTCCCACCGGCATAAACGCCGGCGTTTCGATCACGCCATGCGCGGTTGTTAACCGTGCACGCCTCGCTTTTTGACCTCGATCGCTCGTCAAAAGTTCGAAGTTTTTCTGCATCCGAACTAGAGATTCCTCGACTTCGCTCGGAATGACAAACGCAGCGTAAAATATTCTTTGCGGATCGCGATTTTCCCTCTATACTCGTCGCTTACCGCATCAGGCGCGTGAGAGGGTTTTTTGCGCGGCCTGAGCGGGTTTTTTGTCGCCCCGAGCACGAGGCTTTTGGCGGCGCTTTGTTTTTACAATGCCCACGATTAATCAATTGATTCGGAAAGGACGCCGGAAGGTGTCGGTGAAATCAAAGTCGCCGGCGCTGGTCGGCTGTCCGCAGCGGCGCGGTGTGTGCATGCAGGTAATGACGCGCACGCCGAAGAAGCCGAACTCCGCCCTGCGCAAAGTGGCAAAAGTGCGGTTGACCAATGGCCAGGAAGTGATTGCCTACATTCCGGGCGAGGGGCATAATTTGCAGGAGCACTCCATCGTGCTCGTGCGCGGCGGGCGAGTGAAGGATTTACCCGGCGTCCGCTATCACATTGTGCGCGGAACGCTCGATGCGCTCGGTGTTGATGGACGCCGGCGCGGTCGCTCAAAGTACGGAGCGAAGCGGCCGAAGGGTGGCGCAGCGAGGGAAGCCGCACCGAAAGCAGCACCGAAGGAAGCTGCGGCCGAAAAGAAATAATTTTGAATAGGAAGATCGAGAATGTCGCGACGAAGGAGAGTTTACAAAAAGGAAGAGCACGTCGATTCCCGATATGGGAGTCCGGCAGTGGCCCGGCTCATCAGCACTGTGATGAAGCGCGGCAAGAAATCGCTCGCGGAGCGGATTGTTTACACAGCAATTGAGAAGTCACGCGAAGGTTCTGATTCGGTCGATCCGTTGGAAGTCGTAAACAAGGCGATCGAGAATGTTCGTCCGCGGCTGGAAGTAAAATCGCGCCGGGTCGGTGGGGCAACGTATCAGGTGCCGATGGAAGTAGCGCCAGCGCGACAAATTTCTCTCGCTATGCGCTGGATCGTCCAATACGCGGATAATCGTAAGGGAGTGGCGATGGCGGACGCGCTCGCTCAGGAAATAAAGGACGCTGCCGCCGGGCAGGGCAACGCGATCAAGAAACGCGAAGATACACATAAAATGGCGCAAGCGAATCGCGCGTTTGCGCATTTCCGCTGGTAAAGATTATGGCGACGGCGACGATGGAACAGAAAAAGGCCGCGGCAAAGAATCCGAACTCGCCGAATCGCAAGTTTCCGCTGGAACGGACGCGGAACATCGGGATCGCAGCGCACATTGATGCCGGCAAGACGACGATCACCGAGCGCGTGCTGTTTTACACCGGCATGATCCACAAGATGGGCGAGGTGCACGAAGGCACGACCGTCACGGATTGGATGGAACAGGAACGGGAGCGCGGAATCACGATCACGTCGGCCGCCACGACATGCAGTTGGGCGCAACGCAAGGAAGAAGGCGTTTACAAAATTTTCGAAGGCGTCAAGCAGCGCATCAACATCATTGACACGCCGGGGCACGTCGATTTCACGGCGGAAGTTGAGCGCTCATTGCGCGTCCTCGATGGCGCAATCGCCGTTTTTGATGGGGTCGCAGGCGTTCAGCCGCAATCGGAAACAGTCTGGCGTCAGGCCACGAAATACAACGTGCCGCGTCTTGCGTTCATCAACAAGATGGATCGTGTCGGGGCGGACTTCGAGATGTCAGTGGAGAGCATCCACAAAAAACTCGGCGCGAACGCGTGGCCGGTTTTGCTGCCGCTGGGCCGGGAAGATCAACTGCGTGGCCAGCTCGACGTGATCAACAAGAAGGCGATCATTTATTCCGAGGATGATCAACTTGGATCGACGTACGAAGTCACCGATGTCCCGAAGGAGTATACCGACGCTGTCGAGAAAGCGTACAACAGTTTGGTCGAGCAGATTTCAAATCTCGACGACGAAGTTGCAGAAGCGGTGCTCGAAGAGCGCGAAGTCACACCGGAGTTGTTGAAGGCTGCAATTCGGCGGCAAACGATCGCCAACAAATTCGTGCCGGTCATTGGGGGCTCCGCGTTGAAGAACATCGGCATTCAGTATTTGGTCGATGCGGTGGTCGATTATCTGCCCAGCCCACTCGACATTCCGCCGGCCAAAGGAATGGAGCCCGACACGCACGAACCGATGGAGGCACCGACGGACGATAACGGAAATTTCTGCTCGCTTGCGTTCAAACTTTGGAGCGATCCGTTCGTAGGCAAACTCGTTTTCTTCCGTGTTTACTCCGGCACGCTCAGCAAAGGCGATACGGTTTACAATCCGCGCACGAACAAACGCGAACGCATCTCGCGCTTGATTCAGATTCAAGCGGACAAACGCGAGGACATCGAGACCTGTTACTCTGGTGACATCGCCGCCATTGTTGGCATTAAGAACATCACCACCGGCGACACGTTGTGCGATGAAGACCATCCGATCCTTCTCGAACCGCCGTCTTTTCCTGATCCCGTGATTTCGATGGCGATCGAGCCAAAGACAAAACTGGATCAGGAAAAAATGGCGACTGCGTTGCAGCGCCTTTCAGAAGAAGACCCGACTTTCTGGGTTTATACGCATGAAGACACCGGACAAACGATCATCGCCGGGATGGGTGAGTTGCACCTGGAAATCATCCGCGACCGGATGTTCCGCGAATTCAAAGTCGATGCAAACGCGGGCAAGCCGCAAATCGCGTACCGCGAAACGATCACCACGAACGCGCACGGCGTCGGCAAGTTGATTAAGCAATCAGGGGGCCGAGGCCAGTATGGGCACGTGGAAGTGGACGTGCGTCCAGCCGAGCGCAGCAAAGGCCTCACCGTGGAGAACAAGATCGTCGGAGGCATCATTCCGCGGGAATACATTCCTGCCGTCAAAAAAGGCATCCAAGAAGCGGTGCTGAATGGCGTGCTGGGCGGTTACCCTGTTGTCGATGTTGAGGTCGATATCGTTTACGGCTCGTTCCACGAAGTCGACTCCAGCGAGCTCGCGTTCAAAATGGCGGCGATCTTCGCCATGAAAGATGGATTTAGACAGGGCAAACCCATTCTGCTGGAGCCGATCATGAAGGTCGAAAACATCACACCGGAAGAATATCAGGGCGACATTTGCGGCGACCTGAGCCGGCGTCGTGGGAGCATCCACAACATCGAATCGCGCAGCGGTCTGGCGATCATTCATGCCGAAGTTCCGCTGGCGGAACTGTTCGGCTATGCGACTGCCATTCGTTCGCTTTCGAAAGGTCGCTCCAGTTACTCGATGGAGCCATCACATTTCGCACCGGTACCGCCGAACCTGGTTCCGGCCGTTCTCGATCAGAAAGAGGCCAAATGAGCAATGGCCAGCGCATTCGGATTCGCTTGAAGGCGTTTGATCATCGCATGCTGGATCAATCTGCCGTGGAAATTGTGGAAACGGCCAAGCGCACCGGGGCGCGTGTGGCCGGCCCAATTCCGCTGCCGACATTGATCGAGAAGTTCACGGTGAACCGTTCCCCGCACGTCGATAAAAAGTCGATGGAACAATTTGAAATTCGTACCCACAAACGGCTGCTGGACATCATTGAGCCGACGGCGAAGACCGTGGATGAATTAAAGAAACTGAATTTGCCTGCGGGCGTTGACATTACGATTAAGATTTAAGCGGAGGCGCTTCTGAAACATTTGCAATCGCACGGTCATGAGCATCGGACTTCTTGGACAAAAAATCGGTATGACCAGCGTTTACGACGCCAGAGGTCGATTGTGTCCGGTGACCGTGATAGCAGCCGGCGATAACGTTTTGTTGCGCCGGTTGACCGAA
>WNFO01004582.1_pt1 | contig 11951 bp, 9 predicted proteins | sample 5400251 | NCBI WGS metagenome assembly WNFO01 (sample SAMN13153354, study PRJNA577476) | soil metagenome | isolation source: 100 cm saprolite under Madrone tree | place: USA:California | collected 2016-06-14
GAGTTTATTCCCGCGGGAATAGCCGTTCGGCGCGGCGAGTCTTTGGCAGCGAAGGAAACTGCTGTCACACTCTCGCTGGAGGAAGACTCACATGTCGCACGTACCTGTGGTTCAGATTCGGAACGTCGTGGCGCTGTTGCTCGCCGCCGTGGCGCACCGTCCGGAGAACCCGGCGGCCCTGAGCGCCCGGCTCACCGAATGGAGAGTCGAGCTCTCCGAGGGCACGATCGCCGCCGGGACCGTCACTTTCACAGTCACGAACGCCGGGAGCATCCCGCACGCCCTGGAAGTCGAGGGGCAGGGAATCGAGCGGGAGACCGGCGTTATCCAGCCGGGCGCGAGCGCGACGCTCAAGCTCACGCTCAAGCCCGGCACCTACGAGGTGTACTGCCCCGTGGGAAACGACTCGCACAAGAAGCTGGGTATGGAGACTCAGCTCAAAGTCGCGCCGGCGAGCGGCGCGAACGGGGCGGACTATGATGCTGCAGCGATGACTGCCCCAGCGCCGAGCATTCAGGCGATCCGGGTGACGGGCGGGGGGCCCGTCATCCAGATCCTCCCCGGACCGTTTCCATTTCCGGACAGCGCTGCCCCGATCCTCCAGCAATTCGGCGACGAGCGGGAAGGGCTCGAATCGCAGGTGAAGAACGGGCCCTACTCGAACAACGTGACGCGGGTCGCGGGCACGTTCGCGTTCACCGCCTGGGACAAAGGGGCAACGCGCGATTCAGTCGACGGGCTCGCCGAGTTTGCGACGCAGGATGGTGCGCTCTGGAAACTGGTACTCGACCGGGTGCAGACGAAGGACGTCCTGCATCACCCGCGGTTCGGCGGTGTGATTCTCGGCCTGTACTACCACGGCAATACCGCCGTGCACACGCCGCTCGTGCCGACGATCAACAGCTCCGTGGCACTGTGGGCGTTCGGGCACTTGTACAAGAACGGCGTGCTCGTGACCGACAACGCGATGGTGCACGTGATGCTGCTCTCGCGCACGCGGCGGGACGGCGACTTCGCGATCGCCTGCTGGGACTGCTCCAAGAACAAGATCGACGAGCTGCAGCTCCAGATCCTGCCTGGGCCGGGTGAGCCGAAGTTCGATGCGCCGGGCGGGTTCCTGTTCGTGAACTGGGAAAAGTCGGGCTCGAGGAAGCCTTGACGCGCGCGTGATCGTCGCCGACGATGGTACCATGTCGGCGACGACCCAAGCTCGGCCGCGGTTCTGGGCGACGTACACGCTCGTGGGCCTGAATGTGCTGGTGTTCCTGGCTATGATCGTCGCGGGCGCGTCGTACGACGATACCCAACAGGTCCTGCGCTGGGGTGCGGACTTTGGTCCGCGCACCTTGGGCGGCCAGTGGTGGCGCCTCCTCACATCGATGTTCCTCCACTTTGGCCCCCTTCACCTGGCGTTCAACATGTGGGCGTTGTTCAACGTCGGGCAGGTCGCGGAGGCCCTGTTCGGGTCGCGCGCGTTTCTCGTGCTGTATCTGTTGAGCGGGATCGGCGGCAGTCTCGCGAGCGTCCTGGCACATCCGCTCGGAGTGGGCGGCGGCGCATCCGGCGCGATCTTCGGCGTAGTCGGCGGAGTGATCGTTGCCGCGGTGCTGACGCGGCGCCGCTCGGGAAACGAGCGTTTGCTTGGGCGCATGCTGCCGAGCCTGTTGCTCTTCGTGTTCTATAACCTGCTGATTGGTTTCCGCACCGAGGGCATCGACAATATGGCCCACCTTGGTGGGCTCGGGGTGGGGGCGGCCCTGGCTGCCGCAGTATTGATGTGGCCGGCGGCGTCCCTGGGGCGGGTCGCTGCTGCGTTCCTGATCGCCATTGGCGGTGCCGCTTACGCCGTACGCCTGGTGCGCGCCCCTGTCCTGGCTGAATACGCGCAGCAGGTGCCCCCAGAAACCCACGTGGCTCCGCCTCCGGACGTCGGGGCTGAAATCGCCCGGCTCGAGCAGGCCGTCGCCGAGCGGCCTGACTCGATCCAGCTGTACACCGCACTGGGTTCCGCGTACCTGCAGGTGCGAAGTTTCAAGGAAGCCGTCGCGCTGCTCAGGCGGGCGCGCGTTCGGTGGCCGGATGACGTCGCGGTGCTGACGACGCTCGGTACGGCCTACCTCGATCTCCACGACTTCGATGGGGCGATCGACGCATTCGGGCGGGTTGCGCAGCTCGACTCCTCCGCCGACGCGCGATACAATCTCGCCGACGCGTACCTGCTCCGCGGCGAGGCGCTCGCGGATTCCGGCCGGTCGGCGCCGGCGCGAGCGGACTTCGATCGCGTACTGCAACTTGAAAAGGCGGGCGAGTTGGCTCAGGAAGCTCGCCACCAAATCCAGTCACTCGCACATCACTCGACGACGCACGCGAAGTAGCCTACGTTCCCGGCCATGCCCAAGGAGCACGAGCCGGTTCGTTGCCTGGTGTTCTCCGCGTCGCTCCGCGCCGGCTCCCTCAATACAATGCTCGCCAAACTCGCCGCCAGTGCGATCGAGCAGCATGGTGGAACGGTTGACCTTGCCGCGATGAGCGCGTTCGACAGTCCGTCTTATAGCCCGGATGTACAAGCGAAGGACGGCTTTCCGCCGGGCGCCACAGAGCTGAAGCGTCGGCTCGAGGCGAACGACGCGTTCGTCATCGCGTCGCCGGAGTACAACGGTTCGATCCCCGGACTCCTGAAAAACGTGATCGACTGGGTGTCGCGGTTCCGGCCGCAGCCGTTCAATGGCAAGCACGCCTTTCTGCTGTCGGCTTCGCCATCGATGGCCGGCGGTAACCGCGGCCTGTGGTCGCTGCGCGTACCGCTCGAGCACCTGGGCTCGCGCGTCTATCCCGACATGTTCTCGCTCGCGCAGGCGCATCAGGCATTCGACGCCCAAGGCAAACTCGCGAGCCCGCAGCTGGCTGATCGTCTCGACCAATCGATCGCCGGCTTCATGGATCTCGCCGAGGCGGCGAAGAACTACCCGTGTGCGAAGACCGCCTGGGTCGAGTTCCTCGGCGAGCATCCCAACTCTCCGATCGATCGCGTGGACAAACCCGCGTCAGCCACCACGAACAATCAGTAGCACGGCGACGAGCGCGGCAGCAACGCCCGCGGTCTGCCAGGCATTGAGCCGCTCGCCCAGTACGACGCGAGCGAGCAGAACCGTGCTGGCCGGATATAGAGAGGAAAGGGTCACCACCGGACTGAGCGGGCCAATTTGCGCCGCGAGCAGATAGAGCGTGTTGGCCAGCATGTCGAGCGCGCCGCCGCCAACCGCGATTGCTCCGAGCTTTACCGGCATGCGCACCGAACGGCGCCCCACCGCTGCGATGACAGCAAACAATCCCACGGATGCCAGACGGGCGGTCAGCAATGGCCACAGACCGCTCGCCGCGCGCGTCTGCGCGAGGGCGAGTAAAAACAGTCCGATCGCGACTCCGGCGACGAGCGCCACGCCGAGGCCGGAAGTGCGCGGAGGTGCCTCGATGTTCACGGTGGGGCGGCTCACGAGCGCGATCGCCCCAATGCCCAACAGGATCCCGGCGATCGCGAGCCAGCCGGGTCGCTCGCCCAGCGCGATCGAGGTCAGGACAGGAATCGCGACGGCGAGCACCGCCGTCGTGGGCGCGACGACCGACATCGTCCCAATCGCGAGCCCATAGTAGAGCAAGGCGACGCCGACGCCACCGGCCAAGCCACCGGCGGCGCCCCACCAAAGATCTGGCCTCCGCGGCGCTGCGGTCCCCAGGAACGGTAGGATCACGGCGACCATCACCAACCCGGTCGCCTGTGACAGCAAGACCACCGGAACGGTGGCGACGCGCTTCGTCACCATCCCGCCCGTGAAGTCGGCTGCGCCGTAGAACACGGCCGCCAGCGTCGCGAGCAAATAGGCCACTACAGGCGCCGCGCGAGCTTGGCCAGCTGCTGCCGCGCCATGCCGAGACTGGCGCGCTCACGGTCGAGCACGAGATGGACGAAGACATCCTTGCCCGGGCCGAGCAGTCGCATCACGTGATACTGCGTGTCGACGGTGATCATGATGTCCTCGATGCCGTCGCGCAGCTGGAGCGCGTCCTGCAAGGTCCTGCGCGATCTTCGCCGCCTGCGTCATGTCGAGCCCGCGCCCCACCGCGGCGTGGCCGAGAATCGTGCCGTTGGTCGCCTGCACGAGCGCGGCGCCAATCGCCCCCTCGATCGTGAGGACCTCGGCGAGAATCCTTTCCGCGTCGAAGTCCTGCCGCGGCGCGGTATGGACGGTGCGTTCCACACCACGCGACTGCGTTGATTCGTCGAGCAGCCGCGCCGCCTCCATCAGGATGTGCTGCAGCGGCTCCCGCACCGTGCGTTGCCGCGCGCGCCGCTTGTAGAAGATCTCGACCGCGGGGTCGGGCCAGCTCAGGATTTCGTACGCGGCGTCCAGGCCATCGAGCACGCGGGTGTGCGCGTGCACGAAGGTCCCTTCATCGAAGTACAACCGGCCCTCACGCTCCGACGCTTCGACTTTCACGAGACCGCTCTTCCGTTCCACCTCGAGCAGCTGCAACAGGCCGAACAGGGTGATCCCGCTGATCCGCCCGACGGCCTTGGGATCGAGTACGCGCTGCAGCTCGTCCGCCAGCAACACCACGTCCACCGGCTTCGAGAACACCGCCGCGATGCCGTAGGTCTGCAGCCGGTGCCGCAGGTCCGCATGGATCTGTTGGCCGGTCATCACCGCGACCGGCAGGCGGGTTTCCTTTTCGAAGAGCTCAGCGAGGAGCGTGAGACCATCCATCACCGGCATCTGGAGATCGGTGAGAATCGCGTCCACATGTTCCGTGGCGAGCAGCTCGAGCGCGCGGCGCCCATGCTCGGCGGGGATGACCGTGAATCCTCCGGTGCGATTGAGCGCGCGGCTCAACGCACTGCGGACGAAATCGTCATCGTCTACGAGGAGAAGGTTCGACAGTTACGCCTCGCGCTTACGCCGCTTTTTCTCTTGGGGCTGCGGGGATTGCGGGGGCTGCTGGGGGTGCTCGACCGCCCCGCCCACCACGACTCGGTTCCGGCCGCCGCTTTTCGCCTTGTACATCGCGCCGTCGGCGGTGGCGATCAGCTCCTCCGGCGTGTCCCCGCCGTCGGGGTACTCGGCGACGCCGATGCTCAGCGTGAGGGATCCCTCGCCGAGATCCTGCTCGGCCACACGGGCGCGAATGCGCTCCGCGACCAGGGTGGCCGTTGCCATGTTCGCCTCGAGCAGCATCACCACGAACTCCTCGCCGCCGTAGCGCGCCACGCAGTCCACCTGCCGCGTCGTCTTGCGGAACACCTCCGCGATCTTCACGAGTGCCGCATCGCCGGCGAGATGGCCGTGGGTGTCGTTGTACTGCTTGAACCGATCGACGTCCGCGAGCAACACCGAGAACGCACGCCGCAGCCGGCGCGACCGCTGTACCTCGCTGGCGAGCGTGCCCATCAGGTGCCGGCGATTGTACAGGCCGGTCAGGGAATCGGTGAGCGAGAGCTTCTCCAGTTCCCCCTGGCTCTCTTTCTCACGCAGCCGCGACACCAGCGTGTTGAACGCCCGGGTGAGGTACCCGACCTCGCCGCTGCCGCCCGCGGGAAGCTCGACCGACAGATCACCGGACGCCACGCGCGCCGCCGCTTCGGTGAGACGCTCGAGCGGGCGCGTGACGAACAACCCCACCATGAACGCGAGCAGTCCGACTCCAAGGATCAACAGCGACAGGAGTAGCACGGTGCGAAACCGCAGCACGCCCGCCTCGCGCACCGTTTCGGCACGGGGCGTTTCCGCCACCGCCGCCCAGTGCAGCTGGGGAATTCGCCGCAGCACCGCCAAGACCTCGCGGCCCTGCGGGCGTGCCTGCGAGATCGTCTGGCCTTCCCGTTCGGTGAGCTCTCGCGTCGTCGCGTCCGGCAGGGTCGCCTTCATGGCGTCGGCGGGGTTGCCGGCGGCGCGGATCACGACGCGCCCCTGTTCGGTGATCAAGTACAGGTCGCGCGAGTGGTCTGGAGACAGTTGGTCCAACACTTCGCGGAGGCTGTCCAGATTGATCTTGGCGCCCAACGCGCCCAGGAAGAGCCCGTCATCCTGACGGATCGGCACGACGACGACGACCGTCGCTTTCCCGATGCTGGCGTCCCAGAGGGGATCGCCCACCAGGGCATCGCGGGTCCGCAGATTGTTCATGCGGTCGGGCGTCAAACGGAAGCCCGTCCGGCTGCCGCTGCTCGTGAGGACCTGCCCGTCACGACCGATGATCGCGAGCCCTTCGTGAGCCGGGAGGTTCTGACGCACCGAATTGAGGTAGTCGCGGAGCCGGTTGAGTGACTGCGCCCCGTTCCGGCCGGTGACTCGCGCCAGGTTGTCCGACACGACGTAGGGGCTCGCGCGCAGGCGCAGATCGTAGACCCGCTGGTCGAACCAGACGGCCACCTCGCGCGCCATGTCCGAGCTCAGGGCGCGGAGCTCCTGCCCCACCCGGTCGCTCAGCGAGCGGCGATTCCGGCCGTACAACATCACGGTCATGACGAGCGTCGTGAACAGCGTCGCCAGCACCGCAAAGGCGACAAACTTGCCCCGCATGGTGTCGAGGCGCAGGCTCCGCAGCGATCGAGTGGTTTTTTCCCAGATAGTCACGGTAGGCAACATTCACTTTCGGGCCGCAGGCGCAATAGATGCCGCGGTTCGAGCAAGACTGACAACGACTTGTGCGCGCCGTCTTGACCCGGTGATGGGCGTCACGGGTCGCCGGCCCGTGCGACGGCGGTTTCGATGTCCGTGACACTCGCACCACACGGCAGGTCGGTTTAGTGTTCGACGTAGACGATCACTGTTCCGTCGCAACTCCGGAGGTGTCCATGCACAGCATACGGTCTGTCCTGTCGCTCGCTCCCGCGGCGCTCTTGCTCGCTGCGTGCGACGCGACCGCGCCCCACCCGATGCAGCGAATCAACCTGTCCACGACGATCGGTCCGCGTGCCTCCCAGTCAGCTCCGTTCGCGGACGTCATCGTCACGGGTACCGGCGGCACAGTACGCATCACGTCGGCGAAGGTCGTCCTGGCACATATCGAGCTGGCGAGCGACGCGGCGTGCGCCAACGACGCCAACGACGATGCCGGTGAAGCCGACGACCCGAACGAGACGCCCGACCAGCCCGAAGCCACCGGACCCGACACAGAGAACAACGACGAACATGACTGCGAGGTGCAGCTTGACCCCGTGACCGTCGATCTGCCGCTCGACGGTACCACCAAGGTGATCCTCGATGCGTTGGTCCCCGCGGGGACGTACACGGGCGTGCGTGCGAAGCTCGAGAACGTGAACGTGGTGGGGGTCTTCACCGACCCCGGCGGCACCGATCATGCATTCACGTTCACCTCCGGCGTCGAGGCCGAGCTGTCCGTGGACTTTGCGAGCCCGGTCACGGTTGACGCCAATTCCAAGAACCTCACGGTGGACGTGGACGTCAGCAGCTGGTTCAAGGACGCGTCCGGCGCCGTGCTCGATCCTACCAACGCGGCGAATCAGGAAGCGATCGAACACGCGATTCGCGCATCGCTCCGCGCGTTCGAAGACGACGATCATGATGGTCACGACGACCATGAAGTGGGGGATGCCGGCCACTAGCCGTTCATTCTCCAGCAAGGCAAAGCCCCGCGGCGACCGTTGCCGCGGGGCTTTGTTTCGGGGGCGCCAGTTTAGCGGTTGATCCAGTACGACAGCTTTACGAGGAAGCTGTTGACGGGCCGCAGATTGAACAGATCGTTCAGGTCGCCGTTGAAGCTGCGCGTGCCCTCGAGACCCGTGGACCCCTGCCGGCCCTGACTCCAGACCACGAACAAGGTCGATCCCGGCCGGTACTCCCAGCGGAACACCACGTTCGAGCGGAACTGCTTGAAGTTGAATCCGCCGACGTTATTCGTGTACGCGGTATCGCTGTACGCCTGATAGCGGCTCGCGTAGTCCGCCGCGCGCGGGGTCGCCGACAGCTCGCGCACGTTGCTGAACGTCCCCTTTGAGATGAAAGGCTGGGCGTACACCTGGAGCGACATGTTCGCGGTGAACGGATACGTGAGGCGCATCGTCAACGCGAGCTGCTTCTGCTCGAGATGACCGAAGAGGTAATGCGTGACGCTGCTCGTGTCTGTCGTCGAGCCCAGCGACTGAACGTCGTTGGTCCGGCGCGAGTAACTCGGCGACACCGCCGCGGTGACCCGCGACGCAATCTTGAAGTCGATCTCCGGTGAGAAGCTGAAGTTGCGCGACCGCCCACCATTAGAGCGGGACCAGTTGAACCATAGGTAAGGGACGATCGCCTTGCGGTCATCGCCGTTGATTCCGAGCCAGGGTGCAAAGTAGGGATCCTGCCGGACCGCCGGGCCGCCGCGCGCGCAGTCGTAGCAATACGTCGTCCCGAGTTGTCCGACGGTCCCGCCGAAGTGGAGCGACCAGGTATTCCGGAACGTCGTGTGCGTGTTGGTATTGAACGCGCGCTCCTCCGGCAGCCCCGCAGTCGTCCAGTACTGCCACCAGTTGAAATTCCACTGGAACCGCTGGTACAGCTTGCGGGTGTGGCGGTCGAAGTACCCGGCCCACGTGCTCCATGCCACCTGATCGGCGCGCTGCAGGTAGCCGAGATCGTTGATATCGAACCCCGGGGAGCGGCGCTCGTAATTCGTCTGAAACAGCAGGTGATTGCCGCCGACCTTGCCGAATCCCAGCGCCTGGACGTCGCCGGAGAGGGATGTGCGCGTCGAGTCGAATCGCATGGCGTCAGGCCGCTGGTAATAGTGCGTCGCATCACGCTGCGTTGCGGCGATCGCCTGCGCGCTGCCCGCCACCCGGCTGAGGTCGGCTGAGCCGGAGAGCTCGTACCGCCCACCCGGGAAGCGATGGCGGAAGTCAACCGCCCCCACATACGCGCTGCTGTGCAGGTACGGTGTGCTCCAGGAATCGTTGTTACGATTCACGGTGGTGATGATGGCCCCGATGCTCGACTCGCCTTTGCGCAGATCCTGACGCAGCCGCAGCACACCGTAGTTGGTCGTTGGCTCGATCGTCGCACCGCCGGTACCGGTGACGTGCTGGGTCACGGCATCGAGCGCGCCAATCGCGAGACCGCCGGGGAAGCGGCCCGTGAGCTTCGCGGCGCCAAGGATGGTCGTAAACGCCGGGGACGTGGTATCGGCATACGTGCCCGCCAGCTCGGGCGCCCGTCCGATGCGCCGCGAGTACACGAGTCCTTCACCGGTGCTGCAGTCGTTCACGGCCGTGCAGTTCACGTTGAACTGGAATGTCCCCGCGCCCTGCACGAAAAAGGGACGCTTCTCCTGGAAGAACGTCTCGAACGCCGAGAGGTTGAGCACTCCGGGGTCGGCTTCGACCTGGCCGAAGTCCGGATTGATCGTCGCGTCCAGCTTGAGATTCGATGCGACCAGATACTTGAGATCGCCGCCGACGGTCACGTCCTGCGTGCGCCCCAGGGTGTTGGCGCTGATCTGGGAAACGTTCTTCGTCACGAGGTAGGGCGCCGCCTCGAGCCGCCGGGGCGCCTCGAGATCGGTCAGGCCGGTGACCTCGCCGAACTGCGACACGAACCCCGCCTGTGACTGCCGGAAGAGCGGCCAGCTGACGCGCTGGGCATAGCGGTACACGTCGCGGTCCACGGTGAAGCCGAACGTGTGGGTCTGTTGCCGTCCGTACGGCAGCTGCGTCAGCGGAATCCGGAACTCCGCCGTCCAGCCGAGGGAGTCGATGCGCGTCGCGACATCCCAGACCGCGTCCCAGGCGAAGTCTTCATTGCCGTCGTTGTAGATCTGCGCGTCGAGCTTCACTCCCGACGGATTGACCCCGAATTCGAAACCGGTGCGCCGGTCGTGATAGGAGTCGAGGAACAGCCAGACCATATCGCTCGGCGTGAAGTAGTCGCGGCGTGCGAGAACCGTGATGATGCTGTCGGGGTGCGGATCGAAGCAGCGTACGAAGACGTAGAGGTTGCCCGCGTCATAGGCGACCTTTGCTTGAGTTGGGAGCTTCGGCGCTCCCCCCTCGCTGGGTCGCCATTCCTGGAATTCGGTGATGGGCGTCGCCTCGCGCCACACGGCATCGTCGTCGCGCCCGTCGATGACGGGCGCCTGCGTGGCACGCGCGGCGGTGACGCTTTTTGGCGGGGGTGCAGGCGGGTCCGCCTGGCGCTGGGCCGGGCGACCGGTTGCAGACTGTGTGACGAACGTGACGGCGGCAAGGAACGGCAATCCAAGAAGCATGACCAGTCCGGTTGTTTCCTGGTTGGATGACGAAACCCCGGAAATGGTTGTTTCAGGCCGTCACGATCTGCTACCGCGGCTGTACGACGAACCGCACTGTATCGGTGGCCGGCGGCACGAGCGGTACGTGCTTCGAACGCATCAGAATACCACCGTTTGAATGGAGTGTGGCCGCGAATTGATCGGGACCGACGTAGAACCGAGGACGAGGTTGTATTGCCCCGGCTGGGACGTCGGGTTCATCACGACGACGACCACGGAGCGGTCCGGGTTCACGAACGCGGTTACGAGCAGCATGCTGCGGCTCGGCGTCGCGACAATCCGCCGCGCGCCCGGACGAATGAATTTCGAGAAGTGGCCGATGTAGTAGTACGAATTCGTGTAGATGAGCTTGCCGGTCCGCGTATCGGCATGGATCGGCGCCATGCAGAAGTTCCCGACGTGATTCGGCCCGCCGCGCTCGTCGAGCAGAATATTCCAGTCCGTCCACCCCTCGGCACCCGAGTTGAAATCGTTGATCATCGAACGGCCGTACGCCTCGCCGAGGCTCCAGCGGCCGTACGCCGTGGAGTCGAAGTTCGCGGGCGTCCCCTCGGTGAAGACGAGATGCTTGTCGGGGTAGAGCCGGCTCACGAGCGCGACGTTGCCGTACATCTGCGTCCCACCCGACCAGTCTTCATACCAATGAAAGCCCATCCCCCAGGCGTACTTCGCGGCGGCGGTGTCGCCGAAAATCGTCAGCGCGCGCTCGACAATCAGATCGCGGTTGTGATCCCACACCATGATGTTGACGCCGCGTAGCCCCGCCCGCGTCATCGCCGGACCGAGGTGGTTCTTGAGAAAATCCCGCTCGTCCGCCGCCTGATAAATGCAGGACTCCCACGTCTGCGTCGCCATCGGCTCGTTCTGAATCGTGATGCCCCAGATCGGCACACCCGCTTTCCGGTAGTGCTCGATGAACTTCGTGTAGTAGCGCGCCCAGGAGTGCGCGTATTCGGGACGCAGCCGCCCGCCGTGCAGCATGTCGTTGTTCGTCTTCATGAACGCCGGTGGGCTCCAGGGACTCGCGAAGAGCTTGAGGCGCTTCCCGCTCGTGGCCATCGCGCGCTGGATCAGCGGGATCTTGAAGCGCAGGTCGTGCGCGAGCGAGAACGAGGTCAGCGCCGAGTCGCCCTCCGTCACGTAGGTGTACATGTCGCTCGAGAAGTCGCAGCTGTTGATGTTGGTGCGACCCAGCGTGTATCCGATCCCGCGGTCAGCGTTGTAGTACGCCGTCATCACCTCTTCCTGCGCGGCCGCCGGCAGTTTCGCGAAGGTTTCCGCTGCGGCATCGGTCAGCGCCCCACCGATGCCGATGAGCGGCTGGAAAGTTTTCCGCGGATCGACGAAGACGTACACCTTTCCTTCAGAGGTGGGCTCTGAGGGTTTGAACGTCACCGTGTCGGTGGGGGTCAGCCGGAAGCTGGTGCTCTCGGCGGTGGTGTAAACGATCGCGCGCCGCGGTGCATTCGGTTGCTGCGCGAGGACAAAGAGAGCGAGCAGAATCACGTTAGGCCTCGAGTTTCGAAAAGCGCCATGCGCCGAACATCACGAACAGGATCCCCACGCCCAGCAGCACGGCAATGTCCAACGGCACCCCAAAATGTGTCCTCCCGATCAACACGCCGCGCACGCCGTCCACGCCATAGGTG
>WNFO01009598.1_pt1 | contig 11950 bp, 11 predicted proteins | sample 5400251 | NCBI WGS metagenome assembly WNFO01 (sample SAMN13153354, study PRJNA577476) | soil metagenome | isolation source: 100 cm saprolite under Madrone tree | place: USA:California | collected 2016-06-14
GTTCCAGCAAGGATCTTTTTCAAGCGCATTCTATTTCTCCTAAGTCGCCAATTACCTCATCGCTATGAAACCGGTTCCTGTGTCTAGCCAGCTCTCAAAGAAGATCACCTGCTATGTACGTCGGTCGTATCCACTTCGTTGGACATGGCCACGTGTTCCGCAAAGATGGAACTTGATTCGTAACGCGTCTTGCGTGATGGAGGATTGTAAAGCTGACGGTCGTAGCGTTCACCGACAAGGCATACGGATGCGGCACGCGGGACGTCGAGGTTCCTGGTATGAATCCAAGTCCCGAGCTGCTCGCCAAGCACCATTCCCAAGAGGCCGAGTAAGGCGACGATCGGCGGTGCCGGACTCTTTACCCGGATGAGCCCGTAGATAGCACCGACTCCAAGACCAACGATGAAAGATAAAAACAGTATCTTCATTTCGATCTCCCTAGCGACGCGTGAATCAGAACGCAAAGCAATCGCAACCCAGCCCCCAAAGGCCAAACTCACCGAGCACTTGAAGGTGTGATCGCGTCTGGCCATCTGACGGCGCCTCAACATGCGAACAGGCAGCGGAGTGAGATGCACCAAGAGTTGGGTTGAGCGCTTTCGCGTAACCTCCATATTCTTTGACAGGAGACCAGCCCGGGCTCACTGGCAGCGGAGGCGGCGCGAGTTTTGAGAATTCGTCGCTGGCATAGACGATCTTGCCGCCCACGATTGTAAGTACCGATTCGAGATGCTTGATCTCTTCTTCGGGAATGGAAAAATAATCGCCAGAGAGAACCGCCAAGTCGGCCTGTTGGCCAGGAGCAAGCGCACCTTTTTTGCCGTCTTCGGTTGAAAACCAACTGCTCCCCACCGTATAGAGCTTGAGCGCTTCGTCGCGATCCAATCGGTTCTCTTGCGGATAAAGACTGAGCCCCCCGACGGTCTTGCCGGTGATAAGCCAGTACAGCGAAAGATAGGGGTTGTAGCTCGAAACGCGCGTCGCGTCCGTTCCCGCCCCGACCGGGACGCCCATTTCCAGCATGCGGCGGACTGGCGGAGTGCGTTTGGCTTGTTGCGAGCCGTAGCGCGCAACGAAATATTCTCCCTGGAAAGCCATGCGGTTCTGCACGGCAATGCCGCCGCCGAGCGCCTTGACGCGCTCGATGCTGCGGTCAGAAATTGTTTCGCAGTGATCGAAGAACCAATGCAGGCCGTCAAAGGGGATTTCCCGGTTCACTTCTTCATAGACATTCAGTGCCCGCTCGATAGTTTCGTTGTAGGTAGCGTGCAAGCGAAACGGCCAGCGATTCTCTACGAGATGGCGAATCACCGCTTTCAGCTCGCTTTCCATGACGGGGATCATGTCCGGACGCGGCGCGAGAAAGTCTTCGAAGTCCGCAGCGGAGAAAACCAGCATTTCTCCCGCACCGTTGAGACGATAGAAGTCATCGCCGTCCCCGGGCTTTGTCATTTTTGTCCAGCTCTGGAAGTCGGATATCTCTTGCTTTGGCTTCTGGGTAAAGAGGTTGTACGCGAGACGAATCGATAGCTCGCCATTGCGATGCAGTTCGTTCACCACGCCATAGTCGTCGGGAAAATTCTGAAATCCGCCTCCTGCGTCGATTGCGCTGGTGATGCCGAAACGATTGAGTTCGCGGAAGAAGAGCCGCGAAGAATTGAGCTGATCTTCACGGGAAAGCTTTGGTCCCTTGGCAAGTGTGGAATAGAGAATGTTGGCGTTAGGCTTCGCGATGAGAAGGCCGGTGGGATTTCCGTGGCGGTCACGCTGAACCTCGCCAGCCGGAAAATTCGGGGCGTTCTTGTCGTAGCCTACGGCACGCAGCGCCGCCGCGTTCAGTAAGGCTCGGTCATACAAATGCATCAGGAACACGGGCGTGTCTGGGGCAGCTGCGTTGATCTCATCGAGTGTTGGCATCCGGCGTTCGGCAAACTGGAATTCGGTCCAGCCTCCGATCACCCGTACCCACTGAGGCGCTGGAGTTCGCGCAGCTTGATCTTTGAGCATGCGCAATGCATCGGCCAGCGAAGGGACGCCATCCCAGCGCAGTTCCAAGTTGTAGTTGAGCCCGCCCCGGATCGGATGCATGTGCGAATCGTTTAGACCAGGGATGACGGTTCTTCGGCGCCCGTCAATCACTCGCGTGTGCGGGCCGCGAAGGCGGAGAATCTCGTCATCGTTGCCGACAGCAGCTATCTTTCCGGCCGTTATGGCGATCGCTTCGACAAATGAGGGCACTTCGTTTGTGGCGATCTTGGCGTTGTGCAATATGAGCTCAGCAGACACAGCAGTCTCCGTTTCAACTTTTTTCCAAATGCATTGAGAAGGGCGGAGGGGCTCCGCCCTCAGGTTTTTACTTGTGGGCTGCAACGGCAACGGGAACCGCGTACTCGGGAAATTTCGTGGCCGGCGCGCCGTGCACCATGGTGTATGCGTACTCGACGCCGATCCCGTATGCTCCGTAGTGGTTCTTCACGATGTCCATGACTGCGTCGTAGGTTCCGCGGTGGGCCCAATCGCGCTGCCATTCGAGCATGACCGACAGGGAAGTGACCGGCTTTGCGCCGGCTTGTACGACGCGCTTCATTGCGTTTTCGTGAGCAAGCTGGCTGACGTCGCCGCAGCAATCCTCGACGACGTAGATTTCGTAGCCGTCGTGAAGCGCTTGTATCGTGGGCAACGCAACGCAGGTTTCGGTCCAGAGGCCGGCAATGAGAATCTTCTTGCGTCCGCTTTTTTCGATTGCAGCGACAAAGTTCTTGTCGTCCCACGAATTCATAGATGAACGCTCGATGGGTTCCTGTCCCGGGAATACGGCTCGCAGCTGCGGCCACATATTCCCGCTGAAGGACTTTGTCTCGACCGTTGTCAAAACCACTGGCACATCGAACACTCGTGCGGCTTTGCCGAGCGCTACGGTGTTGTTGATGATTCCTTGGCGGTCAAAATTGCTTGTTCCGAATAGCATTTGGCCCTGATGGTCGATCAGCGCCACGACACAATTGTCCGGAGTTAAGAGTCCCTTCTCACTCAGTTTTGGGCGATTGCCGTTTGATGATGGTTGAGTCATACGATTTCGGATTCCCCTTTCAGATGTCGACTTCGCAATTGGCGCTATGACAGAAAGCAACTGCGTGCCCAACCCCGAACGTGCGCGCCAGAATCGGAGATTCGTTTTATTTTCAATAAGGAGGAGACGTTCGACTCAAAAAGAAGGATTGTCTTTCGAGCGATTCAGTGCCGGAGATTTGACGATAACGTCGAGGTTGTCACTGAGTCTTGAATGGTCGTGCGGTGTCTGGATGCAGAGTGTCCGTGCAAACCAATGGGTTTCGGGCCGTTCGAGGTAACGACTTTGGGTCGCGAATGCCATTCCCAGAGTTAATCTGGATTGATTCCGCGTCTGTCAATGGACTCGTCCGCTTTTTCCAGTTGCTTCAGGAACTTGTTGTAGTCGCGCCATACATTTTGCCACTGATCCGCAGCCAGCCTACTTGAAGTACTGCGTGGCTTAGTCGAGCAGAGCGCCACAGTGAGTAGCGCGGCGACAACCTGGTGGTCTTCCATTCTTCTCTCCCCGTAAGAACTGATATGACTCGCTCGACTGTTAAGCGCCAGATCGGCCAACTAACCTACGGCCCGTTCCTCATGAGCCCAAAAACGCTCACGCAGAATTCTCTTGAGGATCTTGCTGGCACCGCTTTTCGGTAATTCAGTATCGGAAAACTCGATGCGGCGGGGGATCTTGTAGTTCGCGAGGAATTGCCTGCAATGCGTCGTGAGCTCGTTCGCACTCAGAGCCGTGCCGGGTTTCAGCACAACACAGGCCGTTACAAGTTCACCCCACTGTGAATCAGGAATTCCAAAGACCGCCACTTCACGAACTGCGGGATGTTTGTAGATGACGGCTTCGACTTCACCGGAATAGACATTTTCGCCGCCTGTGACGATCATGTCTTTCAGGCGGTCGAGGATGTAGAAAAAGCCATCGGAATCCTGATAGCCGATGTCTCCGGTGCGGAACATTCCGTTTCGAAACGCGAGAGCGGATTCTTGCGGATTGTTCCAATAGCCTCGCATGACGTTGGGGCCCCGTGCGACCAGTTCGCCGTGCTGCCCGACTTCCACTTCTTTTCCCGTCTCGTCTTCGACACGCAGGGCGATCCCCGGACAAGGTCGGCCACAAGACAAAAGTCTGGCTCCAGCATGCTCGCGATCTTCGAGACCTGTGAGGAACCCAGTCTCACTGAGTCCGTAGCACTGGAGAAGTTTGGCGTTCGGCAAAAGCTTTCTGGTGCGACGGACAAGTTCCGGCGCCATAGGAGAACCGCCATAAGCCAGAACCTCGAGGCTGGTCAAGTCATACGGCTTCGCCTCAGGCATTTGCGTCAGAAGGTTCAGCATCGTCGGCACGAGCACGGTGTGAGTCACGCGTTCGCGTTGAACCACCTCACAGAAATCTTGCGGACTGAACTTCGGAAGTGTGACTTGGCGGGCGCCGAAAGCCGGCGCTGCGAACATGGCGGGAAAATCGGCAATATGGAAAATGGGTGCCGCATGCAAAAAGACCCCGCCCTCCCGATAACCCATCCAGTAGCTGAGGTGATCGACGTTCGCCTGAAGGTTGGCGTGAGTGACCATGACGCCCTTTGGCCGGCCCGTCGTGCCGCTCGTATAGATGAGCGCAAGAATAGCTTCGGGGTCATACAGCGGATCTGGACAAGAGTCGTTCCGACCGTCCAAGCGCTGCTCATCGAGGACGAGTTGCCACGGAAGCTGAACCGCAGGCTTCGGGAGCGAGGAATGCCGCACCAGCCCGCGCGGTTTTGCATCAAGGAGAACTTGATCGATTTCAGCTGCGGAGAGCCGCGCGTTTATGGGAACTGCAGTAACACCGAGCCAACTGCAGGCGTAGACCAAATCAATATACTCAGGTGAATTCGGGGATAGCAGTGCAAGGCGGTCGCCCGCGGCAAAACCGTTCGCGGTAAGCGCGGCCGCAATGTTTCGGACGCGCTCGTGGAGCGCCTTAAAAGAAACAGCGGCGCCGTCGACAACCAGCGCCGTGCGTTGCGTGTAATACCGGAATGCCCGGCCGAGAGAATGAGCGTAAATCATCGTGTGCTGTCCAAACAAGGAGCCTGGAATCGCGAAACGAACCAGAGCCCCTCACGGATCGAAGCTAGTCGCCGTGGCCTCCGACGATTGCTGCTTGTGCCGCCGCTTCACCCTTTGTGCGTGTCGCAAGCAGTTCCAGCAGCATGGCGTCGCGTTCACGGTTGAGTTCGTCGACCGAGCGGTTGGCAGCTTCCTTTTGCACGCCGTCGATAATCGCTTGCTTCGCCTGAGGACTGAATTCGGTGATCGTTCCGAGATCTTTCCACCACGAGGCGACAGGCCCCGAGAGATGTTCCATGAAGTGGTGAATTCCGCCCGGACCACCAGCGAGATGGAACAGGAGATTCGGACCCATGACTCCCCAGCGGAGTCCGGGTCCCCAGCACACGGCAGCGTCCGAATCGGCGACATCGAGTACGCCCTGCTCGATGAGGTGGACCACTTCACGGTACAGCGCTGCCTGAAGGCGGTTGGCCACGTGGCCGACGACCTCTTTGCGGACATGAATCGGTTTCTTGCCGATTGACTCGTAAAAGGAGATTGCCCGCTCGACGGTTTCCGGCGATGTTTTTTCGCCTGCGACTACTTCAACGAGCGGCACGACATGAGGAGGGTTAAAGGGATGTCCGATGACGCAACGTTCGGGATGCTTGCAGGCAGACTGCATGGTGCTCATGGTCAGTCCGGAAGAACTCGATGCGATGATTGCATCCGGGCGAGTCGCAGCATCCATGTCGGCGAACAGTTTGATCTTGAAATCCTTCCGTTCAGGGCCGTTCTCTTGCACCAGGTCGGCGTCCGCGAGCGCTGCCTTCAAATCCGTTGTGAATTTCAGGTGATCGCGCGACGCGTTCTTGGAAAGGCCGATGACGGTGAGGTCTTTCCAGGCGGCGTCGATGTAGCGGCGCAAGTTGGCTTCGGCGTCGGGTGCAGGGTCTGTTGCGGTGACATTGAGTCCACGCGCGAGGTAGAGCGCTGCCCAGCTCGCGCCGATGACTCCTGTGCCGACGATTGCCACGTTGTGAATCTGCTTATTGTTTGCCATGAAAAAACTCCTCCTTGAATTTTGAATCCTGGTTACTGCCAAATCCCTTATTCTCGCGGCTCACTTGCCCACGACGGCGCTTTGCGAAGCCGTGTCGTGTGCTGGCGTCGACGCCGGTGACGCGTGATGATGGATAATCAGCTGATCACCTCTTTGCCCAGTGACGTAGGTCCAAATCCATTGGAGGAAAACGGTTAAGCGAAGACTCGACGTCGCCAAAAACTGGAGGTGCACGGCCGCCCAGGCGAGCCAAGCACTGAATCCGCTCACGTGAACCTTTCCGCTTTGTAGCACGGCAAATCCCTTGCCCACGACGGCCATATTTCCTTTGTCAAAGTAGCTGAAAGAAGCGGGCGGACGCTTGCTAGCTATGCGGTTATGAATCACCTTCGCCGCGTAGCGCCCTTGCTGCATTGCCACTTGCGCAACACCTGGCAGCGGCTTGCCGTTCTGATCGAGGGACGCCGTATCACCCACAACAAAAATCTCGACATGCCCGGGCACCGTGAGATCTTTCTGAATACGCACGCGGCCAGCGCGATCCGTCTCGACGTTTAGCCATTTTCCTGCGGGCGATGGCGCCACACCTGCGGTCCAAATCACAGTCTTGCTGGCGATCCGCTCACCCGCGACCATGATGCCGTCCGCGTCGATTTGATCGACGCTATGGCCAAGCCGGACCTCAACGCCCAATTTTTCGAGGCGTGCCTTTGCGGCTTTGGAGAGGTCTTCAGAAAAGGAGCCGAGAACTCGAGGTGCCATATCGACCAGCACAATGCGGGCTGAAGCCGGGTCAATGCGACGGAACTCCGACTTCAGGCTGGTTCGAACGAGCACGGCCAAGGCTCCGGCCATCTCGACACCGGTGGGACCGGCACCAACCAGAATGAAAGTCAGTAGATCGCGATGGTGTGCGGGATCATCTTCAGCTTCTGCCAGTTCGAAAGCCTGCAAGATCTTGTTTCGCGCTGCCTCGGCATCTGCGAGGCTCTTCAATCCGGGTGCGAACTGTTCGAATTCGTTGTGGCCAAAGTAACTGTGCGTGGAGCCGGTAGCCAAAATCAGATAGTCATACGAAATCGGAACGTTCTGCCGGTCGGCGTCACTTACAAAGATGCGCTTCTGGTCTTTGTCTACTCCGGTGACCTCACCCAGAATCACGATGGCGTTCTTTTGCTTACGAAGAATTCCGCGGACGGGGGTCGCAATCTGGCTGGGAGTGAGGACCGTCGTCGCCACTTGGTATAGCAGGGGCTGAAACAGGTGGTGATTTGCGCGGTCGATCAAAATGATCTGTGCCGGGGTTTTCCCGAGAGCTTTGGCCGCCGCCAACCCTCCGAATCCTGCCCCGACAATAACAACCCTGCTTCGAGCCATCGTTTACCTCTACGCTTTTTGGGCGACGGCGACCTTCGCCGTTCTGGTGAAATCTGGTGGACGTTTTTCGAAAAATGCGGCGATGGCTTCCTTGGTATCCGCAGAGCGGACGCGCACGGAGAATTCGTTGTTTTCCGCTTTCGCGGCTTCAAGAAGCGCATCGCGCCACGGTTTTTTCATGAGCCGTTTCGAAGCCTGCAGAGCAGCGGCAGACTTTTCGGCAAGTTTCTGAGCAGTTTCTGTGGCGGTCTCAAGCAATCTTTGATCCGGCACAACACGGGTAACGAGCCCGAGTTCCACAGCTTCCTTTGCATCGAAAGGCAAACCGAGCTGAAGAAGCTCTGCGGCGCGCAAATATCCGACGCGCATAGGTACGGAGAATGTGGCCCCGAATTCAGGAACCAGTGCGAGATTGATGAAAGGCATTTGGAATTTTGCAGTCTCGCTGGCATAGACAAAATCGCAGTGCGTGAGCATGGTGGTACCGCCCCCGACGGCCGCACCGCGCACCGCCGCGACGATTGGCTTTTCAAAGGCGATGAACGCGTTGATTAAATGCGATTGAGGACTGTCTTCGGGAGCAGGGGGATTGTTTAGAAAGTCCTCGAGATCGTTCCCCGCGCAGAAAGAGTCTCCTGCTCCGTGCCAAAGCACGACGCGGACGCGATCGTCTTTTGCTGATTCGTTGAGGAGATCCGCCATGGTGATGTACATGGCGGAGGTCATCGCATTTTTCTTGGACGGTCGATTGAACTGCACTCGCAGGATACTCCCGGAGCGTTCGGTGACAATGTCGGTCATCGTGCTCCTCCGGCCGTCGATTCCAAATGCCAGGCGTGCGGGACAGCACCGTTCGCACGCAGGCCATCGATTTCATCACTGCTGAAACCGAGCTGTTTGAGGATTTCGTCATTGTGCTCACCAAGTTCGGGGGCACGGCGCGCCGGCACTTTCGCAGCGCCATGCACTTTGAGCGGGCTGCTCACGGTGAGCTTCAGATGTTCGCCGGCTCCTTCGAGCGGAACGATCACGTCGTTCGCAAGCAATTGCGGGTCGGTCGTTACTTCTTTTGGACTTCTGACGATGCCGTAAGTGATATGAGCCTGGTCGAAAGCGTGTTGCCAGTGGTCCATGGTTTGTGAAGTGAAGACCGCATCCAAAATGGGGGTAGAAGTTCGCTCCGGCCAGTGCGGCTTGAACGTACATCGAACCGGACCATACTCCTTGCGCAATGAGGGAAGTTGTGACGTACGCGCCTTTTCCGGTGCGCTCGCGCCGGTACAGGGCGGTAACAATGGCTCCATACAACCCGACCGCCGTTGCGTGATCTCCACTGCCGGAGGGAGGAAGCGTAGGCGGAGCACCCGAATCGCGGGTCAATGACAGCAGTCCGGTACGCGCCCAGAAGGCGGTGATGTCAAATCCCGGAAGATCGGCATCGGGTCCATTGTCGCCGTAGCCGGTGATGTCAGCGTAAATCAAGCGCGGATTCCACGCGACCACCTCTTCGTAAGTCAGCTTGAGCCGCTTGCGCGCGGGATGGGGGAAGTTGACGACTAGAACGTCGGCCCACTTGACGAGACGTTCGAGAACAGTTCTCGCGTGGGGTGATTTCAAGTCCAGCGACATTCCGCGCTTGTTGCGATTGTCCAAGTGCCAGGCGTAGTTGTCGCTCGACCGGGGTTGTGGCGGGAGCTGAAAGGTGTGGCGATGTGGGTCGCCCGATCCGGGAGGTTCGACTTTGATGACGTCGGCGCCGTAATCGGACAAGATCGTAGCCGCGCCGGGACCGGCGATGAAGCTGGCGAGGTCCACGACGTTTAGTCCCGAGAATATGTTTTCGTCTGCCATGAGTTTTTCTTCTTTCCTTTTCTGACTCGAAATCTAAGACCGAGGTTGAAGCCGGGTGTGCGCTAGCGTCCCTGGAACTTGGGAAGACGCTTTGCAAGGAATGCGGATGTTCCTTCTTTTTTGTCTTCGGTCCCGGCGCAGATTGCGAAGAGCGAAGCTTCGAGCAGAAATCCCTCCGCGAGGCTCGTGTCCAATCCCCTGTTTACGGCCTCGATGGAGTACTTCACGCCGACGGGTGAGTTCGAAATGATCTGGTTGAGAAGGGCTTCCACCCGCGAGATCAGGTTCGCGCTCGGAACAACTTCGTTTACAAGGCCGATGCGATAGGCTTCCTGTGCGTTAATGATTTCTCCCGAAAGGATGAGTTGCAGTGCGCGGCCTCTGCCGATCAGCCTGGGAAGACGTTGCGTTCCGCCATAGCCCGGCATTACTCCGATTTTCACTTCGGGTTGACCGAACCGCGCAGTTTCAGCGGCGATTCGAATCGTGCAGGCCATCGACAGTTCGCACCCGCCACCGAGCGCAAAACCATTCACAGCGGCGATGACTGGCTTGCCGAGATTTTCAATGAGGTCCGTAAGCGCTTGGCCGGATCGCGTTTTCTGTTCCGCCGTGAGCGGAGTGTCGCCAGCCATTTCGCTGATGTCCGCGCCGGCAGCAAACGACTTGTCTCCTGCCCCGGTGAAGACAACTCCACGAACTTCAGAATCATCGCGGGCATCTTCGAATGCGGACCGCAATTCGGATATGGTTTTCGCATTGAGGGCGTTCAGCACTTTGGGCCGGTTGATGGTCACATAGGCAATGGCACCCTTCTTCTCATACAGAACGTTCTCAAGTTTCAAAGCAGAAGCAAGTGAACTCATGATTCTCTCCTCGTGATTGGTGAGACTGATCGGAGCCGCACTAGGAATTCGCGGGTAACTCCGCGTATGCGATTCCAGATAAATTTCCTTCGGCAAAGACGATATTTTTCTTGTTTGATCCGTCGAGATTGGCGCTGTAAACGGAGCCGCCCAAATCGGTCAGGAACATTCGGTTGTTTTCGAGATCCAACGAAAGCCCGATGCCTTCCATCAGGTGGTTGAAGACAATTTCCGGCTCTTTGCGCTTGCCGGCGGCTGCGTCCATCGGCGCTCGATTCACCGTGTTTCCTCGGGGCGGATCGCCGCGGTCGGTCCAGTAGATCACCTGGTTGCCGAGGTCGAGGTCAAGATCGATTGGCTCGGGGAGGTTGTCGTAAAGAACTTCGATGTCCTTGCGGTTTGCAGCAGTCTGGCCCTTTGGGATTTCGAGGCCAGCGCGGAAAATGCGCCCTTGGCCGGCGTTGTCATTGCCTTTTTGCGTCCAGTAAAGTTTGCCGCCGTTCACATCGATGGCGATGCCAACGCACCAATTCCTCGCGTCAAGTCGGTCGGTATCTCCGTGTCCCGTTTCGAAGAGCGTTTCGATATTTGAGCCGTCGAGATTCGCACGCATGACCCGCATGCCTTCGCGGTCCGACCAGTAGAGTTTCCGGTTCTTCGCATCGAGTTGCAGTTGCTTGGGAGTCCAAGTCGCGCCGGACGGAACAATGTTGGTGATGTTCTTGCCGTTGAGGTCGGCGCGATCGATGGTGCCGTCGTTAGCCTTGGGATTTCCCATATTTGTCCAATAGATGTGGCCGGCTGCCACGTCAACCACGATACCGTCGGGGAGTTTTCGCCCCTCGTTGACGATGGTCTTCAAGTCCGAGCCGTCGGGGTTCGACGTAAGGACGCGACCAGAGGCCAGATCCAAAAAGTACAAACGGCCGACAGTCTTTGCGACGGACTTTACTGTTTCGGACTTGGAGGCTTTAGAGGAGGGCATGAAATCTTTATTCCTTTCTTTATTCTTTTCATTTATCCCGCGTTGTTTCGACAGAAGTGCTCTAACCAACTAGATGAAGGCGCTGAGACCGGTAATGGCCTTGCCGAGAATCAGGTTCTGCATTTGAAACGTGCCCTCGTAGGAGTAGAGGGCTTCCGCATCCACGAAGAACCGCCCGACGTTGTACTCAGCAGCGATTCCGTTGCCGCCCAGCAACTCGCGGGCCCATGCGACCGTCTCGCGGCATTTGGCGGTAGTGAAGGCCTTCGCAAGTGACGCATGCGCGTCCGTCATCTTGCCTTCGGCCTCCAGCTGCGACATGCGCACCAGAAGACACTGCGAAGCGGTAATGTTGGCAAGCATTTTGGCCAGAAGGTCCTGCACCATCTGGAATGAGCCGATCGGTCTGCCGAATTGCAACCGCTCCTGGCAGTACTTGAGCGCGTTTTCGTAAGCGCCCATGGCGCATCCCGTCGCCTCCCAGCCGACCATGAATCGCGTCATTTTCAGGACGCGGGCCGTGTCGCGGAACGATTGATCGGCTTGCAGGCGGTTTTCTTCCGGAATGCGGCAGTTCTCCATCGTGATCAAGCCGTTCTGCACGACCTTGAGGGCGATCTTGTTCTGGATTTTTTCGACCTTGAATCCGGGTGTGGTCTTGTTCTCGACGATAAACGCCTTGACTTGGTTGTCGGCGAGATCACGGGC
>WNFO01011367.1_pt1 | contig 11950 bp, 11 predicted proteins | sample 5400251 | NCBI WGS metagenome assembly WNFO01 (sample SAMN13153354, study PRJNA577476) | soil metagenome | isolation source: 100 cm saprolite under Madrone tree | place: USA:California | collected 2016-06-14
CAGGATGACGACCCCGACCAGGAACAGGATCCACGCGATTTGCCCCGCCACCGCCGCCACGCCGAAGAGGCCGAGCGCGCCGGCTACGAGCCCAACGAGTAGAAACATCAGCGCGTAGTAGAGCATGTCAGTGTCCTCCTGCCCTAGCTAGTGGCAACTGCTGTGCCAAATCATTCTTTTGAGCCTAATCGACCCGATACGGAGTCACGGAGTGGTCGGGCCCGCGCAGGGCCGGTAACCCTTACCGATCGACCCCGGTAAGCATGACCTCGAATGCGCCATCACCCGTACCTGAATCACTCACCCGAGGTGAGCAACTCCCTGAAAGACACGTGGTGATCTCGGAAGAGGAGGCCCAGCATGATGAGCGCGGCCAAGAAATTCGCTCCGATGATGGCCCATGGCCGGAGCGTATCGAGCAGCCACGAGGCCAGCACCGCCATGGCCGCCAGCGCGGCGACCTCGAAACAGCAGAAGAGCATGAACGCGGCGAACAGTATATGGCGATCCTTATCCGCGAGAGCGAAGAGGCCGGCGGAGGCGACCCCGAAGGCCAGGAACACGATGCCGTGGAGCACCGTGTACTTGAGCACCAGATCAGGCGTGATCCTCAAAGCGGCGGGATCTCGCAGCCCCTCGAAGAGCGCCGCGCCCAACAGCGCCGGCGTACGGAACGGCGTGCCTTCGGCCACGTCGTAGACGAAGAACCACACCGCGACCGCGATGGCACCCGCCAGGCCGACCAGCATTCCTTCGTAGAGTATTCTCTCTCGACCCATCGCTCATTTTCCTCCTGAGACTGCATGGCAGCGGCAACCTGCAGCATCGCCAGAATGATTGCGAGGTGGAGCAAGCACGGTGCCAAGGCGAGAATCCGGGATTCCTAGGCTATCAAGAGCTCGCCGCGAGCCGTCTCCCGATTCAGTCTTACTCGGGTCGGTATATTTGACCGAGTAGGGGCCGAAGTCTCCCCTCATTGGAAGCCCACATTGTGCCAAGCATGGCAGGGATTTATCTGGGGCACTTGCTTGGCACGGGCCATGCCCCAACCATGCTTCGTGCCGCTATTCAAACAGGAACAGACGAGGCCGGCCGGTCTTACGCCCTGGCAACTGCCGTGACCCTCCACGCCTGGCACGATGTTCCCCTGGGCGCGCACATCGAGCATCACTTCGCCGCGGTCATCGAGATCCCGAAGGGCTCGAAGGTGAAATACGAGCTCGACAAGGAGACGGGGCTTTTGCGACTCGATCGTGTCCTGCACAGCGCCGTCCACTACCCGGCCAACTACGGCTTTCTGCCGCAGACGTACTGCCCGGACGGTGATGCGCTCGACGTCCTCGTGCTGGGCCAGGAGCCGGTGACGCCCCTCTGCATCCTGCGGGCCCGCGCCATCGGCGTCATGACCATGACCGACGACAAGGGCCGGGACGACAAGATCATCGCCATCCACCTCGACGACCCCGAATACGAGCACTACACGGATATCGCCGAGCTGCCGCCCCATCGCCTGAAGGAGCTGGAGCGCTTCTTCCTCGACTACAAGGTGCTCGAAAACAAGACGGTGAACGTCGAAGAGCTTCGCGGCCGTCCGCACGCCGAGGACACGTGCGAGAGGCCGTGCGGCTCTATCGCGAGAAGATCAAGCGGTAGCGCCGCTCAGAGCTGCGGGAACAGCATCTCGAAAATGCCCCCGCTCGGCTGCATCATCTTGAGGAAGAAGATGGCCAGGCAGGTAATCGCGAAGAGCATGAGGGCTATAATGGCGACGTCGCGGCGCTCGTCCATGCCACGATCTCCTCTTGTGGCTCCCCCTTGGGAGGTTTGTACAGGCAGTCCTCGCATGCCCACTGGCCACTCCCGTGAATCCAGTGAAAGACCGAATAGCGGGTGCATCTCGGGCAGTACAAAAAATCGTGCTCCATGGCTTGCCTCCACGAGGCCTATGTTCCGGCCTCCTGTGAGCACGATGATGCAAGAGCCGTGCTGACGAGCCGCACGCGATCGAAGCCGATGATATAAAGAGATTCTTCGAACAGCCGGAGGAGGCGACGCGAATCCCCGGGTAGTTCCTACCGGAGTGGGAGTTCTCTTCCCTGGGGGCTCATCAGCCAGCGGCGGGCTGTGCAGCGCGGGCCTGGGCGTCCCAGACCGCTGTCCAGGTATCCCTCTGCTCCGGGCGCCACCCGAGATCTGACACGTCGCTCAAGGCGCGCAGGGCGACGTGCTCTCCCAGCTCCCGGTACGATTCGAATTGATCGTCGTCGAAGAACTGATCGGCCGTGGTCTCGTGGGGGAATTCCGGGTGCTCCTGCCGGTAGTTCTTCACCGGCTCGGAATCGTCGGCGCCCCCGACAAAGGATGACTTGAGCACGAGGAGATAGCCGGTGTCGGCGGGCTGCGCTATGGCCCCTCCGTCGAGAGTCTCCGGATAGTAGATCGTCCCGATGGCCCAGTGGCCGGTGCTCCGCTTCGTGACCGGATCGGGTCTCAGGCGATCGAGGTTGATCTCCACGCGGATGTTCTCGTCGATGTAGATCTGCCGCAGCGCTTCCGTCAGGGAACCGAATGCGGATTTCGGATCGGCCTCGGCATCACAGGCGATGATCACGGCGCACCGGCGCTTGAGGAGCGGGCAGATCCCCACGTTGTCTCCCGTGTGTCCGCCGTCCGACAAGTTGACGAGACGCCGGCTGGCGTCGGTGGACCCGATCATCTCGCGCAGGAGGTAGAACGGCCAGAACACGCCGCCTTCGTTGCGGTTGGCGCGGCGCCCGTCCCGGTACCGCGGGTTTTCCATCCACTGGCCGAGGCGCACGCCGAGCAGGGTGAGCGCGAATGACTGGGCCAGGAACGTCTGCGCCCCCGCCGCGGAGGATGCCGCTGCGCCCGAGATGGTCATGGCCCGTGCCAGCTTGGTCTCGCCGCTGCGATATCTGTCGGTCCTCATGTAGCCGGTCGACTCCGATCCACAAAAGAGCTTCGAGAACACGAAATAGTCCGACTTGCGGTCGCGGCGCGTCATGTCGCGGCTCGCCGTGAGGTTGAGCGCCGCCATGAGCAGATGGTAGGGAGCCGATGTGACGCATCCGTACCCGGGCCGCGCGGCCGCCTCGCGCTGCTGCCCGAGCAGCTCGGTCAGGGGCATCTCGCTGTCGTCCCGCCGGCGCACCTCGACGCGCGCTCCGTCAGGCGGTGGCGCGAACGTCTGCAGGTATGCCTCCACCAGGCGGTCGCGATAGAAGTAGTGGAGCGAGATCTTGTTGAAGTCGAGAGCCACTCCGAGGAGCGCGAACAGGCCGAGCGCGGTAAGCCCGACGGCCAGCGGCAACCTCACCGGGTGCGCGGCGGGAACGAGCTGGAGCATCCACACGCACAGGAGAATCACACCGCCCACCACCAGAAGGGTGGCGATCGCGCTGAGGAGAGCGTGCCTCAGAGGCGGCGCGAGCCCACGAAGCCGTGCCAGGACGCCCGCCGCCTCGCCCGGGGCCTTCTGCGTCGATCCGCTGGCCAGGAGTCGCGCGACGAGGACGCTTCCCAGCCAGGCGGCGGCGGTCCTGCCGCCGGGATTCCACAGAAGCAGCGCGACGATCACATACGGGAACATGACCACCACGAGCGAGATGACATTCAGATACGTGAACAGGCCGTGGGCGCCGGCGAACCGAGACCGGTCGTCGCGGCCGATGCGGCTGGGAATCGACACCAGCGGATAGAACACGAAGCTCGTCAGCTGCCCGCCCACGTACACGCCGAGCGGCAGGGTCAGGAAGGCCAGGCGCGACTCGAGGCCACGGATCCACCACCACGACACGGCCACGGCGGTGGCGATGGTCACCCAGAAGATCGTCCACAGGGCAAGGTAGCCGCGGCTTTCTTCCTCCGACTGGCCCTCGCTGTCGAGCCATCCCGCGGGAATGACAAAGGCGACCAACCCGAGGCAGAGGCCGAGCGCGCTCGCGACGATTCCCGCGAGCACCGCGGAGAGGAACGGCCTGAATCTCGGGGGTCCGGCGTCGAACAACGCCTCGATGTACCTTCCCGGCGAATGGAGCAGCGGGGCGACATGGGTGACGAGATCCCCGACCATCAGCCCAACGATGGCAAGATAGAGGCCCGCCACGCTCACCAGGAACAGCAGCGCGACGAGGACGTGATAGAGCGTCGAGCCGAGCGTGTTCCCCACCGCGCGCAGCGTGTCCCGCGACAGGAGGGTACGGCGCGCGATCAGGAAGTCGCCGTGGGTGCGCAGATGGCGGAGCTGGTCCCGGCCGTTGAAGCTTCTGAGGGCGGGCTGCTCAGCGGCGTTGGGGTTGAAGGGGAAGGTGGCCTCGTGCGTGGTGAAGTACGGCGCGTCGCCGGCGTCGAACGTGTAGGAGTCAGGCTCCGGCTTGGCCTTGCTCGGGTGGGAGAGGAGCGACGAGAGGCAGCTTCCGATGTACCCGCCTCCCGAGACCGTGCTGAGGTAGTCGACGTACGGGAGAATGCCGAGCCGCGCGAGCGCCTGGAGCACGCCAAGATTGAACGTCGCGGAGCGAATCCCGCCGCCCGACAGGGTGAGGCCGATGGGGCGGAGACTCTTCGACTCGGCGACCTGTCCGCCCATCCCCGCAAGCTTGCGGCGCTCCGCGATGTAGGCGCGCTCGGCCGCGAGAACCGCGGGAAAGGCCTCGACGACTTGCCGCGCCGAGCGCGCCCTCCGGGGAAGCCTGATCAGCGCCCAGATGATGGCGATGGGGATCACGACCAGGAGGAGCACCCACTTGACCGAGGAGGCAGCGCCACCGAGGGCCGCCGCCGCGGCTGCCGGTTGCCTCGGGTTCGCCAGCATCTCGAGGATGCACAGGTTCTCGGCGACATCGAGCACTCCGGCGATGAGCGGACAGCACAAAAGCACCGGCGCGAAGGTGTGCTGCTCGTAACGCAGGAGCCACATGAGCAGAAGGCCGAGCGAGCTCAGCCACACGCTGTAGCAGAGAATGAAGAGCCAATCGACGCGGATGCTCTCCCCGGCCGTCTCGAGCTTGGCCGCCAGTGCGCCGGCATCGGCCATGCCGGCCGTCGTGACGCTCCAGGCGGCGAAAACCGCCGAGGCGTTGTCCGGAGTGAAGGCCAGCTCCAGGCACAGCAGGTCCTGAGGGCGGGACGGGGACAGGAACCATGTGTTGATGATCTGGCCGCCCCGGCAGGTGACGCGTGGCCCGCCGTGCCTGGCCAGCTCGTCGGTCAAGCCACCCAGGTACTTCCCCGTCCAGAACGTCCCGATCAACGCGAGAACAATGACGGGAACGAGGAGCGCCATCCACCACCGCGTCACCTCGCCGCGGGGGTGTGATCCGAGCGACGCGCTTCGCATGAACGGGTCACCTCCGCGCCGGGATTCGGCAAGCGGCACGTTATGCGTGGGGAGTCGGCACTGTCAAGGCGATTGTGCCCCTACTGCGAGCGGTTGCGCTCGCCTCGAGGAAACGCGCTAGAATCCCCTCTATGAAGATCCGCATTGGTGTGGGGGCGGCCGGCGCGTCTTCGACCCCGGAGGCGCTGGCCGAGCTCGTGACGGCGATCGATGATCTCGGGTTCGACTCGCTGTGGCTGTCGGAGGTGCTGACCGGCCCCGTGCTCGATCCGATGGTGGGTCTCGCCTGGGCGGCGGCGAGCAATCCACGGGTGAAGCTCGGAACCACCATGCTCTTGCCGGGACGCAACGTGTTGCGCCTCGCCAAGCAGCTCGCGAGCCTGGACGTGCTGTGCCGGGGACGGCTTCTCGTGACGCTCGTGCCCGGGCTGACCTACGCGCCGGAGCGTGAGGCCATCGGCGTCGAGCCCAAGCGCCGCGGCGCGGTCATCGACGAGGCGCTGCCGCTGTTGCGGCGCCTGTGGGCGGGCGAGACGGTGAGCCACGAGGGCGCGGCAGGCACCTTCCACGACGTCAAGCTCTCGCCCCTGCCCGTCCAGCAGCCGCTCGAGGTCTGGCTGGGCGGCACGGTGCCCGCCGCGCTCGAGCGCTGCGGGCGATTGTCGGACGGCTGGCTGCCGTCACTCTGCACGCCGGAAGAGGCGGCGGCGGGGCGGGTCCTGATCGACGAGGCGGCGGCCAAGGCTGGGCGCTCGATCAGCGGCGAACACTTCGGCATGAGCATCGGCTACGCGCGCGAGCCCATAGACCCCGCCACCGCGCGCACGATGGCCGCCCGCCGGCCGCGCGCCCTCGAGCTGACGCCCGTGGGCTTGCCCGCCGTGCGTCAGCTCCTCGAGCGCTTCCTCGCGGTGGGCTTCTCCAAGTTCGTTTTGCGCCCGGTCATTCCTCCGAAGTCCTGGCGCGCCGAGCTCGAGGCCCTGTCCTCAGCGGTGGGTGACCTCCAGACCTGACGGATCTACCTCTATCTGCTCTCGTCGGCCGGAGCGCCCCAGCGTTCCTGGAAGACGATCTGTTCTAACGGCAGCCGCGTCGCCCACCCGCGCCGTTGGAGCTCCGGCTCGTCGAGGAATTTCCGTGGATACCCGATGCAGAGATAGGCGACGGGAACTACGGTAGCCGGGATGCCGAGAATTGGCCGCAAGTCGTCGTAGTCGAGGATGCTGACCCAACCGACGCCCACGCCCTCGACCCTGGCCGCCAACCAAAGATTCTGGATGGCACAACAGGTGCTGTACAGGTCCGTATCCACCACGGTATTGCGCCCGAGCACGTGGGGCCCGGAGCGGGTGCGGTCGCAGGTGACGCAGAGATTGAGCGGAGCCTCCTCGAGGCCTTCGAGCTTCAAAGACGCGTACAAGTCCGCGCGATCGCCGTTGTAGTTGGCCACCGCCACAGCGTTCTGAGCCTGGAACAGCCCTTTGACCCGAGACTTGGTTGCGGCATCGCCAATCACGATGAAGTTCCATGGCTGCATCAGACCGACCGACGGCGCGTGATGAGCGGCCCCGAGAATCCGTCCAAGCGTCTCCGCGTCGATGGGATCGGACCGGAAGGCCCGGACATCGCGGCGACTCTCGATCACCCGATAGAGCGCCGCCCGCTCGGCGGCTGAGAACACCTCCATACGGCCTCCTCTCCTGCCAGGACCAGCTCGCCGGTCATTCCTCGATCAGCACGCAGTGCCGGGGCTCGGCGCTGACGAAGACCTCGTCGCCCTCGGCCATCACCTCTGACGCGGCCGAGCGCACGATGAGGCGCCGGCCGTCCCAGTCCACGTGATACTGGGTGAAGTCGCCCTGGAACACTCGCTGGCGGATCCGCGCCGGCCACACGTTGACTGATGCCGCCGGGCGCTCGCGGTCGAGGCGGAGGTGGACGGTGCGCACGGCCATGAGCACCTCGTCCCCCGCCACCCGACGGTCCAAGGCCGTGCCGTGGACCAGCGCGCCTCCCGGCGTCTCCAGGGCGACCTGTCCGTCGCGCTCGAGGTCGGGGCGGCGTCGGCCCCGGATCAGGTTGGCAGAGCCCACGAAGTCGGCGACGAATGTGTTGCGTGGACGGTCGTAGATCTCCGACGGCGTGCCCACCTGGGCAATGACGCCGTCGCGCATGACCACGATCCGGTCGGAGATGGCGAGCGCCTCCTCGAGGTCGTGAGTCACGTACACGGACGTGATGTCGAGGCGGCGCTGGAGCTCCTTCAGCTCGATCCGCATCTCGGCGCGCAGCTTGGCGTCTAGGTTTGACAGCGGCTCGTCGAAGAGGAGCACCGAGGGTGAGAACACGAAGGCCCGGGCCAAGGCGACGCGCTGTTGCTGGCCGCCCGAGAGCTTGGAGGCGCTGCGCGCGCCCAGGTCACCGAGCTGCACGAGTTCCAGGGCCTCCCGCACGCGCGCCGTCACCTCCTCAGCCGGCCGCTTTCGCACGCGGAGGCCGTATGCCACGTTGTCGAACACCGTCATGTGGGGCCAGATGGCGTAGGACTGGAAGACCATGGACAGCTCGCGGCGCTCGGCGGGAACGTTCACCTTCGGCGAGGACGAGAAGACCGGCGTGCCGCCGATCAGGATCTCGCCCGAGACGGGCCGCTCGAGCCCGGCGATGGCCCGGAGCGTCGTCGTCTTGCCGCAGCCGGAAGGCCCGAGCAGCGTCAGGTGCTCGCCGGCGGCGACACCGGTTGCGTGGCGCGCCGGGCCACCGCGAACAGGATGGCCAGCGCGATGGCAACCGCCAGCGTCTGGAGAACCGCCATCGCCGCGGTGAGCTCCGAGCTGGTCGAGAACCACGACTCGACGATGGCGGGCGTGATGACTTTCGCGTTCGGCCCCATCAAGAGGATGGACGCGCCCAGCTCGCGCACGCTGGCGATGAAGAGCAGGAGCCACGCCGCGACGAGCCCCGGCTTGAGCAGCGGCATGGTGACGGTGCGCAGGCGATAGCCCCACGTCGCCCCGCACATCTGCGCGGACTCCTCCAGCGACCGGTCGATCTGGAGAATGACGCCCGAGATCGTGCGGAGTCCCAGCGGCAGGAACACCGTCAGGTACACGATCAGGAGAAGCCACAGCGTGCCGTAGATCGGGATCGGGAACACCAGCCACGCCCAGAGCATCCCGAAGGCGAAGACCAGGCGCGGGACGGCCTGCGGAAACATGAGGAGGTATTCGATCAGGCCGGCGCCGGGCAGTCGCGAGCGGTAGATCAGCCAGGAGAGAAACCCCATCAGGAAGACGCCGATGCTCGCCGTGGCGAAACCCAGGACCAGGCTGTTCCCGAGCGCGGACCGCACGGCGTCCAGCGACAGCGCGGTCTCGTAGTTTCCCAGGGTGAAGTTGTCGATGCGGGGCCTGAGCACGGTCAGCTTCTGGAAAGACGCGTAGACGATCGTGAGCACGGGCAGGATGACCGCCACGCCAAGATAGAACACGCAGGCCGCCAGGAGCGGCCAGCGCAGGGGGCCCACGTCCATGACCCGCGGCCGGAAGGCCTTGCCTGTGATGGTGGCGTAGGTGCCCCTACCCACGATGCGCCGGTACACCCACATCATCGCGAACATGACGGCGAAGAGCGACACGCCCATGGCCGCCGCCGTCGGGAAGCGCGGCGGGTACTGGGACACGAGCTGGTACATGGCCGTGGTCACGACGTAGAAGCGGTTGGGGAGCCCCAGGACCAGCGCGGCCGAGAACGAGCCCAGCATCTCGGCGAAGACGAAGATGGTCGCCCCGAGCACGCCGGGCAGGACGAGCGGCAGAGTGATGCGCAGCATCGTCCGCATGCGGCCGGCGCCGACGACCTGGGAGGCTTCCTCGAGCGCGGGGTCCATGGATTTCATCACGGCCCCGATCATCACGAAGGCGACGGAGCCCTCGAAGAGCGCCATCACCCAGGCGATCCCCCAGGGCGTGTTGATGTCGATGAGGTGACCGTCGCCCCCGAGCGCCCGCCAGATCTGGTTGACGAAGCCGCCGCTGGGCGAGCCGATGAGCGCCCAGGCCAGCGCCCCCATGAGCGGCGTCACGTAGTAGGGCAGGGCCATGAGCTGTTCGAACGCCGCGCGGCCGGGCACGTTCGTGCGCGAGAGGATCCACCCCATCGTGAATCCGAAGACGATCGCCAGAACGGTCGCCACGACTGCGACGAGCAGCGTGTTGCCGAAGATGTGGGCGTAGCGGCCGAGGTCCGCATAGTTGCCGAGCCCGTAGGCCTCCGGTGGGCGGGCCTGCGGATCGCCCACGCTCAGCGAGGCCTGGATGAGGTAGGCAATTGGATAGAGGACGAGGACGGCGGCGGCGCCACCGACGAGCAGGCTGACGAGCCGCGGGCCCGGCCGCCAGGACCAGCGCCCGGAGCCCCCCATGTCCCTAAAGCCCCATGATCGCGTTCCACTCCTTCACGAACACGGGGTGGCTGGCCACGTAGTCGGCCCAGTCCGAGGGGAAGAGGAGCTTGAAGTCCGCCAGCCGCTTGCCCGTGGGCATCGGCCCCGCGTCGGCGCGCAGCGACCCGTAGAGCAGGATCTTCTGGTTCTGGTACACCATCTGGCCGCGCCTGGAGAGGGCCCAGTCCATGAAGAGCTTGGCTGCCTCGGGGTGGGGGGCGCGGTTGACCACCCCGATGAGGAGCGATGTCGCCGGCAACCCGTCGGCCGGCGCCACGAACTCGATGTCGGCGCCTTTCTCCTGGAAGAGCGTGTATCCCGCGTACTCGGCCAGCGCGCACATGCGGTCATCGCCCTTGGACAGCCGATCGAAGAGCTGGGCGCGCGAGTCGAAGCCGCGGGGACGCTGCTTGGCGAACTCCTGCCAGAAGTCGTTGCCGTACAGCTTGCGGAGCATGTACCACTGGGCGTGCTGCATGCCCGAGGTGGCGAGCTTTGCGCTGATCCCATCCTTGAAGGCCGGGTTGAGAATGTCCTTCCACGACTTCGGCGCCTGCTCGGGCTTCACCTTGGTGCGGTTGTAGGAGATGCCGGCGAACGAAACGCCTCCCCAGCCGTAGTAGCCGGCGGGAGTCGACTGGTGCTCGGCTTTGTACCCGGCGTACTCCGGTGAAGCATATTGCTCCCACCCGCCCTTCTTCTGGAAGTCGATGGCGGGCGAGATGTCGGAGAGCTGCAGCACGTCGACCCCGAAGCGCCCGGCCGACCGCTCCGCGGTGATCTTCGCGTAGAGCGCGCCGGTCTGCAGCCGCACGTAGCTGGTCTTGATCTTCGGGAAGTCCTTCTTGAACGAATCGAGCAGGACGCCGATCCCGGCCTCGCCGTCGTGGCCGTAGTAGACGACCTCGCCCTCCTGCTCGGCCTTGGCGACGTCGGCGGACGTCTGGAAGTCGTGCACCTTGGTGACGCCGCGCGCCGGGCTCTGAGCCGAGGCGAACGGCACGTCGGCCAGCAGGGGCGCGGCGGCCGCGAGCGCCCCGGTTCTCAGGAAACCGCGCCGGGTGACAGCGGTCTGGGCAGGCTCGGTCATGGGGAGATCTCCTCTTCGCGTAGATGGTATCCTACCGCCGTCCGAATATCCTTCGCGAGGTGCCTCATGCTCTACGAACTGCGTCGCTACGATGTCGCCGCCAGCAAGCTGCCCGCGCTCGTCGACCGCTTTGGTAGCTTTACCGTGCACAAGTGGAAGGAGTACGGCTTCCGCTTGATCGGCTTCTGGACGCCCATCGTGAGCGAGAAGAGCAACCAGGTGGTCTACATCTGGGGCTGGGAAAGCTACGAGGAGCGCACGAAGAAGAACGCCGCTTGGCGCGCCGACCCCGAGCGCGCCAAGAAGTGGGCGGAGACCGAGAAGGACGGGCCCCTGGTGAACCGCGTGTACAACCAGCTCATGGAGCCGACTGCGTATTCGCAGCTCGACCGGGGCGAGCCCTACGGACCCGACGCGGCGGCCCGCAGCCCGTACATCTTCGAGCTGCGCGAGTACCAGGCGATGCCGGGGAAGATCACCAACATCAGCGACCGGTTCGGCGGCTTCACGTGCGGCGCGTTCAAGAAGCACGGCTTCCGCCAGGTGGGCTACTGGCTGAACCGCATGGGCGGCAACGATCACCAGCTCATCTACCTGCTGGCCTGGGAGAGCCTGGACGAGCGCGTGGCCAAGTTCGACACCTTCGCCAAGGACCCCGAACGTGCCCGCGTGTTCGCCGAGAGTGAGAAGAACGGCCCCATCGTGCAGCAAGTGGCCAACACGATCCTGCGCCCGACGGCCTTCTCGCCGATGAAGTGACGCCTGCGGCCATGAAGGTTTCGTTCTTCGAAACCGCGCGCTACTGCTCGCCTCAGGCGCTACCGACCGAGTGGCCGGTGCCGTCCGGAGCGTACGACCGTGACGCCGGCGCGCGGGCCTATCGAGACATGATCGAGCGTCTCGAGTACGTCGAGGAGCTCGGCTTTGACTGGATCAGCGTCTCCGAGCATCACTACTCCCCGCGGATCCTGACCCCGGCCCCGATCGTCTCGGCGTCCTACATCGCTGCGCGCCTGCACAAGATCAAGATCGCCCTGCTCGGCCCGATCGTCCCGCA
>WNFO01025685.1_pt1 | contig 11945 bp, 9 predicted proteins | sample 5400251 | NCBI WGS metagenome assembly WNFO01 (sample SAMN13153354, study PRJNA577476) | soil metagenome | isolation source: 100 cm saprolite under Madrone tree | place: USA:California | collected 2016-06-14
CTCGCGCATTGGCGCAAAAGCGTTCGTCCTGGAATGATCGCCCATGCCTGGCAGGATTCTTTGAACGGCGTGACAGCCATTTTGATGAGCCGCTAGAGTATGCGTGCAATAGGAAAAGGAGAAATTTCAATGCCCGAAACCGCAGAACAGTATCGCAACCGAATGTACAGCCATGTCCACGGCCGCGATCCGCTCGCGCTACTTGCCGCTGCCCCAGGAAAGCTTGAAGGTTTGATCAAACGCATCTCGGCGGCGAAACTGCGTCAGCGTCCTGCGCCGGGGAAATGGTCGATTTGTGAAATCGTCGCTCACCTGGGAGACACGGAACTCGTCGGTGGGTATCGCATCCGCACGATCCTGGGCGCTCCGGGCGCGCAGATACAGGCGTTTGACCAGGACAAATGGGCAGCCGCGATGCAATATCAGAAGCGAAACGTTCACAAGTCCCTCGACCAGTTCCGTGCCCTCCGCCATGCGAATCTTTCGCTCCTGAAGTCGCTAACCCCCCAGCAATGGAAGCAACATGGGGTGCATGCCGAACGCGGCGAGGAGAGCGTCGAAACGATCGTACGGATGTTTGCTGGCCACGACATCAATCACATGGAGCAGATCAACCGGATTCTGGCGGTGAAGAAGTAGCTCCGCGTTCGGGTCGAAGAAGCTGATTCTCTGGCTCCGATCCGTGATGGGAATCGGCTGCATCGGCTGCACCGGTACCGGCGTCGGAATTGCGGCGTTAGCTAAGGATAATCCCATGACCCGCGCGGAAGTCGTTGCGAAAGCGCATGACCTCATCACACTTCGCGGCCGAAAAAAAGGGCCGCCGTTTCCGGCGGCCTTTTCTTGGCGATGACTACCGCGGGTCAGAAGTCCAAACGCAACTGGCCCTGGAACACTCGGCTTCCGGTCTTCGAAGTGAGCTGACCCCACGGAATGGCAGCGCCCGTAGTCAGGTTGGGGTTGATCGAGAGACTCGGATTGAGGGCATTCAACGGGCCGACTGGCTGGGGATGGTTCAACACGTTGAATGCGTCGACGCGGAATTGGAGCCGTTTCGTTTCCGTGAGCCGGAACGCTTTGGCCAGATTCGCGTCGAAGCGCCAAACCGGGAGTCCTGGGAGGACGTTTTGGCCCAGGTTCCCGCGCTTTCCAGGTTGAGGATTCTGGAGGACGATCAGGCCCGAATTTCCGCTGCCGTCGTTGAGAGGAACGGAGCCGGCCGTGCCCGCCGGAACAATCCTGGCCACAGCCTGCAGCAGGCATCGCACGCTACCGGTTGTGATCTGTGGGCTGACCGTCGCGCACTGTGGATCGGTGACCTTCGTCCACTTTGCCGGATCGAAGAACCGCCCCTCGGTCAAGGTACCAGCGGGAGCGCCCCACCGGACGCCGGCGTCGCCGAGCAGTTCCTTCAGCAGGTCTGCATTCGCGACATCCGGAACGCCGTTCGCGTACAGCATGTTTTGCGCGATAATGCTCGACCACGGGCCGGAACTGAGCGTGTAGATGAAACCAAACCGCCAGTCCTCAATCGCGCGAGCAAGGACACCGGAACTATTCCGCAACAACGCCCTGCCAGGTCCAAATGGCAGATCGATATTGCCATTGGTTCGGAAAATGTGGGAGTGGTTTCCGTTCACAATCGTATAGTCGGCGTGCCGGTCCACCGGGTTGGTGATTGCGGCAGTGAAGCCACCAAACGCTCCCGGGGGTGTCGCAGGGAAACCCAGGTTTCTGCTCCAGGTGTAGTTGGCCGTCCCGCTGAAGCCGTGAGTCGGCCTCAAAGTGACTTCAGTTTGCAGCGAGTGGTAATTATCGTTACCCATGTTCGCCAGGTAGTTCACGGTGGCGAACTGCGGGTTCGTCAGGATGAAATTCTCCGGAGTGCCGTTAACCCGCAAGACCGAACCACGGACCACGCTGGTATTCACGTCAGGCAGATTGCAGTTACCGTTGGCGCCGGCAGCCGGACAACCCACCTTAACGTAGTTCAACGTGGCCAGCGAATTCGCGACGCCCCCGAACCCCGCCGCTGCTGTTCCTCCGAGACTGCCGTTCGCCAGATTCTGATTAAAGGTCGAACTCTGACGCATCTGAAGGGCGGCCGTTTGCGGAACCCCGTTGACGGTACTGCCGATTGCGCCATATTGCACGCCGGCGGCACAGCCGGTGGTGCAAATGTTGATGCCGTTCAGCATTCTGTCCAATACCGCGGATTCCCCGCCCGTCCGGACCTTGTTGAACTCGTCGAGCAGGCCGTTGTAGAGGAAATTGGAGCTATTCAGATTGATCGACGTGAACTGCTTCCTCGCCAACGTGCCGATATACCGCGCATCCAGCGTCAGATTGTTGCGGATACTGTGCGTCACGGATAGCGTCAGGTTCTGCACATAGGGCGAGAGATAGTTCGAATCGAAGAAGTTGATCGTCTGGCTCCGGTCTGTAATCGGAATCGGCGTCATGGGTGCGACGCCTGGAGGCAATGGCGTCGGAAGTACGCCGGGAGCGCCCACCTTGGTCAGATCCAGATACGGATTGGTGCTGTCTCCCGTATAACTGCCGTTGTAAACCCTGCCCGGCGGAAATGTGAGCGGGACTTCGAGCGTGTTGAAGCGGCTGCCGCCCTGGAAAGTGATTTGATATCCGCCACGAACCGTGGTTCTATCTTTTCCAAGCCATGGAACCTGCCAGGCAAATCCAACGGCCGGACCAAAATTGTTCCAGTCATTGTTGTAAACAGTCTTTCCAGGATTCGGCGAACCCGGCCCGACGAATTGAAGAGTCGTCTGGTCGGCGCGCGCTCCAGGGTTCATCCATCCGCTGAAATCGCGTCCTGAAATTCCGAACGCCGCGCCGCCGCCACCGACCGGCGCTACGGCCAAACCGCTTCCAGAGAAGGGAACGCCATACCACTCCCACCGTACACCGAGGTTGAGGGTCACGCTTGGTCGAATCTTATAGTCGTCTTTGACGAAAAAGCTGAATTCCCGCTGCTTGATGGTGTTGGTGACGAAGTGATCGTTCCGGTAATCGGAAAACGTGCTCGACTTCGGGTCGGTCAGGAAGTAGAGGTTGTTGACCGATGCAAGCGATCCCGACAGGTAGTTCAACAAATTCCGAGCTCGCCCGGCGTCAGTTGCGCCAAGACCGGTCATGTCTGGATTCGTATTCGCAATAGCCGTGGTCCCCGAAACCGCGAGCGGCGCGCCGGGCGCAGCCCCTGCGACCACAACGGCGGGAGATTTGAAGTTGGTGAAGAACGTACCAGCCCCCTGACTGCTGCTTCTTGTCGTACTGCTGGCGAATCGCATCTCACCACCAAACTTGTAGGAGTGCTTGCCCTTCGTCCAACTAAGCGTGTCGCCGTATGTCCAAAGGGGACTCTTGTCTGTTGCAGTTGCGGTGATCGTTCCTCCGCCCAGACCTGTTGCTACAGGGGCGCAATTTCCAGGAGGCCGAGCCCCGGTGATTGGACTACACACTCCGAGGACGGCAGTGATGTCCGGAAGGACGCGGAAACCGCTAACGTCCGGAGGAAGGTATTTTTTGATGCCCTCCTGGTTCACGTCGCGATCCCAGGGAGCAATCACGTTCGTGCCCGTCCGATGGTAACCAAATTTCGCTTCGTTCACCAAGGACGCTGACAACGTCGAAACGAACCCGGCGTTCATCACGATCGGCCGGTGGAAATTCTCGTTGCTCCACGTATTGGGCAAAGCCGCAAGAACGTCGTCAGAAACTACTCGCTCGTAACTGAAGTTGAAGTTCGCCTTATGGTTCTGGTTGATGTTGTGGTCGACTCTCCCATTGATCTGCCTGCGATCGCCCGTGGACTCGCCAACGCTGAACAGGTTGTCCAACCCCCGGAAGCCACGAAGATAACGGTAATTCGCTACGTTTAAACCGTCAACCCCCGTGAGTGTGCCGTTTGCATTAGTAAAGTCGTTCGGCGCCGGCATCAATGCGTTGGTCCGTGAGATCAGTCCAGTCGCATCGAGTTTTGTCCGGAATGGGTCCCATGAACCGCTGACTGCACCGTTAGAGCAATCGGCGTTCGGACCGCTGGCGGGAAACGTCACCGGACCAAATACGCTGACATGGCGGAGTTGACCGTTGTATGGAGTTCCGTTCGGGTTCGTGGTTGGCGCTTTAGGACTGCCGTCCAGATTGACGACCGTTGTCGTTGGATTGCCCGACGTAACTGTGGCGGCGCCCACGGCGCCGTTATTCCAGTTGTCGAAGTACCGGAAAACGCCATTGCGTGCGCACGGCGTCAGCACCGCGACATACGTGTTGGCGCGCTGCCGGTTGATATTCATGTCGTACAGCGCATAGAAGAAGGTCTTGTTCTTAATGATCGGACCGCCAATGCTGCCTGTGAGCTCGTGGTTGTTGTTCCAGTTTGGGGGAATTCCGTTGCGGTTGTTGGCCCACGTATTCGGATTCAACGCCGTGTTCTGGACATTCCACACTCCCGCGCCGCGGAACTGATTCGTCCCCGAACGGGTCGAGATCTGCACGGCGCCATTACCGCGTCCAAGCTCGGCATCGACAGGGGCCACAATCAAGCGTATTTCACCGACGAGATCGGGATTGATCACCGTAGCGGAGTTGATGCCCGTAGGCCACCGCGTGTCTTGAACCATGATGCCCCAGAACCGTGAGCATATCCAGGACATTGTTCCCGACGACCGGCATGTCCGCGACCTTCTTTTCGCTCAGCACCTGGCCGATGGTCGGGCTTGAAGTCGCAAGCAGCGTATCCGCAGCGACTGTCACTTCCACGCTCTGCGCCTGACTGGCAACCTGGAGATTGAAATTCAAGCGCACCGTTACCGCATTACCAAGCGCCGTGTTCTGGTAAGTCTGTTTTTGAAAGCCCGCCAACTCTGCCGACACGGTATAGGTACCCGGCAGCAGGCTCGGGAATGTGTAGGCCCCGGCTTCGTTACTGATAACCGCCGCCACCACGCCGGTGCCGTTGTTGGTCGCCGTAATGGACACGCCCGGCAGAACGGCGCCTGTAGCATCTGCAACCGTTCCTGTCAGCGTGGCGTTATTCGCCTGCCCAAATGACGTCGTTGCGAGAAGACACAACACCACCATCAAAAAAAATATGTTTTTCATGTTCTCCCACCTTTTTGGAGGGTGTAGTAGTAGTTACCTTCCACTCTTTTTGCCGAAACTTCTCAAGTGTTTACCGATCGATAAAATCACCGTGCTCGCGCCGGTGTCAAGGCGAATTCCGCACATTCATCACAAATTTTCCTCAAACCGTAGGCTACAATCTCCCGACATGGCGGACAGTGACGAAGACTTATCACGACGTTCTTTCATCTCGGCGGCATTGGCAGGTGCTGCCGGTTCTTTGAATATTGCGGCCAAACAAACGGAAGCAGGCAACAGTCAACGCCGGGACGATGACGTTACAAAATTGAGTATCCGCGAAGCTGCGGAGCTGGTTCGCAGGAAGAAGATCTCGCCTGTCGAGCTGACACAGGCGTGCCTTGCTCGAATCGAACGAGTCAACCCAAGGCTGAATACCTTTATTACGCTCACCGCAGAGTCCGCATTAGCCGAGGCCCGAGAAGCCGAATCCGACATACAACGGGGCCGATGGCGCGGACCGCTGCACGGAATTCCCATCGCGTTAAAGGATCTGTTCGATACGGCCGGCGTGAAGACGACCGCAGCCAGCGCTGTATTCAAGGATCGTGTCCCCACCGAAGACGCCGAAGTCGTTCGCAGGCTCAAAGCCGCAGGCGCTGTTCTTCTTGGTAAGAACAACATGCATGAATTCGCTTTCGGGGGCACTTCGGTTGTCACTCACTTCGGACCAGTACACAATCCCTGGGAGCCTGGACATATAGCCGGAGGGTCATCGGGTGGTTCCGCGGCAGGCGTGGCCGCAGAGCTTTTCTTCGGAACTCTTGGATCAGACACCGCAGGTTCTATCCGGCAGCCTGCAGCCTATTGTGGCATGGTCGGGCTTAAACCGACTTACGGCCTGGTGAGCACAAGGGGCGTCATTCCGCTGTCATGGTCTCTCGATCATGTCGGCCCAATCACGCGCACCGTGGCGGATGCGGCGATCATGCTCCAGACGATCGCCGGCTATGATCCCGCAGAAACCACAAGTCAGCAAATCAATGTTCCGGATTACACCGCCGCGCTGCAGACCAAAGTATCCTCGTTGCGGTTAGGCATCCCCGCTCGCGATTTCTTTTTCTCAGCCCTGGATCCGGAGATTGAAACCGCAGTGAACAATGCCCTTTCGGTTTTAGAGAAACTGACGGCGGGTCTGCGGGAGGTCAGTTTGAACGCGAGCACCCAGGAGCGGCTGCGTGCCTCGGTAAGAGCTGCTGAAGCGTACGCCTACCACGCCGAATTCGTTGAAAAAACGCCGGAGCTCTACCAACCCGAAACTCTGATGAGGATACGCACGGGCGCCGACATCACCACTTCGGCTTATATCGAGGGCCGGCGGGAACTCGCGCTGAATCGCCGTACAATCGGGCGCGTGTTCGAGACGGTAGATGTGCTGGTCAGTCCAACGACGGCGGTCCAGCCACTTGCCATTTCGGAGCTGGCGACAGATGTGAATACGTCGATCGAGATCGCAAACCGCAGCATACGCGACACATCGCCGGCAGGCCGTTCCGCTGCGCCGATCCGGAATTAACGAACAGCATGCCGCCCGCTACAATCGGGCCTCCCACGTCAAGGGCGCCACCGTGTCCGGAAACACCGTTGACGGTTTTGAACTCGCGGTTCGTGTCATAGTCCCAGAGGATTTTTCCGCTCGTGGCGGCATAGGCGCGCAAATGGCCGTCGAGCGATCCAGAAAAGACGGCGCCCGGAATCGCCGTCACTGCAGCCGACTGGGCGGGACTGCACGGCCTGCGATCGCGACAACCGGGCGGAGGCGTCTGCCAGATCCGGCGGCCGTTGTCGACGCGGAAAGCAAACATCCCGCCACCTTTCTTCGGATCCAGTTCGTATTTTCGATCGTTGGTGCCGGGCACAAGCGAAACCTGGAAGTCCACATCCGATAAAGCGACGTAAAAATTACGGCCATCCGTCGCCCCGCCCCATTCGATACCGCCGACCGTGCCGCCCTTCCCCACTCGCGCCTGCCACAGTATCTGGCCTCGCCGGTCGGGATCGATCGCATACGCCATACCCGACTTCTGGCCTAGCATGAGCGCGCGGCGGCCATTGGGCAAAGACACCAGCGCCGCGGACGAGGCGAAATCAAAATCGGGACCGTCGGAGTCCGGGCAGTTGACCTTGCCGGTCAGGTAGCAGGAGCTGTTCCAGGCATCTCCGGCGGTGAGTTGTTTCGACCACAGTATGCCTCCGGTAGACATCTGCAAGGCCACCACGGCATCGCTGAACGGCGTGGGCGGATCGGAATAATTGTCGCCGGTCGTCACATACATAACGCCGTGATCGGTATCGAGCGTCGGGGCGGTCCACACACCCACGCCCGAGGGGCCCATGACCGCCGAACCTCGCTTTGTCTTCGGCTGCTCCTTCGGCGTCCCTTCGACCATGTATGTCTTCCACACAACCTTCCCATCCGATGCCTGCACTGCGGAGACGCTGCCTCGGAACGTGCAGCACACATAAGCGGGCGACACCGAGATCGCTTCTTCCAGGGACGACATCCCCACGTAAAGGCGTCCCTGGTAAAACACCGGTGTGGAGGTCGCTTTGGCTGTGGGGTGATCATCCAGACTCAGCTTCCACAACTGCTTTCCCGTCGCGCCGTCCAGCCCATACAGGTATCCCGAGGAATCGCCGAAAAAGAGGGCCGGCTTTCCCTCGACTTCGGCGACGGTAATGCCCGAGCGCACTTCGGCCTGCACAGTCGTGCTCCAATGCACGCAGCCTGTCTCCGCATCCAGCGAATAGACGCTCCCGTCCTGGCTCCCGGCGAACACTCTGCCGCGGTAAACAGCCGGCTGCGACCGCAGCACGGCAGAATCCTGAAACGCGAAAGCCCATTTCACCGTCAGCCTCGGCAGATCCTCTGCTTTCAATCCCGCTTCGTTCGCCGGCTGGAACCGCATGTTGGTCAGACCCGCGCCCCAGTTGGTCCAACCCGGACCGTCTTTCCATCCCGCGCCGGCCGGACATGGGTTCGAGATTTCGTCGCGCCTCCGCTCGACCGTTACCGCCGTACCCAGAAAGTTCGCCACAGCCTGGCGCTCGTTGGTGGATAGCACGGCCGCCTGCGGTCTCATGACTCCGCTCTCCAGCGCTTTCAATATAGCTGTCGGCGTCATGGCCTTGAGCACGGAAACGGGCGGGATTCGCGCGCCGGGAGCAGCGGCTGCCGTCTCGTGGCAGGACGCACAATGCTGCTTGAAAAGCTGCGCCGCATAGGGATCCTCTGCCGCGCGAAGCACAACAGGATTGATCAGAAACGTGATTGAGAAAAGGTGGAAGAGTTTCATTGCGGTTCACCTCCGGCAACAGCGGAGTCTACAGCAAATTCGGGTTGAACCACAAAGACACAAAGGGCACAAAGACACAAAGAAGGCCGCCTTAAATAATTCTTGATGGCGGCCTTCTTTGTGTCTTTGTGCCCTTTGTGTCTTTGTGGTTCAACCCAGGTTAGAACTGGAATGTCAACTCGAATAAGGTTAAGAAGGTGAAGCGCATTGTGTCATGGAGGTATTCATGTTCAGAGTCCTGTTGCTGGCTGTCTTAGTCCCGGGGGCGGCGTTTGGTCAGACGCTCAGTTCCACGCAGCATGTCTTTCCGTGGTTTGCCCATGGACGAACGGCTTCAGGCGGAACCTATCGAACCGAACTCATTCTTTCGAATCCGAATCCGACATTTGCGAGTTGCTCGCTTCAAACGGCTGGATTCTCCGTGCGCCTGGAAGGACTGAATGGAGCACTTCCATTTCCGGCATCGACCGTGACCTTCGCGATCTTCCCTGCAGGCTACGAGATCATCAGGTCCATCGGTGACCAGCCACTCGTGTCGGGCTTCGCTTTACTGACTTGCGCACAGCCGGTCTTTGCCACATCGAACTTTTCGTTCTTTTCGAGTCCGTCAGTTTCCAATCCCGTTGCCGAAGCCAACGTTCCATCCTCGATAGGCGGAAGGTCCGTTGAATACGTGTTCGACCGGCGAAGCGGCGCGCGTCTGGCAATCGCGATTGCAAACCCCTATTCCACGACGGCCACCTTCAATTTCAATGTCGTGGGAAGTGTAACGGTCAGTTTCCTGGTTCTGGTTCCGCCTGGTGGCGTGGTTGCACGTTTTCTGGACGAACTGGCGGCGCTTCCCCCGAATGCAACCGGCAAAGTCATTATCAGCGATTCCAGTCTCTTCCGTAATGTGTACTCGATCGGCCTCAAGTATTCGGGAGACGTGTTTTCATCCGTCCAGCCAAACGTGCTCCTCCCCTGACACGGTTCAGTATCAGCCGCGGATTTCACGGATTACGCGGCTGAGTCTCTTACCAGGCCGCTTCGTACAATTCGATGATCTGAGCGTTTGAGGGAACAACCGGATTATTCTGCGGACTGCCGGATTCAAGAGCGTCGGAGGCCATCTTCGAGAGCGTGGCCCGGAACCTGTCAATATCTCCGCCGCAACAATCGCGCAGGCGCGGTACTTGAAGTTCACGGTTCAGGGCGTCCAGCGCGTCGACTAACGCGAGGCAGGCTGCTTCATCGGATGCATGGGCCGGAGCAAGTTGCATCACGCGAGCGACCTCGGCATACCGCGAAACGGCGCCCTGCCAGGAAAATCGCGTCACCGTGGGAAGCAGCACCGCGTTCGAAAGACCATGCGGGAGACGGAACATCAGTCCGAGCGGACGGCTCATCCCGTGGACCAGGCACACACTCGAGTTGGTAAAAGACAATCCTCCCTGCAAAGCAGCGAACGACATGCCTTCGCGCGCCTGCCTGTGGCTGCCTTCGGCCCACGCCGTGCGCAGGCATTCCTGAACCTTGCTGACACACGAGAGCGCCAGTGAGTCCGTCAGAGCGTTGGCCTTGCGCGAGACGTAGGCTTCGATTCCGTGCGTGAGCGTGTCGACGCCGACATGTGCCGTCAGGGGTTTCGGCATCGATAACGTCAGCTCATAATCGACGACGGCCGCCGTGGGCGTGAGCTTCGAATCGAGGATCATCATCTTTACGTTCCGCACGGTGTCCGTGATGACGGCCACTTTCGTGGCCTCGCTTCCCGTGCCCGCCGTCGTCGGCATCGCAACCAGGGGCGGCCCCGCCCTGGGGATGCGCTGGTAACCCTGGAATTCGCTGAGCGGTTCTCGGTTCGTCGATGCAGCCCCGATAATCTTCGCTACATCGAGAGCGCTGCCCCCGCCGATCGCAAGGATGGAGTCGGCACCGGCAGCGCGAAAGCGCTCAACACCCAGCCTCACATTTTGATCGGTTGGATCGGGCTGGAAATCGCTGAACAATTCGCCGGAGATACCCGCTCGCTCCAGGCCCGCCTGGATCTCCGCCACGAACTCGGTGGCCTTGAAAAACGGATCCGTAACGAGAAGCGGGCGGCGCACGTCGAGTCCGGAAAGGATCCCGGACACTTCCCGGCGACAACCGCCTCCGGTGAGAATGATGCTGGGAGAATCAAAACGTGTCGACATGTAATTGTCCTTAGCTAATCCAATGAAGTTAGCCGCGGATTTCACGGATTACGCGGATGGCGCGCATCAATGGCTTTTAATTGCGCGCCATCCGCGTAATCCGTGAAATCCGCGGCTAACTTCATTGGACATTAGTGATCACTCCTTCTGGTATCTTTATGCGGGGGTGAAGTCATGAGTAAGGTATCTTCGGAATACGTTGAGATCAAGGTCGATGACGGAACCAGCATGCTGGCATGGTTTGCGCGGCCGGCAGAACAGCAGGCCAAGCGTGGATTGCTGGTCTTCCAGGAAGCTTTTGGGGTGAACGCGCACATCCGCGACGTCACCGAACGGTTCGCGGGTCTCGGCTTCGCGGCGGTAGCTCCCGAATTGTTTCACAGGTCCGCGCCGCCAAAGTGGGAAGGCCGCTACGACGACTTTCCGTCGGCGATGCAGCAGTTGCAGAAGCTGACGGAGCCCGGCCTCGAGAATGATGTTCGCTCCACATACAACTGGTTGAAGAATCGCGCGGAAGTCGGTGATGCGATCGCCTGCATCGGGTATTGCATGGGAGGACGAACCTCGTTCCTCGCCAATTCCGTCGTGCCGCTGAAGGCCGCGATCTCCTACTACGGCGGAGGCATTCCGGCTCTGCTTGGCAGGACAAGCAAGCTTCAGGCTCCGATGCTGCTTTTCTGGGGCGAACTCGATCAGCACATTCCCCCGGAACAGCGGAACCAGGTGACGAAGGCGATGCGGGACGCCAACAAGCAATATGTCGATGTGGTCTTTTCGAATGCGGATCACGGATTCTTCTGCGATGCACGCAAGAGTTACGAACCCGGCTCGGCCCGGCTCGCCTGGGATTTGACTCGATCGTTCCTTGATGCGCACCTGTGAGAATAGCCGCGGATTTCACGGATTACGCGGATGGCGCGCACAAATTTAAAGACTAGTGTTGCGCGCCATCCGCGTAATCCGTGAAATCCGCGGCTGTCCGCATTTTTCTATATAATCCACGCATGCAAATCCTTCGAGTGGCCGGCACTCTTGTCATAATCTTGCTATTGGCAGCCTGTAGCAGGAGCCAGGAGTCCACCGCCATGGCTGATGCACAACCCGGAATACCGCTCACGCTGGCCACCGAACGGGCTCGAACGATTCAGGGCCTGCACTACGACCTGTCATTCGCGATTCCCGCCGCGGCAACCGAACCCATCCCGGGCCGTGCCGCCATTCACTTCGATCTGAAAGAAATCTCTACGCCGCTCGTGCTCGACTTCACGCCGGGTGCAGACTCGATCACATCGGTCTCCATCAACCG
>WNFO01005554.1_pt1 | contig 11943 bp, 13 predicted proteins | sample 5400251 | NCBI WGS metagenome assembly WNFO01 (sample SAMN13153354, study PRJNA577476) | soil metagenome | isolation source: 100 cm saprolite under Madrone tree | place: USA:California | collected 2016-06-14
TGAAGCCGGTGATTGCCGCAGTCAACGGCCCGGCCGTGGGCATCGGCGTCACCATGCAGCTCGCGATGGATATCCGCATCGCATCCGAAAATGCGCGCTTCGGTTTTGTGTTTTCCCAGCGCGGCATTGTACCCGAGGCGGCATCGAGCTGGTTCCTGCCGCGCATCGTCGGCATCTCGCAGGCGCTGGAGTGGTGCTATACGGGGCGGGTATTTCCGGCGCAGGAGGCGCTGGCCGGCCGCCTTGTCAGCAAGGTGGTGCCGCCGGACGAGTTGCTGCCGACCGCCCGCGCCTTGGCGCGCGAAATCGCCGCGAAAACCGCGCCGGTGTCGGTGGCGCTGATCCGGCAGATGATGTGGCGCATGCTGGGCGCCGACGATCCGATGGAAGCCCACAAGGTCGACAGCCGCGGCATCTACGCCCGTGGCCGCTCGGAGGACGTGAAAGAAGGCGTGGTATCGTTCCTGGAAAAGCGCTCCGCGAACTTCAAGAACAAGGTCTCGGCGGATATGCCCGACTATTTCCCGTGGTGGAACGAGCGGGAGTATGAGTGACCGCGCGACTGATCGAGGCCCGTGCGGTATGATGCGAGACGGCGTCGTCCTGCTTCATGGAATCAGCCGGACATCGCGTTCGTTTCGCAGGATGCAGACGGCGATCGAGGCCTCCGGATTCGTGACGCTGAACCTCGACTATGCGAGCCGCCGAAAGGCGTTGGAGTCGCTGGCCGAGGACATCCATCCGGCCATCGAACTTTTCGCTTCCGGCATCGAAGGCTCGATCCATTTCGTCGGCCATTCCATGGGTGGCCTGTTGGCGCGCGCCTATCTCGCAAGATACCGGCCAAGGCGGCTCGGCCGCGTGGTGATGCTGGGGACACCCAACAGCGGCAGCGAGATCGCCGATCGCCTGAAGAACGTTCTGCCCTACCGCGCCTGGTTCGGGCCGGCCGGACAACAGCTCATCACGACACGCGACGCGGCCCTCGATGCGATCCTGCCGCCGGTCGATTATCCGGTCGGCGTCATCGCGGGAAACCGGTCGGTCTACCCGATATCGTCGGCATTTCTCCCGAAGCCGCATGACGGGCGGGTATCGGTTGAGAATACCAGGCTCGACGGCATGATGGACCATGTTGTGATCGCCGTATCCCATCCGTCGCTGGTGCGAAACAGGTTAGCTCTGCAGCAGACTATTGCGTTTCTTCGGGACGGTCGGTTTACGCCCCCGGTTGTCGTCACCCGCGCAGGCGGGTGATCCAGTAAACGCTAACGTCAGTGATTACTGGATGCCCCTTGGGGCATGACGAGGAGTTTACCGCATCACCAGCGCCACGCGCCCGATGGCTTTGCGATCGACCAATAGCCGCATCGCCTTTGCATAATCTTCCAGCGGCAATCGGTGCGAGATGTTCGGCCGGATTTTGCCGGCCTCCGCCCACTCCGTCAGCGCCTTCAACCGCACTTCGCCGAGCGCCGAATTTCTCCGCACCGCCTCGCCGGCGCGGACGCCCAGCACGCTGGCGCCCTTGATCAGCAAGAGATTGGTGCGGGCGAGCCCGATGCCGCCGGTAAAACCGATGACGAGAATCCTTGCGCCCCAGGCGATGCAGCGCATGCTGTTCTCAAAGATCTCGCCGCCGACGGGATCGAACACCACATCGGCGCCGCGGCCGTCGGTGATGCGCTTGACGGCGTCGCGGAAGGGTTCGCGGCGATAGAGCACCAGATGATCGGCGCCCCGCGCCTGCGCGACCGCGAGCTTTTCCTCCGAAGAGGCCGCCGCGATCACGGTGCCACCGAGCATCTTGCCGATCTCGACCGCGGCCAGCCCAACGCCGCCGCCGGCGCCGTGCACCAGCAGCACTTCACCGGGCCGAAGCTGGCCGCGATCGATCAGCCCGTGATACGCGGTGCCATGGGCGGCGAGAAACGTCGCGCCCTCGGCATAGTCGAAGGTCGATGGCAACGGCGTGAGTTGTGACGGCGCCACCACGGCCTCGTCGGCATAGGCGCCGTGCCGCATCTTGACAATCACCCGGTCGCCGACGGCGACGCCGGCGGCGCCATTGACCTCGACGATCTCACCCGCGGCTTCCACCCCGGGGGTGAACGGCAATTCCGGCCTGAGCTGATACTCGCCGGCCGCCATCAAAATATCGGGAAAGTTGATCCCGGCGGCATGAATGGCGACGCGCGCCTGCCCCTGTGCCAGCGACGCGGAGGCAAATGTTTCCAGACGCAAACTCTCGGGCGGCCCGAGTTCGCGGCAGACGACGGCCTTCGGCATCAGGCCGCGCTCGCTCTTCGCCGCTGCAGCGCCTCGCGGATCAGCGGCATCCTGTCATTGCCGAAATACATGTCGGTCCTGTCGACAAAGATGGTCGGCGACCCAAACCCGCCGCGCGCCATCACTTCATCGGTATTGGCCTTGAGCTGATCCTTGATCGCCGGCTCGCCGATGCCTGCGAGAAACTTTTGGGGATCGATGCCGACCCGTTGGCATGCTTCCGCCAGCACTGCGCCTTGCGAGATGTCCCTATCCTCGCCCCAATAGATCTCGAACACCGCACGCGCAAAAGGGATCATCTCCCGGCCCAGCCAGATGCAGCCGCGCATCGCCTTGACGCTGTTGACCGGAAATACCGTCGGCCGCATCTTGATTTCAAGGCCTGCGGAGCGCGCCCAGTCCGCCATGTCTTTCTTCTGGTAGTTCACCTTGGCCGGCACTGGCGCCTCCCGCGAGGCATAGACGCTCGGATTGATGGTGTTGAAGATGCCGCCAACCAGGATCGGCCGCCACGAAATCTCGACGCCGAATTCCTTCGCCAGCGGCTGAATGTTGTGGAAGGCGAGATAGGTCCAGGGACTGGAGCAGTCGAAGAAGAACTCGATCATGATGGCGTTTTCCCTTGTTATTGGTCTGTTTGTAGTCAGGTGGATCAACCCAACTCGTCATTCCCCGACGCGGCAAAAATAAAATAATGTCCAAGTCGGCAACAGCCGACTTGGATGGCGCAGGCCCCGAATCGATAACACGACGGGGAGTATGGATTCCGGGCTCGCGTTTCGCGCGCCCCGGAATGACGGATTGCTATTTTTGTCCGGCCATCTCCTTTGCTTTCTGCCCGAACATATTCTTGCGCGCCTCCTCGTCGAACGGCTCTTTCACGAATTTGCCGATCGCCAGCCCCGCCTGCACCTGAGGCCGCGCGCGGACCTCCGCATACCAGCGTTTTACACTGGGATAGTCGTCGAGCGTAAAACCCTGCGCCTTGTGGGTCATGGTCCATGGAAAGCAGGCAATATCGGCGATCGAATAATCACCGGCGACGTACGCCCCGGTCTTGCCCAGCTGGGTATCGAGCACGCGATAAAGCCGGGCGGCCTCGTCGCGGTAGCGTTCGATCGCATAGGGGATGTTCTCCGGCGCATAGAGCGCGAAATGGCCGTGCTGGCCGAGCATGGGCCCTAACCCGCCCATCTGCCACATCACCCATTGCACCACCCTGGAGCGGCCGCGCATATCCGCAGGCAGGAAACGGCCGGTCTTTTCGGCGAGATAGATCAGGATGGCGCCGGTCTCGAATACCGAAAACGGCCCGCCGCCGTCGGCAGGCAGCCGGTCGACGATCGCCGGAATCCGATTGTTCGGGCTGATCGCCAGAAATTCCGGCTTGAATTGCTCGCCAGCCCGGATGTTGACGGGAACGACCGTATAGGGAAGCCCCAATTCCTCCAGCATGATCGAGATTTTCCAGCCGTTCGGCGTCGGCGCATAATGAAGATCGATCATGGCATGATCCTGCAAGAGACGGCCGCTATCCTAGCCTGCGGAATACCCCCGTTCCAGTCGTGCTGGCGGTCTTGTGGAGCGCATGGCGAACATGGCACACAGGCGCCTCAATCAGAACCGACCGGGAGGCCCCCATGCTGTTTCCAACCACGATCGCAGGCTCCTTGCCGAAGCCGGAATGGCTGGCCGAACCCAACACGCTGTGGGCGCCCTGGAAGTCTTCAGGCCCTGAACTGTCGCGCGCCAAGCGCGACGCCACCCTGCTGGCCGTCAAGCTGCAGGAGGATGCCGGCGTCGACATCGTCACCGAGGGCGAGCAGGCGCGCCAGCATTTCGTCCACGGCTTTCTGGAGAAGATCGAGGGCATCGACTTCGCCCACAAGGTCAAGATGGGAATCCGCAAGGATCGCTACAAGGCGATGGTACCGCAGGTGGTGGCGCCGCTGCGGTTGACGGGCCGCGTCCATGCCATTGAGGCCCGCGTCGCCCGCACCCACACCACGCGGAAATTGAAATTCACCCTGCCCGGCCCGATGACCATCATCGACACCATCGCGGACCAGTATTACGGCGACCGCGTCAGGATGGCGTTCGCCTTTGCCGAACTGCTCAACGAGGAGGCCAAGGCGTTGCAGGCCGACGGCGTCGACGTCATCCAGTTCGATGAGCCCGCCTTCAACGTCTACATGGACGAGGTCTCCGAATGGGGCATCAAGGCGCTGGAGCGTGCTGCGGAAGGGCTGACCTGCGCAACCGCGGTTCATATCTGCTATGGCTACGGCATCAAGGCCAATACCGACTGGAAGGAAACGCTCGGCAGCGAGTGGCGGCAGTACGAAGAAATCTTTCCGGCGATCGCCAAAAGCCCGATCCAGCAGGTCGCGATCGAATGCCGCAATTCGCGGGTGCCGCTGGAACTGCTCGGCCTGCTCACGGGCAAGATCGTGCAGGCCGGCGTGATTGACGTCGCCAGCGATACCGTGGAAACGGCAGAGGATGTCGCCAAGGTGATCGACGACGTCTCCAAATTCGTGCCCAAGAGCAATATCGTCGCGACCACCAATTGCGGCATGGCGCCGATGCATCGCGACATCGCCGAGGCCAAACTGATGGCGCTCGGTGCCGGGGCGAAGCTGGCGCGGCAGCGGTTCGGCTGATGTTTGTCTCCGCGAAACTGGCCGCCCGGATCATTGCCACGTCACTGGCTGCGATATCGCTGCCGGCGCGCGCCGATGATCGCACCTTGCTGAATGCCTGTCAGGCCTTGATCGACCGCGCGGCGCAATCAGCGCAGGGAGCGGGTGCGGCCGGCGTCAAAACGGACGATGCGGAACTGCAGCGTTGCAGGCAGATCGTCCGCGAATGGGCGTTACGTGATGCGCGGATGACCGTCGATGAGCACGGCCGGCCGCTGCGCTAGTTAGACGGCAGGTTCGGCGCTCGGATGCAGCGCCGGTCTATATCCCGCTGACATAGCGCGCAGGGTCGAAGGCGGCGTCAGCAGCATCGCATCCTTGATGATGCGCCCGGCGCCGCGATATCCGCCGGGCGACCACAACAGCGTCCGGCTCTGAGTAATCAGGTAACTCTCCGTGCCTTCTTGCACCATCGTACCATCGGGCAACCGATCGATGGGCATTGGCAGCGGATGCAGCCGTTTCGCCCGACCATCGAGCCGCTCGCGGTGAAGCACGGTGTCCATGTCATCAGCGAGAACATTTCTGACGCCATTGCCCTCCTCCCACGCAGTACGAAACCGGTTGGCGTCGTCGCGGCGGCAGAAAAAGCACGGTCGATGCCCCGCGGCGAACGCGGTGGCCTCATCGAGAAAGAACAGCTCGGTCCAGCTGCGGCCGCCCATCACCTCGCGCCGCCGTCCCTTGAATTCGCAGACGCAGGTAAGCCACGCTTTGTTGGCCCAGCGCCGCGCCAGCAGGGTCCTGGTTGCGGGGTCGTGGATGATGCCGCGATTGCCGGTAAACATGCCGCGGTGCGGGGTCGCGATGATTTCGCCGGCAGGAGTGACCCGGTTTTGCAGCGGCATGGGCTGTCTCTGCTCCCTCTCTCCGCGCCTGCCGGGCGAGGTAAGAAGGATCACGCCGCGCCGTCGCGGATCGGCGGCTGGAACGAGAGCGCGGTATCCCACGGAAAGAAGATCCAGGTGTCCTGCGACACTTCGGTAATATAAGTATCGACCAGCGGTCGCCCCATCGGTTTTGCGTACACGGTTGCGAAATGCGCGCCGGGAAGCATATCGCGGACCAGCCGCGCGGTCTTGCCGGTGTCGACGAGATCATCGACGATCAGCAACCCATTGCCGGTGCCGCCGCCGAGTTTCGCGGTGTCGGCCGACACGCCTTTCAGAACCTTCAGGTCGCCCTGCTTGGTATGATCGTAGCTGGCAATGCAGACGGTATCGATCACGCGCACGCCGAGTTCGCGCGCGACGATCGCCGCCGGCACCAGCCCGCCGCGGGTGATGGCGATGACCGCATGAAACGGCCCGACCTCGTTCAGCCGCCAGGTCAGCGCCCGGCAATCCCTGTGAAACTGGTCCCATGAGACCGGGAAGGCCTTGCCCGCGCGCTCCTGCGCGCTCAATTCCGGATGCTCAGCCATTGTCGTTCTCCTACATTTTCCGGATCACGGCCGTGGCCGTCGCGGTCGCAACGATCTTGTCGTTCTGGAACAATTCACTGCTGAGCTGGCAAACTTCCTTGCCGCGCAGCACCACCCGCCCCACACCTTTCAGCGGACCAACTTTCGCCGGCCGGTGAAACTGCACATTGAGATTTAGCGTCGGCGCAAACTCGCCGGCGTCCAGCGTCGCGGTCAGCGCCGGCCCCATGGTATCGTCGAGCATGGCGGCAAGAAATCCGCCCTGCACATTTCCCGCCGGGTTCAGGAATTCCTGCTTCGCCTCGAACTTGACTTCGACGGTGCCGCGTTCGCCATCGATCTGAAGGAATTCGATGCCCAGCGTCTTCACGCAAGGCGGCGGCGGCAGCCGGCCGTCGACGATTTTCCAGAAGAACGAATTCTTGTCCACCACGCTGCTCTCGTTCTGCTTCGATGAACTCGCTACCGGACCACGTTCAATCCAGCCAGCATTTCCTTCACCGCATTCATCGCGGCATTGAGTTTTTCCGGATCGCGCGAGCGCACGACAAGATTGGTATTCGGCTTCTTGTCTTCGTCCTGAAACGGATAGGAACCGATGACGGTGTCGGGATGCGCCTTGGCGATTTCGCGCAAGGGACCGCCGATGTCGCCTTCCCTGGCGTTGGCGCGAACCGATTCCGACAGCATCCGCACGCCTGATTTCAGCTTCGGGGCGACGATGTCCATCATCGCCTGCATGATCGAGGGCACGCCTGCCATCACGATGACATTGCCGATCTTGAAACCGGGCGCGAGGATGGTCGCGCTCTGGATCAGTTCGGCGCCGTCGGGAATCCGGGCCATGCGCAGCCGCGCCTCATTCAACTCGCCTGCGCCCTGAAAGCGTTCGCGAAACCGCGCCACCACTTCGGGATGATGATCGATGCCGACGCCGAACGCCTTCGCAACGCTGTCGGCGGTAATGTCGTCATGGGTCGGCCCAATACCGCCGGTGGTAAAGATGTAGGTATAGCGGCCGCGCAGGGCGTCCAGTGCCGCGATGATTTCGGGTTCCTCGTCGGCTACGACGCGTACCTCCTTGAGGTCGATCCCGATATTGGTCAGGTATTCCGCGATAAAGCCGATGTTCTTGTCCTTGGTCCGCCCGGACAGGATCTCGTCTCCAATCACCAGAATTCCCGCCGTGACGATATCGCTCATGACCTCTCCTCGCCCCGCATCATGACGCCCGCAACACCTTGAAGTCATGGGGCTTTGCTGCCGAAATAAGCACCTGGCAGCCGTTTTTTCGGGCAACTTCCCAATCATCCATAGCAAATGCTCCGCGTGAATGCATATCGCGCTGGCCCGGGCCTTGCTACCATCCCTTTCAGTCATGCACTGTCCCGCATGGCCTTTAAGGAACAGTCGGGATATATGGCAGTTGCCTTTGACGAAATGAACGGGCCCGGCGGCGACCTCCGCCCGGCCTACCAGGAGCTCTCCCGCTGGCTGAAGGAGACGCCGCCGGATGCGCTGGAATATCGCCGTCAGGAAGCGGAGTTGCTGTTCCGCCGGATCGGCATCACCTTTGCCGTCTATGGCGACGCCGAAGCCCAGGAACGGTTGATTCCCTTCGACGTGATCCCGCGGATCATGTCGGGCAAGGAATGGGCGATCCTCGAAAAGGGCCTGAAGCAGCGGGTACGCGCGCTCAACATGTTCCTGCGCGACATCTATCACGGCCGCGATATCCTGCGCGCCAATATCATTCCCGACGACCTGATCTTCCAGAATCCGGTGTTCCGCCCCGAGATGAACGGCCAGGACGTGCCGCACGATGTCTATGTCCACATCGCCGGCATCGACATTGTCCGCGTCAACCCGGAAGATTTTTACGTGCTGGAGGACAATGCACGCACGCCCTCCGGCGTCTCCTACATGCTGGAAAACCGCGAAATCATGATGCGGCTGTTTCCGGACTTGTTTGCCCGCCACCGCGTCGCGCCGGTGGAAAAGTACCCCGATGAGCTATTGTCGGCGCTGCGGTCGGTGGCGCCGCTCAGCGCCGCGGCCGAGCCGACGGTGGCGCTGATGACGCCCGGCGTCTACAATTCCGCCTATTACGAGCATTCATTCCTGGCCGACAAGCTGGGCGTCGAACTGGTCGAGGGCCGCGACCTCATCGTCAAGAACGATGAGGTGTTCATGCGCACCACCGAGGGCTTGAAGCGCGTCGATGTGATCTACCGGCGCGTCGACGACGACTTCCTCGATCCCCTCACCTTCCGCCCGGATTCAGCCCTCGGCGTGCCCGGGCTGATGTCGGCCTACGCGGCCGGCAACATCACATTGGCCAATGCAGTCGGAACCGGCATCGCCGACGACAAGGCGGTCTACTCCTACATGCCCGACATCGTGAAATTCTATCTCGGCGAGGAACCGATCCTGAAGAACGTGCCGACCTGGCGCTGCCGCGAGGCAAAGGATCTGGCTTACGTTCTCGATAATCTCGGCGAACTGGTGGTCAAGGAAGTGCACGGCTCCGGCGGCTACGGCATGCTGATCGGCCCGGCCGCGACCAAGGCGACGATCGAGGCGTTTCGCGACAAGCTCAAGCGCGAGCCCGAGGGGTTCATCGCCCAGCCGACGCTTGCACTGTCGACCTGCCCGACCTGCACCTCATCCGGCCTCGCGCCGCGCCACGTCGACCTGCGGCCGTTCGTGCTGACCGGACGCGATCGCGTCACCATCGTGCCGGGCGGGCTGACGCGGGTGGCGCTGAAGGAAGGTTCGCTGGTGGTGAATTCAAGCCAGGGCGGCGGCACCAAGGATACGTGGATACTGGACGAATAGATTTGGATTCTGGACGAGTAGATCCAGGCATCAAGAGAGCAACATCGCTGCATGCTGTCGCGCACCGCTGAAAACCTGTACTGGCTGGCCCGCTATGTCGAACGCGCCGAATATCTTGCGCGCACCATCGAGGCGACGCTGCGCGTCACTGCGCTGCCGAACACCTATATCGGCAAGACCAACGAGTGGGATTCGGCGCTGCTGACGGCGGGCGTCAGCGCAAGTTTTTACAAGATCTACAACGAGGCCGACGAGCGCAATGTCGTCGATTACCTGTCGTTCTCTGCGGCCAATCCGTCTTCGATCCGCAACTGCATCGAAAATGCCCGGCTCAACTCGCGCTCGGTCCGCACCGCGCTGACCAGCGAGATGTGGGACACCATCAACGGCGCCTGGATCGACCTTCAGGAGGTCTGGGGCAAAGGCACCAAAACCCGCGAAGAACTGGCGAAGTTCCTGCGATTCGTGCTGGAGACCTCGCTGCGGTTCGACGGCTCCGCCTACCGGACCATGCTGCGCAACGACGCCTACTGGTTCTCCCGGCTCGGACTGCATCTCGAGCGCGCCGACAACACCGCCCGTATTCTCGACGTGAAGTATCACGTGCTGCTGCCCGAGGAGGAGCATGTCGGCGGACCGCTCGACTACTATCAATGGACCTCGATCCTGCGCTCGGTCTCGGCGCTGACCGCCTACCACTGGGTTTATCGGGAAACCCTCAAGCCATGGCTGATCGCAGATCTGTTGATTCTCAACGACTCGCTGCCGCGTTCGCTGGCCAGCTGTTACGGCAATCTGGTGCGCAATCTCGACCAGATCGGCGTCGCCTATGGTCGCCAGGGCGCCGCCCAACGCCACGCCCGCGGCGTCCGCAATCGCCTCGAGCACAGCCACATGGATGATATTTTCCAGCACGGCGTGCATGAATTCATCCAGGAATTCATTGCGGATAACGGCAGGCTCGGTGAAATCATCACAAAACAGTATTTGATCTGATACCGTCGTGGCCGGGCTTGTCCCGGCCATCCACGTCTTGCTTTAAGAAAGTCAAAAGAAAGAAAGACGTGGATGCCCGGGGTCGCAGAGAAGTCTACGCAGTCTGCGCAAAGCAGGCATGCTATGCCCGGGCACGACGATCTTTTTGATCTAACTATCCGGCCTGAACTCTAGCTCTGTTTGGTACGTCATGCGCCTGCGAATTGCCCATTCCACAAGCTATCGCTACGAACCGCCGGCCACCGGCGTGATTCAGATCCTGCGGATGACGCCCGGCAGTCACGACGGGCAATATGTCGCCGAATGGCAGATCGATGTCTCAACGGACTCGCGGCTCGACGTGCATCAGGATGCGTTCGGCAATGTCACGCATGTGCTGACCTATGGGCCGATCGCCGATCTCACCATCACGGTTGGAGGCCTGATCGAGACCCACGATACCGGCGGCGTGCTGAGGGGCACCGATGAGCGGTTTCCGCCGGGCCTGTTCCTGCGCTCGACGGCGCTGACCGAAGTCAATCCGGCGATGGCGACATTTGCCCGCGAACTGCGCTCGGAATCTGAGAACGACGTGCTCGGGTTTCTGCATGCGCTGATGATGCAGATCAACGAGCACATGACGTTCGACGAAGACCCCACCAACAGCGGGACCTCGGCGGTGGAAGCCTTCGGACTAAAGCGCGGGGTGTGTCAGGACTACGCACATATTTTTATAGCCTGCGCGCGCTCCGGCGGCGTACCGGCGCGTTTCGTCGCCGGCCACTTCCTGCGCGCCGACGGGATGGTCAATCAGCAGGCTCAATCAGCAGGCCGGCCACGCCTGGGCAGAAGCGTTCGTGCCGAATCTCGGCTGGGTCGGGTTCGATCCGGCCAACGCCATCTGCACCACCGACGCACATGCCCGGGTTGCCATTGGCCTGGATTATCTCGGTGCGGCGCCGGTGCGCGGCACCCGCTATGGCGGCGGCATGGAAACGCTGTCGGTCGCGGTCAAGGTCGATCAGGCCGGCGGGCGGCAGGGTCAGTCGCAAAGCCAGTCGTGATTTTAACGTCATTCCGGGACACGCGTCTTCGCGTGGACCCGAATCTCGAGATTCCCCGATGTGCAATTGCACATCTGAGGTTCGCGGTCCGCGCGCCCCGGAATGACGAACATTGAATTCGGCACACGCCTGCGAGATTTCCTTCTGCCAAATCGACCCAAACCGCCCGCAAGAGCGACCGAATGGGGTTGGAGACCCCCACAAAATTGGCTACTAATTTCGTGGGCGGACTGATGCGTTCGGGGATCGGAAATGACCTATTGCTGCGGAGTGCTGGTGCGGGACGGCCTGGTCATGATCGCGGACACAAGGACCAATGCCGGCCTCGACAACGTTTCGACCTTTCGCAAACTCCACATCTTCAGCAAACCGGGCGACCGCATCATGGCGGTCGCGAGCGCCGGCAATCTGGCGATCAGCCAGTCGGTGCTGTCAACCCTGACCGAAGGGCTCGAAGACCCGCACACCGGCGACATCGAGACGCTCCTGAACGCGCCGACCATGTTTCAGGCCGCGCAGCGCATCGGCCGGGCGATCCGCACCGTCCATGCCACCGAAGGCACGGCACTGCAGTCCGAGGACATCAATTTCGACGTGTCGTTTCTGTTCGGCGGCCAGATCAAGGGGTCGCGGATGCGGCTGTTCATGGTCT
>WNFO01004589.1_pt1 | contig 11942 bp, 10 predicted proteins | sample 5400251 | NCBI WGS metagenome assembly WNFO01 (sample SAMN13153354, study PRJNA577476) | soil metagenome | isolation source: 100 cm saprolite under Madrone tree | place: USA:California | collected 2016-06-14
CTGCACCGACTGCGAGGATCGTCGACTGCGGCGGGTTTACGATCGCGGCGAATTCTCGCACGCCGAACATCCCGAGATTGGAAATAGAACTCGACCCGCCCGAGTATTCCGTGGGCTTCAGCTTCTTCGAGCGTGCGCGTTCGGCCAGGTCCTTCATCTCCCGCGAAATGCCGGTGACGGTCTTGCTTTCCGCGTTGCGGATGACGGGAGTGATCAGCCCGCCGTCGATGGCGACTGCGACTCCAATGTCCGCGACCCGAAACCTCAGAGTCCGGTCGCCGGCCCAGACTGCATTCGCCGCCGGAACGCGCATCAGCGCCCCCGCCCAGGCCTTGATGATGAAGTCGTTGAGCGACACACGATAGACCGGGCCGTCGGGGCCTTCCGCCGCCGCGTTGATCTCCTTCCTGAGAGCCAAGAGACGGCCGATGGCGACTTCGGTCGTGAGATAGAAGTGCGGAATGGTCTGCTTCGCTTCGACCAGGCGACGGGCGATCGTAGTGCGCATCGCGTCGAGCGGAGCTTCCTCGTACGTCCGCTGATCGTAGACCGCGGCGACTGCCGAAGGCACGAGCGCAGCAACCTGCGAGCTCCTGCGATCGGGCGCGCCGGTGACATCACGGGCCACGACCCGGCCACGGGGCCCCGTTCCCGCGACCTCAGCAATGTCGATGCCGCGCTCCGCCGCAAGGCGGCGTGCAAGCGGCGTCGAGGCAGTCCCCTCGCTGCGGCGCGCCGGGCCGAAATTGCGTTCCGGCGTCCGGACGGCATTCCAAGGATCGAGGCTCGCGCCATTGGAGGTCGGGGCAGTGGGCGGACATGCGGCTGTTGCCGAGGGCGCAAGGGACGCAGATTTGGCCGAAGGCGACGCTTCTCCCGCGGCGGTGATGACGGCCACCACGGCGCCGACCTTCGCGACTTCGCCGACCTGGAAGTTGATTGCCAAAAGAGTGCCGGCGAACGTGGCGGGGACTTCCATCGAGGTCTTGTCGGTCTCGATCTCGAAGAGATTGTCGCCCGCCTGTACGGCGTCGCCCGCGTTCTTGAACCATTTGGTGATCTTGCCTTCGGCAACGGTTTCGCCGAGCTGGGGCATCAGGACGTCCATCTCGTGCTTCTCCGCTACCACACGACGGACACGTACTGACTTTCGAGGAATTCCATCATTCCCTCGTGGGCCCCTTCGCGTCCCAAGCCCGATTGCTTCACGCCTCCGAACGCTGCGGCAGGGTCCGACACCAGACCGCGGTTGAGACCGATCATCCCGAAATCGAGGCGTTCCGACATGCGGAGCCCGCGGGCCAGATCGCGCGTGAACACGTACGCGACGAGCCCATATTCGGTGCCGTTGGCGCGGCGTATCGCTTCGTCTTCGGAGGAGAACCGCTGGATGGAAGCAACCGGACCGAAGATCTCCTCATCGAGCATCTTCGCGCCGTCCGGGACATCGACCAGTACGGTCGCCGGGTAGAAGAAGCCGGGTCCCGCCGGAAGCCTTCCGCCGGTCAGCACCTTGGCGCCCTTCGAAACGGCGTCGTCCACCAGCTCGATCACCTTGTCGCGGCCTTCCTTGTTCACGAGCGGACCGAGCACGACGCCTTCATCCAGGCCGTTGCCCATCTGTAGCGCCGCCATCCTCTCGGTCAGCTTCTCGGCAAACCGATCATGCACGCTCTCGTGCACGTAGAACCGGTTCGCCGCCGTGCATGCCTCCCCCATGTTCCGCATCTTGGCGATCATCGCGCCTTCGACCGCCACATCGAGATCCGCATCCTCGCAGACGATGAACGGCGCGTTTCCGCCGAGCTCCATGGCCGGCTTCACGATGTTGTCCGCGGCTTCGCGGAGAAGCTTGCGGCCCACCTCGGTCGATCCCGTGAACGACACGACGCGCACGCGCATGTCGTGAAGCATCGCGGAAACGACGGCGCCGGAGGAGCGCGATGGGATGACGTTGATGACGCCCGGCGGCACCCCGGCCTCCTCCATGATCGGCATCAGTGCGAGCATGGTCAGCGGCGTATCGGACGCGGGTTTGAGCACCACCGGGCAACCGGCGGCGAGAGCGGGCGCGATCTTTCTGGTGGCCATCGCCGCCGGGTAGTTCCAAGGGGTGACGAGAAGCGCCACGCCCGCAGGACGATGCTGGACCAGTATGCGCGCGCCCGACGACGGCGCGATCGAGACCTCTCCGATATTGCGGACGGCTTCTTCTGCATACCACCGGAAGAACTCCGCGGCATACGCGACCTCGCTTTGGGAATCCGGAAGCGCCTTTCCGTTTTCCAGGGTGATGAGCTTCGCAAGACGCTCCGCGTCGCGCATGACGAGCTCATGGGCCTTGCGCAGGATCTCTGCCCGCTCACGGGGCCGCCGCGCAGCCCAAGCACAGAACGCGTCCTGGGCCGCGTCGACCGCGGAAGCAGCGTCCTGCACCGAGGCGCTCGCCACGGACGCAACCACGTTCTCGGTCGCGGGATCGAAAACGTCGAACCGCGCGCCATCGGAGGATTTGCACCATCGCCCGCCGATCCAAAGATCGGTCGGGACTCCCGCCAGCAGATTGTCGTACATCGAACTACTCCGCCCCCTCAGTTCCCGAGCGAACGCCTGACCGTCTCGGCGATCCGGGCCGCGTTCGGGAGCACCATGTCTTCCAGGATGTCGGCCGCCGGCAGAGGGATGTGCGGCGTCGTGATTCGAACTGGCGGGCCATCGAGATCGTAGAAAGCCTCATCGGCGACGATCGACACGATCTCCGCTCCCCATCCGCACAGACGGGGATTCTCCTCCACCGTGAACAGCCGATTGGTCTTTGCGACAGAACCGAGGATCGTCTGCGTGTCGAGCGGGACCAGCGAGCGCACGTCGACCACCTCGCAGTCGATTCCGTGCTCGGTCTTCAGCTTTTCGGCGGCCTCGAGCGCCCGCGGCACCATCAGGGCGAGCGCGCAGATCGTCGCGTCTTTGCCGGGCCGCACGATCTTGGCCGTGCCGAGCGTGTCGACGATCTCGCCATCCGGCACCTCGCCCTTGGTGGGATAGAGCGATTTGTGCTCGAAGAAGATGACGGGGTCGGGATCGCGGACGGCCGCCGCAAGCAGCCCGACGACATCGAGCGGGTTCGACGGCGCGACCACCTTCAAACCCGGAATCATCATGCACCAGTTTTCGACACTTTGACTGTGCTGCGCGCCGAAACGTGAGCCTGCTCCATTGCCCGTCCGGACGACGAGCGGGCACTTCGTCTGGCCGTTGGACATGTACCGGCTCTTGGGAAACTCGTTGGCGATGTAGTCGAAGCACACCGCTATGAAGTCCGAGAACATGATCTCCGCGATCGGCTTCAAACCCGTCATCGCCGCGCCCATTGCAGCGCCAAGGATGGCCTGTTCGGAGATCGGCGTATCGCGCACCCGGAGCGGGCCGAACTGTTCGTAGAGGCCGACCGTCGCCTTGAATACGCCACCGGCTTTGGCGATGTCCTCGCCGAGAAACACTACGTCCTTGTCGCGCTTCATCTCCTGCGCGATGCCGCGGGCGACAGCGTCGCGATAAGTCAGTTCCGCCATGCCCAACCCCCATCCGCATAGACGTCTGTAAAGAGGATGTCGGTCGGCGGCATCGGGGCGGCCTTGCACGCCTCAGTCGCCTGGTCGACCTCTTTCCGGACCGCTTCATCGATCTCGGCAATCTGGCGATCGGAGATGCCGAACTGCTTAAGGCGCTCCCGGTAGATCTTGACGGGATCGCGCTGCTTCCACTTTTCCAATTCGCCCTCCGGTCGGTACTTCGCCGGGTCGGCGCGGGAGTGGCCGCTGTGACGGTAGGTCAGGCACTCGATCAGCGAAGGGCCGCCGTCCGACCGCGCTTTGTCGAGCGCCTTGATCGCCTCGCGGTAGACGATGTCGGCGTCGTTGCCGTCGATCACAATCTTCGGCAGGCCATAGGCCGCCGCGCGGTCGCCGGCCGGGCTCGGCACCGCGGTGACGTCGCCGATCGGCGTGTATTCCATGTAGAGGTTGTTCTCGCAGACGAAGATCACCGGCAGCTTCCATACCACGGCGAAGTTCAGCGCCTCGTGGAACGCGCCGATGTTGGTGGTGCCATCGCCGAAGAAGCAGACCGAGACGTCTTTGTCGCCTCTGTACTGCGCGCGCCAGGCGGCGCCGCAGGCGATCGGCAGATGCGCGCCGATGATGGCGTAGGAGCCCATCACGCCGTGCTCCTCGGAGGCGAGGTGCATCGAGCCGCCCTTGCCGCGCATCAGACCGTTGTCGCGCTGCATCAACTCGCCGAGGACCTTCTCCACCGAAACGCCGCGCGCCAATGTGTGCGCGTGTCCACGGTAGGTGCAGAACGAGAGGTCCCCCGGCCGCATCGCGCATCCGAAACCAGCGGCGATCGCTTCCTGCCCGAGCGAAAGATGGCTCGTTCCCTTCACCAGGTTCTGAAGAAAAAGATCATACGCGCGCTGCTCGGCGTCGCGGATCCTCATCTGCGAACGGTACAGTTCGAGCCGTTTCGCCTCCCCGATATCATCGTTGGGACCCGCGGCCGCGGTCCGAATTTCCGCCGTTCGCTTCGGCATCTGCAGCCTTTTCCTCCGGTCGGTTTCATTTCGGCTCGCGGTCGAACATGCTTCCGTACCGCTCGGCGTCGTCGCGCAGCATTTCGGAGAACTCCGCCGTCGAATCAGTCGATGCTGTCACGCCCTGTTGGGCGAAGCGGCTTTGGATGTCCGGCATCGCCATGACGTCGGCGATATCCCGGTTGAGCTTCGCGAGAATGTCGGCCGGCACTCCTGCGGGGACGAGGAGGCCGAACCACGCTTCGTAGGAGGCCTCCGAAAAACCCGCCTCCGCGAAGGTCGGAACGTCGGGAAATTTGGGCAGACGTTTGGGCCCCGAAACGGCGATCGCCCGCACTTTGCCGGAGAGGACGAGGTCTTCGCCCACGCCGGGTGGCGTGAAGAACGCCTGGGTGTCGCCGCGCATGACGCTCGTGTAGGCCTCGGGCGCTCCTCTATACGGCACGTGAACCATCTTCAGGCCCTGGCTACGCAGGAACTGCTCCGCCGCCATGTTCGACGTACTTCCCAAGCCGGCAGACGAGTAGCTCGTCTCTCCGGGCTTGGACTTTACGAGCGCGACGAACTCCTTCAGGGATTTCGCAGGCAACTCGTTGGGTATCACCACGAGAATCGGCATGTCCGCGATCTTGGAAACGCCTTGAAAATCCTTGACGGCGTCGAACGTGAGGTTGGCGTTCAGAGCGTTTAGGATCACATGGCCGTTCGAGACTAGCAGCAGCGTGTGTCCGTCCGCCGGAGCCTTCGCGGTAGCCGCTGTGCCGGCGATGCCAGGCCGGTTCTCCACAATGACCGTCTGATTCCACTTCCGATTCAGCTTGTCGGCGATCTCCCGAGCGAAGATGTCGCTCATGCTGCCCGCAGAAAACGGAACCACGATCCGGACCATCTGGCTCGGAAACGAATCAGTCGAATGGGCAGAACTTGCGAAGGCGGCCGACAACAACGCCGCCGCGCACGCGCGCACGAATGGTAAGTGCACGAAGACCTCCCTGAGGTTTCCTCGCCTAGTTGACTTCGAGACCCGACTTAACGTCGGCGTTTTCGCTCTTGAGCTTCACTCCTGCGAGCAGACCCATCGTCTCCAGCAGCGCACCGAAATCCGCGGAAAGGTATTTCTTCGGATCCGACTGCAGCGACGCCGCGCCGATGTGCATCTGCACCATCTCACGCGCCGCAGCCGTCACCGGCATCGGAACGTGCATTTCATGCGCGGCGTCCAAACCCAGATCGAGGTCCTTGAGGAGGAGTTCGGGCGTGAAGGTCGTCGTCCAGTCGAGATTCACAAGCGCCGGGGTCTTGTACTGGGTAAAGATCGAACCCATCACGCTGTTATTCATGAATTCGAGGAACGCCTGCCGACTCACGCCGAACTTCTCGGCAAGAAGCGTGATCTCGATGAGATTCTCGATGACGACGCCGAGCATGACGTTGTGGGCATCTTGCAGATGCGCGCCCTGTCGGCCTCTCCGACATAAAACACGCCCCGCGGTGCAAACGCTTCGACGATCGGCTTCACCCTGTCGAAGGCGACCTTCGGACCAGATGCGACGCTCGACAGCTTGCCGGCACGGACACAGCCGCCATTGCCGCTGACCGAGGCGACCACGTATTCGGCGCCGCGCGCAGCGAGATCCTCACGGAGGCGCTCCGAGTCTTCTATTCCGATGCTCGAACAATCGACCAAGAGCTGCGGAGTGCAGTTCCGACCGCCGGTGAACACGCCCCTGCTTCCGAAGCAGACCTCGCGCACATCGTCGCCGGTCGCGACCATCGTGAAGAGGACGTCTACGGCGGCCAGGTCCTCAAGCTTATCGGCCAGCTTCGCGCCTTTCTTGGCCAACGGCTCGGCCTTGGACCGGGTCCTGTTCCATACCGTCAATCCGTGGCCCGCTCCGAGGACACGTTCCGCCATCGGATAACCCATCCGACCTAGCCCAACCCAACCGATGTTCATCCCGATTTCTCCTGTCGTTTCGTCAAATTGCCGCTGTGGCCGGCGAGGCGAGGAAGCGCGTCCGCCCGGTGGGACCGCTCAAGTCAACCGTCGGTCCGACGGGCACTATTCCGGTTGGATTCACCCACGTCTGACTTCCGTAGTAGTGACGCTTGATGTGCAGTAAATCGACCGTCTCGGTGACGCCGGGAAGCTGGTAGACGTCCTTGAGCCAACCCCAGATGTTCGGGAAGTCGGATAGGCGGCGGACGTTGCACTTGAAGTGTGAATAGTAGACGAGATCGAAGCGGACCGCGGTCGTGAACAACCGCACGTCGGCTTCAGTGAAGCGCGACCCCATCAGAAAACGTCTGTCGGCGAGCCGCAAATCGATGCGTTCCAGTGCTTCGAAGAGCTTCCACACCGCATCGTGATAAGCGGCTTCCTTAGTCGCGAAGCCCGCCCGGTAAACGCCATTGTTCACCGCGCTGTAGATCTCTTCGTTCACAGCGTCTATTTCAGACGCGAGATCGTCGGGATAGAGATCGACCGAGGAATCTCCCCATTCGTCGAAATCCCGGTTGAGCATCCGAATGATCTCGGACGATTCGTTGTTGACGATGGTCCTGGCCTCGGTGTCCCAAAGCACCGGCACCGTAGCGTGACCTGAAAAGTCCGGATCCGCATCTCGGTAGATCTCGTACAAGAACCGCCGTCCGGTCACGGCGTCGATTTCTCCTCCGAAGGTCCATCCGTCCTCCAGCATGTCGGGATGGACCACCGTCATCGGCACTGCGGCCTCGAGCTTCTTCAGCTTCCGGACCATGATCGCCCTGCTGGCCCAGGGGCACGCGAGGGAAACGTACAATCGGTAGCGGCGCGCCGCGGGCGGATAGCGCCCTTCCGCGGATATGGATTCCCGGAACGTGGACGATTGTCTGACGAATGCGCCGTCATGGTTGTCGCGACGGCCGAGGTGCCACTGGCCTTCGAGCAAATACCCCATCGCGCCTAGCCGATGTTTTCGTTCTTGGTGCGCATGTCATCCGGCGCATCTGGCACGCACTCGCGCGAATACACGCAATCCGTGCTTTCGGTTTCGACGGTCACGCCCCTTCCTGAATCGGTCTCCGGTGCCGCCATCGTTTCCTCGCGTCTCAACAATGCCACCCTCAAGATACGCCCGACGGACGCGGGTGCGGACGCTCCCGCGCAAGACACTGCGTTCTCCAAAGAAGAACGAGCACCGTTGCTCTGGGGAGAACACGCCGTTCCGCAATTGTCCCTTAGCGGATAAGTGGTGTTGTGCGACGATCACGGACTACGGCCCGATGCGAAGCACCGGTCGGCAGTACAAATCAAAATGCCGAACGACCTCAGAGCAGTCGACCTCAATCTGCTGAAAATCTTTGACGCCATCCTCACGGAGGGCGCCGTCACACGGGCAGGGAATAGGATCGGCCTGTCGCAACCCGCGATGAGCGCGGCTTTGGTACGTCTGCGCGACCTGTTTGAAGACAGATTGTTCGTGAGAACTCCGGGGGGAATGGAACCGACGGCGCGCGCGAGAGAGCTGGCCGGCCCGATACAGCGTTCGCTCCGCGAAATTGAAGACGCGCTCCGGAATTCTCCGGAATTCGATCCAGCGCGCGCCCGCCGCACTTTCGTCGTTGGGATGACCGAATACGCCGAGGTCGCCCTGGTCGAGAGGCTTACCGAACTGCTGCGGCAGCAGAGCGAATCGATCGACCTGCGACTGCGCTCGATTGCCAAGGTCGAATACCTCGATCTCCTCGACGAGGGCGGCATCGACGCGTTCGTGGGTCATGCGGACGCAGTGCCCCCTAGGTTTGTTTCGACCTCCCTGCTCAAGGACCCGCTGGTTCTCCTGGCGCGGAGAGGCCATCCGATCTTCAAGACACAAATCAGTATGGAAGATCTTGTGAAGTGGCCGCAGATCCTCGTGTCGCCGACCGGTGAAGCGCGTGGCGCTGTCGACCCAATTTTGAAGCGCAAAGGTGTCGAACGACGCGTCGCCTTGACCGTAGGGACCTATCTCGGCATACCGCTGGCGCTGCAGAACTCGGATCTTACCTCAAACGTGCCACAGCAGATCGTGGCGCGCCTCTCCAAAGTGCTCCCGCTCCGGGCGGCACCGCTGCCGTTCCGCCATGTCGTCGCGAGCGAATTGGTGTGGCACAGCAGAAACGAAGCGGACCATGCCCAGAGCTGGCTGCGCCGTCTGATACGCGAGGCCGCTCAGCCGTAGTCAGGCGGCAGCCGGCTCGATGCCATGCTGCAAGATGGGTTGGCGCATCATCACCAATTCCTCGGCCGCCGTCGGATGCACCGCCAACACCGCATCGAAATCCGATTTGGTCGCGCGCATCTGCACCGGGATCGCGATGATCTGTATCAACTCGCCCGCATCCGGCCCCACGATGTGGCAGCCGACGACGCGTCCCGTACGGCCATCGACGACCAGTTTCATCAACGATTTCGATCTGCTGCCGGACAGCGTCGCCTTCATCGGCCGGAATGTCGTCTTGTAGATGTCGACGCGGCCGAGCGAGGCGACAGCCTCTTCCTCGGTCATACCCACCGCCCCGACCTCGGGCTCGGAGAACACGGCGGTCGGAACGCAGGCGTGGTCGACGGCAGTCGGCCGACCGCCGAACACCGTATCGGCAAATGCGTGCCCTTCCCGGATCGCAACCGGCGTCAGGTTTACGCGACTGGTGACGTCGCCGACGGCGAAGATCCCTGGCGCGGTCGTTTGGGAAAACCGGTCGACCTTTACCGCCCCTCCGGCCGCCATGTCGACTCCGGCACGATCCAGGTGGAGCGAGTTGGTGTTCGGGCGGCGGCCCACCGCGAACAGCACCTTGTCCGCAATGATTGGGGTGACACCGTCGACGCCAATGCCCACACCCACGCGATATCTGTCGTCGAAAGGAGTGATCGAAGTCACTTTGGCGCCGCACAGGACCCGGATGCCCTTGTGTTCCAGCTCGGCCTTCAGATGCGACCGCACGTCGGCATCGAAACCGCGAAGAATGTTCTCGCCGCGATACACCAGAGTGACGGAGCTGCCGAGGCCCGCAAAGACACAAGCGAACTCCACCGCAGTATATCCGCCGCCCTGCACCACGATTGACCGCGGAAGCTCACGGAACTCGAACACTTCATTGGAGGAGATCGCGTGTTCGATGCCGGGAATCGGATCGCCCGGATGAGGCCAACTGCCGGTCGCGATGAGCACGTTCGAGGGGCGCACAAGTTCTCCGGTGGCCTCAAGGCGCACCGTGCGGCCGTCGTCGAACGATGCGCGGGACTTGACGTGTTCCACGCCGGCACGGTCGAGATTTCCGGTGTAGGCGGCTTCGAGCCTCGCGATCTCCCGGTCCTTGTTCGCGACCAGCGTTCCCCAATCGAAGCTGGTGTTTTGCACCGTCCAACCGAATCCAGCGGCATCCATGAACTCGTCTGCGAAGCGGGATGCGTAGACGAACAGCTTCTTCGGCACGCAGCCCCTGATGACACAGGTGCCGCCGATCCGGTGTTCCTCGGCGAGCATGACCTTGGCGCCGTAGGAGGCCGCGACGCGCGCAGCCCTGACGCCGCCCGAGCCGCCGCCGATGACGAATAGGTCGACGTCCTTCATGTGGAGCCTCAGATCGCGCTGATTGCGGGATCGGCGAAGTGACGTCGGTACTCCTCGATCGCTCCCGACTCATCCAATTCGCCTTCGCTCTTCGCGACGACCACCGTCGCCACCGCGTTTCCGATCATGTTGATGAGACCGCGTCCCATCGACATGAAGCGCTCGACGCCTAGAAGGAGCGCCAGCCCCTCCACCGGCAGCGTTCCGATCGCCGCCAGCGTCGATGCAAGGATCACGAAGCCTGCGCCCGAGACGCCGCCCACGCCCTTCGACGTGATCATCATAATGGCAACGAGCCCGATCTGCTGCGTCAAGGAAAGGTCGATGCCGTATGCCTGGGCGATGAACAGCGTCGAAAGCGAAAGGTAGATGGAGGTGCCGTCCTGATTGAGGGTGTAGCCGGTAGGCAGAACCAGGGCGACGACCGACTTGGCGCAACCGAGCTTCTGCATCTTTTCCATGAGGCGGGGCAGGACGCTTTCGGAGTTCGACGTGCTCAGCATGATGAGGATCTCTTCCTTGATGTAGACGAGAAACTTCAACAGCCGAAAGCCATAGAGCCTGGCGACGATGCCGAGCACCACGAACACGAAGAACGCCATCGCGACGTAGGTGCTCAGGACCAAGAGCGCGAGCGAGCCCAAGGACGAGAGGCCGAACGCGCCGACGGTGAAGGCCATGGCGCTGAACGCCGCGATCGGCGCATATCGAATGACGATCGCGATCACTCCGAATAGCGCCGCCGACAGCCGATCGATCGTCTCTTCGATCCTGCGACCCTTTTCCCCCATGGCTAAGACGGCGACGCCGAACAGAACCGCGAAGAACATGATCTGCAGCACGTCGCCATGGACGAAGGCTCCGAGCGCGTTGTCGGGCACGATGTTTAGAAGGAAATCGAGAACCGAGTGTTCCTTGGCGGCGCCGGAGAGCTTCTCCACGACGGCACGCTGGGATTCGCTCGGGGCGGGCGGCGACATGCCCGAACCGGGATGGAAAAGGTTGCCGGCCACCAAGCCGACCACGAGAGCCACCGTCGTGACGACCTCGAAGTAGACGACGGCTTTCACGCCGACACGCCCGACCTTCTTCAGATCGCCCATGCCCGAAATGCCCGCGACGACCATGAGGAATACGAGCGGCCCTATCACCATCTTCACCATCTTGATGAAGAGTTCGGCGAAAGGTTTCAGCGCCGCTCCGATCTGGGGAAACATCCATCCCGCCAGCGCGCCGAGAATCATCGCGACCAGGACCTGGGTCGTGAGATTGAAGTACCATTTCGATGGTTTCCCGCCCGCCCGCGTCGACTCAGTGTGCATATTTCCCTCTATTCGGCCGCGGCGCGCCAGGAAGATGCGACCCCGCGCCGATGAGGCACGCTGAAGTCCTGCTCCGGTCCAAGCGGAACGATCCCGCCCGGATTGAGCCGCACATGGCTGATGTAGTAGTGCCGCTTGATGTGATCGAAATTGACGGTGCCCGCGACTGCGGGCCATTGATAGAGCTTGCGCGCGAATTCCATGAGGTTCGGATAGTCAGCGATCCGGCGTACGGTGCACTTGAAGTGCACGTAGTAGACCGCATCGAACCGGATCAGCGTCGTGAACAGCCGCCAGTCCGATTCCGTGATCCTGGATCCGCAAAGATAGCGGCGGGTTCTGAGCAACTCTTCGAGCTCATCCAGGGCGCCGAAGACCTCGCCGACCGCCTCCCCATATTTCGCCTGGCTCGCAGCGAACCCCGCGCGG
>WNFO01013084.1_pt1 | contig 11939 bp, 8 predicted proteins | sample 5400251 | NCBI WGS metagenome assembly WNFO01 (sample SAMN13153354, study PRJNA577476) | soil metagenome | isolation source: 100 cm saprolite under Madrone tree | place: USA:California | collected 2016-06-14
ACCCTCCGGCGAGAAAATCCGCGTCGACTGGCATGGGCACAACGATCGCGGCCTCTCCATCGCCAATTCGCTGGCGGCCATCGCTGCCGGCGCGCACCAGGTCCACGCGGCCGCCAACGCGCTCGGTGAACGCGTCGGCAACACGCCCATGGAATTAATGCTCGTCAATCTTCGCCTCATGGGCCTCATCCAGCAGGACCTCTCCCGGCTGAAGGAGTATTGCGAAAAAGTGGCCAAGGCCACGCACACGATGATTCCGCCGAACTATCCGGTCGTCGGCCATGACGCGTTCCGCACCGCCACGGGCGTTCACGCCGCCGCGCTCATCAAAGCCTTTCGAAAAAATGATCTCGCGCTGGCCAATGCCGTTTACAGCGGTGTGCCCGCGCACCTCTTCGGCCTCGACCAGGTTATCGAGATCGGCCCGATGAGCGGCAAGTCCAACGTGCTGTTCTGGCTCGAGAAGCACCGTATTCCGGCAGACGACGCCGTTGTCACGCGCATTTTTGACGCCGCCAAGCAGTCCCCGCGTGTCCTATCTGATGCGGAAGTTCTCGCCCTGTGCACCGAGGCCGCACGCCATTGAGCGGGAAACGGCTTTGCAAGCCGACGGTGAAACGCGCCCTCGTTTGCGTTATTCTTCTGGCTATGCCGGTTCGCTCCGCCGCTCCTTCCCACGCACCACGCCAGGCCCAGGTTTCACGGCTCCCCGACAACGCGCGGGTCCGCGCCGCTCTCGATTGGTTCACGCCCAATATTTCCTGGGTCAACGACCAGCAGGCACGCATCACGGAAATCCCGGCGCCGCCTTTTCAGGAAGCGCAGCGCGCAGCGGCAGTCAAAGAGTTGCTGGCCGAAACCGGCCTGCCGGCGCACATCGACAAGACCGGCAACATCATCGGGGAACTGCGCGGTTTGAATGAAAAAGAAATTGTCGTTATTGCGGCGCACCTCGACACCGTTTTTCCTCCCGGCACAGACGTGAAAGTTCACCGCGATGGCAGCCGCATGGCCGCCCCAGGAATCTCCGATAATGGCAGCGGCGTGGCGGCGCTCTTGGCGCTGGCGCGTGCCGTGCAGTTCGCGCACCTCAAGCCGCAGCGCACCATTCTTTTCGTCGGCGACGTTGGCGAAGAAGGCGAGGGCAATCTTCGCGGCATGCGCGCGATTGTGGATACCTACCGCGTGAAACTCAAAGCAATTGTCGTGCTCGACGGCTCCGGCACCGATCACGTGACGACGAAAGCGCTGGCTTCTCGCCGGCTCGAAGCCCTGATCACCGGTCCAGGCGGCCACAGTTGGTCCGACTTCGGCATGCCTAATCCCATCAATGCTCTTGTCCGTGGCTCCGTGCGCTTCATCAACACCAAAGTTCCAGCCAGCCCTCGCACCACGTTCAACATTGGCCAGATCGAAGGCGGCACCTCGGTGAATTCCGTTCCTTATGAGGCGCGCCTGAAAGTCGACATCCGCTCGGAGAGTGAAGACGAACTAACCCGCCTCGAATCCGCGCTTCGCGAGTGCATCGCCGCCGGCGTGCGCGACGAGATGGATTCCGCGCGCGACCGTTCCAAAGGAAAGCTGGAATGGAAGGTCGAACTGCTGGGGAGCCGCCCGGGCGGGGAATTGGCCTCGGATTCGCTGCTACTGGCTGCGCTTCGCGCCGCCGATGAGTTTGTCGGCAATCAGTCGCGCATCGAACGTTCTTCGACAGACGCGAATATTCCGCTCTCCTTGGGGATCGACGCCATTTCCATCGGCGCGGGCGGCAGCGGCGGCGGGGCGCACTCGCTGCAGGAATGGTACGATTCCGCGGGCCGGGAAGCCGGTTTGAAGCGCGCGCTGCTTACTCTCCTCGGAGTTTCCGGAGTGGCAGAGGAGAAATCGCGATGAAAATCCGGACGAATCGCGTTCGATTCCTTGCCGGCATTGTCTCTCTCGTTGTGCTCGCGCTGGTTGCCGCATTTCACGCGAAAACGAGCGTGGCGCAAAAAGCTCCTAGCACGACCTATTACACTCACGGGCGCATTTACACAAATGACCCCGTGCATCCGTGGGCCGAGGCCATGGCCGTCAGCGACGGAAAGATCAGTTGCATCGGCAAAATGGATCACGTCCTGCTCGATTGCGGAGGCGGCCAGGAAGGCGTGGAGACGGTCAACCTCAAAGGCCAGTTTGTAATGCCCGGCTTCAACGATGCCCACGTGCATCTGGGTGGCGCCGCCGCGGACGAACTCGCGGTCCCGCTGACGGGCGTGCCTTCCGCGGAAGAAATGCAAAAGCGCGTCGCCGCCGCCGTTGCGCAGCACAAAGAAGGGGAATGGATCACTGGAGGTGGCTGGGACCACACGCTCTGGCCTGACAAAAAATTCCCCAATCGCCAGCAGCTCGATGCCGTCGCTCCCAAGAATCCCGTCATCCTCACGCACATCTCCGGTCACGTGGCCGTGGCGAATTCTCTCGCGCTCAAGAGCGGGGAGATCGACAAGAACACTCCCAATCCGCCGGGCGGTGAGATCGAGCGCGATGCGCTCGGCGAGCCGACGGGAATGTTGAAAGAAGACGCGGCCATGTCCCTGGTGAAAGCGCGTATTCCCGATCCCACGGTTGAGCGTCGCCGCAAGGGAATCGAGCGGGTACTCGAAAATGTCGCGAGGAACGGCGTTACTTCCGTCCAGGATTTTTCAGAGTGGGCGGATTTTCAGGTGTACCAGCAACTGAAAGAGGAAGGCAAACTCACTGTTCGAATCACGGAGTGGCTCCCGTTCAATCTGCCGCTCAATGAGCTGCAGAATATGCGCGCGCAGGGCGGCGCCAAGGATCCGTGGTTGAAAACGGGCGCCCTGAAAGCATTCACGGACGGAGCCATGGGGTCGCGTACCGCCGCGATGCTTGAACCCTATTCCGACGAACCCTCTACGAGCGGAATCCTCACCAACGATCCGGAAAAGCTCACGGCGATGGCCATTCAGCGCGACAAGGCCGGTTTCCAGTTGGCCTTCCACGCCATCGGCGATCGTGCAAACCGCATCGCACTGGACGTTTTCGAAGCGGTCGCCAAAGCCAACGGCCCGCGCGACCGCCGCGATCGCATCGAACACGCGCAAGTCGTCGCGCCCATGGATTTCGTCCGTTTTGCGGAACTTCACGTCATTGCTTCCATGCAGCCTTCGCACCAGACCACGGACATGCGCTGGGCGGACGACCGCATCGGACAAGAGCGTGTCCTGGGCGCCTACGCCTGGGCCACCATGCTGAAGAACGGTGTGACGCTGGCGTTTGGAACGGACTATAACGTGGAGTCCATCAGTCCCTTCCGCGGGTTGTACGCCTGCGTTACCCGCGAGCGCCCGGAGGGCGGCCCGAAGAACGGCTGGGAGCCGCAGGAAAAAATCTCGCTCGACGATTGCATTCGAGCGTATACCTCAGGCTCTGCTTACGCGCAGTTCGAGGAAGGGAAGAAAGGTGAACTGAAACAGGGCGAGTACGCCGACTTCGTCGTCCTTTCGAACGATCTCACCAAAGTCCCCCCCGCGCAGTTCACCAAAACGCGCGTCCTCCGCACCGTCGCGCCGGCCGCACGGTTTATCAGGATCACTGATATTGCGGATGCACATTCGGCTGCTTTTTTACCTGCTAGCAGCTTGTCGGAAAGAAGTTCACACCGAAGTCCAAGGTTTCGGTTTTATCGGCAGACATGGTGAGTTTGTTGGAGTAATTGCTTGGTGAGCCACATTCGGCCTCTGACAGTCTTACTGCGCTGCTGTGGAGTGCCACCGGGGGGCCGCACCAATGTGCCTGTTAAGCGCTCCAGGGTTGTATTTTCCAACCTGACCGGAAGAGCTTCAACAGATTGTGCGTGGCACAAATCAGTCTCCACTCGCTGCGCACATTTCCTAAGCCGCGGAAGCTGAACCGGCGAAATCCTCGCCCCTCTTTGATGTAACCAAAAACAGGTTCGAGGATTTGTTTCCGCATCTTGTAGACGGCTTTGCCGGCCTCCGTCTTCAGCTTGTCTTGCATTTGCTGTAAGACCGCACTTCCTTTCGACCCTCCATCCACGGGAACGTCCTTGCTCTCGCCGTGCTGCTGTCGGTCCGTGGCGACATACAGGTCGATACCTTGCAAGCTTTCCTCGGTGACGTTGGCCTCGCTCCAGTAACCAGTGTCGGCACTGGCCGTTTGTAGTTTGCCATTCACGTTCTCGATCATCTGTTGGAGCAGCGGCACCAACTGCTGTTTGTCGTTGGTTTGTTGAGTGACCTCCGCCGCAACGATGATTTGTGCCTTGCTATCCACCGCCGCCTTGAGCATTGTAAGCCTGCACGAAACTCCCCTGGTGCGCTCCCTCCGGCATAATCCGACTTTCCGGATCGGTGAAATTCCGCTGCGATGAAGATTCCGGTTGGGCCGCTGCGGGATGGGGAACCTGAGGAGCCCGCCCGCGCGACTCTTGCCCGGTCTGCTTCTCTTTCTCCTGCCGCGCGGCGATCTTGGCTTCCGCCTTTGCTTTCTGCTCCTCCGCTTTTTGCTTGGCTTCGGCCTCTAAAGCCTCCTTCGCTTCCCGGATCTTTTTCAGCCGACTCTCCTGTCGCGCCAATTCCGCCGGCAATTCATCGCCTCGTTGTCCCTTCCCGTATTGTCCATCTTCGGCCTCGTCCACTTCCTCGGCATGGCGTAGCAGTGCTTCCACTTCGCCCTGTAGTTTCTGCTCGGCTTCCCCCATCCGCCCGTAGCTCATGGCTTTGTGTTTGCTCGCATTCGCCTGGATCTTTGTGCCATCGATGGCTACCTGCCCCAGCTTCACCAATCCGGCCTTCTGGCACAATGGCAATGCCTGCACAAACAGTTCACCCAGCTTGGCCAGATGTTGTTTCCGAAAATTCGCTATGGTGTCGTGATCCGGATGCTGGTCCGCCGCCAGATAGCGGAACGCCACGTCCTCAAAGGTCTTCCGCTCGATGGCTCGGGCCGGCTGCCGATGCTAGAGCACCATTTACATATAGTTTACATAGAATTGATATTCGCTTGACAAGAGTTTTGCCATGGTGTTAATTGGCAAATATCGAGACTCCCTAAGTGGTGGTTGTTAATAATGGGGTTAGACAATTCAAACAGGTGTTCAGATCTTGAGTCTGAACGGGTTGTCGTCCCAAGGAGAGTGGACTATGGGTACGGAGAGGGTGTGCTTCCGTTGTTGTTTGGCCTTAGTTTTGATCGGCGGGCTGGCGCTCGCGATGCAACCAGGGGCGTTTGCGCAGGAAACCACGGCAGGCATTCAAGGAACAGTAAAAGACGCTCAAGGCGGGACGGTTCCCGGTGCCACCGTCGAGGTCACTAGCCCGGCGCTCATCGGGAAAAAAGAAGTGAAAACCGATTCCACCGGCGTATATCGGTTCACGAATCTTCCTCCAGGCGAATATACACTAACTATCACCGCCCCTAATTTCCGCACATATAAGCGAACCGGAATCGATCTAAGTGCTGGCCGCCTGCCCACTATTGACGTGCAACTCGAAATCGGTATCACAAGCCAAGTCGTCGAAGTGTCAGCAGCGGCTCCGATCGTAGACGTGACCGAAAGCAAGGCGGCGGTAACGGTTACCCGGGATATTCTGGACGTCATGCCCAAAGGACGTTCTTTTCAGTCGGTCATCCCCTTCGCTCCCGGGGCGCGCCAAGAGCCTCTCCAGAGCACCGCCCGATCTGTTCTTTCCCAAGGAGGAGCTGGTCGCAGCGGCGGTTTCCAGATTGACGGTGCCAGCGACTCGGAAAACACCTACATGGTGGAAGGGATGGATACTACCGATATCCAGAATGGCGGCGTAGGTGCAAACGTGCCCATGGAATTCATCCAGGAAGTTCAGATCAAATCCAGTGGCTTCGAAGCCGAATACGGTGGCGGCAGCGGCGTCATCAATGTGATTCAGAAGACCGGTTCCAACGCGTGGCATGGTTCGATGGTCACCTATTACCGATCGGATGGTCTCAACGCCAACGACCAGTGCCTCTGGTTTACCACGTGTGGTCTGCGCACCAACCCGACGATCGGGTCGAGCTCTTCGCGCCGGGTCGACTCGCCTCTGGACCGGGACATCACGAAGTCGGACCACTACCGCTCGGTGGATCCCGGTTTCGAGATTGGCGGCCCGCTTTTGAAGGATAGGCTGTGGTTGTTTACAAGCTATATTCCCAGCTTCACACGCGTGACGCGTACAGTGAATTTTACGGGCAGCGATGCCAACGGCACGCCATTTGGCACGCGTTCCTTTCCCGAGTCGCAGGACGTGCACAATGCGCTGACCCGGCTGGATTGGTCGGCCGCCAGCAAGATACGCCTCCATGCTTCATGGCAATATGGGTACACGCGCATCAACGGCACCAACCTGCCCGATCCGGATCCCATCAACCCCGCACAGGTGAACGGTACGGCCGGTAACAATCCGGGTCAATACAATGCAGACCGCGGCACTGTAAACCCGAACTCGGTGTACAACTTCGGCGGAGACATAAACGTCACTTCGAAGCTGGTCGTAACCGCCCGCTTCGGCTATTGGTACACCGACCTCCAAGACCGCGGGGTCATCCTGGGCACCCCCAGATTTTTGTGGGATTTTGCTTCAACCGGGGCCGCGTTCGCGGGGGTTCCGGCGCAGTTCCAAAAAAACGCCGGTTTCCAGAATGTCCCAGCGAACACCATCCGCAACTTCGACATCAACACGCGCCAAGGTTTTAACACCGACGCGGCTTACTTCTTCAAGGGGTGGGGCACCCACAATGTCAAAGGGGGCTACGGCTTTAACCGCTTGGCGAATAATGTCAACACGGGCTTCTCGGGTTCCTTTGTTCGGTTAGAGTGGGGTCAGTCCTACGGCCCCTTGGATCCCAACGCTTGCGATGTTCCAGGCAAACCGGCGTGTTCAGGCACTTATGGTTCCTTCCTGGTTCGTGACGGTGTGGACACCATTGGTGAAGTCAGCAGCAGGAACCATACCCTCTTCATTCAGGACGCATGGACCGTGGGCCGTGGCTTGACGCTGAACCTGGGCGTGCGCTTTGACAAGGAACACATTCCGGCTTTTGTGCCGAACGCTCCGGTAGTGAACTTCGGCTTTGGGGACAAGTTGGCTCCTCGCCTCGGATTTGCTTGGGATGTGCTGCACAACGGCAAGATGAAATTGTTTGCCAGCTACGGCAAGTTCTTCGACATCATGAAGTACTCGCTGCCGCAGGGTTCCTTCGGTGGCCAGTACTGGCATGACTGCGCATACCAACTGAACGACCCGGATATTCGCAACATTATGCCTGTTAGCTCCGCTCCCGGCGTGCATTTCTGCCCGCAGTCGGGGCCAGCGGCAGGCACGTTTTCGACCAACACCTTCCTCGAGAACGTCAACTATCGGTCGGTCATTCTGTTCCCCACCGATCCAGGTGTGGATCCCAACCTGAAACCGTTACAGCAGCACGAATTCACGGTAGGCGCAGAATACGCGCTGAAGAGGACCACAGGTTTGGAAGTTCGCTACACCCGCAAGCGTCTCGATTATGCTATCGAAGACGTCGGCGTGGCGGTTCCCGGCAACGAGTTATACTACATCGGCAACCCCGGCTTCGGCATCGTCAGAAACCTGCTGCAGCGTACAACCTACGACTCCAGCGGTCTGCCTGTCGTGCCTGCCGTGGCGTACCCAGCGCAGTGCGCAGATTGCCCGCTTAGTCCCAAAGCTGTCCGCAACTACGACGGTTTGGAAGTGCGGGTTATAAAGCGGACCTCTAAGAACTGGTTCGGTATGTTGTCTTATACCTACAGTCAGCTTTGGGGTAACTACGGCGGCTTAACCAGCACGGAAATCTCGGATGGTAACGGTGGCCGTCACGGACCGAACAACAGCCGCTACTTCGACCTGCCAAATATGGCTTGGGATGCGCATGGCCATCCGGCGATGGGCTACCTTCCCACTGACCGGCCGCATACGCTCAAGCTGGTGGGCTCTTACACACTGAGATGGCTGAACCATGAGACCACCTTTGGGATCTTCCAATCGGCGTTCTCCGGCACCCCGCTCACCACGTGCTGGCCGTCGGTCAGCTCGACCTCGGCCTGTGAGTATGTTGAGGGTCACGGTGGCTGGGTGAACCTGTCGCAGGATCCGGCTGCATCCGTAGCCGCCGCAGCGGCGGGCTCCAACCCCATCAAAGTGGTCAGCACCGAGCATGGGAAACGTACAGAAATGTTCACGCAGACCGACTTCAGCATCCATCAGCAGTTCCACGTCAACAAGTCCAATGAAGCCATGACACTGGGATTTGAAGTCAATGCATATAACCTGCTCAACCAGCATGCTGTAACCGCGCTGCGGGACACCCCATTCGCCGGCTCGCAAATCAGCACTCCGCGCGTCGGTGGCGGGAACAGGGGTTCGACCGATTGGCATGCCCTGACCGACAACGGTTGGGACTACATCGCGACGGCGAATCTGATTCCGCCGACATGCGCGACCACACCTACCTCGGGCAATTGCTCTTCTGGTGGGGCAGGGTACAAGGCGCTGAGTTCGATCTATGGGCAGCCGGCGCTGTGGCAGGGCGCGCGCACTCTGCGTCTTGCGATCAAGTTCACGTTCTAGCTGTGGGAACTTGATTTTGGGGGCCCGGGCAACCGGCCCCTTTTTCTCGTCTGGGTTTCACATATTTTACAATGCGTGGAGCCCCAGCACCTCGCCGGGTTGTCCTCAATTTGTCTCAAGCGCGCGGGGCACAGGTCACAACACTGGCCGTGACCTCGACCCTCGGCGGATAACGCGCTCTCTGCCACGCTATAATTAAATGCTCACCGACATACTGCCTCAGTTTCGCGTACAAGGAGGCCGCATGCTGCTCCGCACCACATCGCTTGTAATGTTCATCGTGACCGCCAGCCCAGTTCTGGGACAGCTCAGGCTGCAAGTCACTCCCTGCAGAGTCCGAATCGTGGTGGTTGACCGGACCACTAATCGCGGGATCCAGGACGTCACCGTGCAATTGATGGACGCGGTGGGGTCCTCCTCCGCGCAGAGCGAGAGGAATACCGACAGCGCCGGGCAGGCCGAATTTCAGAGTTGGACGGGCACCCATCGAGTCCGGGTTTATGGCCCCCAGGTCCACGAGTACAACGGCGACTTTGATATCTCGCAGAGCGAATCATTTCACCTGGAACGGATCTACGTCGTTCAAAAAGAAGAGAACGCAACCACCAGCCTTGCTTCCACGATCACCGTTCCTGCCGTGCGCCTGAAGATTCCTGACAACGCGCGCAAAGAGTTCGAGAAGGGGAGCAAGGCGATGGAAGAGCAAAGATGGGGCGAGAGCCGGAAGCATTTCCAGGCTGCCGTGGACCTGTACCCCGAGTACGACCTCGCCTATAACGGCTTGGGGTCGGCTTGCTGGCAGCTAAACGACATAGCAGCCGCCCGCCGAGCTTTCCTCAAAGCCACGGAGCTGAACGACAAGTTCGCAGGAGCGCAGCGCAACCTGGCACGCATCCTGCTGTCGGAGCACAACTATCAAGAAGTTGCAGCACTCCTGAACCGCTCCTTGAACGTCGAGCCGATGAATGCGTGGGCGCTGACGAACGCCGCCCATGCAGAACTGCAGCTCCACAGGTTTAAGGAGGCCGCCGAACATGCGCAGCGGGTGCATACTTTGCCGCACGACGGCTTGGCAAATGCCCACGTCATCGCCGGTTATGCACTAGAGGCCTTGGGGCAGCAGCAGGAAGCGGCCGAGCAGTGGAGGCTCTACCTGAGAGAAGATCCCAAGGGTCCCAATGCTAAGCGCGCCATGGAAGCCGTGGCACGGCTGACCAAAGCTCCGCTACCCTGATCGGCGCTATTGCATTGCGTCGTCCGCGCCGTTGCTTGTTTTCTCCTAAGCGAAAAGACTGCATGTTCTCGATCCCGGAAGAGGACGCGCGAGCGATGAGCAAACGGTGCGCCCTCTGGGAGTTCGGCCTCGCTCCACAACCTTGGTGCGGCTGGGAGCTTGAACATCTTCGCGAATCCCAGCGCCGTGGTAAGCACCCTTCGTCCCCCCATTCTGGGTCTTGACACCGGGACTGGAGGCGTTGGCGTGCTCCGTGGCCTGCCTTATTGGAACGTGGACGTGAGAGTGGTCAAAGACATTCACGTAGTTGAGCGCGTCGGCCTGCAGTTCCAGTTTGTCGTCACCAACCTGTTCAACAAAGTGACATTTTTTGATCCGAACGCCTCTAACTTTACCCAGGGCGTCGATCCAACCAATGCCGGGTCCTTCGGTGTTGTGAACAGCCAGGGCAATAACCCCCGGCAGATGAACTTCGGCATCCGGTTCAGCTTCTAATCTCTTCCAGCGGTCTCCATCGCTCGCTGCGAAAACGGGGAAGGCCAATTGGCCTTCCCCGTTTTCATTCTTCAGACTCGGTCACCGTATTGTCCTGCCTGTACCGTTAAGTCACTCAAATCCGGGTTTGTGACGGGTTCTGGCACTCGGAACTGAGAACTAACCCAACTTCCACGGTTTTCAGGGTCGGAGGCTTTGTTTTCTATAACGTACGATTTTTTCGTCACTACGTGCGCTGACCTGCCAGGCTTTGTGTCTCCCGCCAGCGCCGATTGGAGTTTGTGCGCCAGTGCCAGCCAGTCTTCGGCTGGAGCGGGTTCTAGGCTTCCGAGCGAACAAATCGTGCGCTGGCGTGGGCCCTTAGCGGTTTGGACGGATTCGACAAGAAGGTGATTGGTGTAGGTTTTGCCCTTGTAGGTTCGCGTTGATTTTCGAATGTACATTGACCACTACACGTAGCATTGTCTCCTGTCACTGTCAAGAGAAAGCACAGTCACTTTAGTCACTATTTTGACCAATTTATGCAATGCGTTGTGAAAACAAACCACTTCTTCAAGACGATCCTGGTTTTTTGCAGGAAATCACCTCGATTGCCGTGGAAGTTGGGCTAAAAACCGGAAAACTGCTTCAGCGACTGTTGGAGTAATACTTCACGTCGACGGAGTCGTACATGCGATGGTCTGGTTCGGAAGATTGACGGTCAGCGAATAGCCTTCCTCTTTTTCGGTGCGCTTGAAGATCTCGTCCACCTGGTCTTCGGGGAGCGTCGCTGGAAGAATGCCGTTCTTAAAACAATTGTTGTAGAAAATGTCCGCGTAGCTCGGCGCGATGACGACACGGAAGCCGTAGTCTTGGACGCCCCAGGGGGCGTGCTCGCGGCTGGAGCCGCAGCCGAAATTGGCGCGCGCCAGCAAAACCGATGCGCCTTTGTAACGCGGAAAATTCAGAACGAACTCCGGATTTGGTTTTTCGCCGGGAAGATAGCGCCAATCGTAGAAGAGGATGCGGCCAAAGCCTTCGCGCGTGAGCGCCTTCAAAAATTGTTTGGGCACCATCTGATCCGTGTCGACGTTGACGCGGTCGAGCGGCATAACCATGCCAGTGTGCGTTGAGAACGGTTGCATGCGATTCAGTCTCCCAAAACTTGAAATTTTTCAATTTCGCCAAAAGCGGTCCAATACGCGGCGCCCTTGTCTCTCTTTCCATCTGAACGATTCGTGGAAATCAAAACGTAAGTAATACCGCAGCAAGGCTCGGGCTTGGCACAAACGGTCAGCTCATGAAGACGAATTTCAAGCAATTCACCGTCTGCAAGCTCGACGCGCATTCGCTTGCCTACGTGCCCCTGATTCAAACCGCGCGCGTCCACCGGCATGGTCCATCCAGGCTACTCGACGGAGGAAACGTCGTCGAGAGAACGGACGTCGACGAAATGGCCGGCGATGGCGGCGGCGGCGGCCATGACCGGGCTGACGAGATGCGTACGGCTGTCTTTGCCCTGGCGGCCTTCGAAGTTGCGATTGCTGGTGCTGGCGCTGCGCTCGTGCGGCGGCAGGACGTCGGCGTTCATGCCGATGCACATG
>WNFO01008010.1_pt1 | contig 11938 bp, 11 predicted proteins | sample 5400251 | NCBI WGS metagenome assembly WNFO01 (sample SAMN13153354, study PRJNA577476) | soil metagenome | isolation source: 100 cm saprolite under Madrone tree | place: USA:California | collected 2016-06-14
TGGCTGGCGACCTTCCCCGGCCTGGCCATCCTCGTGACCGTGCTCGGGATCAATCTGCTGGGCGACGGTCTTCGCGACACGCTCGATCCCCGCCTCAACGTCTGAGGACCGCCATGGAGAGCCTGGTGCTGGTGGGAGCATCGCTGATCGACGGCACGGGCGCCGAGCCCGTCCGGGGCCGCGCCGTGGTCGTCGAGGGCGGGCGCATCGCGTCGGTGGTCGACGAGGCGCGCGCCCCCCGCGGCAGGCGCATCGACCTCTCTGGGTGCACGCTCCTGCCCGGGCTCGTCAATTGCCATGTGCATCTGTGCTTCGGCGCCGAGGCAGATCCCGTGCGGGTGCTGAAGGAGGAGCCCGCCGCGCTGACCGCGCTCAAGGCGCTCCTGCGGGCGAAGGCGTCGGTGGAGGCGGGCGTGACCACGGTCAGGGATCTCGGCGGACGCGATTACGTCGAGCTCTCGGTGCGTCGTGCCATCTCCGACGGGCTCTTTTCCGGTCCGCGGATCGTGGCGGCCGGGCGCGCGGTATGCATGACCGGCGGCCACGGCAGCTTCATCGGTCGCGAGGCCGACGGGCCCGATGACGTCCGCAGGGCCGTGCGCGAGCAGCTCAAGGCGGGCGCCGATGTCATCAAGCTCATCGCGACGGGCGGCGTGATGACGCCGGGGGTCGAGCCGGGCTCGCCGCAGCTGACGCTCGAAGAAATGCGCGCCGGCGTCGAGGAGGCCAGGAAGTCGGGACGGCTCACCGCCGCGCACGCGCAAGGCTCGGCCGGCATCGCCGACGCGGTGGAGGCCGGCATCACGACCATCGAACACGGCATCTTCCTGACCGACGAGATCATCGCGTCCATGAAGCGCAAGGGCGTGTTCCTCGTACCGACGCTGGCCGCGCCGGCCGCCATCTCCGCCGGCGGCCTCGCTGCCGGCATCCCCGAGTTCATGGTGCGGAAGTCCGACGCCGTGATGCCGCACCACATCGCGAGCTTCCAGCGCGCGGCCAAGGCGGGAGTGCGCATTGCCGCCGGCGCCGACTCGGGCACCCCGTTCAACCTTCACGGAAGTCTCCTGCCCGAGCTCGAGCTCATGGTCAAGTACGGGATGACGCCGCTCGAGGCGATCCGCTCGGCGACCTCGGTGGCCGCCGAGGCGCTGGGGCTGGGCGGCGAGACCGGCAGGGTGGCGGAGGGTTACGCGGCCGACCTCCTCGCCGTGGCCGGGCAAGCGCACGAGCGCATCGGAGCCCTGGGCGACGTGCGCCTGGTCCTTGCGCGGGGCGCTATCATCAAGTTGCCATGATCACCGTCAGACCGGCAGCCGAGCGCGGGCATGTCGACCACGGCTGGCTCGACACCTCTCACACCTTCTCGTTCGCCTCGTACCACGATCCCAGGCAGATGGGTTTCCGGGCGCTGCGCGTCATCAACGAGGATCGCGTCAAGCCGGGCGAGGGGTTCGGCACGCACGCGCACCGGGACATGGAGATTCTGACCTGGGTGCTCGAGGGAGCCCTCGAGCACAAGGACAGCATGGGCAATGGGTCCATCATCCGGCCGGGCGAGATACAGCGGATGAGCGCCGGCACCGGCGTGACGCACAGCGAGTTCAACCCGTCGCGCGAGGCGCCCGTACACCTCCTGCAGATCTGGCTCCTGCCCAACCAGCGCGGGCTCCCGCCCAGCTACGAGGAGAAGCTCTTCCCAACCGAGGCACGACGCGGCCACCTCTGCCTCATCGCCGCTGGTGACGGGCGGCAGGGAGCCGTTACTATCCACCAGGACGCCGACCTGTGGACGGTGCTGCTCGAGCCTGACGAGTCGGTGCGCCATGCATTGAGGCCGGGGCGTCACGCGTGGCTTCAGGTGGCGCGGGGCGCGGTGAGTCTCAAGGGCACGGCGCTCGGCGCCGGTGACGGCGCCGCGGTGAGCGACGAGGCGGCGCTCGAGATCACCGCTTCGGCGCGGGCCGAAGTGCTCGTATTCGATCTGGCCTGACGTCTGGCTAGCCTGACGGGGTCTGGGATCCGGCCTGATAAGGCATAACGCCAGAAGACCGCCTTCCACATTCGGGCAGCATTCCAGGGCTCCTTCGTCCTGATTCACGTAAGTCCACGATTCTGCGATCAGTTCCGAGTGGCACGGCTCCTGCGTCATCCACGGCAGATCTTGAGTCGCGTGAGTCACGATGGGTTTTTGACTGCGAGGAGGGATCGGGACATGGAGCTGAACACGGCGATCGGCTATCTGTTGGCGCTCATTGTGCCTCTGTGGCTTCTGGTCGAGCAGGGCCTGTACTGGCGGAGCCCAGCGAAAAAGGTCCGCAGGCAGCTCGAGCCGCGCCGGCTCTCTGGCAAGCTCTCTTCCCATTCCCCCGGAAGGGTCGCGAGCACTCCCGTCATGAGGCTGGGTCATCCACGAAAGACCGCGTAGCGGGTTGAAGACTCCGGCCCAGTCCTAACAGCTCCGATCTCTCGCCCGCAACGGGCGGATCTCCTTCCTCTTGACGGCGCGCCGGTCACGGCGCAGGATCTCGCGAGGGCCGGCGGGGTGCCCGCGAGTATGCCGAAGATCTGGCGTGTCTATAGTGGCGCGAATGGACAATCACGCATCGCCGAGATGCCCCTCGCGATGCAGCCCTTCGTCGACATCGAAGGCGCCCACGGCGAAGGTACCTCGATGGAGCCCGCCGCCGGCATCGTGTTTCGAGTCTCGCCCCCCGGTTACGTACTCGATTGGCACTGCGCTCCCAGACGGCAGTACTCGCTCTCGCTGTCGGGCACGGCGGAGATCGAAGTGGGAGACGGTACGGTCGCTCGGGTGGGGCCGGGAGATGTGGTGCTGGCGGAAGACCTCACAGGGCAAGGCCACATCACGCGGGTCGTCGGGGATCAGCCGCGCTTCTACGCCGTCGTGCCGTTGAGGGAAGGCTAGCGAGCTCGACCGGGAGCGCCACGGCCATCGTTCACATCCGGTCATGGAGGTGCCATCGTGCCATTCGGAGGAAATGACTGGCTCGCGTTGACTCAGGAGCCGACCGTCGAGCCGGAGATACCGATCTGTGATCCCCATCACCATTTTTGGGACTTCCGCAGCGGGCGCATACCCTACCAGCGATATCTCCTCCACGAGCTGGCCGCCGACATCAACAGCGGCCACAACGTGCGGTCCACCGTGTTCATCGAGGCACGGGCGATGTACCGCGCCGACGGACCGGAGGAGCTGCGTCCCGTAGGCGAGGTCGAATTCGTCCAGGGGCTGGCCGCGGCCAGCGCGAGCGGTCTGTATGGTCCCGGCCGGGCCGCCGCCGCGATTGTCGGTCACGCCAACCTGAACCTCGGTGCGCGGGTGGAGCCGGTGCTGGAAGCGTTGCAGTCGGCCAGCCCCAACCGGTTTCGGGGCATCCGCCATTCGGTGACGTGGGATCCCCACCCCGAGGTGGAGAACACGGCCGCGCACAAGCAGGAAGGGCAGCTGGGTAGCGACGGTTTCCGGGCCGGCGCGCGGGTGCTTGCACGGATGGGGTTGTCCCTCGAAGGGTGGATGTACTTCCCGCAGCTTCCCGAGCTGGCGGCTTTCGCCAAGGCTGTCCCCGACCTGACGATCATCCTGAACCATATCGGGGGGCTGCTGCGGGTGGGCCCCTACGGACACCGGGACGACGAGGTGATGGCCACGTGGCGGCGCGGAATCGCCGCGGTGGCCGCGTGCCGCAACGTCTACGTCAAGCTCGGCGGCATCGGTATGCCCCGCACCGGTTTTGACTGGCATGCTCGAGCCACGCCGATCGGGTCGGAAGAGTTGGCGGCATCGATGACGCCCCTGATGACGTACTGCATCGAGCAGTTTGGACCCAGCCGGTGCATGTTCGAAAGCAACTTCCCGGTTGACAAGGTGTCCTACTCCTACCACGTGATGTACAACGCCTTCAAACGGCTGTCCAAGAGCTACTCGGCCGCCGAGCGCGCCGCGATGTTCCACGACACAGCCGCTCGTGTCTACCGGATAGAGATCTAACCGGATGCGGTGAGAGCGCATGGCCCTCCCGAGGATTCCGGACTAGATCAGGAGCCCCGCGAGCCACGCCGGCTCGCGGAGAGCCTTGACGATGAGGGCCGCGAAGAACGCCCCGCACGCGAGCACCGCGAGCTCGCGCCAGAGGGAGGGGCGGAGGTCGGGCGGCAGCAGCGCGCGGTTGATCCAGAGAGTGTGAAGGGAAAGCACGACGAAGTTGAGCGCAGCCACATTGGCGCCGATCAGGATGAGCTGGAACGAGTCGCCGAGCGTCATGGCGGCGCAGCCCGTTGCCGTGAAGGCGACGAGCACCGCGTAGTAGAGCCCGCTGGCGGGGCCTTCGGCGCCGGGCGCGCGGCTCCGCGCCCGGGCCGTCCACACGATGTCCGTCACACTCCGCACGAAACCGTCGACGATACCGACCTGGGTCAGGCCCAGAATCGCGAAGCTCGTGAGCAGGATGAGCGTCCAGAGCACGAAGCCGTGGCGCCAGCCCACGCCTTGCGCGAGCCATGTCGGCGCCGTCAGGCCCGTCCAGATCGCCCCTGGGCCTGCGAAATGCGCGGCGAGCAGCGCGGGCAAGGCCATGCTGGCGAGACAGCCGGCCGTCCACAAGTACCAGCAGTCCGTTCTCAGATAGCGCCACCACTGGCGCCACTTGACGAGATTGGCCTCAGTCGGCTCGAAGATCATGCCGTCGCGCGCGAAGCGGACGCTCTCGCCACCCACCACCACCTGCCGGCTTTCAATCGTGCCCGCCATGCCGAAGCCTTTGTCTCGAAGCCAGTGGGTGAGGGTCGCGTTGATGGCGCCGCCGCCACCCGAATACGCGGCAAAGGCCGCCAGCAGCACCCAGTCGATGCCCAGCTCCGAGTCGGCGGGCATGGCGGGCGACACGAAGCCCACCGCGACAGCCCGCCAGATCTTCCAGGGAACGAGGAGCAGCGCGAGGATGGCCAGGAAGCAGAGCGTCCAGGCCATCACCGCCCACTCGGCCCATTCGATCGCTCTCCGGGCCCGCGCTCCGAGCAGGGTCACCGCGACGGCTCCGAGGAAGATCGCGTAGCCCAGCCCCAAGACCACGGCCCTATCTTCCCCGCGAGGCATGCGGCCAAGGAAGGCAGCGGTGAGCGCGGTGGCGGCGGCCAATGCCCAGCCCGGCCAGCCTACCTGCGCCAGATGCAGGAAGGCGTAGACAGGTCCCCAGACGCGCGGTCCCGGCGCGACGCGCATGAAGCCCGCGAAGATGGGCTCGCCCGTGGCGAGCGTGTAGCGGGCCATCTCGGTGTTGAGGAGCGCCTGCAGCAGGACGGAGACCGTGCAGATCCAAAGGATCTCCGGACCCCAGCGGGCGGTGGCTGCCGGCCCGAGTATCCAGTCGCCCGAGCCAAGTGACAGGCCGAGCAGTATGGCGCCGGGGCCGATCACGCGCACCACGTTGCCAAAGGTATAGGGAGGCGGCTGGGGCAGATCCGACTGCCGCCACTCGGGGGACCGCCTCACGCGAGGAGCCCCGTCCGGCAGTGCGGCGGCAGGAGCCGGAGCATGCGTCCACGGTGTCACGACCGCCGGAAGTTGACAAGGCTCTCGCACTAAACATAGGATGAGCCATGTCGCTACAGGAGATCCTGGACAGTCTCCTGACTTCATCCCGCACCGGCCCACTCATCACCGCCACACGCCACTTCGAAGCCAAGCCCGCGATCCTGGCGCCGTTTCCATCGTCGCTCGATCCGCGCCTGCTCGAAGCGCTCCGCGGGCGCGGAGTCCAGCAGCTCTACTCGCATCAAGCCAAGGCGTATGACACCGTCGCCAAGGGCGAGAACCTGGTCGTCGTAACGCCGACCGCGTCCGGCAAGACGCTCTGCTACAACCTGCCCGTGCTCCAGGCCCTCGTGCAGCAGCCCGACACGCGCGTTCTCTACCTGTTCCCCACCAAGGCGCTCGCCCAGGACCAGCTGGCCGAGCTGATGGAGCTGGCGAAGACACTGCCCGACATGCGCATGTTCACCTACGATGGCGACACGCCGCAGGACGCGCGCCGCTCGGTGCGCGCGCGGGCCAATCTCGTGCTCACCAACCCCGACATGCTCCATTCGGGGATCCTGCCGCACCACACCAAGTGGGTGAACCTCTTCCAGAACCTCCGCTACGTGGTCATCGACGAGCTCCACGCGTACCGCGGCGTGTTCGGCAGCCATCTCGCGAACGTGCTGAGGCGGCTCAAGCGCATTTGCCGCCACTACGGCGCCTCGCCGCAGTTCATCATGGCCTCGGCGACCATCGCCAACCCCCGGGAGCTGGCCGAGCGACTGACGGGTGAGGCCGTCAGCGAGGTGAGCGAGAGCGGCGCGCCGACGGGCGAAAAGCTCTTCCTCTGCTACAACCCGCCCGTCGTCAACGCCGAGCTGGGCATCCGTGCTCCCTATCTCGGCGAGGCGGCCACCCTCGCCATCCGGCTCCTCAAGGAGAAGATCGCCACCATTGTTTTCGCTCAGAGCCGGTTGTCCACGGAGGTACTGCTCTCCACCATCAAGAGAGGCGTCGAGGACAAGACGGGAGACGCCGGTATCGTCCGGGGCTACCGCGGAGGCTATCTGCCGCTGCGGCGGCGCGAGGTGGAGCAGGGGCTGCGCTCGGGCGAAGTGCTGGGGGTCGTCGCCACGAGCGCGCTCGAGCTCGGCATCGACATCGGTCACCTGGACGTGGCGGTCCTCGCGGGCTATCCCGGTACCATCGCGTCCATGTGGCAGCAGGCGGGCCGCGCGGGGCGGCGGAGCAGCTGGTCAGCCGCCATCATGGTGGCGACCTCTTCGCCCATGGACCAATACCTGGCCACCCACCCCGACTACCTCTTCGGCGCGCCGCCCGAGCACGCGCGCATCAACCCCGAGAACCCGTTCATCCTGGTCAACCACCTCAAGTGCGCGGCCTTCGAGCTGCCCTTCGGCGGGCAGGAAACCTTCGGCGGCGACGTGCAGCCGCATCTCGCCGCGCTCGAGGAAGAGGGGTTGCTCCACCGCGCGGGTGAGAAGTTCCACTGGACCTCCGAGACCTATCCGGCCGACCACATCTCGCTCCGCACGGTCACCTCCGACAACTTCCTCGTGATCGACACCACGGCGCGCGACGAAAAGCAGGCCAAGCGCCGCCAGATTATCGCCGAGGTGGACTGGAAGAGCGCGTTCTCGATGATCTATCCCAAGGCCATCTACATGGTCGAGGGCGAGCCGTTCGAGGTCCAGGAGCTCCACTATCGCGAGGACGAAGAGAAAGTCGCCTACGTCAAGAAGGTCATGGTCGACTACTTCACGGATGCCATCAGCGCCAAGGGCGTGTGGATCCTCCAGCGGTTCACGAAGCAGGAGACTCCCGGTCTCATCGCCGAGCAGGGCGAGGTGCTCGTGGCCGAGAAGGTCGTCGGCTTCAAGAAAATCAAGATGGGCACGATGGAGAACGTCGGCTCGGGCGAGGTCGAGCTGCCGCAGCAGGAGATGCAGACGACGGCGGCCTGGCTGACCGTCGCCCCCGCCACGCTCGCCGAGATCTCGTCCCACCGCGACGAGCTCGTGGACGGGCTGCGCGCGCTGACGCGCCTGCTCCACTCGCTCGCCCCCATCTTTCTCCTCTGCGACATCCGCGACATCGGGGCGTGGCTCGGCGACGGCACGCCGTCGGCGGAAGGGCAGGTGGTCACCCGAGAGACGATGCGCGCCCAGCTCGTCCAGGGTGACGAGTTCACCCCCACCATCTACCTCTACGACAACCAGCCGGGTGGCATCGGGCTCGCCGAGCGCATCTTCGACGTGCTGCCGGAGCTCCTCGCGCGCGGCCTCGAGACGCTGGAGAGCTGCGCGTGTCCCGCCGGCTGTCCGTCGTGCGTGGGTCCCGTGAACGAGGTGGGCCGCCGCGCCAAGCCGGTGGCGCTCCATGTGCTCAAGCGGCTCGTCGCTCGCCGCTGACCGCGTTGCCCGCATGAGCGACGCCATCCCCGATCTCAGTCGCGTCATCCGGCGCCTCGAGGCCAAGAGCCGTATCAACGTCGCTTCTCGCCACACGTCCTCGCTGGAGGACCTCCTGGGTGGCGTCGTCGAGGAAACGGAGCGTGGGCGCGTGCTGGTGGTTCGCCGCCGCTTCGAGGCCGGTCATCTTCACGGCCGCCAGCTTCTCGACGCGGCCCGCGGGATGGCCGACGCCCCGCTGGCGGTCCTGACGCGGACAGGAGTCCCGCCGGCAGGACCGCGACTGCTCTATCTCGATACCGAGACGACCGGCCTCTCGGGCGGCACGGGCACGTACGCCTTCCTGGTCGGCGTGGGCTTCTTCGACGGGGAAACCTTCGAAGTGCGCCAGTACTTCATGCGCGACCTCGACGAGGAGCCTGCGCTCCTGGCCGCGCTTGACCCGCTCCTGCGGGAGATGGACGGGCTCGTCACCTACAACGGCACGGGATTCGACCTACCCCTGCTCGAGACGCGCTTCGTGCTGGCGCGCCGGCGCTGGCCCGAAGCCGTCTTCCACCTCGACCTGCTGCCGGCAGCGCGCCGACTCTGGAGCAGCCGACTGCCGGACTGCCGGCTCGGCACCGTCGAGCAGCACGCCCTGGGCTTTGCCCGCGAGTGGGACCTGCCCGGCGCGCTCATCCCGTCCGTGTACTTCGAGTACCTGCGCCGCAAGATGCCCGGAGAGCTGCCGAGGGTCTTCGAGCACAACCGCCATGACATCCTCTCGCTCGCGGCGCTCGCTGGCTGGGTGGCCGATGCCGTCGCCCGGGCGCCCGGATCCGAGCTCGGAGCCGAGGAGCTGGCTGGGCTCGGAAGGCTCTGGGAGGCGGTGGACGCCGACCGCGGCGAAGCCTGCTACCGGATGGCCCTCGACGGAGGGCTCCCCAGCCCCGCGCGGGAGCGTGTGCTCGGGCGCCTGGCGTGGCGTGAGAAACGCCGGTCGCGCTGGGACGCCTCGCGCGTGCTCTGGGAAGCGGCCGCGCGCGGTGCGCGCATCTTCGACGCGCGGCCCTGGGAGGAGATGGCCAAGATCCACGAGCACCGCCTGCGCGACTTGGCCGCCGCCCATGCCGTCGTGACGGAGGCGCTCGAGCATGCCCGCGTCCATCGAGCGCCGGGCGGCGTCGTGGAGGCGCTGCATCACCGCTTGAGCCGGCTGTCCAGGCGGCTCGAGCGTGCGCGCTGATCGAGCGGCTCTAGGCGTCCGCCGGCAGCTCCACGGTCACCGCTTGGCGAACACCTCTGGATTGACCGGGGTGGGGGGCGTCTTGCCCTCGAGCACCGCCAGGCAGTTGTCCACGGCCAGGTTCGCCATCTTGAGGCGCGTGTCGGACGAGGCGCTCGCGATATGCGGCGCCAGAACCACGTTGGGCAAATCCATCAGCGCCGGGTGCACCTCCGGCTCCCTCTCGAAGACGTCGCCGTCTTCTTCATGGTCCGGAGCGATTTTGCATTGATGAGGTGTTGGGTCTCGGGCAGGAGCGGCGTGTGGAGACTGACGAAGTCCGACTCCCTGAGAAGGGTCGCCGTGTCGGTTCTCGAGGCCCGGAGCTCGCGCTCCGTAGCGGGGTCGGCCGCCACGGCGTCCTGGTAGAGAACGCGCATATTGAAGCCGAGCGCCCGTCGGGCTATGGCGCGGCCGATGCGGCCGAAGCCGATGATGCCCAGCGTCTTGCCGTAGACGTCGCCCCCCAGGAGGACCAGGTACTCCCACCGAGTGAACTTGCCCTCGCGGACGTAGCGGTCCGCCTCGACCACGCGGCGGGCGGTGGCCATGAGGAGCGCCCAGGCGAAGTCGGCCGTGGTCTCGGTGAGGACATCGGGAGTATTCGTGACGATGATTCCCCGCGAGGTCGCCGCCGCCACGTCAATGTTGTTGAAGCCGACGGCCACGTTGGACACCACCTTGAGATCCGGGCATGCGGCCAGCAGCGGGGCGTCGACGATGTCAGTAATGAGGCAGACGAGGCCCTGGCGGCCTTTGAGCCGCGCGATGAGCTCGGCCGGCCCGAGGGGCTGGTCAGCCTCATGCAGATCCACCATCGCCCGACTCCGGGCTCTGGCGACCGCCTCTTCGGGAAGTAAACGGGAAATCAGTATGGAGATACCTTGAGATGGTGAGGCCATGAGGGTCTCCGTCTAAATGATCGAATGAAAAAAGCTTTTTGACCCTTGACTCAACGGGTATCGGCTGCTATGTTAGCACTCGGGTATGGTGAGTGCTAACCACTGCAGTCGTCAAGAAACCGGTCGGAAACGTCAACATCTTATCTATCGGGAGGCGATTTGGCCATGAAGATTCGTCCGTTGCACGACCGCATCCTCATCAAGCGGCAGGAAGAAAAGGAAACCAGGAAGGGCGGTATCATCATTCCGGACAGCGCCAAGGAAAAGCCCCAGGAGGGCAAGGTCATCGCCGTTGGCCAGGGCAAGGTCAACGATGACGGCAAGAAGGTCCCCCTCGACGTGAAGACGGGCGACAAGATCCTTTTCGGCAAGTACTCGGGCTCCGAGGTGACGCTGGATAACGAGGAGTACCTGATCCTCCGCGAGGAGGACGTTCTCTGCATCCTGGAGTAACGAAGCACGTCATTGCGCTGACAACCTGGCCGGCCAAGACGAGCCGGCCCATTCCATCGAACGAACGAGGAGGAGAAACAGATGCCTAAGCAGGTGCTATTCAGCGACGAGGGGCGGGCCGCCCTGCTCCGCGGGGTCAATGTCATGGCGGCGGCGGTCAAGGCCACCATGGGACCGAAGGGTCGCAACGTCGTCATCGACAAGAAGTTCGGCAGCCCGACGATCACCAAGGACGGCGTGACGGTCGCCAAGGAGATCGAGCTCAAGGACAACTACGAGGACATGGGCGCCCAGATGGTGAAGGAAGTGGCCTCCAAGACCTCGGACATCGCGGGAGACGGCACCACCACCGCCACCGTGCTGGCCCACGCCATCATCCGCGAGGGGCTCAAGAACGTCACCGCCGGCGCCAACCCCATGGGGCTCAAGCGCGGCATCGACAAGGCCGTGGACGTGGTGGTCGAAGAGCTGAAGAGGATGTCGAAATCCACCAAGGACAAGAAGGAAATCGCCCAGGTCGCGACGATCGCCTCGAACAACGACAAGACGATCGGCAACCTGATCGCCGAGGCGATGGAGAAAGTGGGCAAGGACGGCGTCATCACGGTCGAGGAGTCGAAGTCGGCCGAGACGGTGCTGGACGTGGTCGAGGGCATGCAGTTCGACCGCGGCTACCTCTCGCCCTACTTCGTGACCGATGCCGAGCGGATGGAGTGCGTGCTCGAGGACGCGCTCATCCTGATTCACGAAAAGAAGATCAGCGTGATGAAGGACATGCTGCCGCTGCTCGAGCAGGTCGCGCGGGCGGGCAAGCCGTTCCTCATCATCGCGGAGGACATCGAGGGTGAGGCGCTGGCGACGCTCGTCGTCAACAAGCTCCGCGGGACCCTGCACTGCGCCGCGGTGAAGGCGCCTGGCTTCGGCGACCGCCGCAAGGCCATGCTGGAAGACATCGCCATCCTGACCGGGGGCAAGGCCATCACGGAGGACCTGGGGATCAAGCTCGAGAACATCAAGCTCGAGGACCTGGGCAAGGGCAAGAAGGTGGTGGTGGACAAGGACAACACGACCATCGTCGAAGGCGCCGGCAAGTCGGCGGCCATCGAGGGTCGCATCAAGCAGATCCGGGCGCAGATCGAGGAGACAACCTCGGACTACGACCGCGAGAAGCTGCAGGAGCGGTTGGCGAAGCTGGCCGGCGGCGTGGCCGTGATCAAGGTCGGCGCCGCGACCGAGACGGCGATGAAGGAGAAGAAGGCCCGCGTGGAGGACGCGCTCAACGCGACCCGCGCGGCGGTCGAGGAGGGCATCGTGCCGGGCGGCGGCGTCGCCCTGCTGCGGGCGT
>WNFO01019597.1_pt1 | contig 11935 bp, 14 predicted proteins | sample 5400251 | NCBI WGS metagenome assembly WNFO01 (sample SAMN13153354, study PRJNA577476) | soil metagenome | isolation source: 100 cm saprolite under Madrone tree | place: USA:California | collected 2016-06-14
GTCGTCGGACTTGGTTGTCATCGGCCGCATTACGGATGTCCACCGCTGGACCATCCCCAAATCCGCCGCCGCGCGTTATCCCATCTCCGAACACAGCGCGGACTGGCATGAGGCCGTTCTCCAAATCAAAACAATCCTCAAGGGAACAAAACCCAAGGGGGGCAAGATGGCCGTGCGCTTTCCGCTCTCCAGAGACGTAGCCTGGATTAACTCTCCCAAATTCCAGAAGCAGCAGCAGGGGATATTTTTCCTGAAGAGGGATCAGGTTTCCGGCGATCCTACGGCGACGCTGGGAAGCGAACAGGTGTACGCCTACACCTGCCTGAAGCCCGGCGATTGGCTCCCACTGTCGGACGAAGCCCGCGTCCGCTCTCTGCTCAAAAAGTAAGGACCGCACGGCTTGGAGCAAACGCACCGCGCCAGAACCAAACACTCGGCGAAGCATGCGATTGGCTGAAGCCCTGACTTAATTCATAGAAACTACGCGCCGGAAATCAATCCTTTGGCAAACGCTACGGCTTCCTCGGCGTGTCCGTTCTCCTTCAGACGCGCGCGAACGAAATCGGGCGTACCGCCGCCTTTGCCGGGAAAACGTTGCAAGGTCTGCTTCAGTAAGACGTTCAAATCCTTTCCTGCCCCCGGGTGCTGCGCAAAAATCACGTGTCCCGACGCTGATCGCGCCAGCAGCGCGACGGTCTTTTCGAACTTGGCAAGCTGGGTAGCCAACTGCCCCAGATATTCCTCCTGAGTCTCTTCGCCAAAGACGCGGGCGACTACGCGGATACCGTTCGCGTTGACCTTAGTAGATTGCAAGGCGGCCACCGCCTCTGCTCCCGCCAATCGCTGGAGCAGTGCTCTGACATTCTTGAAATGCGCGTCGCGCTCGGTAAGCGCGCGTTCCGAAGCGGCCACGACCTCTTCCGGAGCACACTTCAGTTCCTCGCCAAGGCGTCGCAGGAGTTGAAAGTCGCGCCGGGCAAGGCGTTCCGCGCGGCGCCCGCAGACAAATTCGACGCGCCAATTCTGGCGGACTTTCGTGCAGCGGCGGACCAGGAGCATGCCGATCTGACCGGTGCGCTGGACGTGGGTGCCGCCGCAGGGTTGCAAATCAGCAGACTCTATTTCGATGGCCCGCAGGATGCCGTCCCGCTCGACTTCTTTTCGCACGCCGAGCCGCGACAACTGGTCCGCGGTACCGTAGCGCACGTTGACCGGACGATTCTCGAAGATAATTTGATTTGCAGCTCGCTCGGCGCCCTCGAGGATTTCTTCGGACGGTTCCGGGCCCCGCAAATCGATGGTGCACAGTTCGCTTCCAAGGTGGAAGGAAACCGTGGGCAGGCCGAAGCGCTCCTGAAACATGGCGGACAGCAGGTGCTGGCCGGTATGCTGCTGCATGTGGTCGAAGCGCCGCGGCCAGTTGATGCAGCCCTTGGCTTCGCCGAGTTCCACAGGTTGGTCAACCGTGTGGATAATTTCGTTCTCCGCATCGCGGACGTCGATGACGTTGGCTTCACCCAGCTTGCCCAGGTCGTGCGGCTGGCCTCCGGAAGTGGGATAGAAGGCGGTTTGATCGAGGACGACTTCCCAAGCTGGCGCTTTGGCCACCGGTGAGAAAGGAACCAAAGCCGGCTCACAACTTGTGACCCGCGCGGTGAATTCCGTTGCGAATGCGTCGTCGTAATAGAGCCTGCGCGCGGTCACAGTGCTCCTCCACCGCCGGACTGGAGCGCGCGCTGCCAGGCTTCGGCGTATTTGTAGCCCGTGCCGGTGTTGAAGAGCACGACGGTTTCTTCCGGCTTGATCCAGCCGGAGGCCGCGAGCTTTCTCGTTGCGATCACGGTTGCGGCGCCTTCGGGAGCGGCAAATATCCCTTCGAGAGAGGCGAGTTCCCTTCCAGCGTGGAGCATCTCATCGTCAGTCACGGTCAGCGCGGTTCCTTTCGTTTGGCGCAGCATGCTCAAAATCATCAGATCGCCGAGCGGCCCTGGCACGCGCAAGCCGGATGCGATCGTCGCAGCGTTCGGGAAGAACTGCGCCGAATTCTGACGCGCTTCCCATGCCCGCACGATCGGCGCGCAGCCCTCGGCTTGCACGGCCACCATGCGCGGACGCTCCGTGCCGATCCAGCCCATCTCCTGCATTTCGTCGAAGGCTTTGCACATCCCGATCAACCCGACGCCACCTCCGGTGGGATAGAGAATCACGTCGGGCAACTTTCCTCCAAACTGCTCCCATAATTCGTACCCCATGGTTTTTTTGCCCTCGACGCGGTAAGGCTCCTTAAGCGTGGAGACGTCGTACCAGCCTTCGCGGTCCTTGTGCTCGGCGACATATTTGCCGCAGTCGGAGATCAATCCATTCAGCTTGACGACTTTGGCGCCAAACGCCTGGCATTCCATCACGTTGGCTGCGGGCGTGTCCGCGGGCATCACGATGACCGCAGCGAGCCCGGCAGCCGCGGCGTAGGCTGCGAGCGCGCCGCCAGCATTGCCCGCCGTGGGCGCCGCCAATGCCTTTGCCCCGAGCTGCTTGGCGCGCGAAACCGCGGCGGTCATCCCGCGAGCCTTAAAGGAACCTGTAGGATTCAAGCCCTCGTCCTTGACGTAGAGGCGTTGCAATCCTTCCTGGCCACAAAGTATTGATGCGCCCAGGCGCTCGGCGTGTACCAAAGCCGTCATGCCCTCGCCGAGCGAAACCGCCGGATCGTTAGGCAAGACTTCCGCATAGCGCCAGAGGGTGCGCGACCGGCTCTTCAGGCTATCAAGCGTAAGCGTGGCGGCAGCCCGCCGCAGGTCGTAGCGAGCCAGCAGTGGCTTCCCGCAGGTACAGAGGTGCTGTTCGATCGAAGCGTCGTATTTTTTGCCGCACGCAGAGCACTCCAGCTCAACGACATTCAAGGTTTTGGCCATCACCGTAAAAGTCTAGCACAGCCCTTTTTTGGCCACCGTATCGGCCCCGCCGTATTTCCCGTGCTAAACTTCAGCCATGGAAGTGACCCTTCACATCCCCGACGATGTTGCGCAGCGCCTGTCCGCTTCGGGGGGCGATCTCTCGCGCCGCGCCCTGGAAGCATTTGCTCTGGAAGAATACAAGGCTGGCCGGTTGACGGAGGCACAACTGCGGCAGCTTCTTGGGCTTCAGACTCGCGACGCTCTCGACGGGTTCCTGAAGGCTCATGAAGTTTGGCTGAATTACACCATGGAAGATCTCGAGCGTGAACGCGCCGCCTTGCGGCGCTTGGGCTTTGGAAGCTAAATGCGGGTTGTTGTCGCCGACGCGACTCCGCTTCATTACCTGATCCTTATCGCCGTTGTCCAGGTCTTGCCCCGCCTCTTCGAGAAAATCCACGTTCCCATCGAGGTCCGCGAGGAACTAAGCTGCGAGGCCACTCCTCCGATCGTGCGCACCTGGATGGAGCAACCTCCACAATGGCTCGAAGTCCTCGCCGCGCCGGTCGTGGCCTCCGAAGATTCTTCCCTTCAGGCATTGGACTCGGGTGAGCGAGCGGCAATCGTCCTCGCGGAATCCATCAGCGCCGATCTCCTGCTAATCGATGATCGCGCGGGCGCAATCCTGGCACAGCAACGCGGATTGGCAGTGTCCGGAACGCTGGGAGTGCTGGATTTGGCCTCTCAGGCAGGTCTGCTTCGTTTGCAGGACACCTTCGTACGCCTGCAGAAACCAACTTCCGATATCCTCCCTCGCTCATGGAGATGCTACTGGAGGAAGAGAGACGCCGCAAGAAAAGAGACGGTTAGTAATTTTTTTGCATCAGAAAATGACCGATCAAAATCAGACGCCCCACCTTCGCACGGCGCGAAAGGTGAGGTCTTTGACTTTTCCTCGCGAATTCACTAAGAGTCTTTTGTTTCGACCCACTCGCAGCCTCAAGCAGCGCTTCTTCTGATTTCCTTAATCCCATACCCAAGGTGACGCCGCAGAAGAGTCCTGAGGGTTACGCCATCGGCATATCCGACTCGCGCAGCGATTTCTTCCACACTCTCGTCAGTCGTCTTCAGCAGGTGCACCGCGCGCTCCACACGCAGCTCCTGGAAATAAGATAGTGGTGACTTCCCGAGCACGGCTTGCATGCGGCGCGCCAGCGTCCTCTTACTCGCTCCGGCTGCTGCCGCGGCGTCGTCGAGCGAAAACCCATCCGTAAGCCTCCCTCGCGCCCAGCGCTCGAACCGCTCCACGAGTGCATCAGAGTGGGCAAGATGATCGACAAGAACATAGGCGGACTGCGACGGCCGTGAATCCACAACCAGGTACTTCGCCGTCAGAGCGGCAAGCCTCGGGCTTTTCTGCCGGATGAGCCATAAGGCCAGGTCCACGTGGCTTAGGGCCGCTCCAGCCGTTACGAACTTTCCGGATTTTACGATCATCCGCGATTCATCCAGGCGCACCTTCGGATATCTCTGGCGAAATAAGGGAGAGAGCCACCAGGTTGTGGTCGAGTCATGGTTATCGAGTAGCCCTGATTCCGCCACGACGAATGTCCCGACACAGGCAGCCGCCGTGCCCGCTCCTCTTTCCGCCCACGACCGCAGCGTCTCCGCTGCGTCGCTCACATCGGGTCTCGCAAGAGCTGCCTGCAGCGGGCCTGGCATCTTGAATCCGATCGCTGGAACCACCACCCAATCGGGAACGATCCGCATCGGGGCAGCAGAAACTGGAACTGTCAGCCCTTGCGATGTTTTGACCGCCTTCCGCACTCCGACGATAGACACATCGAAGCGCGGCGAAGCCAGACCAGACATTTCCGCGAGTTCGTTCGCGGTCTCAAAGGCGTCTAGCACGGTCGCCAGACCCGTATCAAAAGCTCCATCCAGCGCCAGCACGTAAATCTTCATGGCAAATATAATATCAACTTTGGCGATCTTGCCAATAGCCTAATCCTTGCGTGAGGGCTATCTTGGCTGCTCGCGAGAGGGATCGAGTTAAGGAGAAACCCGATGGTTACAGTCGCATTGTTCGCACGTTTGGAAGCCAAAGCCGGGAAAGAAAACGCCGTCGCCAAGTTCTTGGAAACAGGACTTGCCCTGGCCAATCAAGAAGCGACCACCCCTATATGGTTCGCGCTACGCTTGGGGCCGGCGACCTTTGGCGTGTTCGACGCGTTCACGGACGAGAGCGGACGCCAGGCTCACCTGAATGGTCCCATAGCCAAAGCGCTCATGGCGCAAGCGCCCGACCTGTTCTCCAAACCGCCGGTAATCGAACGCATTGAAGTTCTAGGTGCAAAGCTTCCCCGATAGCGAGGTTGTCTTGTCAGGCAGGGGGCGGTCATTTGTCTCGCTCTTGATACAAACTCCAAAGGTGGTGAGCCCTCTGCTGTACAAGTTGCGAGCTATCGCTGAGTGCGGCCTCCACATAGGGTTTGGCTTCGGCGCGTGATACTGCAAAGATGCCATCAAGAGCGGCAGCTCTGGTGACCTCCCATTGGTCTTGAGCAAAGGCTCTTTTTAGAGGACCTAATGTGGAAGAGCCGCCGATCGCCATGAGAAACTTAACGGCAAAAAGCTGCGTGAGGTCGTTTTTTGGTTGTAAGTCAAGGTATTTTGCGAGTGGCGCAACTGCCTTTTGTCCGAGCGCTTCCACCTCGGCAAACTCCTGATTTGTGGCAGGCTCAAAGGTGATTCTCTTAACCCCATTTACCGTTGAATAGCAACGTGAGAGAGCAGTGGTGATTATCCGCTCTACGATCGCAGAGCTTTTCGGATCACTGGCCTGGCCAAATCCAAGCGATGCATATCCGATGACAATGCAGGACAAAACGAGAGCACGGCGAAGGCTTCGTTGAGCTTAGTTCTTTGTGTATTCCCAAATGTGTAAGTCCTATTCTGGTTGGACGGATTACCCTGAATGACTAATCGAATGCCGGGTGCCGCACCCGCTCTTAAGAGGTGCGGGGCTTGACTCTTCCCCGCTAGCCCTGGCGGGTGGCCGCGATTTCCCAAAGAAGAATCCAGTTGACTGCCCCCGAGAGACTTCTCAACTTGCAAGGTATTGGAAAACGCTGCAACTTAGAAAAATACTGCTGGAGAAACATTAAATCGTTTGCTCAGTTTCTCGATGTGGTTCTTGTTGAGGGCACGTTTCTTATGCAAAACCTCCGATAGGATGCTTTCAGAGCCAAAGATGGGCACCAGATCTTTCTGGTGGAGATCATTCGCATCCATCAACGCGCGAAGGACTTCGATCGGAGAAGCATCCGGAATGGCATGATGCTCTTCTTCGTAAGCTTCGATTAGGGTCATCAAGACTTCGGCATACTTCTCTTCTTCCCTTGTTGGATTCTCTTTACTCTCCAATCATCATCTTTGCCACTTTTTCTCGTCGCATTCACCGTGACTCAAAATGCCCCGGATGTAAACCATTCTCCACCTATATTTGCTTGTAGCAAATCGGAAAATTCGCGCAGTGCCACCCCTTGATCCCCAAAACTCTTGGTCGCTGACGCCTGCGACTCGGAACAGATACAATCAGCGTCTCTGGAAAATCGCCGCCTGCGAATTGAGGAGCATGATGGAACACAACTTGCACCACACAATATCGCTCCTCACTCGCACCCCCGCCGCTCTCGATGTGCTTCTGCGGGATCTACCGGAAGCGTGGACGTTCCGAAATGAAGGTGCAAACACTTGGAGCGCGTTCGATGTCGTCGGCCATCTGATTCACGGCGAACGCTCGGATTGGATGCCGCGAGCGAGGATGGTGCTGCAATTTGGCGAAACCAAGGCTTTTGAGCCTTTTGACCGTTGGGGACAGGAACGAGAGTGCCAAGGTAAGTCGCTGGGGCAGCTATTGGACGAATTTGCTAGGTTGCGGTCAGAAAACCTTGACGAACTGCGTGCCTTGAATCTACGGCAAGAGGAACTCGAGCGGCGTGGACGGCATCCTTCCCTCGGAGTAGTTACTCTGTCAGAGCTGCTGGCGGCCTGGGCAGCTCATGACTTAACTCATCTGCACCAAATCTCCAGGGTTATGGCCCACCAATACCGCGAGGCCGTGGGTCCGTGGAGCGCATACCTCGGGGTGCTCCAGTGCGCCGGCCACAGCTCTCCGTAATGAACTCTTCAGACATGCGGCAGACCGTTAACGCGGTCATGACCATCCGCTCCAATTATTGCGTCGGCGACCCATATCCTATTTCACGGTACAATTGAGGCATGTCTGTGCGATTGATTGCGCTGGATATCGATGGGACGTTGCTGGATAGCCGCTGGCAGCTTCCCGAGGCTAACCGCGCGGCAATCGCGGAAGCGACCCGCCGGGGCATCGAGGTCGCCCTGGTCACCGGGCGGCGCTATGATTTTGCTATGCCGGTGGCGCGCCAGCTGGATTCGCCCCTGACCATGATCGTGAACAATGGCGCGCTGATCCGCTCGAAAGAGGGCCGGACGCATTTGCGGCATCTCCTTCCCCGAAGCACGGCGGAGCAGGTTCTTCATCTGACCCGGCCGTGGCGCGAAGGCGCGGCGGTGATTTTCGACCGGCAGCTCGAGAATCAGCTCATGCTGGAAGTGCTGGACCCGGACGATTCGATGCGTTACGCCTACTACTCGCGGAACTTGGAGTTTATCGGGCTAGCGAACCCGCTCGAAAGCTGCCTGACGGAGGATCCCATCCAGGTGATGCTTTCCGGCAAAGTCGTGCCGATGCGGAAGGCGGAAGCTGCCCTGCGCAGCGCTCCCTTCGTGGAAGAATTTGCGCTGGCGGTGACGTGCTACGAAAGCAAGGACTTTGCCATGATCGATGTGATTAACCCGGTGTGCTCGAAGGGATCGTCGCTCGCGGAATGGGCGGCACTGCGCGGGTTCGCGCGCGAAGAAGTGATGGCTATCGGGGACAACCACAACGACCTGGAAATGCTCTCGTTTGCCGGCATTCCCGTGGTGATGGGAAACAGTGTGCCGTCATTGAAAACGTTTGGCTGGCATGAAACCGGCACAAACGACGAGAACGGCGTGGCTCTGGCGATCGAACAATTCGCTTTGCGGGAGGCTGCGCCTTGCGTCTGAAGCGCGCCGCACTCTTGTTCTCGCTTGGCTTGCTGGCAGCGCCGGCTCTGCGAGCCGAATACGTCGTGCTTCGCAGCGGCCAGCGCCTGAAGGTAACGGGCTACCAGGTTGTAGGAGACAAGTACCGCCTGCAGATGGGCGGCGGCACGGTGGAGATTGCCGCCGAAGACGTCGTGGCCATCGAGCCGGAAGAGGTTTTTACGCCTATGCCCGCACAGCCGGTCGCAAAGGCGCCCTATCGCGAATTGGTCGAAGCCGCGGCGGAGCGCTACAAGGTGGATGCCGACCTCATCACCAGCGTAATTGCCGTGGAGTCCAACTTCGATCCAAAAGCATTGTCGCCCAAGAATGCGCGCGGGCTGATGCAATTGTTGCCGGAGACGGCCGAGCGGCTGGGAGTGCAAAACATTTACGACCCGAAGGAGAACATCGAGGCAGGAACGCGCTACCTGCGCGAGCTGCTGCAGAGGTACAACAACGACCTCGCGCTGGCACTGGCCGCCTATAATGCGGGGCCCGAACGCGTGCAGCAATATGGCCGCGTTCCGCCTTTTGCGGAAACGCTTTCGTACGTGCGCCGCGTCAAGCGCACCTATGAGAAGAGCAAATCCAAACCTTCCGCGAAAGCACCGGCTCGGCCCGCAGCACTGGCTGCGACTTCCCAGCATCGGACCGGCCAGTCTCCATAAGACTACTGCTGAGGCTGTGGATTCTGCGGCGGCTGTTGAGGATTCGGCTGCGGGGGTGGCTGGCCGGGAACGCCGGGACTTCCGACACCGATCGGCTGGCCGCCCAATCCCGTTCCCGTCTGCAGCCCTGGCTGTCCCACTCCGAGATTGTCCTTCGAAGGATTCCAGATGAATTCGAAGAGGCGATAATTCTTGGCTGTGTCGTAGACGATGATCGAGGATTTGTTGATTTTGCTGCCGACACCGATGATGTTCCCGCCGATGATGGTGGACGGATCACCTGGAGGAATCGGCTGCGGATTGGATCCTGAATCGCTCTGGTCGGCCGATACGGGCGTTCCCGTACTAGGCGGCGGACTTGTGCCCGCAGCCGTTCCACCGGGCTGTGTTCCGCCGGGGGCTTGCTGACCAGTTGCGCCGGGTTGTGCCGGTGTGCCGGGCCCGTTCAAAGCACTCGCGGGAGTGCCCAGTCTTGGTACGCCAGGAAGCTGGAGGTTTTGCTGTGGAGGCTTCAGGCTGCCAATAAGTTGTCCCGCGGGGCCGACATAGATAAAGCGCCAGGAACCATCTTCCTTGTTCATGGGGTCCTTGTAGGCCTGGCGCATGAAGCGGAGCGAACCCAACTTCGGCTTGGTGAGGTCGTCGAGGGTGGTAGGAAACCGTCCGGTCTTGCGGAAATGGAGCTTCACTCCGCGGGCATATTGATTCCCCCGCCAGATCATCTCTTTTTCTTTTTCGCGCCGGCCCTCGGTCAAAATGTTCGTTGCAATGACCATTGTGGAGAGGAGCAAAACGGTGACGAGAAAGATCACCACGAGCAAAGCATATCCGCGCTCGCCGCGCTTCCGTACCATTTGTGGAGTTCCGGCGTTCATTGGGATGACGGCGCCCCTTGCTCCTCGAGGATGGCAGTGCCGCGGCGCCCCGAGGAGACTTCCTCAAATTCGAGGCTGGCGTTGCCCACTTTCAGAATGCGAAAGCGATTAAGCAGAAGTTCGCCCTCGGCGACGACATGCACTTCATATCCGAAGAATTTCAATGGCAGCTTCGGCGGCTCCGGAGGTGGCGGAGGAGCAGAAGTAACTGACGCCGGATCAATGGGGGGCGGCGGAGGGGGCGGCGGAGGGGCCGGAGGAGTCAGACTGAAGATATTGCGGCCGGTGCTCTTGTATTCGGTCGCGCGGGCCCTTTCCAGCCTGTCGGTGTGGAGCCGGGGGTTTTCGACGGAGAGCAGCGGCGGATTTTGGGCCCCGGAGCCAGCATCGGCAGTCACAACCGGCCTGTCACGGTCGAAATACAAAAACCAGATAACGCCGGCGGTCAGCAGAAGTACGGCGAGCACGGCGAGTTGTTTCTTCTGCTTCATGCGCCCGTCCGGAAATAAGTTTTGAGGTGCAGCGCGACCTTAATGACATTTGGGGACGCTAGATTGGCGTTCTCCGTAGCGAGGGACAAGGAATCCACTTGGTAAAGATTGCTGGACCGCTGCAAGCCATTCAGAAACCCGACCACGCTCTTATAATCCCCATCGACCGTGGCGTCTATGGCCACTTCCGTGATTCCGCGGTTCGCAATCTTCGTCTCCTTCAAAGCGAGATCGTCGAGCCGAATTCCATTTTTCTTGGCAGTGGCGCCGAGTTCAGACCGGACGGAGGAATAGCCTGAGCTTGCCGGAAAGAGCGACTGTTCAAAGAGATCGCAATCTTTCTGGATTGCGGGAATGTTTTCGCGGATGTCCTGGGCACGCTTGATATCTGCTTTCAAGATGCCATGCTGGGTTGTTTCCGCTGCAAGCTGCTCTCGTGGCGCGCGCGGAGCGGAAGAAAGCCGCCAACTGTAGGCAGCAAGGGCCACATCCGCGAGGACGAGAAGAATCACGCCGCCGAGAATCATTCGTTTCCGCAATGTGAAATCGCGCCGCATCAAATCCTCGAATAGACGGTGGTCAATTGGACGACCTTCTGATCGCCGCTTTGATTCCCGCTCTGATTGGCGGGGTGAACACTCTCTACTTTAAATTCGGTAAATTCTTTCGATTCTTCGAGGGCGCGCTCAAACTTGAGCTCTGCTTCGTCGTTCGTGACGCCCACGCTCAATTTCACTTCGACGTGGCCTGCAACCTGCTTGGGCTCGATGCTGATAACGCGGACGCCCTCCGGAAGGATGTGCTCGAGATCCATGAACATCAGCGTCCAATTGAAGCTGCGCGCGTCGAGGATGGTATTGATGAAGGCGGCGCGATCGTGCAAATTGGCGATGTCCTTTTGACCAAAATAACGCTCCAGATCCTTGCGCTGCGCTTCGAGCTTGGCCATCTCCTGGCGCATTTTTCCGGTACGAGCGCGCATCTCAGCGTCAACTTTGCGCGCGGAATGCACGTGCCAACCTAACCCGAGAAACAGGAGTCCCGCGACGACAGCGGTGAAACCAGCACCGGCCAGGAACCGCCGGTGGGTCTCCAGCGGCTTGGTTGCCAAATTGAGCCGAACTTTCATGCCCTCTCTTGCCCTCGAAAGAACTATTCTAGCCCCGCTGCAGCATCCACCCGATCAAACCTTCCAAGTCGCGCTCCGCCAGTGGACGGGCATCCTCTTTGATGCGTCCATCAGAGACTGCGGAATTTAACAACGAGCGCACGTCGCAATGGAATTCTTCCTCGAGCGGCCGGACAAACTCAGCGAGGCGCGTGCCCAGCCCCGCAACGCGGACGGATTGAACGGCTTCCTGCCAAGTATCCTGATAATACGCCGCCACCGGAAAAATCTCTTCGAGAAGCATTTGCGGCTTGAGGTTCGCGCCATGCGCCGGAAGTTCCGTGCAACGATAGCCGCACAAGACTCCGCGGCGCACAATCGCGGTGGTCAGGGTGGAGCCCGAGACGCGCGCGAGGAGCGTGGGCTTCTCATCTTCGGCCAGCGAGATGGCGGCAAGCGAAGAACTCAACACTACGCCGGGATGCAGCCCGATTCCCTCGGCGAGGGACTCGTACTCCTTGATGATGCGCAGCCGTGCGAGCGCCGTGACGACGTCAATGCCAGTTTCGCGCGGCGCCTGCCGCATGTAGGAAATCACCGTCTCGTCGGCTTCGAAGGGCACGCTCTTCTTCAGCTTCCACCGCAACATCGGAACGGCTTCGGCTGCCGAGCGCGGGAAATCCTCAAAGTGCTGAACGAAGACGCGAATCACCGTATCGGGAAGGATCATGGCAACATCTTCATC
>WNFO01009288.1_pt1 | contig 11919 bp, 11 predicted proteins | sample 5400251 | NCBI WGS metagenome assembly WNFO01 (sample SAMN13153354, study PRJNA577476) | soil metagenome | isolation source: 100 cm saprolite under Madrone tree | place: USA:California | collected 2016-06-14
ATCGCGCGTGAAGAGATTTTCGGTCCAGTCGCTTCCGTGATTCCTTTTGACGGAGAGGGTGAGGCAATTCGCATTGCCAACGACACGCCCTATGGCCTCGCGGCGGCCGTATGGACGCGCGACATTTTCAAAGCGTTTCGCGTCGTGAAGGCTCTTCGCGCCGGCATCGTGTGGGTCAATCACATGCAGCCGACCTATGTCGAAGCGCCGTGGGGCGGCTACAAGCAGTCTGGCTTTGGCCGCGAACTCGGTCCCTGGGGCCTCGAAGAATATCTCGAGACGAAACAGGTGTTCGTCAATCTCGACGAGACACCGATCGGATGGTATTAGATTTCAAGCTAAGGAAAAGAAAAAAATGTCTACAATTCAGATCAAGACGGAAATTCCCGGGCCGAAGTCACGCGCGTTAATGGCGCGCCGCGAGGCCGCCATTCCTCGCGGTCCTTCCAATGCCACCCCCGTATTCGCCGCGCGCGCCGATGGCGCCACGATCGAAGACGTCGACGGCAACTGCTATCTGGATTTTGCCGGCGGCATCGGTTGCTTGAATATCGGCCATCGCTCGCCGCGCGTGATCTCCGCGATTCAGGCGCAGCTCGAAAAGCACTTGCACCTCTGTTTCGCTGTCACTCCGTACGAGGGCTACGTCGCCGTGGCGGAGAAATTAAATTCGCTGGCCCCGGGCAAGTTTCCTAAGAAAACGATTCTCCTCAATTCCGGTGCCGAAGCCATCGAGAATTCCATCAAGATCGCGCGCGCGTACACGAAGCGCCCGGCCGTCATCTGCTTCGAAGACGCGTTTCATGGCCGCACGCTTCTCGCGATGTCTCTCACCAGCAAGACGCATCCTTACAAGGCGGGATTCGAGCCCTTCGCCAGCGACGTCTACCGCATTCCCTTCGCCTATCCGTACCGTGGAGAAAAAGGCGCCACCGCGGAAACGTTTGCGCACTATCTCGAGGATGCTTTCAAGCGTTCCGTCGCGCCGGAATCGGTCGCTGCCTTAATCGTCGAGCCCGTTCTTGGGGAGGGCGGCTTCATCATTCCGCCGCGCGATTATTTCAAGCTGCTCCAGGACATTTGCCGCAAGCACGGCATTCTCTTTATCGCGGACGAAGTGCAGTCCGGCTTCGCGCGCACCGGCAAATGGTTCGCTTCAGAGCATTTCGGCATCGAGCCGGACCTCATCACCATGGCGAAATCTTTGGGCGGCGGCATGCCAATCGCCGCCGTGACCGGCCGCGCGGAAATCATGGACGCGCCCGGCCCCGGTGCGCTCGGTGGCACCTACTGTGGGCACCCTGCTTCTTGCGCCGCCGCGCTGGCCGCCATCGAAACGATCGAGAAGGAAGGCCTGCTCGCCCGCTCCACCGCCCTGGGAAAGCATTTTGAATTGCGCGCGCGCGGCTGGCAAAAAAAGTGGCCGCTGGTCGGAGACGTTCGCGGCCTCGGCTGCATGTGCGGCATCGAGTTGGTGCGCGACGCCCAGACGCGGGAGCCTGCTGATTCCGAGACCAAGGAAATTGCCAAGTATTGCTGCGAGCACGGCCTCATCACCATCACCGCCGGCACGTTCAACAACGTGATGCGCATTCTCGTGCCGCTGGTTGTGACCGACGAGCAGTTCGACGAGGGTTTGAACGTGATCGAAGCGGCACTCGCTTCGGTTGCAGAGCGCAAGCAGGCCGCGCTTTCCCACGCGTAAATCGCCGCTGGACACGCGCTGAGTACCGGTCCATAGGCTAAGGCATCTAACATTCGGAGTTTCCCAGGAGTTTCCTATGCAAGAGACAGCGACAAAACCCGCCAGCGCAGCGGTTGGACTCAAGGACGCCCGGTTGTTCCGCGAAGCCTGCTACGTGGACGGCCAGTGGGTCCAGGCCAAGTCCGGCGCCGCGATCAACGTCGACAACCCAGCAACCGGCGAAATCATCGGCCGCGTGCCCAAATTGGATGGCGCTGAAACAAGGCAAGCGATTGAAGCGGCTCATCGTGCCTTCCCCGCATGGAGCAAGAAAACAGCGAAAGAGCGCGCCGCTGTTCTGCGCCGCTGGTTCGATTTGATGATGGCGAACCAGGACGATTTGGCCCGGCTGATGACGCTGGAACAGGGTAAGCCCCTCGCCGAATCGAAAGGCGAAGTCGCTTATGCGGCCGCCTTCCTGGAATGGTTTGGCGAAGAAGCCAAACGCGTCTATGGCGACACCATTCCACAGCATCAAGCGGACAAGCGAATTGTGGTCATCAAACAGCCCATCGGAGTCGTTGCCTGCATCACGCCGTGGAATTTTCCCTTGGCCATGATCACGCGCAAGGCGGGCCCGGCCATCGGCGCCGGCTGCACCGTCGTCCTGAAGCCCGCTTCGCAGACACCTTTCTCCGCGCTTGCGCTTGCGGAGCTGGCCGAACGTGCGGGCGTTCCGAAAGGCGTATTTAACGTGCTGACGGGTTCGGCGACGGAAATTGGCGGCGAACTGACTTCGAATCCTATCGTTCGAAAGCTGTCGTTCACCGGTTCGACCGAAATTGGAAAGATTTTGATGGCCCAATGCGCCGGCACGGTGAAGAAACTCTCGCTCGAGCTCGGTGGCAATGCGCCCTTCATCGTGTTTGACGACGCGGATCTGGATGCCGCTGTCGAGGGCGCCATCGCGTCGAAGTACCGCAATTCCGGCCAAACTTGCGTTTGCACGAACCGCGTGTTGGTCGATGACAGCGTCTACGATTCTTTTGCCGCAAAGCTCGCGGTGGCGGTGAGAGCGCTGAAGCCTGCTCCGGGCCTCGAACCGGGCGCCACGCAAGGACCGCTGATTGACGACGCGGCGGTGCTAAAAGTCGAAAGCCATATTCGCGACGCGCAGTCCAAAGGTGCAAAAGTACTCGTCGGCGGACATCGCCATGCACTCGGCGGCCGTTTTTTTGAGCCGACCGTTCTCACCGGCGTCACGCCGCAAATGGCCGTTGCGCGCGAAGAAACCTTCGGCCCAGTCGCGCCGCTCTTCCGCTTCAAGACGGAAGCGGAGGCTGTCGCTCTCGCGAATGACACGGAATTCGGGTTGGCTGCTTACTTCTACGGGCGAGACATGGCCCGCATCTGGCGTGTCGCGGAAGCCCTCGAGTACGGAATTGTCGGCATCAACACCGGAATCATTTCGACGGAGGTCGCGCCCTTCGGCGGCGTGAAGGAATCCGGCCTCGGCCGCGAAGGTTCCAAGTATGGAATGGACGAGTTCCTCGAAATCAAGCGGCATCACCGGCTAGCACACGAGCTAGTGTCCCCTCAAGGTCTTCACATACATGTACCTATGATTGTGTCAACTTGGGTTTAGCTTCTTCTTCCTGTTCTTCGGTTTCGGGTTTTTCGTGTGTTGGCCTCCATGCGGGAAGCGATTTGTACCTCTTCGTAGAACCTGATCAGCTGCTTGCGTAATCCCTTTGGCATTCCACACCAAAATCCCCACCCTCAGAAACCGAGGGTGGGGTACCCTCGTCACACACTCCTCGATGAATTATAAAAGTGGTATTCTCTCATCGCATGCCGCCCTCGAGAGAAAGGAAAGAGCGCGCCTCCGGGCCACCCGTCCACTAGCTACCCGCATCATTACAATCCTCGGAGACCCGGTCGGTTACCGATCGCGCTTTTAGAACTAGGCAGACTGGAGATACATAATGATAAAACTGCCATGGTGGTGTTTAGGTCTTTTTGTCGCGGCAGCAATTCCAACGCAGGCACAAAGCCAAAATTCGCCGGCCGTCCTCCCCAGCGTAGAGCAAATTCTGGATAAGTACGAGCAAGCTATTGGCGGCCGCGCGGCATGGGAAAAGATTCGCAGCCTTCATGAAGTTGACATCGTACAGATACCCAGGACTGGTGAAACAGGAATATCCGACGTATGGGTCGTTCCCAACAAATGCTACATTGCCCTACATATGAAACAACGCGCAGAAACGTTTAAGGTTGGATTCGATGGCGAAACCGGATGGTCGATAGCTCCGCGGGTCGGGCTTAAGAAACTGAGTGGGGAAGACTTGGCTCACGCTAGACGAATGGCGATGTTTCCCGAGGAAGTTAGATTGCGCGAATTGGTTAGCCAAATACGATTAAAAGGAAAGGCCCGCGTTGGCGAACGTGAAGCTTATGTACTCGATATCGAGTTCGATGCAGGTTATCTCGCGAGAATGTATTTCGATTCGGAGACGTGGCTTAAAATTCGCGAGGATGTGGTGCAGACAGACTCGCCTGGTCCATCAATCAAGGAAGTCTACTTCGATGACTTCCGAGAGATTCCGGATATGAAGATCAAATATGCTTTTCGCAGGGTCGAAAAGGCTAAATACGCAGGCGTGGAGCATGTGAAAGAACTTCATTTCAATGTTCCGGTGGACGAATCACTTTTTAGAATCCCGTCATCACACATATATATTCAGCGTTAATCGGGACGGGTGGCCCGGGCGCAATGGGGTGAGACGAATCTGGGTGCCCTGCCCTCGGTTTTGGAGGGCGGGGCTTTTGACTTTTCTTGACCATCTCGCTCGGGGAATCAGGGGGAACTGGGGAGAACCGGGGGACAGACGGGCGCTTTCGGCTTTTCAGGAAAGATGTCCATCGCGAATCAATGCTATTCTTCGAGAGCCAGCTCTTGACCCATCCTCGTTCCTCCCGCTCTTCCAGCTAACTCACTGCAGCCAAGCCACTTAGAAGTAATTACTTGACAATAGGTACCTATGTGCTATAATCCTCGTGTTGCGCCGGCACCCACCATTGAGAGTGCCTCGCCCCTTATGTGCGCCCGTTTACCCAGCTTGCCCAGAGCCGCGAAGGGAGCCTCGATAGGCCAGCTAGTCCTCCTAGCTCCTCCAAAATCTTCCCATCCGACGTCGTTACTTTATCGCCAACGGCCCACCCCCATAAGTCCTTTAGCTGCAACACTTATGAGATCCCCCGCAAGTGTTGCAAACAAAAGGCTTACGCGATATCTAAGTCCTTTAGATTCCGCACTTACAAAAAACAGGGGGTGGGGGGTGTTATGGTTAACCAGAAATCCGATAGGGATTTCTGGCCTCCTTGCCCTGAGCTTCGAAGGGAGCGAGAGCAGAGAGTCGAAGGATCTCTCTTGCTATCCGATGAAGCATATCTATCGCAAGCTACCATCGGGAGCGAGCGATTCGGGCTATTTGTTGATGTCGTCCTTCGCTTCCAGCCGCTTCAACAACGGCTGAAGAAAAGGCTTCGTCTGATCCGGCGCGCCGCTGATGGCCTGCGTCATTTCTTTGGTGGCGTTCGTGAAGTCGCCGGAATTGGAAGCCATTCTCGAGAGCGCCAGGTGGCTGATCCAGTGGTTTGCGTCCTTCTTGGGAACTTGGGGATACAGCTCAAAGGCGCGCTTGGTGTTTCCCTGGCGTTGCAGGCCGCGCGCATACGAATAAAGCTGAATCGCGCTTGCCTTGTTAATGGCCGCAGAAAGCGCTTTCGATGCGTCGTCTTTGCGGCCCATCGCGTCCAGGATGCGCGACTTCGTCTCCCAGTTCTCGAAGCGGTCTTCATTCTGAATGGAAGTGTCTTCCCATTTCAGCGCCTCTTCGAGATTGTAATTGTTGTCCAGGCACCATTGCGCCGCCTCGTCGAAGCCGGCCCACGTGAATCCCCCAACGCTGCGAAGTTCATGCTTGATGCTGCGCAGCACGACTGCTTTCACATCCACGCCGATGTGGATAGGAACGGCGAGTTTCTCCCACCGCAGAGTGGCTACCGCGGAATCCGGTTTGACGTCGTCGAATACGTACGTCAGCACTTCAAACGATTCCGCCGCTTGCGGTTTTGTAGTCACGCGCAGCGCGTCCTCTTTCTCGTCGTAGCTGAAGCTGCCCCAGGAAGTCGAATTCTTCGAGAAGATGATCGTCCACTGATCTTTGTCCGGGATCGTGTGCAATCCATAGGTCCCCGCAGCCAGCGGCTTCCCTTCGACGGAAACGTCATCCGAAAACGTGATCGTTGTATTCTCGTTCGCCCCCGCACGCCACACCTTCCCATAAGGCACGGTCTTTCCCCAGATTTCACGCCCGCCTACCGCCGGCCGGTGGTACGCGATCGTGATGTCCGTCAGTCCGATCCGTTGCGAAACAGTCCCACGCTGACTCACCCGGGGAATGTTCAGCTCCGTCGGCTGGCTTCCATTCTTGAACTGCGCTTCGGCATTCCCCGCCCAGATGCCGAGCCCCACGACCAAACCCAAAGCACACTCTACCTTGCGCATAAGCACACCATCTCCTCTCCCGATGAAACAGAAAGGTGAATTGGCCGGACCCTGCCGGCCTTACACCCCCGCTGCGATAGACGCCCTGCTCGAAGGGGCGTGAGCAAGATTCAGCATCGCAGGCACTCTCGAGCGCGTGGATTTACCACGAATTTAGAATGATTTATCGGCGTTTGCGGCAGGCAGTGGATGCGCGGCCAACTCTTTCGCGGTACGATGTCTTAGATATGGCGGGGCCCGTAGCTCAGCGGTTAGAGCAGCGGACTCATAATCCGTTGGTCCTAGGTTCAAATCCTAGCGGGCCCACCAACCAATTTCTAAGTCCTGAATTTGGAATCAGTTGGTTTTCCAGCTTTGCGCATTTTCCTCAGATTCGAGAACATTCGAGAACAAAACTTCCGCGACCCGCTCCACAGCCCGGCGTTGCGAGTCCGGGATGACGTGAGCATACGTGTTGAGCGTCGTTCCAAGATCCGAGTGGCCCAATAAAGCCTGCGCGGTCTTGATCGACTCTCCTACTTCCGTGAGCAACGTTGCATGGGTGTGCCGGAACGAGTGCCACGAAACACGTGGCTGTTTGATCCGGTCACATGCCGGCGCAAGCACGCGGTTGTAGAGGTTTTTCTGATTAAGTGGGGTCCTACTTGGCGTGCATAACACCAAGTCGTTTGGCGCAATACTCTTGATGCCGACACGATGAGATTCCAATAGTGCGCGAAGGTAATCGCTTATTGGAATCACGCGGTTGCTGCTTCGAGTTTTCGGCGAACCGAATTCTCCGTCGGAATAAGACTCGGCAACTTCGATTGTGCCGCGAAACAGGTCCACGCGTTTCCACCGCAGGGCGAGGATTTCGCCGATCCGCAACCCTGTGAGCACGGCGAGTTGAACGACAGTGCCGCACGGCTCCGTCAGCTCGGGCAAGAGCTGGCGTACCTGAGCAGGAGAATAGAATCGGTGCTCGATTCGAGATCCCGTCGTGCGGATTCGGATGCCATGCGCCGGATTCTTGTCGAGATAGCCCCGTTCAATGGCGGACTGCAACACGGTCGAAAGTGTTGCGCGAACACCGCGAAGCGTGCCGCTCGCATGCCCCTTCTGTCTCAGGTCTGAAAGCACTGCTTCAATCTGTGCCCGGCTGATGTCGTAAAGCGAACAATTGCCGAGAGCAGGGATGATGTGCCTGTCGAGTTGGAAGCCGTAATACTTCACAGTGCTCCTCTTGAGTGCCAGTGCAGCATTTGGCCGCCATTCCACCCGCACGAACTCTTCGAGTGAAATGGTTGCGCGGGGCCGGCGCTGGCACAGATTGATTGTGGCCGCTTTGTCTTGGAGAAAGGCTCGTGCCTGCTGCCGTGTGATCTTGCTGACCGGCCCCAAGGTTTCGGCGCGCTGTATCCTTCTCACCGAGCCATCGGGTTGCAGAACGTTCTCTCTCCAGCGAACCACCCACATCTTTCTTCGTTTACCACGGGTCCACAAACAACCCTCTTGATAACGCGGTCGAGTCATACGCTCCTTTTGGCTGACTCGTCCGCCTCTATCTGCGTCGACAATCATTGTAGCGCTGGCGTCAAGCATTTGATCGAGGTCCTGATCGCTGGCGCTCGATCCACGTCAAGACTTCCGCCTCGCGAAAGCGCCAATACTTGCCGAGACGGTAGCCCGGCAATCGTTCCAGCGAACGCTTGCGCACACGTTCATAGACCCAAGACACGGGCACTTGCAGTAGCTCGGCAACTTGCTGAACGGTGAGAAGTGCGGCCTTGAGCCGCGGGGCCAAGGTGTCATCTCCCGTGCGAGGCGAAAATGGCTGCGCCGGTTCCTGAAGCTGCGAACTGTGAATGATTGTCGCGTGCGACGACTGCAACGGATCTACTGTCACGCGCGAGGCATGCTGTCTTGACGACGCTGTATTCTCGCGCACACCGAATTGGATTGGACGGGACTTCATGTCTGTTATGCGGTCTTTGTAAGAGCCTCTCCTTGATTCTGTTGTGAATTCGGGCCGTTGGCGTGTTGGCCTAGCCAGGCTTTGAACTCGTCATCACGTTTGAATAGGACTTTCAGGGCCTCCGTTATTACGTAGGACGGAGTGGAGTCGATGAACTTCGCGTATTGATCGAGCTGCGTTTTCACCGACTCCTCCACTCGCGCCTGGATCGTCACTGACTTTGGTTGTTTGGGTGGTGCCTTGATGATTGCCATGCGTTCTCTTTGTTCCTCCCTTACGGTTTTGTCTGACATCCCGTCTTACAAAGTTCCCGATTCCCTTCTCCGGCGCGGCCAAAACAAGAGCTGCGTACTCCAGCAGCAAGAGGCGGGAGTGACCCCCGAAGCCCGAAGGGATCGGGCCGCGATTTTGCGGTACGATGGGGTCGCTCCCGCCTCTGATCGTGTTTTTGGCCGCGCTCCGTTTCCTTGCCGTCTCTGTCGCATCTGCCTGCTCTTTCTGTCTCTTATCTCCATGCCAGGGTGACGCCGGAGGTGAAATCTCCTGGGAAAGATGTCTCCTCGGAACTTTTCACAGCTACGTTTACTGGCTGATGCGGGTGCCGCTCGAACAATGCCGCCTGTCCGTTCACGGTTGCGCAAATAAAGGTGACCTGCGAAGGCATCTGGAACTTCACAGATTCGGACCGCACCGTGTTCTCGGTAATCTCCCCGGCACGCCATCTCTGGTACAGATTCTCGATGCCTGGATTGCCGAATCTCTCTTTTCCCTGGTTCATGAAGAGGACGTCTTGCTCCGTTAGCTTGCCGTAATTCTTCTCGTCCCACGTTCGCCGCGTACGGAAATAGTCGAACAATCCACGAGGGGCTGCCGGGTTCCAAAGCCTCTGAAACATCCCATGAAACAGCTTCTTCGCTCGCTCGAAATTCGTGTCGCGGGTTGCGACGTAGTAGAAACGGAGCTGCGAAAGCTTCGTGAAAAGCGTCAAGTACGCATCCAGGTGAGTCCTGAAGCTGTCCATGCTTTCAAACCCCGGATCGATGAAACTGAAGGTCACCACAGGGGGGACAGAGCCGCCAGGGTTGTAAAACATGGGGAATTTATCTACGAAGTAGCGGTCGGTGAAATCGCCCTTGATGGCTCCCGAGTATCGTTTGTGTGGCAGGATTTTCTTGTCGATCCCCAACTGGTTACAGAAGAAAGCGAGCTTCTGTTCTTCGGATTCAAGATAAGTAAAGTCCTGATTTCGTAGAATGAAATCGAGAGCAATGAGCCGGGTTCGGATGTATTCGGTCGAGTGAACACGCCGGAAACGGACATTCTCCCTGCCAATGGCTTCATAGAGATTCCGCGAGAAAAGATGAAAGACGCGGCCGTGCCGAAGGTATTCCTTTGAGCTGGCGTGCTTCTTTTCCACCACTTTTCGGGCAAAGGCAACGCTGCGTTTGCCGGGTTTCATCTTGATGAACTGAAGAAAGTGCTGGCAGGTGAAATACCCGGAATGCGTGGCCACAAGGTAGAGGAAACGAGCCTCCTCCTCGGTATAGCCGAACTCCATAAGAGCCTGCGTATGAATGGGAAAGATCTTCATAGCGCAAAGATCCTTGCGGTGATTTCCTGGGTATCGAGAACTCGGCGCAGCTTGGGGTGGTCTTGCTGCCGGGCAAACAGATGGAATCCGGCTTTGGCTTTTTCGGCGAGCCCCTTGGGGCGGTAATCTCGCGTAGCAATCTCTAGGTCAAGGCGCCGGATTTCCCGGCACTCGTCTTCGTACTCGATGCGGAGGTCCGGGACAGGAATTTTGTCGTTCACAACGCTGAGGTCGTATTCACTTGCGACCCGGATTCGTTCATAGGCCACGTCCTTGTTGGGATCGACGCGAGACAGCTTCCGATACAGCTCCTGTTTGAGCTGGTAATCGAGGATGACGCGGCGAACCTTGCCGCCCGAATGGGTTATTTCCTTGGCAACCTTGTGATAAAGGCGGTAGAGATCGGCGTCGTGGCGGGCTTCCTTAGGCTTGACCAAGTCGTGATAGAGCGCTTGCCGATTGGTGACCAGTTGAGCGCGCTCAAGGAGCCGATGGCCTTCCTTCGTCAATGTTAAAACTCTGGTTGAGTAGCACTGATGGCCCTCGATGTGGCGCTCTTCAATCAGTCCTTGCCGGCGAAGATTGCGAAGGTCGCTTTCCATGCGCGAACGGTCGCCGCGGTAGGCTAGCCGAGCGAGATCGTCTGCGGGAACTATGCGGAATTTGCCGAGGTCGGTGAGTGTTTGGACTTCCGATTCCCGCAAGGCATACTCGCGGCCGCGACCGCGATAGATCGTGCGTGAGCGGTCATTGCCGTTGCGCGCTTGACTCGAATGGTGTTGCCCCTCGCGATCCGGCCCAGACCCGTGGCGGCCATCTCGTGAGGAATTTTCTGTACCATCTACGCGGTCATGCCTGGAATCTCCATACATCCTCAGAAACGCGGCAAAGTCAGAAATGTCGTAGGATCGGGACACGATTTTCCTCCTCACATTTCGAGCACTCTGAATACAGCGGTCGGCTTGGGCACCACGGGGCGTTGCGGCTCCAGCCGAGCTTCGGGGAGTAAAATAAGGCGAGGGATCCCCTCAAATATATAGAGGCTTTAGTTTGAAGAAATGCCTCTGATTTTCTTGAAATCGTGGCTTGGTGCGGGAAAGCATTCAAAACATGAGACTTTTAGGAGAACATGCGTTCTACATCGGCGAATATTTCTTCCGACTCATGGTGGGTAATTCGAAACCTTACGCCGAAAACGGATTTGACGCGAAGCGCCCGAAACAGGCGTAGAGGCAAGAGGGCATTGAACAAATTGATCAGCGTCTTGTTTCTTTGCCGCTTACGTTCAGCTTGCCGGAGCTTTTCTATGAACATTTCATGGTTGGCTTCGAAGGCTCGCCGAAGCTCGCGTAAGGACCGGCTGTAATGTAGCCTGGCAGCACGATTCGACATGACCACGTCCTGGGCGATCTCGTCCCACGAGCGGCCCTCGATTCGCCCCCAAACAATCCACTTGGTCTTCCGGTCACACGCGCGGAGAATCTGCTTGAGGAGAAGGCGAGCTTCTAGGATATCTTCAAAGCTCTTCGCATCAACGAGACAGAGATGATCTTCAAACGCGTCGTCTAATTGAAGTTCGGTTTTTCTCTGGGCACTGACTCTCCGCAGGAAAGCGCGGTACAAGTACGCGCGCAAGTCGCAGACTGGCGGAAGATCGAAAGCCTGTTTTGCAAGAACTGCTTGCGATACCGTTGCGGCCGCCTCCTCCAGAAGGTTCATCGCGACACAAGGATCGGCAAGGTATTTTTGAGCGTAGGAAATGGCCCGCGGCGCGATGTCTTGCGCGACAGAAAGGACAAATGGTTCGATGGGCTTGCCCAGACGATCAGCACAGTGCAGAAGGAGCGGATGAGTCCTGACAAGTTCCAGGCGGAGGTGTTTGGGTTGTGCGATGTTCCACCATCCTTAGTTGGCCACCGGCGATATTATTTCTGGCCGCGACGCAGGCCTGGGAGAGGAGATTGGAATCGGGATGAACTGGCCTGACCTCACGTGATTGGCCAGGCCCCGCCAATCCTAAACTCCCAAACTACTTTCCGAATGCGCGGCCATCCACGGTCCAAATTTGATCGGTGCTGTCGATGAAGCGCGCGAAGTTCTTATGGACCGATGGCGTAGCC
>WNFO01004618.1_pt1 | contig 11918 bp, 9 predicted proteins | sample 5400251 | NCBI WGS metagenome assembly WNFO01 (sample SAMN13153354, study PRJNA577476) | soil metagenome | isolation source: 100 cm saprolite under Madrone tree | place: USA:California | collected 2016-06-14
AACGGCAACAAGCGCAACGCACTTTCCCAGTGGACCACCGATCCCCGCTGGTCCGGCATCGCGCGTCCCTATTCGTATTCGGATGTTTTGCGGCTGCGCGGCTCCATCCAGATTGAATACACGCTGGCACGGCTCGGTGCGGAGCGGCTGTGGAATCTGATGCACACGGACGCCTACGTTCCCGCGCTCGGAGCCATCACTGGCAATCAGGCCATTGAAATGGTGCAGGCCGGGTTGAAGGCGATTTACGGGAGCGGCTGGCAGGTCGCCGCTGACGGCAACACCGCGGGCGACGTCTATCCCGACCAGAGTCTCTATCCTTGCGATTCCGCGCCGAACCTCGTGAAGCGCATCAATCGCGCGCTGCTTCGCGCTGACCAGATCGAATCCGCGGAGGGCAAGAGGTCCGGCACATATTGGTTTGCGCCGATCGTCGCGGACGCCGAGGCAGGATTTGGCGGCTCGCTGAACGCTTACGAGCTGATGAAAGCGATGATTGAAGCGGGCGCCGCGGGCGTGCATTTCGAAGACCAGCTCTCTTCGGCCAAAAAGTGCGGGCATCTCGGCGGTAAAGTTGTTGTGCCTACGCGCGAGTTCATCGAAAAACTGGTGGCGGCGCGTCTTGCCGCTGACGTTTGCGGCGTGCCCACCGTTCTTATCGCGCGCACCGACGCCAATTCCGCCGGACTTTTGCTTTCCGACGCGGACCCGCGCGACCGCGAATTCATCTACGGTGAACGCACCCCAGAAGGCTTCTATCAGTTCGGTGGCGGCATTGACGCCGCCATCGCGCGCGGTCTCGCTTACGCTCCTTACGCCGACATGCTTTGGTGCGAAACTTCAACACCCGATCTCGCCGAAGCGAGGAAATTCGCCAACGCCATTCATGCGAAATTCCCCGGCAAACTCCTGGCCTACAATTGCTCGCCGTCGTTCAACTGGAAGAAGAAGCTCGACGACGTCACCATCGCCAACTTCCAACAGGAACTCGGCAAGATGGGCTACAAATTCCAGTTCGTAACTCTGGCCGGATTCCACGCGCTGAACATGTCGATGTTCCATCTTGCGCGCGGGTATTCGCAGGCGGGCATGACCGCCTATTCGAAACTCCAACAGGAAGAATTTGCCGCGCAGGAACTCGGCTACCGCGCCGTCACGCACCAGCGCTTCGTTGGCACCGGCTACTTCGACGAAATCGCTCAGGTCGTTTCGAGCGGTAATTCCTCCACGACGGCGCTAGCAGGCTCGACGGAAGCCGAACAGTTTCATGGCGCCGTGCCCGTAACGCTCGCGCCCTCAGATGGGCATGCACCGGAATCCCACGTTTAATTTCGAATCGAACAGCTAATCCAAAGTTTCAGCAAGGGGATTCGTGCACTACAATGTAAGCCATGAGGACCCGTGTCTATAGATGGCGGTTGAGCGACAATCTAAAAAGCGAGCTGGAGCGCGCGGCGCGCCTGCGCGGGGTGCCTCTTTCTGTCGTTCTGGAGCAGGCAGCACACGTTTGGCTCTCGCAAAACGCGGCCGATCCGGTCGAAGATGAGGAATGCCAGCGCGAGTTACATGCCGCCGCCGAGCGTTACATTGGCACTATTGAAGGCCTCGGTCCGTATGACGCTCAGCGGGTGCGCGAAACAGTTCGCCGACGCCTGCGGGAAAAATACGCCCGTCGAGACGCTCATTGATGATGACGTAACGGGGCCGACCCATGGATTTCCCGGATGCGCCCCCTACATCCAACGAAACGCGAATGGCTATCGACGAGTCTGACGGTGGTTCAAGCGGATTTCGCAACGTATCGCCTAGCGGGAAGGCGGCGATTTCGGGAGCTGCCTGTGGGTCAACCTTCGTCATAAACAAGCCGATGTGGGTCAAGAAGACCGGCCCGCCTCAGAAAGCGGGCCCTACTTGCCATGGGGCTAAGTTTTCGGGCAGGGACGGAAATCCAGGGTGATGTCCACTGTGCCGTTAGCGGTATCTCGTGAGACCGGCATGTTCCTATTCGGAGATGAATCTGGGGGTAAACGGGTCTTATTGTCTTTGAAGAACGTGTGCCACAGCGCAGGGTTAAAGAAATCCCCGACCTGTTGCGGGGCACTCAGCTCGATCTGCGCCTTCTTGCCCAAACCCAGGAGCTATCTTTGCAACACGGTAGGGCTTTTGTTCATCCACCTTGATGAGCAGGTCGATACGTGAACTCTTTTCGTCGATTGTCGTATCAGGCTCGGGTGTGGCATCAATGTATCCCTTTGACCCGTAGAGTCTAGAAATTGACTCAAGCCCTTGCCTGATCTTTGTAACATCGAACATATCGCCTTCTTGCAACCGAAGCTGCTGTCTGAGTATCGCCTCAGAGAACACCAACGTAGAGTCCGTAGCGCTCGCGAACCGTACGTGTCCAAGCCTGTATTGCGGCCCGGCTTCTACTGTAATCGCCAACACGTACCGACGCTCGCTAGCATGCGCAAGGGCTAGATACGGTATCCCTTCGACGTCGGCTTTGAAGTAGCCACGCTCGTGCAATGCATCCCTCACCGGAATGAGCGCTTCAGCGACCCAGCTTGAATCGGGTTCTCCGGGCGTGGTCCGGAGATCTTGCTGCCGAACGTATTTAATGAGTTCTTCTCGTTGCGCGTCGGAAAGAGGATTTTCACCCTGAAATTCAACGCTGACGATGGTGATTTTTGTTTCCTGTACGGGCGCTCGCGAGGCGGGAGCGGTGTCAATACAACTTTGGGATTGGGAATACGCGAGGCCAGACGAACACATAGCTCCAAACAGGACCACAATGCCGAGCCGGAAGCACATTCGGAAAGCCATGTCTGAAAGATTTGCCAAATCTATGTCGTGCCTAATTAGCTGTCAAAGTTCGGTCAGGATGTGACGCGAGGCCAGTTCTGGCCGTCGGAATAGGAGCGGCGCGTTCTGGACGACGGCGAAGGGGCGTAGCCGGTGGAGGTGGAATTCTTCATGACTGCATCGAAGGCAGACGCGAAAGCGTCCATCTCCGGCTGCGTGCCTACGGTGATGCGCGTGTAGGTCGGCCACACGGGCCAGATTCGGCCGATGTACACATTGCGCGCCGCCATCGCGTCGATCACTTCTTTCGCGGGGCGCTTTGTATCCAGCATGAAACAGTTGGATTGGGACGGGACGTAGGAGTAGCCCTGGCTGGCGAGCCAATCAAATGTTTTCTGGCGAATCGCGGCATTCAACTGTTTGCGCTCCGAAACGAGATGCTCATGCTTGAGGCTTGCGGTTGCCGCAGCCATCGCCGTAATCGGCATGGCGCTCCAGCCGCCGAAGTTCTCCAGTTTCGCCAGCAAGTCGGGACGCGCGATGGCCAGTCCACAGCGAATCCCCGCCATGCCGTAAATCTTCGAGAAAGTTCGCAACACGATCACGTCCTGATCGGCCTTCACCAGATCAATGGCGCTCACGCCATCCGAGAAATGGATGTAGGCTTCGTCGACGAGCACGACCGAACCCTTCGGCTTCGCGGCCACTAGTTGCTCGATGGCGGAGTGCGGCGTCATCGTGCCGGTCGGATTGTTCGGGGTACACACATAGAAGAGCCCGGCATCCGGCGCCGCCGCGACCATCGCCTTGATATCGTGCGAATACGTTTTCGTCAGCGGAGTCTTGACGATGCGGGCGCCGGAGATCTTCGCCGCTTTCATACCGGCTTCGTAGCCGGGATCCGCGGTGACGTAGCTCTTCGTTGGCGAGGTGAACGAAAGAACGGAGAAATGCAGCGGCTCGCTCGAGCCAGGGAAGACGCGCAGGTATTCCGGTTTCAGGCCCTCCATCTCCGTGAAGGTCTTGACGAATTCTTCCTTCAGCCAGTAGGAATAGCGGCCGCCCTGCGGCGCCATATCCACGATAGCCTTCCGCGCGGCGTCGCACGGCCCCAGCGGGTTTTCATTCGCGTCGATCACTACGGCTCCGGGATGAAAAACATTGCGATCTTCCGCCGCGAGGGATGCCTCGGTAGCGATGCGGAATGCCATCGCCGCGGTCGCCGCGGCCGACAACTGGAGGAAGGTTCTCCGCGAACCCTTTGAAAGTGTTTCGTTGCTCTTCATCTGGCCCTCCGCATATATGCGAATGTTTTCCGTGGAAAGATCCCTGCCTGATTCCGGCAGCAAATGTAACCGGATTGGTTCATCCGGCCTGCGCTTCACTATAGCACCGAACCGGGAGAGGATTTAAGCGCCCGTTGCAACACGGACGGATCGCCGAACGCCCTTGCATTTTGGATGGCAATCAACGAAAAATTTGATGGCGAGGATCGGATAGATTCTCGCGCGCGCAGATTCTAAACTTTTGCCTTTCCACCGAGCATCACGAAACCGAGGAGGCCGCATGGCGCAAGCAGCAAAAAGGAGTGCCAATACACTGCGTGTCGTCCAACGGATCAAGGCGCTCGACTGGACCGCCGCTGAACAGTCACTTTCGGAGCGCGGCTACGCGATAACAGCTCCCATCCTCTCGCCTGATGAATGCGCTTCGCTCGCCGCTTTATATAATGATGCAAGCCGTTTTCGGAGCCACGTCATTATGGAGCGCTATCGCTTCGGCATCGGCGACTACAAGTACTTCGCCAACCCGCTTCCGGAATTGGTCGCGGAGCTTAGAAGCAGCGCCTATCCGCACCTCGCTGAAGTCGCTAATCACTGGGCGGAAGCTTTTGGTGAAAGCACTCCTCCTTATCCTCGCGAACATGCTGCTTTCCTGAAAACTTGCCACAAAGCAGGGCAGACCAAACCCACGCCGCTTATGCTCCACTACGAGGCCGGTGGCTACAACTGTCTTCATCAGGATCTCTACGGCGAAGTCAGCTTTCCTCTGCAAATGGTATTTCTGCTCGGCCAGCAACGCCGCGATTGGGAAGGCGGAGAATTCATCCTCGTCGAGCAGCAACCGCGCGCGCAGTCCAAGCCGCAAGTGGTCATCGCCGATCAAGGGCAGGCGATCATCTTTACTACGCGCTACCGGCCCGTCAAAGGTTCGCGCGGCTATTATCGCGTCAACCTGCGTCATGGCGTCAGTCGCGTACACCGTGGTACCCGCTATACGCTGGGCATCATTTTCCACGACGCAAAGTAGCCGCAACACGATTCCCCGTTCCCGGTGCTGTCCGAATCCGCACTGGCCGTCCCAATACCGGGCACCGGTATCTACGTACTGGTGTGCCTTCCTTGCTTAAGTCTTTTTTGTTCAGCACCATACATGATCGACGGATGGTCAAGTACTTGCCCATGAATTCTGTTTGCACTGGGAGGTCTGAGGATGAGCACACTCACGCAAAACCTGCGCTATGCCCTGCGCGCGCTCTGGAACAGCCCTGGCTTTACTCTGGTGGTTGTGCTGACGCTTGCTCTCGGCATCGGCGCCAACACGGCCATTTTCTCGGTCGTTTATTCGGCCCTCCTGCATCCGCTGCCTTACCGCGATCCCGGCAAGCTCTTTCATCTTGGTGAGTCGCGCAGTCAATCCGACAACAGCGCGACTGGCGCTCAGGCTTCTTACCCGGACTATCTGGACTGGAAGCGCACGGCAAAGAGTATCCAGTCCTTCGCGAGTTACAACGGTGATGCCTTCACCCTTTCCGCGAATGGCCAGCCCAAGAACATTTTCGCCGCGCAGGTTACCCCGAGTTTTTTTTCGACGCTCGGCGTGAAGCCCGCACTTGGACGTGATTTCCTCGACGGCGAAATGCGGGAAGATGGCCCTCCTGTGACGATTCTTACGGATGGCTTCTGGCGCACCGAGTTTGGCGCCGATCCGAAGGTCATCGGGCGCGTGATTCACCTGGACGGCAAGCCCGCCACCATCGTCGGCGTTCTTCCGCACGACTTTGAGTTCGCACCCGCCAGATCCGCGCCGCTGTGGGTTCCCATTCACCAGAGCGGAGATCCCATCACGCGCCGTAGTCTTCGCTGGCTCACTGTCTTCGGCCGGCTCGCCCCAGGCGTCTCTCCCGACCAAGCTCGCGCGGAAATGCAGAGCATCAATGCGCAACTCGCTCGCGCCTATCCAAAGGAAAACGGCTCCACGTTCTTTGTCATGGAAAGTCTCACGGAACAAATCGTTGGCAAGGTTCGGCCCATCCTGCTTATTCTGCTCGGAGCTGTGGGATTCGTGCTTCTCATCACGTGCGCCAACGTCGCCAACCTCGTTATGACCCGTTCCATCGGCCGGCGCAAGGAATTTGCCGTGCGGTCTGCTCTGGGCGCGAGCCGGGCCAGCCTGTTCTCCCAGTTGCTGACCGAAAGCCTCTTGCTCTCCTTCATCGGGGCCGCCGTGGGGCTTCTTGGCGCTCAGTGGGGCGTCAATTTGCTCGTCGCTGCCATACCGGAATCTCAGTTACAGTCCATGCCTTATTTGCGTGACACCGGAATGAACCTCCCGGTCCTTCTCTTTCTTGGCGGGGTGACCGTGCTCACCGGAATTCTCTTCGGGTTGGCTCCCGGCCTGGACGCTTCGCGCACGTCTCTGAACGATGTCTTGAAGGATGAATCGCGCGGCGGCACCAGCGCAGGTCACGCCCGCCTGCGCAACACCTTGGTCATTGCCGAAATCTCAATTTCTCTCGTTCTGCTGGTCGGTGCAGGCCTCTTGCTCAAGAGCCTCCACGCCCTTCTGGGACAAGACCCGGGCTTCAACCTCCACAACGTTTTGACTTTTTCAGTGAACTTGCCGGACTCTTCCTATCCCAGCGACAAGACCCCTCCCTACTACAGCGCGGCCGCCGTCCGCTTTGAGCACGAATTTACGCAGCGGCTCCGTTCTTTGCCGGGCGTCCTGGACGTGGGCCAAACCTCGGGAATTCCCGCTAGTGGCGGCAGCGGCACCATACGATTCGTTGTCGAAGGCCGCCCCACCGCCACAGGGCAGGAAGACGAATGCCAAATCATCACCATTAGCACAGGATATTTTTCTTCACTGAAGATCCCTCTTGCCGATGGCCGTTTCTTTACCCCAAACGATTCTCGGGACGCCCCCGGCGCCGTGGTCGTAAGCCGCGCCTTCGTCAAAGCTTATTTGCCCGGAGAGAATCCCGTCGGCAAACGCATCCGTTTCACTTACAGCGCGCAGAATCCTTTTCTTCAAATCGTCGGTGTGGCTGCGGATACCGCGTCCATCGATCTCGCCGCGCCACCGCCTCCCATCATCTACACACCCAACGATCAGGGGCCCTCAACATACCTGAGCTACATGGTGCGCACGGCAGGCGAGCCCGGCGCGTTCGTCGGGGCCGCCCGCGTTGCCTTGCAAGAAATGGATCCACAGCTCCCGTTGATCCAACCGCAATCTCTGGAACAAATTGCCAATCAATCTCCCTCGGTTTTCCTCCGCCGCTATCCTTCTTATCTGATTGGCAGTCTTGCTGCGCTGGCCTTGGTTCTCGCGGTCGTGGGTTTGTATGGGTTGATCTCACATATGGTGCTGCAGCGCACCAGGGAAATCGGCATCCGCGTGGCTCTCGGGGCACAGCGCCGCGACATCATGAGAATGGTTCTTCGCCAGGGCATCCGCGCCACTGTGGCTGGCGTCACCATCGGCGTGGTCGCCGGCCTCGCCCTCACGCGGCTCTTGAGAGGCCTGCTTTACGGCGTCACTCCGGGCGACTGGCTCACTTTCTTAAGCGTCGCTCTTCTCTTGCTGGTCGTCGCGCTGGCTGCTTGCTCCATCCCCGCTCGCCGCGCCACACGCGTCGATCCCATTGTGGCTCTTCGATACGAGTAGAGATTAGCGTGTGCGGCTTCGAGCATTTCGTCGAAAGAGATATTTTCGAAAACCGGCTCACCTGTTGGTCTACTCGTGGCCGCCGCCGAGCTCGCGCACGATGGAGCCGACAAATGACTTCGCGTCACCAAAGAGCATGAGAGTTTTATCAAGGTAGTAGAGCGGATTGTCGATTCCGGCAAAACCGGCGGCCATGCTGCGCTTGATCACCATCACCGTGCGCGCTTTGTCCACATCGAGAATCGGCATGCCGTAAATCGGGCTAGAAGTGTCAGCGCGTGCTGCGGGATTGGTGACGTCATTCGCTCCGATCACCAGCGCCACGTCGGTCTGCGGAAAATCTCCGTTGATTTCGTCCATATCCAGCAGTTTGTCATACGGAATGTCCGCTTCCGCGAGTAGAACATTCATATGCCCTGGCATGCGCCCCGCCACCGGATGGATTCCAAACTTTACGTCGACACCGCGCTTCGTCAGTGCGTCGTACAGCTCGCGTACTTTGTGTTGCGCCTGCGCCACGGCCATTCCGTAGCCCGGCACGATGACCACCTTGTTCGCCGCCGCGAGGATCGCTGCGGCTTCCTCCGGTGTCGCGCTGCGCACGGGCCGCGCCTCGTGCTGGCCTGCGACCGTCGTCTGTTCCTGTCCAAAAGCGCCAAAGAGCACATTCGAAAATGACCGGTTCATCGCTTTCGACATGTTCACGGAAAGAATGAGACCCGAAGCTCCGTCCAATGCACCCGCAATGATCAGCAGTTTGCTGTCGAGGACGAATCCCATCGCCGCGGCAGAAAGCCCCGCGTAGGAATTCAAAAGCGAAATCACCGTCGGCATATCGGCGCCGCCGATGGGAATAATCATCATCACGCCAAACAAAAGAGGAATACCGACGATCAGCGGGAAAAGCTGCGTTTTTTCCGGGTGCGCTACCAGCATACCCGCGACAACAATCGCGACACCCAGAAGTCCCAGGTTGACGATGTTCTGCCCCTTATAGGTGATGGGCCGCTGCGGCAGGAGTTCTTGCAATTTTCCCGCGGCCATCAGGCTGCCAGTGAACGTCAGCGATCCGAGGATGACCTCGAGTGAGAGGACGCCCATCATGAAACGAGGCACATCCGGCGTGCGCAAATAAAATTCCGTTGTGCCCACCAAGGTCACGCACAGCGCGCCAAACGCATGGCTCAGCGCCGTCCGCTGCGGCACCGCGGTCATCGCCACTTCGCCGAGCGGCACGCCAATGATCGTGCCCAATACAAGGCCGATGATGATCCACTTGTATTCCACGATGCCGTGGTGCAGTAATGTGCCGGCAATCGCCAGCAGCATGCCCAGCTCGCCGGCAAAGACGCCGCGGCGCGCGGTCGTCGGAGAGCTCAGCCACTTGAGCGAGAGGATGAAGAGCGCCGTGGCAATCAGATAAGTGATCTCGATGAAGCTGTCCGAAGCGAGCAAGTTGCTCATGGTTTTTTCGGGCCGCTCGCTTTGAACATCTTCAGCATCCGGTCGGTAATCAAAAATCCGCCGACGATGTTGCTGGTTGCCGCGACGATGGCGATCGTTCCCAGGATTTTCGCGAGCGTTGCCCTGTGCGCATGGTACTGACCGGCCATAATAATGGCTCCCACCACGGCGATGGCATCGAGCGCGTTTGTCAATGACATCAAGGGCGTGTGCAGAAGAGGGGAAACGCGGCGTATGACTTCAAATCCGATAAATGCGGCCAGCATGAAAACGTAGAGGCTGGTAAGCAGATCCAGCTTCATGACTTCACCACTTCCTTCGATTCAGCCGGCAAGGCTGGGAACGAGAAAAATTCCCTGATACGCGGGTTGACTACTTCTCCGCCCCGCGTCAACAGCGTTTCGCGGACAATTTCGTCTTCCAGGTTGGGCTGCAGTTTTCCATCTCTGACGAGGTGCAGCAGGAAAGCGCTCACGTTTCGCGCGTACATCTGGCTGGCGTGATACGGCACCGTGCTCGCCAGATTGAACCAGCCGATGATCGTCACGCCATGTTCCACGACGATCTCGCCCGGCCGGGTCAGCTCGCAATTTCCTCCGCGCTCTCCGGCCAGATCGACAATCACGGATCCAGGCGCCATGCCCGCAACCATCTCTTTAGTCACCAGAATCGGAGGCTTCTTCCCGGGAATAACCGCCGCGCTGATCACCACGTCGCTCTCTACCACGACTCTTCCCAGCAGTTCACGCTGGCGATTGTAAAATGTTTCATCCTGGGCCCGCGCGTACCCGCGCGCATCCTCGGCATCTTTGGCCTCGATGGGGAGCTCCACGAAGCGCCCGCCCAAGCTCTGCACTTGCTCCTTCGCTGCGGGACGCAGGTCGTAAGCCGAAGCGACTGCGCCCAGCCGCCGTGCCGTGGCAATCGCCTGCAAACCCGCCACACCCGCGCCAATCACAAAAACGCGGGCCGGAGTAATCGTTCCCGCAGCCGTCGTGAGCATTGGAAAAATGCGCGGCGAAGTGTCCGCCGCAAGTACCACCGCCTTGTAACCGCAAATCGTGCCCATTGAGGAAAGCACGTCCATGCTCTGGGCGCGCGTCGTTCGCGGCATCAACTCCACCGAAAACGAAGTCACTCCTTTGCCGGCGATTTCCTGAAGGGTTTCAATGGAGCCAAGTGGCCTCAAAAATCCAATGAGTGCCTGGCCGCGGCGGAAAAGGGGAAGGTCGGCTTTGCCGGTCTTGTCGTTGGAACCGTAGCAGAGAATTTGAACCACTATGTCCGCGGCGCGAAACACTTCGGCGCGATCGGCGGCAATCTTCGCGCCCTTCGCGGTGTAGTCCGCGTCGGGATAGCCTGCCACGGCGCCGGCTCCGGCCTCCACCACCACTTCCAACCCTGCTTTGGTCAGATTCGGAATGGCCGCGGGCACGAGCGCCACGCGCCGTTCTCCGGGAAAACTCTCTCGGGGCACACCAACGATCATGAAGCATCCTCCGCTTCTAAAAGCCAAAACTGTTGTTGGGAATAGCAATCGGTCGGGGAAATAAACTCAATCCATTTCAAGAAGAGGCCAACCCTCCACCGGGCCAAACGCTTCAAATCATACACTCATAGGAACCACTTCCGTTAGATCACATCACCTTGCTCAAAGTTGGGAATCTCTCTTAATGCGAGGTGACTATGCTCGAGCGTTTCGGCGGCCTTACTGCACGCAGACGAAAAAAAGGGACCGCTCCGCGGTCCCTCCTTATTGCAGCTACGAACTCCGCGAAGAAAAAACGCCGACGTTAGTTGCTCCCTTGCGTTTTATCTGAGGGTGTGGGCGTTGCCGCGGACGCTTCGCCGATGGACAGCTCATACTTCTTGCCACCGAAGAAAATTCCCGTCAGCGCCTTGTTACCAGCCTGGTCGGTGTTGGTGGAATAGCCACTCTCGGCCTCGGCTTTCTTTAAAGGAAGAACAAGCGCCGGTACTTTGGCTATCGTCCCTCTGCTGTCGGAAATGCTGAGTTCCACAGTCGGTCCGGTTCCAGCCCATTCCACTTGGTACTTACCGGCCGGCAGCTGTTTGCCACCGACAGTAACGGCCTCGCCGACATTCAACATACCCTTGGTGGAATTGCCGGCGATCGCGCCGGTTGCAAGCAGCAGAGAAAATGCCAGCAGCCCTGCGCCGAATTTCGCATTTTTCATAAGAGTCACTTTTCCTTTTGTCCTCGCCTCGCGGAAGCAAATCAAGATCCTTCATTTCCGCCGAGGTAAGCATGATTTGACTACCCCCATTTGATAAGAAAAGGAGCCTCCGGGTTACACTCCCAGCAACGAAAGAATGGCATGAATGCATTAGAAAATCGATTTATCCACGAAACACATTCTCCATGGTTTACCGCCTACCCACCCAGCTCCCCCCGCGAACAGCGCTATCACCGCTGTTTTCGGCCCTCTTTCTTCTTCGCCGTGCGATCGGTGTCCGTCGCGTACTCTATGTTGAAGGATTTTTCCCCGCGCATTCGTTTTGAAATTGCGCGCCGAGTATCGGACAATAGAGGTGTCATTCGAAAATGGATTCTCCAAGCTCAAATTTGTATCCCGCGAACTCCGATTCCCCCGCCCGCGAGAAGCTTCTCTCCCTCCGTCTTGCTCTTCTGCGCGTCCACAAGACTCTTCTCAACATGGAGCGCCGCGAGTACGAGC
>WNFO01019315.1_pt1 | contig 11918 bp, 12 predicted proteins | sample 5400251 | NCBI WGS metagenome assembly WNFO01 (sample SAMN13153354, study PRJNA577476) | soil metagenome | isolation source: 100 cm saprolite under Madrone tree | place: USA:California | collected 2016-06-14
CGGGGCTGGCGATCACCTACAAAGCCTATCACCTGTCGTTGGCGGGCAGGGCGGCGCCCGTGATCGAGGGTCTCACCGGCGATGAGCGGTTGTATCTGGGCTGGGCGCAGGTGTGGCGCGGCAAGGTGCGCGAGGCCGACGCAATTCAGCACATCAAGGCCGACCCGCACTCGCCGCCCGCGGTGCGTGGTACCGCACCCGTGGTCAATCAGGAGGGTTTCTACGCCGCATTCGGCGTCAAGGAAGGCGACAAGATGTATCTCCCCCCGGGGCGGCGCGTCACCATCTGGTAGGAAAGAATCGGGAAACGGGCAGGAAGAAACGGGAAGTCTCGAATTGGGCATACGGCCGTGAAAATACTCATTGTCGAAGATCAACGCCGCATCGGCGCGTTTATCGAACGAGCCCTGCGGGAGCATTCCTACGTCGTGACTTGGGTCCGGTCCTGCCGCGAGGCGCTCGACGCCCTCTGCGAATCCAGCCATGACGCGATCATTCTCGACCTCGGGTTGCCCGATGGCGACGGAATCGACTTGCTGAGCCAATGGCGCAAATCGGGCTTCAATGAGCCGGTGCTGATCTTGAGTGCCCGCGATGCCGTTCAGGACCGGATCAAAGGACTCGATCTGGGAGCGGATGATTATCTTTCGAAGCCGTTCAGCCTGGAAGAACTGTTGGCGCGCCTGCGCTCCCTGCTGCGCCGCCAATCGACCGTCAAGGAGGCGGTCCTCGAACACCGCGGCATCAAGCTCGATCTCATAGGACATACGGTGCACCTGGCCGGTGAACCGGTCGATTTGACCAGCCGCGAGTTCGCTCTATTAGAGATTTTCATGCAGAACGTCGGCCGAATTCTCACCCGCAAGCTGATCTGCGAGAAGTGCTGGTCGTCCGAACATGATAACGAGACGAATCTCCTGGATGTGTACATGAGCCGGCTGCGGTCCAAACTGGACACGGTTCCGGACAGGCCGTTGTTCAAGACGTTTCGCGGCATAGGCTACCAACTCCTGTGAGATCCATCGGCGCACGGCTCGCGCTATGGTACGCCGCCGCCGCTACCGCGACTTTGGTGTGCCTGTTCGTCGCAGGGTACTACCTTCTCAAGATCAACCTGGTGCATGGCCTCGATCTCATGAATCGCGCAGAGTTCGCGCAGATCAGCGCTCATTTGGGGTCCGACTATGCGTCGTTGAACGATCGCGTCATCGATGCCCGTATCCGCGAGACGACGGACTATGCTTCGGTTCTCTTTTTCATTACCGTCGATGATCCGCACGGCCCGGTCCGGCCGATTTTCTATTCGACGAATCTGCGGGGTCTGGAGATTCCCGACGTTCCGGGTCAACGCACGTTCAATGCGGTTCTGCCCGGCGTCGGCGAACTGCGCGTCGGCGAATTCATTCTCGGTCCATTCGACGTCACCATCGCGACACCGCTCGACAACGTCCACGAGGCCATGCGCTACTACACTCAGACCTGCCTCTGGCTGCTTGCCGTCATGCTGGCAGTCAGTGTTGCGATCGGCTTCGGGCTGAGCCGGCTTGCGTTGCGGCCCGTGCGACTGATCCGCGAGACCGCCAGCCGCATCAGTTCCGACAATCTCAGCGAACGCATTCCGGTTGCCAGCATCCGCGATGAGATTTCCGAGCTCGCGCTGCTGTTGAATCTCATGTTCGACCGGCTGGAAATATCGTTCCGGCAGATTCGCCGGTTTACGGCAGAAGCCTCCCATGAATTGAAGACGCCCATCTCCTTGATTCGGCTTCAGGCGGAAAAGCTTCTCGTCCACGGCAATCTCGATGCCGACAACGAAGAATCCGTCCACGTGCAGTTGGAGGAAGTCTCTCGATTGAGCAACATCATCGAGGAACTCCTGTTCTTGTCGCGTGCGGAGTCGTTCGAGATCAGATTGAATCTGACGACGCAGGATCCGAAGGCGATTCTAATGAGTTTTAGCCAGGACGCACGCGTTCTCGCGGAGCATCGCGGCCTGCAATTCGTGTGCAGCCACGAAGGTCTCGGAAGCGTGCTGGCCGAGCCGCACTGGCTGCGCCGCGTCCTCCTCAACCTGCTCACCAATGCGCTGAACGCCTCTCCGCAGGGCAGCCGTGTCACATTGACTTCGTCCATCCGCGAGGGCTTTTGGCGCGTGCAGCTCGCCGATCAGGGACCGGGGGTTCCATCCGAATATCGGGAACGGATCTTCGAGCGCTTTTTCCGCTTGCCGCCTGCCAACGCCGCTGCGGACGAGGGCAGCGGATTGGGTCTTGCGATCTGCCGCAGCATCATTTCTCTTCACGGCGGCACCATTTGGGCCGAAGCGCCGCCCGATGGCTCGGGCTTGAGCATGGTTTTCCAGATACCGGCCCAAACGCCGCAAGACGCCGCGGAGTCGGCTCCGTCGCCGCTATTGCACGACGCCGTCGAGGTTTAGCCGCCGCCGAGGTTTAGCCGCCGGCCGCTTCACGCCGCCGCCGTTAAGATTTGTTTAATGTTGAGTTGCTATTCTAGTTTCGACGCATTTCTCAACAATTGCACCCAAGTGAAATCCACATGAAAAATTCATACCGCTCGATGATCGCTGCGTTCGCCCTTTGTTCGGTCTCCACCGTCTCGGTGGCAGCACCACCGCTGGCATTGGAGCCCGCGGCGTCGGTCGAGATACCCCAGTCGAGCGGCAAATTCGATTTTCTGCGGATCGACTCGAAGCGGCAGCGATTGCTCGCGGCGCATGAGAAAGACGGGACGTCGGATTTCATCGACCTGCGCAAGCCCGCTTTGATCAGCCGCCTCAAGGTCGGCGCAGCCGTGGACACGGCCATGGATCCTGAATCGACCTTCTACTACGTCAGCGTTCAAGAAGAGGAACGGGTTGCGGTGGTCGATGCAGCGACCCTCAAGGAGGTCAAGTCGATCAAGATGGCGGGGCCGACCGACGCCATCATCTATGAGCCGAAAAATCACATGGTGTATGTCACGCACGACGAGGGCGCGGATGTGTGGGTCATCGATCCGAAGACGGCCAAGGTGGTTGCCACGGTCGCCATACCCGGAGTTCCGGAGTTCATGGTCTACGATGAATCGACGGATCGGATTTACTTGAACATCAAGAGCAAGGACGTCGTGGCGGTGATCGATCCCGCCGCCAATAAGGTCATCGCCCGGTGGCCCACGGCGGCCGCCGCGCAACCTCATGGTTTGGCGCTCGATGCGGACAATCACCGCATCTTTTCGGCCGGCGGCAACGGCAAGCTGGTCGTGATCGACACCAAGACGGGCTCGGTCACCGATACCGTCGACATCGTGCAGAAAGTGGATCAGATCGCATTCGGCGCGTCGAGCGGTCTCGTTTACTGTGCCGGTGCGGACAAAATGTCCGTGGTTCGCACCACCGGCGGCCAGGTTCTGCTGCTCGGCGACGTGACCACGGCGGCGACCGCCAAGAACGTCGCCGTCGATCCCGCCACCCAGAACGTCTGGACCACTTACACCGACGGCAAGAGTTCGTTCGCCAAGGCATGGAAGGCGCCGAAGCCGTAAGGCTCCCGAGCGCATGGCTCGGGAAGCGTTCGGCGACGGGACGGCGCTTGCGCTACTCGAGCTCGAGCGACTCGAGAAACGCGGGGCCCGAAGCGTCAATTAATCGACGGGTGGCTGGAGCGGCGAACGCCCTGGCGCGCGAGCTAGCACGTAAGCTGCTGAACTCATTGAATAAATAGAGCTGGGCTTTTTTCTGGCATAGAACTTGCTCGATTCCTGGCTGCGGCATGTGACCGCGCTAGGAAAACGCCATGGCCGATGCAGCCGACGATGCTCCTCCCCCTCCGCCCAAACAGTCCGGCGGTTTCATGGGCTCTCTTATGAATGGGGCCGGCATCTTCGTGCTGACCCTCGTCGCCGTCATAGTCGGCGGCTCCATCAACGCGAAGCTGCACCCGCTTCCCGATCTGCAACTGGACAAGGACGGCAAGATCAAGGCCATCGTCCCGGTGGCCGCCGCCGCTCACGGCGAGGAGGGCGGAGCGCGCAAGGCGGCGGTCTATTACGCCATCGACCCGCCCTTGGTGGTCAATTTCGAAGAGGGTTCCGTGGTGCGCTTTCTGCAAATCACCATGGAAGTCATGGCCCACGATCAAAAGGCCGTCGACAGCGTGCAGAAGAACATCCCGCTGATCCGCAACAATCTCTTGTTGCTCATGAGCAACCGCAACTATCAATCGATGATGTCGCGCGAAGGCAAGGAGAAGCTCCGCCAGGAAGCGCTCACCGAGATCCGCGCCGTGCAGAAGAAGGAAGGCGGTCCGGATGTCGACGATCTGCTGTTCACCAGTTTCGTGGTGCAGTAATGCCCGAGGCCCAAGCCCGCGCCGCCATTTCGGACGAAGAGGTGTCGGCGCTGCTCGAAAAGAATGGCGCGGATGCGGTCCGGCCCTATGATTTCGCGGCGCAGCGCATCAATCGCATGCAGTTGCCGCTGCTGGAAGTCGTCAGCAAGAGCTTTGCCGAGCGCGCCGGTGCATCGCTGTCCACATTGCTGGGCCGCGATGCCGCCATGCAGTTCACTTCATTGGAGTCGGCGAAGAGCGCGGATTTGCAGGCCGCATTGCCGGTGCCGGCCAGTCTCGCCGTGGTGCGGCTCAAGCCGCTGCCCGGCTTTGCCTTCGTCAGCGTCGAACCCGACCTGCTGCTGACCTTGCTGGACGGTTTCTTCGGCGGATCGGGCCGAGCCACCGTCGACCCGCAAGCCGCCATCGCCCCGGCCGCGCAGCGCTTCCTCGCGCTGATGCTGCGCAGTTTCGCCGCGGACTTGACCGCCGCCTGGGCGCCGGTGACGCCGCTGGAGTTGGAGCTCGTGAAGCAGGAAACCAATCCGCGACTGGTGCAGCTGGGCGCTCCGCTCGAAGCGCTTCTGGTCGTCAAATTCACGGTGGAATTCGGCGCGCGCAGCGGCCGCATCGATTGGCTGCTGCCTGAACTCCTGCTTGCGCCGGTGCGCGAGGCGCTCGCCGCGGACGGCGGCCAAACGACGCTGCTTAGCCAAGAAGCCTGGGCGCCCGCCCTCACCGCGGCACTGCAGGATGCCGAACTCGATACCCGCGCGATTCTCGCGCAGGCGCAAATCAGCTTGCGAGAGCTGGTGCGGCTGTCGCCGGGCGACATCATTCCCATCGAACCGCCGCAGCAGGTCACGCTGTTCGCGGGCAACGTGCCGCTGTATCGCGGCCGGTTCGGCGTCTCGCAGGGACGCAATGCACTCAAAATACTTCCAGGAGCCCCTACATGAGCACGCCCGATCCGAAGAATGCCGCCATCTCGCGCGCGCAATTTGGTGAATTAGGCCCCCCCGCAGCCGGCGCCGGCGGCCAGGAAATGAACCTGAATCTGATCCTCGACGTCGCGGTCACGCTGGCGCTCGAGGTGGGGCGCGCCCGCATGCCGGTGCGCGATCTGTTGCAGCTCGCGCCCGGCGCGGTGGTCGAGCTCGACCGCTTTGCCGGCGAACCTCTGGACGTGCTCGTGAACGGCGTCTGCATCGCGCGCGGCGAAGTGGTGGTGGTCAATGAGAAATTCGGCATCCGGTTGACGGATGTGGTGAGCGCCACCGAAAGGATGGAGCAGGCTCGATGACGGGGATGGCGCAACCCGCCTCGCCTTTGTCCGTGGGCAGCCTGTGGCAGCTCTGTTTTAGTCTGTTCGCCATCGTGGCGCTGATTTTGGTCATCAGCTGGGCGTTGAAGCGGCTCAAATTGGCGGGTCCCCGGGGCTCGGGGCAGATTGCCGTCGTCGATGAGCTCAGCATCGGGCCGAGAGACCGCATCGCGCTGATTCGCGTCGGCGAATCGCAGGTATTGGTGGGGATCAGCGCCTCGGGGCTGGTGCCGCTGACGCCGCTGGCCGTGCCCATCGTGCTCAAGGATGGCGGCGCCCAGGCGCCGGCATTCGCCGAGCGCCTGCGGGACATGATGAAGCGGCCGGGCGGCTCCCCATGAGCGGGAGTGGTGGTTTCGCGTGAGCCGGATATTGTGCCGCCGATCGCGGATCGCGCCGATGGCGGCGATGATCTTGGGGCTTCTGCCGATCCTGGCGCTGCTGCCCTGCGGCGCGGCAATGGCCCAGAGCGCGCTGCCGGCCATCGCCATCAAGACGGCTGCCGACGGCGCGCAGACCTACTCGCTCACGTTTCAGGTACTGATCCTGATGACGGTGCTGACGCTGCTGCCAAGCATTCTGCTGGCGATGACGGCGTTCACCCGCATCATCATCGTGCTGTCGATTCTGCGCCAGGCGCTCGGCATGGCGACGACGCCCTCGAACCAAATTCTGACGGGCCTGGCGCTGTTCATGACTTTCGAAGCGGCTTTGGACCGCACGGTGCAGCCGCTGAAAAAATTCATGCTGGCGCAGACTCGCGAGAACGACCTGCAATTGTTCACCAAGCTCTCGGGAAAAACACAATTTGCAAGCGCGGAAGACGTGCCGCTCAGCGTCTTGATCCCGACCTTCATGACCAGCGAATTGAAGACCGCGTTTCAGATCGGCTTCATGGTGTTCATTCCCTTCCTGGTCATCGATCTGGTCGTCGCCAGCGTGCTGATGTCGATGGGCATGATGATGCTTTCTCCCGTCCTGGTGTCGCTGCCGTTCAAGATCATGTTGTTCGTGGTGGTGGACGGGTGGACGCTGCTGATGGGCACTCTGGCCTCGAGTTTCCACCAGTGACGCCCGAGACCGTCATGGATCTGGCGCACCGCATGCTGGTGGTGACCACGATGATCGCGGCGCCGCTGCTGCTGATTGCCCTCATCGCGGGCTTGGTCATCGGCATGCTGCAGGCGGCGACCCAAATCAACGAGTCCACGTTGAGCTTCATTCCGAAACTCTTGCTGCTGGTACTCACCTTGTTCGTGGCCGGCCCTTGGATCCTGCGTGTGCTCACCGATTTCACGCATGATCTTTACACCAGCATTCCGACCGTGATCGGCTAGAACGCCCGTGCAACCATTGACTCTCAATGCCGCCGACGTGTCCCAGTGGGTAGGAAGGATGTGGTGGCCCATGCTGCGGGTCGGCGGATTCGTCCTGGCCGCTCCGATTGCCAGCGAAACCGTCATACCGGGCAGGGTCAAGATCGTCATGTCGCTGGCGCTCGGGTTCTTGATGGCGCCCCTGGTGCAGATTCCGGCCGCTCTGTCGATCTTCTCCGGCGCCGGTCTGCTCGCGGCCGCGCAGGAAGTACTGATCGGCGTCGCCATCGGCATGGTGGTGCAGCTGACCTTCGAAGCGCTGATATTCGCCGGCCAGACCATCTCCCTGACCATGGGCTTGGGCTTTGCGACCTTGGTCGATCCGCAGCGCGGCGCGAACACCACCGTGCTCGGTCAGTTGTTCATGATCGCCGGCATTCTCACCTACCTCGCGATCAATGGGCATCTGGTGCTGCTCGGCACCCTGGCCCAGAGTTTCCAGACGCTGCCGATCGGCGGCGCGCACATCGACAAGAATTTCCTGGTGTCGATCGCCTTGTGGGGGGCCCGGGTTTTCGAGTCCGGACTCCTGATCGCGCTGCCGGCCGTGATCGCCCTGGTGATCGTCAACCTCGCGCTCGGCGTGGTCACCCGCGCGGCGCCGCAGCTCAATCTGTTCGGCATCGGATTCACCATCACCCTGCTCTGCGGATTCTTCGTCCTCATCGTCGGCCTCGACGGCATCATGGCGGGCGTCTCCAGCCTCATCAACAGCGCCCTGACGGCGGTCGGCGAACTCGTCGGCGCGCCAGCCGCGGGAGTTCGTTGATGGCCGCCGAGGCCGAGCAGGGCGGTGAACGCACCGAAGAGCCTTCACAAAAGCGGCTGCAGGATGCGCGCGAGCGCGGTCAAGTGCCGCGCTCGCGCGAACTCACCAATTTCGCCACCATGATCGGCGGCAGCGCGATGCTGGTGGCGGTCGGCGGCTCGCTGGCCACCCATCTGTCGCAGATGGTGCGCCACGCGCTCGTCATCGATCCGCAGAATCTGCGCGACACCGACGGCATGATGCGCGCCTTGGGCGAGGCAAGCATTGGCGCGCTCACCGTGCTGCTGCCGGTGTTCGGCGCCTTGATCGGCCTGGTGTTGCTGGCCTCGGTATTGTTGGGCGGCTGGAATTTCAGCCCGCAGGCCATGGCGCCGGATTTTACGCGCCTGAGCCCCCTCGCCGGAATCAAGCGGCTATTCGGCCTGCGCGGGGCCTCCGAACTCGGCAAGGCGCTGATGAAATGCGCTGTGGTCGGGGGCGTTTGCGCGGCCATCGTGTCGTGGACTTTCCGCGACGTACTGGCGCTCGCGCACATGGAACCTCGCGCGGCGATCGGCCGCGGCGCCGGGCTCCTGAGCTGGTCGTTCGTCTGGCTGTGCGCGTCGCTTGCGCTGGTGGCGATCGTGGATGTTCCGCTGCAGCTGTTTCAGTTCAAGCAGTCGCTCCGCATGACGCGCCAGGAAGTACGCGACGAAGCCAAGGAATCGGACGGCCGCCCGGAAACGAAGCAGCGCATCCGGCAAATGCAGCAAACGCTGGCGCGCCGCCGCATGATGCACAAGGTGCCGACCGCCGACGTGGTGATCGTCAATCCCACCCACTTTGCGGTGGCGCTCAAGTACGACCCGAAGCAAATGCGCGCTCCGCGCGTGCTGGCCAAGGGCGTCGATCTCGTCGCGCAGAATATCCGCCGGATTGCCGAGGAACATCGCGTGCCGGTGTTCGAGTCGCCGAAATTGGCGCGCGCGTTGTACCGGTCGACCGATTTGAACAAGGAAATCCCCGCCGGCCTGTACGCGGCGGTGGCCCAGGTTCTTTCCTATATCTTCAGGGTGCGCACGTTGAACCCGACCATTGCCGCCCGGGTGGCGCGCCCGAACCCGCAGGTTAGCAGCGAGTTCGACGACGCATGAACGCGCGCGCCGCTGCAGCGACCTTCGGCGAATTCGCCCGCAACGGCTTGGGAGTGCCGCTGCTGGTCATGGTAGTCCTTGCCATGATGGTGCTGCCGCTGCCGGCGTTCCTGTTGGATATCTTCTTCACGTTCAACATCACGCTGTCGATCATGATCTTGCTGGCCGTGATCTACGTGCGGCGGGCGCTCGAGTTCGCCACCTTTCCGACGGTGCTGCTCGGCGCCACGTTGCTCCGCCTCGGCCTCAACGTCGCCTCGACGCGCATCGTGCTGATCAACGGCCATACCGGGTCGCATGCCGCGGGGCGCGTCATTGCCGCGTTCGGCCAATTCGTGGTCGGCGGCAATTACGCCGTGGGCATGGTCGTGTTCACGGTGCTCGTGATCATCAACTTCGTGGTGATCACCAAGGGCGCGGGCCGCATCTCCGAAGTCAGCGCGCGCTTCACCCTGGACGCCATGCCCGGCCGGCAGATGGCGATCGACGCCGATCTGAACGCCGGCATCATCACGCAGGCCGAGGCCATCGTCCGGCGGCAGGAAGTTCGCGAGGAAGCCGACTTCTACGGAGCCATGGACGGTGCCAGTAAGTTCGTCCGCGGCGATGCCATCGCCGGCATCCTCATCGTGTTCATCAACTTGTTCGGCGGCACCATCATCGGCGCTGCCCAGCACGGCATGTCGCTGGCCGATGCAGGCCGCACCTACGCGCTGCTCACGATCGGCGACGGACTGGTGGCGCAGATTCCGGCGCTGCTGCTGTCCGTGGCGGTCGCCATCCTGGTCACGCGTGTCTCGCGGCCGCATGACATGAGCCAGCAGATCATGACGCAGGTGCTGGGGCAGCCCAAGGCGCTGGGGGTCACCAGCGGCATACTCACCCTGCTCGGCATCATTCCGGGCATGCCCAATCTCGTGTTCCTGGGGATGGCGGCGGCCTGCGCGGTCGGTGCTTATCTCCTCGGCAAGCGCAAGGCGTCCGATGCGGTGGCCGCGGCGGCCCCTGCCGCTGCGGCGGCGGTCCCCTCGGAACAGCGCGAATTGTCCTGGGACGATGTCGAGCCCGTCGATCTGATCGGCCTCGAGGTGGGCTATCGCCTGATCCCGCTCGTTGATCGCAATCAGGGCGGCGAATTGATGGGACGCATCAAGGGCGTGCGCAAGAAGCTGTCCGAGGAACTCGGCTTCCTGGTGCAACCCGTGCACATTCGCGACAATCTGGAACTCGGACCCAGCTCCTACCGCATCACCATCCTCGGCGCGCCGGTGGGCGAGTCCGAGGTATTCCCCGACCGCGAACTTGCCATCAATCCGGGACAGGTTTCGGGAACCCTGCCGGGCTCCCCGACCAAGGATCCCGCCTTCGGGTTGGAGGCGATCTGGATCGAGAAATCACGGCGCGAGCAGGCGCAAGCCCAGGGCTACACCGTGGTGGACGCCAGCAGCGTCATCGCGACTCACTTGAGCCACCTGTTGCAGTCCCATGCTCACGAACTCCTCGGCCACGAGGAAGCACAGCAATTGCTGAACCGCTTGGGGAAGAGCGCGCCGAAATTGATCGAGGATTTGGTGCCGAAGCTGCTGCCGATGAGCGTCGTCGTCAAGGTGCTGCAGTACCTGCTGCTGGAGCGGGTACCGATCCGCAATCTGCGCACCATCTGCGAGACGCTGGCGGAGCTCGCCCCGAGAACCCAGGATCCGCTGGCGTTGGTCGCCGCCGTGCGCATTGCTCTCGGCCGCAGCATCGTGCAGAACATCGGCGGGCTGCGCCAGGAGTTGCCGGTCATCACCCTGGATCCGGCGCTCGAGCAAGTGCTTCAGGACTCGATGGCCGGCGGCGGCGACGGATCGCCCGGGTTCGAACCCGGACTTGCCGACAGAGTTCAGACAGCGCTTGCCGACAGCACGCGCCGCCAAGAAGCGGCGGGCGAACCCGCGGTACTGCTGGTTGCACCGAAAATCAGGCCGTGGATCGCGAAGTTGATGCGCCACTCGACTCCGTCGCTTGCGGTGCTGGCCTACAACGAGATACCGGAAAACCGCCGCATCCGAGTGATTGCTGCGGTTGGACGTTGATATTGTTTGATTCGTGGAGGTTGACATGAAGATAAAGCGTTACTCGGCAGCGAGCATGAGAGCAGCTTTGGCGCTGGTGCGCGCCGAGCAGGGACCGGATGCCGTCATTCTCTCCAGCCGACGCGGCGCGGACGGCATCGAGGTCATTGCCGCCGTGGACTATGACGAGGCCTTGTTCGTCGAGGCGAATCGGCAGCGTACCCTGGCGGCGAGCCCAGAGGCGTCAGCACCGGCGCCCTCCGCCTCTCCGGAACCCATCGCTGCTCCATCACGGGCGCCGGCGACGCAGAATCAATCGCCGGCGCGAACGCAATCGCGAATGCAAACGCCGGCACAGACTCAAGCGCCGTCGCAAGCGCAAGCGCAAGCGCCGGCAAGTGCTGCGCGGCCGCCTATGCCGGAACCATCGCCGAAACTGATTCCCGCGTCATTTCGAAAGCTGACGTTGTCGTCATTGCCGGCCATAGCGCCCGAACTATTTGCAGCGCCCCAGCCGCCTCGACCCAATCCGGGCCTAGGTGCCATGCAGCGCGAACTGCAAGATCTGCGTCAGATGCTCGAGACCGGGCTCGCCGGCATGACGTGGAACGACAAGCGCATGCGCGAACCCTTGAAAGCACGAGTCCTCGAAGAGCTGACGGCCATGGATATTGCACCCGATGTGGCCATGGCGCTGGCGGCTCACACTCCGCAGCGCAGTAGTTTGGACGATCAATCGCTCATTCCGCTGGCGCTGCTCGTCAAGCACCTGCCCGTGGTCAACGATGTCGGCGGCGGTGTCAGCGGCGGGATCATGGCGGTGGTCGGTCCGACGGGCGCCGGCAAGACCACGACCATTGCCAAGCTTGCCGCGCGCTGGTGCATGCAGCACGGGAGCGGGGATTTGGCGTTGGTCAGCACCGACGGCTAT
>WNFO01004621.1_pt1 | contig 11913 bp, 10 predicted proteins | sample 5400251 | NCBI WGS metagenome assembly WNFO01 (sample SAMN13153354, study PRJNA577476) | soil metagenome | isolation source: 100 cm saprolite under Madrone tree | place: USA:California | collected 2016-06-14
GTAATGGCTGGCGCGGATCGCCTGCAGGACCTGGGGCGTATCGGCGGATCGATACCGCACCACATGCAGTATCGGCCCGAATTCCTCGCGCGTGAGCTGGGCCGCGCTCTCGAGCTCGATGAGATGCGGAGCGAAGAAACTGCCGTGAGCATGCGCCTCGCTCAAGGTGCAGGCTTTGATGAGGCGCGCCTCTTTGCGCATTCGCGCGGCATGCTGTGCGAGACCTTCGGCCGCCGCCGGCGTGATCACCGGTCCCAGATCGGTCTGAAGATCGGCCGGATCGCCGATGATCAGTTCGTCCATCGCACCTGCAATCATCTCCAACACCTGGTCGGCGATGTCATCCTGCAGAAACAACAGGCGCAGCGCCGAGCAGCGCTGCCCGGCGCTCATGAACGCGGAGCTCACGACGTCATCGACCACTTGCTCAGGGAGAGCCGTCGAGTCGACGATCATCGCGTTCAATCCGCCGGTCTCCGCGATCAACGGTACGATCGCGCCGTTGCGCGCCGCCAGGCTGCGATTGATGGTGAGCGCGGTCGCCGTCGACCCCGTCATCGCCACCCCCGCCAAGGCGGCGTGAGAGAACGCGACCTCACCGAACAGGCGACCCGGCGCGGGCGCGAGGTGCAAGGCCTGCGGCGGCACGCCGGCCTGGTGCAGCAATTTCACGAAGCGCGCGGCGATCAGCGGAGTAGGTTCCGCCGGTTTCGCCACCACGGCATTGCCGGCCGCGAGCGCAGCCGTCACCTGGCCGGCAAAGATCGCCAGGGGAAAATTCCAGGGGCTGATGCAGGCGAACACGCCGCGTCCGTGCAAGGACAACTCGTTCGATTCGCCGGTGGGGCCCTCCAGCCGCTTCGGGTGGGCGAATTGCTCCCGCGCCCGCACCGCGTAGTAGCGGCAAAAGTCCACGGCCTCACGGACCTCCGCGATGGCGTCGGAGATGGTCTTGCCCGCCTCCCGCACCAAGAGTTCATGAAACTCCGCACGGCCCGTTTCCAGCAGGTCCGACGCCCTGTCGAGACAGGCTGCGCGCGCATCGCCGCCGCTCAAATTCCACGCGGGTTGGGCCGCGGCGCCGGCGTCGAATGCCATCGCGATTTCCGCCGGAGTCGCGTCGCGCACGCTGCCCACGATATCGCGCCGATCCGCCGGGTTGGTGACCGGGCGGGCGCTTCCCGGCAGCAGGATCCCATTGATGATGGGCCCGGCAACAGCCGCGGCAGCAGGCTCGGCGGCCGGCTTCAACGGGCGACGAGCCGATACCTCCTTGCGCAGCACCTCAATCTCGGGCGGGCTGCCCAAGTCGATCCCGCGCGAGTTGCGGCGATCCGCATACAGCGACTCGGGCAGGGGCAGCCGCGGGTGCGCATAGGACTCCAAGCGTTCGATCTCTGAGATCGGATCGCGAACGATCTCGGCCACCGGCACCTGCTCGTCCATGAAGCGATTCACGAACGACGTATTGGCGCCATTCTCGAGCAGTCGCCGCACCAGATACGCCAGCAGGTCCTTGTGCTCGCCCACGGGCGCGTACACGCGGACTCGAGGAAATTTCGCGATCTTGCGCGCCGCTTCGGCATACAAGAGCCGCCCCATGCCATGCAGCCGCTGAAATTCATAATTCGCGCCGGCCGGCGCCAGTTCCAACACCGATGCGATGCTGTGGGCATTGTGCGTCGCGAACTGCGGATAGATCACATCCGCATGGCTAAACAGGCGGCCGACACAGGCCAAATAAGAAACATCCGTGGTGACTTTGCGCGTGTACACCGGATAGCCGTCGAGGCCCCGCTCCTGGGCGCGCTTGATTTCCGAATCCCAGTACGCGCCTTTCACCAAGCGCACGGTCATGCGTCTGCCATAAGTGCGCGCGACCGCCGCCACCCAGTCGATCACCCCCAAGGCGCGTTTGCCGTAAGCCTGCACGGCCAGCCCCAACCCCGGCCACTGGCGAGTGGCGGGATCCTTGGCCAGCGCTTCGATCACATCCAACGACAGATCCAGTCGGTCCGCTTCTTCGGCGTCGACGGTGAGCTGCATCCCGAGATCGGCTGCCCGGCGCACCAGCGCCGCGACCCGCGGCACCAAGCGCTCCATGACGCGTTCATGCTGCAGCAACGAGTAGCGAGGCTCCAACGCCGACAGTTTGATGGAAATGCTCGAGGACTCTTCGGCGGGGCGGCCCGCCGCGGCGGCCCCGATGACGTCGATGGCATGTTCATACGACTCGAGATAGCGCTGCGCATCGGCTTGCGTGCGCGCGCCTTCGCCCAGCATGTCGAAGGAACACAGCCCCACATCCGCTTCGCGGGCGCTGCGCGCCAGAGCCTCTTCGATGCTGCGCCCGACCACGAATTCGCCGCCGATGATGCGCATGGCACGGCGCACCGCCAGGCGCACCAAGGGCTCGCCGGCCTTGCGCGTGAACTTTTTCATCCACCCGGTCGTATCCGTCTTGATGGCGGGATCGAGCTCCAGAATGCCGCCGGTGAGCATCAGACCCCAGGTCGACGCATTGACGAACAGCGACTCCGACTTGCCGGCGTGGGACGACCAGTCGCCGGTCGCCAGCTTTTCGGCGATCAGACGATCCGCGGTGGCATCATCGGGAATGCGCAGCAGCGCTTCGGCAATGCACATGAGCGCAATGCCTTCTTGATTCGACAGTCCAAATTCTTGCAGGAAGGCGTCGAGAAACGGCCGCTCGTCGCGCCGAGCACGCGCCCCCTCGACCAGTGCCATCGCTGTTGCCACGGCGCGATGCCGGGCGCCGCCGGTGAGTTCCAACGCATGCAGTAAGCGCGTCACTACCCGGTCTTCGGGCCACGCGCCTTGCTCTCGGATCGCCCGGCGCAGCTCATCTAGGGCGGGAGGTTGCGAAACATCGTTCAAGCTGGCAGCCATGGGCTCATCCTCGCGGCGAATTTGCGGTCTTAAGTCGCGGTAAGTTACGGTCAAGTGTCGAACTGCGGTCAGGCGTCGAACCGGGGCGTCAAGTATCGATAAGAGCGCCCGGGAATACCAGAGGCTTGCGCATCAAAGTACTCTTGCCGAACAGGGATTCGACCAGATCGACCGCGAGCACCGCCGTTTTGTTGCGCACGTCCAAGGCAGGGTTCAATTCCATGATATCCAAGGAGGCGACACGGCCCGTATCGGCGATCATCTCCATGCACAATTGCGCTTCGCGATAGGACAGACCGCCGGGAACCGTGGTGCCCACACCCGGCGCGATTTCCGGGTCCAAGCAGTCGACATCGAAGCTCACGTGGAGATGGGTGTCGTCATCCATGTCCTGCAAGGCGAGCTCCATGACCTTCCTGACGCCCATCTCGTCGATGCAACGCATGTCGAACACGTCGAGATCCTGTTCGTGCACGAAGCGTCTCTCCCCTGAGTCCACACTGCGAATGCCGATCTGCCGCACCCATCGCGGACTGATCGCCGGCGACGCACCGCCGATCTGCAACAGCTCGCGAGGACCGAACCCGCACAGGCACGACACGGGCATGCCGTGCAGACTGCCGGTCGGGCTGAGTTCGCGCGTATTGAAATCGGCATGCGCATCCAGCCACAGCACGCGCAACGGCCGACCCACGCCGCGGCAATGGCGCGCGACCGCCGAGATCGAGCCGATGCTGAGAGAGTGGTCGCCGCCGAGCAGAATGGGCAGCCTCTGTTCGGTCAGCTCCCGATACACCGCATCGTGCACCTCATGATTCCACGCCGTGACCTGTGTAAGATTGCGATAGCCGTTCACCTTGATCAGTCCGGGATTCGGCGGGCCGCTGACGTTGCCGCAATCCACCACGTCGAGGCCGCGCTGAGTCAGCGCCGCGTGAATGCCGGCGACGCGCAGCGCTTCCGGACCCATGGACGCACCGCGATCGCTCGCGCCGATATCCGTGGGCGCTCCAATGAGGCTGGCGGTAGGCGGTGCGACGGTCATCACGCAAACCTGCGGCGGCGCACACGGGCGCGCTCTTGAGCGTGCTCTCGAGAAAGACCGACGAATAGATCCTTCGGATCGTCCAGTTCCGGAATGAGATCGATGCGCTGGCCCCCATCGGGCTGCTCGGCATTCAGGCGCTGCAAATAGCGCAGCGATGAGAAGTCATTGAGCGCGAAGCCGACGGAATCAAACAGGGTCACTTCGCGATCGTTCACCCGTCCCGGCACCCTGCCGCGCACCACATCGGCGAGCTCGGTGACTCTCCCCAACGCGTCAATCTCGCCCAAGGCCACGAGGTGTTGAATCTCTCCCTCGATTCGCGCCTGCGGAGCGAATTCCACGACGATGCGCACGTCCTTGGCGCGCAGGATATCCGCGTGCAATTCGGTCTTCCCCGGACAGTCGCCGCCCACCGCGTTGAGGTGCATGCCCGGCGAGATCATGTCCGGCGTGAGGATGGTGGCGTTGCGCTTGTCCGCAGTCGCCGTGGTCACGATGTCGGCGCCGCGCACGGCATCGGCCGTGCCGGCGCAGCGCGTGACCTCGAGGTCCGGAAGCCGCAACGAGGCGAGATTGCGCATCAGTTTCGACGTGGCCTGCGGATCGGTGTCGTAGAGCCTCAACTGTCTGATGCCCACCATGCGGTGGAAAGCGATGGCTTGAAATTCGCTTTGTGCGCCGTTGCCGATCAAGGCCATCACACGGCTCTCCGGGCGCGCCATCCGGCGCGCAGTGAGCGCGGAGATCGCCGCGGTGCGCAGCGCCGTCACGAAGGTCATCTCCGACAGCAACAAGGGGTAGCCCGTCGCCACGTCCGCAAGCACGCCGAAGGCCGTGACCGTGAGCAGATGCTTCACCGTGTTCTTCGGATGCCCATTGACGTACTTGAATGAATACAGGCGTCCGTCGCTGGTCGGCATGAGTTCGATGACGCCGCCCGAAGAGTGGATGGCGTGCCGCGGCGATTTCTCGAAATCGTCCCAGCGCCGGTAATCGGCTTCGATCTCTCCGGCCAGTTCCTCGATGAAGCGGCCGGTTCCCGTCCGCGCCATCAGTTCGCGCAGGCGCGCGGTTCCGATGTAATCCACCATGATCGCCCCCAATTCAGCCAACCGGTCCAAGCCCTAGTTTCGAAGCCCGTTGAGCCAAAGAAAAGACAGAATACTGATCAAAACGCGCGACTTTCTGGCAATATCGCCAGCATAGATTGACGTTTTGTACAATAAAGTTCGTTCCGATGGAGGGCCCATGGATTCCACCGATCGCCAACTGCTGTCCCTATTGCGCGATAACGCACGATTGTCGGTGGCTTCCTTGGCCAAGACGTTGCACGTCGCCCGCGGCACGGTGCAGAACCGGCTCGCGCGAATGGAGAAGGACGGCACCATCGTGGGCTACACCGTCAAGCTCAAGCCGCAAGACGAGGATCAGCGCATTCGCGCTCTGATGACTGTCGCCGTCGAAGGCAATCGAACCGACGAAGTACTGAGGGCGCTGCGCGGCGATCCGGCCGTGTGCGCCCTGCACACCACGAATGGGCGCTGGGATATCGTCGCCGAGCTGCGTACCGACAGCCTCGAAGCAGTAGATAAGGTGCTGAGCCGAATTCGCCTCATCGACGGAATTTCAAACACCGAGACGAGTCTGCTGCTCTCCACCCACAAGTTTTAATGTCGCCACGAACACCGAGGTCGACGGGGACGAATGCGCCGACTCGAGCCTGCCGAGACGGCCATTGCAGTGTGACAGTACCGCAAGATCCCAGGGCTCGAGCGTCACGGTTTTCCCAGCAGTGATTTCCAGCTTGAATCGGCGGTCGATGGCGAAAACCAGCGTCGTCTCGTTGCGGGACGCACTCACCACCAGAGATTCTATGAAGCGCTCCACCCGAACAGCAACGCCGTCCGACTTGGAAACCATGAGGTTCAGGTCCACACAAGGACCATTCAGCAACTCGCAGTGAGCGGCGAGGGCGCCGTCGAATTCCACGAGCTCACCCACCTTCCGCAGGCTCTTATGGGTTCCGTCGGCAAAGCGCAATTCGATTCCCGCGCCCCGCAGCAACACCATCTTGCGGTTGTACTCGGCGAATTCCGAGAACGGACCCGAGGCATCGATATCCGCCACGCTGACCCGCCAGCGGAACGGATCGCCGCTCGCCGGCACGCGAATCGCCTCATGGGTGACGCCGCCGCCATTCTTCCAGGGCGTCGCCTTGAACGAAGCTTTGCGGATGACCTGCAGCTTGGAATTTTCCATTCCAGTATTCTATAGGGATGCGCGCCGGCGAAACCAACGGTCCGATACCCCTCCTCGACCTTGGCCGGTTCGATGCCGGCGAAGCGAAACGCGCGGCTTTCCTCGCGGACCTGCGCGCGGCCGCCCATGACGTGGGTTTCTTCTATGTCACCGGCCACGGCGTCGACCCCGGGTTGCTGCACGATCTCATGGATTCCGCGCGACGATTTTTCTCACTGCCCGACGCCGACAAGCTCGCGATAGAGATGGTGAACTCGCCGCATTTTCGTGGCTACAATCGAGTCGCCGCGGAGCGGACTCGCGGCCGGCCGGATTGGCGCGAGCAGATCGACATCGGCGCAGAACGCCCGGCGCTTCCGCGCGGCGGCAACTCTCCCGCATGGGCGAGGCTGCAGGGACCGAATCAATGGCCGGCCACACTGCCGGAGCTCCGGCCGGCGGTCGAGCGCTGGCAGACGGCCGCCATCCAAGTGCTCATCCGCATACTGCGCGCCCTCGCACTAGCGCTCGGTCAAACCGAGAACGCGCTCGAGTCTCTGTACCGCGATGACCCCCACTACCTGGTGAAGCTCATCCGCTATCCCGGAGTCGCTGCGGCCGACGACGCTCGAGGCGGCGATGCGCAGGGAGTCGGCGCCCACAAAGACTCCGAACTGATCACCCTGCTGCTGCAGGACCCCCAAGGGGGTCTGCAAGTCGAAACCCCGCAAGGCTGGATCGACGTGCCCCCCCGGCCCGGCACATTCGTGATCAATATCGGCGAACTGCTCGAACTCGCCTCCGACGGCTACTTGCGCGCCACCATGCACCGCGTCCTCACCCCTCCCGCCGGTGTCGAGCGACTATCGGCAGCGTTTTTCCTCGGAGCGCGCCTGGACGCCACCGTGCAGGTGTTGCCGCTGCCACCGGCGCTCGCGTCGCATGCTCGCGGCCCCGAGCGCGACCCGCACAACCCCCTGTTCCGCGAGGTAGGGCTGAATTACATGAAGGGACGTCTCCGCTCACATCCCGATGTCGCCAGACGCCACCATGCCGACCTGGTCGAAGCGTCCGACGTGAGTAAAGCCGGAAAATCTTAATGAAATTAGAGCTAAAGCATCATGAATAGCCATGATTCTAGCTCGCGGCGTGCCATGGCCCGGGGAGAATTGAGTTACTCCAAGGTCCGTGCGCTGACTCGGGTCGCGGAAGAAGCGACCGAGGCGATGAGGAAGGATCGTTCTTTATGACAGAAATCAAAAAAAGCATACGAGCGCTAGGGTGATTCCCGCGGCAGCCGGTCGCCGCTAAGCAGGCAATCTCATTCGGATAGATTCCAAGTTATTGGAATGGCAACGGTGCCCTCGATGGGCTTGCCGTCTTCGGTTGCAGGAAGCATCCGTTGCCCTTTCACGGCATTCAAGCAAGCCTGATCCAGGCGGTCGAAACCGGAGCGGGTTTGAATAGATGCCGCGATGATCCGGCCATCAGCGGCCACGGTCGCCTGCACCACACATCGTCCCATTTCGTTGGCCCGCACCGACGCATCCGGATAGTAGTCTTTGCCGATTCGCAGCGGGTGCCTGGGGTCCATTCGGACCGGCGCGAGTACGTGAGGCTGTGGCGGAGTTTGCGGAATAATGCTCGGCGGATCGGGCGGTAATTTATCGACCGTGACATCTGAGTCGGATGGCGGCGAGAACGTGGGGAATTCTGGCGGCGTTTGGACGATCCTCGGTTGGTTCACCGGCGGCACCGGCGGCGGAGGCTCGACAGTGTGTTTGGGAGGCTCGATTGGCGTGAGCTCAAACGGCGGGGGTGCGAGTTTTATTCCGATCTTCGAGCCCAGAGTGTAAAGCGCGTATCCAAACACCAGGTGCAGGAGGATCACCGCCGTGAGCGCCGCACCCTTCCTGCCGGAAAACAGTGACGACTCTGTGTACATATTCATGACTCCGACCTCCTGTCGCACGAAAGAATTACGCCGCTGCCGCGCGAAGCACAAGCGCGAAATAACACAATTTGCCGTGCAAGCGAAAATCAGGAATTTCTCCTAGGAATTTTTCCCGATCACGTCCTCTCTTGGGGTTCGCACTGGCCCTCATCGGAGGCTCGCAAAATCCCGGGATGCGGCGCAGTATTCTAGTGACGCGTCGTGTCGGTGGTATGGTGAAGTCGTGTCAATGATATGGTAAACAGAAGTTGACAATGTCTGGCAAGGCGATTGCCTGCTTGGCGCCGATCCTACTTTTGGCAGTGGGCGGCGCACAGGCGGTCGAGTGCGCAAGCAATGCGTTGAACTCCGGGACTGTCACGGTTTGTCGGGTGGACCTTGTCCATGAGCAATTGCAGCTCTTCTGGCGCGATGACACCGGCCATCCGTATGGGCAATTTTCCGCGTTGCGCGACGCCTTGGCCAAACGCGGCAAGACGCTTGAATTCGCAATGAACGGCGGGATGTATCTGCCGGACCTGTCGCCCGTCGGCCTATTCGTTGTGGATGAGCGCGAACTGGTTCCGCTCAATCGCCATACGGGTGCCGGCAATTTTTCTCAGCAGCCCAATGGCGTGTTTCTGTTGGATGGCCACGGTGCCCGCGTGCTCACGACAGACGAATATTGGCAAGAAAAGCCGAAGCCGCTCCTGGCAACGCAGTCGGGACCGATGCTGGTTCACCGGGGAGAACTGACCACATCGCCGGTCATGAATCCTGAGTCGCAGTCGCGGCGTATCAGGAACGGTGTCTGCGCGCCCTCCTCTGAGACGGCGGTATTCGCCATCAGCGAGTCGCCCGTGACTTTCCATGAGTTTGCCGTGTACTTTCGCGAGTCGCTCCGCTGCAGCGAGGCTCTGTATCTTGACGGGTCGATATCGAGCCTCTATGCGCCGCGGCTTGGGCGAGCGGACCATTGGTCCAGTATGGGACCGATCATCGGGGTAACAAGATGAAGACCGCTGCGTGAAGGTCGTAGTCCGCTGATGGGGATATATTTGCCCAAGAATGCCACAGGCATGGGAGGCCGGGCATCTTAGTGTGGGCGGTCGCGCATTTTGATCGCCGGCAATTTCGACACGCATAACCGAGGTAACATGGTAACCGCGCGAGTTATCCTTTATACGGTCCTGATGTTCGTCAACGTGGCGGCTATCATTGCGTGGATCATTGTTTCGAAGCGGCGCCACTATTGCGAGCGACCGACCTGGGCGGACGGCGTCATCGGCTACGTGACGAACTTTCTCGATACGCTCGGCATTGGCTCGTACGCGCAGATCACGGCCCTATTTAAACTCCGGGGCAGACCGGAGGATGAGTTCATCCCCGGCACGCTTAACGTTGGAAGCGCCGTTCCCGCCTTTCTCGGTTCCTTGCTCTTCTTTGCCGCCATCGCGGTTGAACCCGTGTTGCTCGCCAGCATGGTGATCAGCTCCGGTATCGGTGCTTGGGTCGGCGCGGGTATTGTCAGTCGGATGCCGCGGCGGGGCATCCAGGTGTTCATGGGCGTGGCGCTGCTGATTGCCGCGGGTTTCTTCGCGATGACCGCGCTGGGTGTCCTTCCGCCCTCCGGAACGGCGATGGGGCTGTCGGGCTGGCGCTTTGCGGTCGCGGTCTTTGCCAACTTCGTGTTCGGTGCGCTGATGTGCATCGGCATCGGCAACTATGCGCCCACCATGGTGCTGCTCGGAGTTCTTGGCATGCATCCGATCGCCGCGTACCCGATCATGATCGGAAGCGACGGGGTGCTGATCCCCGTCGCTACGCTCGGGTTTCTTCGGTCGGGGCGCTTCTCGCACGGCTGCGCGCTGGGCCTCACGTTGGGCGGTCTCCTCGGTACGCTGTGCGCGTTCCCGCTCGTCAACCTGATCGCTGCGCATCTCACCCTGATGCGATGGCTCGTGATCGTCGTGATTATCTACGCGGCAGTGTCGATGCTGCGCTCGGCTCGAGCGCCCATTTCTGAGTCGCCGGATGCCGAGATCGAGTTGCATCCCTGACGATGTTCGACCCACGACTGCGTCATGCCCTCGCCGCACTGCCCGAGGGTGATATTCGGGGGCATTTCTGGCCCCCCAGGGCGGCTTGCTCGATCCGTCGCACAACAGCCGCTGACGGTGTCATTGACCGCCTCGAGCGACAAACCGAGTACTGGCTTCGGCAATCCCTGCGTGGCGGGCCGGTGCCCCGAGCGCCAGCGCCAGTTCGGCGCGGGCCCGTACGTGGCGATCCCGTAGTGGCGGTACCAACGTTCCATCGCTCTTAAACGTCAGCATATTGAACACTGAACGCACGACCCGGAGCGGTCGACCATTCATCATTTCGACCGCGACCTCGGCGCTGCGCACACGCTGGCCCGCAAGGCGAGGGAGGCGATGGCGGGTGGGGATTTGCAGCATGCGATCGAGGGTTGCGCTCGGCAGGCGATACAGAGCGCCCTCCCGATCAAGTAAGAAAAGCCGCAGTGCCACGCGCATGGCCATGGCCGAGTTAGTGGGACCCACCACAAGCAGTGACATTCCGGACCGGGATGGCGTCAGGCGATCGTTGGAGCGCGCCGGCGGTCTCCAATACTGCGCGGAGGGCTTCGGGGTGCGCGATGAGCCGTCGGCGCGTCGATTCCCATTCGCGCTCGGTGGCGACGGCATCGGCGCGCCCGGCCAGAATCCGAAATTCGAGTTCCGCTTGCTGAGGGAGCAGGGCAACGATTTCGGTGCCGTTATTCATGGTTCACCTCGGGGTCGGCGGTTCGCTGGCTTCGATTGTGAGCGTTTCTTGCGGTGTATTCGAGTCTTTGGCGTCGCTTCACCCGAGGCGCCGGCCGCGTCTTCTTGGGCTTCCGGGCGTGGTGTCGCGTGACGGCGCGCGTAAGGACCGTCGAGACTTGCCCGATGCCGACGTTTGCTGGAAATTGGACTGCGAATTGGCGCTGTCGGCCATTTCCCGTCTTTCGATACCAATACAAGCCAGCCCGGAAGCGGCCGTTCTAAAGGGCAGGGCCACGACGCTGGCCGCGAAGGGGGGCGTTCCGTACACTGGCTTTGCAGAGGGCGGATACCGAGGTACTTAGCTTGCGTACAGGGGAGAATGGAAGCGGGAGTCACTGCGCGTGACCGCGCGCCCCGTCCGGTTGCAGCCTTACCACATAGTAGTGGCTCTGCTGTGCGCAGCGGTCTTCATCTCCTACATTGACCGGACGAACATCTCTGTTGGCGCGATCGCGATGCGATTGCAGTTTGGCTGGAACGAAACCCAGAAAGGCGTCGTCCTCTCTTCCTTTTATGTCGGGTACATCTCGCTCATGTTGGCGAGCGGAGCGCTCGCGAACCGCTTCGGTGGGAGGATCGTCCTCGGCGCCGCCGTCGTTTGGTGGTCGTTGTTTACAGTGCTTACGCCAGTGGCGGCATCGATTTCATTGCCGCTGCTCGTGACCGCGCGAATCGCCCTTGGACTCGGCGAAGCAGCCGTGTTCCCGGCCTCGATGAACATGATCGGACGCCGTGTCCCTGTATTGCAACGCTCGCGCGCCGTGGCCTTAGTCACGAGTTCACTCTACGCTGGCACGGTGTTCGCTTTGCCCGTGACCGGGTGGCTCGTGCAGAGCTATGGTTGGCCGGTGCCGTTCTTCTTATTTGGAGCGATCGGACTCCTGTGGGCGATGGCGTGGTTTGCCAGGGCCGAAGTCGGCTCCAACATCGAGGCGCCCGCTTCAGCGGAGCCGACA
>WNFO01004894.1_pt1 | contig 11913 bp, 9 predicted proteins | sample 5400251 | NCBI WGS metagenome assembly WNFO01 (sample SAMN13153354, study PRJNA577476) | soil metagenome | isolation source: 100 cm saprolite under Madrone tree | place: USA:California | collected 2016-06-14
CGGCCTGAATGGTCTGGGTTGAGATTCCGAGAAGCCGACCCATTTCACCGGGGTGGGGCGTAAGAGCGAGGAAACTCGATTGGCGGTCGCGAAAAAGGTCACCACTGCCGGCAAAAGCGTTCAAACCATCTGCGTCTAAAATCGTGGGCAGGGGTGTGTCGCGAACGACAGTGCGAATGAATTTCTGCGTTTCGGTGTGGGCCCCGAGACCCGGACCGATGCCAAGAACGGACTTCCCTTTCAAGATTTCTTCGAAACTATTTCCCTCGAGGCTGCTGAAGGCAACGGTACCTTCATCAGTCGACTCCAGACTCTCAGACATGTATTCCGGCTGGCCTCCTGCAACGTGGGGCAGCACAATGTCGGGTGTCGCTATGGTGACCAGACCGGCGCCAGTCCGCAACGCGCCACGGCCTGAAAGAATGGCGGCGCCGCTCTTCCCTAACGAACCGGCGATGAGGAGGACATGCCCGAAATTTCCTTTGTGAGCCCTGACCGCGCGAACCAGCGGCAACTGCGCAAATTCATCCGGCCCAGCCCAGCGAAGCTTTCCCTGGCCAATTTCTTCTATCAGGTCGAAAGGCGAGCCAATGGCGCAAACGTCCAAAGCACCTACAGCATCGGCATCTCGAGAAAGGAGCTGGCTGACTTTGGGAGCGGTGAAGGTGACAGTGCGATGTGCGCGGAGAACCGGACCTTCGGCATGCTGCCCGTCTGAAGGTAGCCCCGAAGGTGTATCCACTGCGAGAATCAATGTTGGACTTGCCGCAGTCGCATAAGCTGACAAACGATTGATGTCTTCGATGGCTTGCGCAATCAATCCAGTTGCCGCGCCGCGGAGGCCCGTCCCCAAGAGCGCGTCAACGATGACCTCCGATTCAGCAACTCCAGGCCAAACGCGCTCCCAAACAGTTTCATCCTCGATGGTCAGGATTGTATTTCCAGCTTCGAGATAACGGGCAAGGTTCGCACCCGCGTCGCCGCGCATCTCCTGCAGACCCCCAAACAGGCACACACGCAGGCCCACCCCCGCGGCTCTTAGGTGCCTGGCGGCGACTAAGCCGTCACCGCCATTGTTTCCCTTGCCGCAGAGAACGGTGACGCGCTGAGGCAATGCGGGAGAAAAGTCACGCAGTATCGCATCCGCGACGTTTTTACCGGCAGCCTCCATCATTTGCAGGCTGGGAATACCGTAGCGCTCGGTCGTGAGGCGGTCCACGTCGCGCATTTCAGTGGCAGTGAGAGCTTTCATGGGAGGTTTACGGCATGATCAAAGCATCCAGCCGCCGCTGACATTGACGACCTGGCCCGTAACATATTCGGCCTCTTCGGAGGCGAAAAAGGCTACCGTCGCAGCAACATCTTCGACCGTCGGGGGACGCCCGATCGGAAAACGCGCGTCGTGAATCTTGCGGGCCTCTTCCAGGGTCAGCTCATTCTCATCGATGCTGGAAGGGTTCACAACGTTCACCGTGATCCCGTTCTTGGCTTCCTCAAGTGCCAAAGAACGAGACAGCGCCACGACAGCGGCCTTGGCAGCGGCATACGCCGATATTTTCGCCTGCCCGAATGCCCGCTCCGCGCCGACGGCGCCCAAATTGATGATTCGGCCCCAGCGCGCCTTCCGCATATGCGGCAATGCGGCGCGGCACATGTACAAGACCGTGAGCAGGTTAGACGTGAAGATGCCTTCCCAATCCTGCAGCGACGATTCAGCCAGTGTTCCCCAGCGAAAATCTCCCACATTGTTGACGATGACATCGATTCGCCCGAACCGGTCGACCACCGTTTTGATCAGCTGGTCGCAACGCCCGGCATCGGTGATGTCCGTCTCGACGGCCACGCAATCCCCCCCGTGTGCCTGCAACTGACGCAGCGCCTGCTGTGCGGCAACTTTATTGGAGCGATAGGCGATGGCCATTCGCGCTCCATCCTGTGCGAGCCGTAGAGCAAGCCCGCGGCCAATGCCTCTGCTCCCACCTGTTACCAGTGCCACCCGGTTGCGAAGCGACATTCATCTCCCCGGCAAATCTTTCGGAAGGATTTTCAGTATAGCGTAGCCGCAACAGAGGTACTACCGAAGCCGCGCAACGATCACGGTCATGTCATCGGCCTGCTCGGGAGTACCGGCCCACTCCTCCGCCGCAGCCATCAGTGACTCCGCAACCATGAGCGGTGCGGCCCCCTGCAAGCGGACTGCGGCTTCCTGCAACCGGCGAATCCCAAATTCTTCGCCATAGACGTTCTCCGGCTCGATCAGGCCGTCACTATATCCGATCAGCAGCGCGTCGGGCCGTACCTTCAGCGATCCTTCCTCATAGACGTAATCCTCCATGACCCCCAGCACCATGCCACCTTTATCCAATTGTTCCGAATTGCCATTGCAGATCAGAAAAGCCGGCAGGTGACCGGCATTCGTATATCGCAGCGTTCGCGTGGCGCTGTCGTAGATCGCGATGAAGAAGGTCGCGAACCGGTCGTCGCCGGTGTTGCGCACCAGATGCTTGTTCAAGCGTGATACCAGTTCGGCCATGTTCAAGCGTTCGCTGCCTTCTGAAAGCATCTGGCTACGCAGCGCCGCCTGCAGACTGGCCATTAGCAGGGCCGCCGAAATTCCCTTTCCCGAGATATCCGCAATGGCAACGGCAATATGCGTCGGGCTGAGCTGAATGAAGTCATAGTAGTCGCCGCTGACGGAACGCGCGGCCTTGCAAATGGCCTCAATCTCGACTCCCGGCACCGATGGCAAGGTGCTCGGGAAAAGCTGGTTTTGCACTTCTCGAGCGATGGAAATTTCATTCTCCAGCCGCTGGCGTTTATTCTGTTCTTCGATGAGTGTGCTGATGGAACCCGTCATTTGGTTAAACGATTCGGCCAGCTCACCGAGCTGATCGCGGTGCTCGATCTGCACGCGATGAGAGAAGTCCATGGCCTGCACATACTGAGTGCCACGGTACAGATCGGCGACGGCCCTGGTAATCCGCCGTGTAAGCACAATTCCGGTGGCCAGCGCGGCGGCTTCAATTAACAGGAAAACGATTCCCACAAGAATGAGGAGGAGAAGATAGTAATCGCGCAGTTCTCCCAGGGAAGTAAAAATCCTGGCATTCAGGCGAGATGGCCGCGCGTTGAATACAGCGAGCACCGGTCGGTGCAACTCCACCCTACCATCATTCGCCACGAAGACGGAGTCGAGGCTGGACACAACGCTTACAGGAGGGTCGATCCAGAACACGGCGTCTTGGAGTACACGGTTCTGCGCGACGATAGGCTTCGCCACCTTGTATTGTTCCTCGCCAGACGGATAGATGACCCCTTGCGGGGCGCCGCCCGTATAGCGCTCCATAAGATTCAACTGAATGGCGCCGAGGTCCGGCGCGACAGTGTTCAAGAACTCCGGGGTCACCGGCACCCGGAGCATAACAATGCGCTCTCCCTTGCTCCCCGGGATGGCCCGGAGACTTGTCAGGGATAGCGAATCTCCCTCCTGCAACAGGCCGGCATACGACTTCTTGCTGGAGGGAGCTATTTTCCCCAACAAAACGGTATCGCCCGCGAAGCGGATACTCAATTTCAGGAGCTCACGATCATGAACCGCCTGGGATTGCGCCGCCAGGGTACGCTCCAACTCGTCTTGCGTGACACCCCGCGGAAGCGTTCCGTCTGCGATGGCAATGTGTTCCGCGATATCCGCAATCATATCGACGCGCTTCTGGATATCTTCATGCAAAAGATAGGCGCCGAGCTGCGAATAGAGTATGCGTCCAGCAAGAAGAACGAGGGTGACAATCAACAAAATCGGAACGACGGCGATAAACAGATATGCAACGATCAGGCGGTTGCGTAGACTCCACAGCAGCCGGTTTCTCCACCAGCCGATCAGCCGGAACAAAAGATAGGCGCCAGCAAGAACCGCGAGATATTTCAAGAAGCTGAAAAGGCCGCCGCGCAACCCAAAGATGGCGGCTAGCAATCCCGAGGCGGCCATTGCAGTCGAAGCCAAATCGGGCCAAGAGAGACGGTCCCAAACTTCTTTTAGGCTGGATCGGAAGGGTGTCATCGTGCCGTCAACGGAAACAATACTCTACCTGAATCGGCGTAAGGAAAGCAGCGTAAGCGTTTGACAGACTGAAGACAGGGCGAGCGCCATTCCAGCCCGGCCTGCTGTAAGGGAGTCTTACTGCGGTTGCGCGTTGCTGACGCGGCTGTGGTGACGGCTGTAAGCGAAATAAATCACCAGTCCAATCACCAGCCAAACGATCAAGCGAGCCCAATTCACCCAGCCGAGTTTGTACATCATGTACCCGTTGAACAGGATGCCGAGAATCGGGACGACCGGAACCCAGGGCGTACGGAACGGCCGCGCCTGACCGGGATTCGTGCTGCGCAGGATCATGACCGCGATACAAACAATGACGAACGCCAGTAGCGTCCCAATGTTCACCATCTTGCCGATATCGTCGATCGGCGTCACGCTGCCAACGATGGCGGCAAGCAATCCCACGAGCATGGTGTTCTTGTAAGGAGTGCGGAACTTTGGATGCACCGCGGCAAAGAACTTCTTTGGCAACAACCCGTCATTCGCCATGGCGTAGAGAACGCGCGTCTGCCCGAGCAGCATTACCAGCATTACGCTCGTAAGTCCCGCCAATGCGCCGAGGGTGATGACATGGGAGGCCGTCGAAAGCCCGCGGTCCAGGAAAGCCCGGGCGATGGGCGCTTCGATGTTGACGTCCTGCCAGTGAACCATTCCTGTCAGCACACCCGCCACCGCAATGTAGAGAAATGTACAAATCAACAGCGACACGATAATGCCGATGGGTAAATCGCGTTGCGGGTTCTTGGCTTCCTGAGCAGTTGTCGAAACGGCGTCAAAGCCGATATAGGCAAAAAAGATGTAGGCGGCGCCTGCTCCAACCCCTGAGAAGCCCATCGGCGCAAACGTGGACCAGTCGTGACCCCAATTCGCAAAGTTTACGTAATGGATGCCCAGGCCGATAACGAACAGGACCACAGCCACCTTGATCGTCACTATCGCTGCATTGAATCTCGCACTCTCCTTGATGCCGATGACCAGAATCGCGGTGATGACCAGTGCGATCAAAAAGGCAGGCAGGTTAAAGCCGATCTCCACTCCAAAAATCGTTGGTGCATTGAGAAGCCCGTGGGCCTGCTGAACCAATTCCGGTGTCTGCGCTTTGATGACGGCATCGACCTTATCGAGAAAAGCCTGCGTGCCTGGCTGCAAAGTGCCATCCGCAGCCTGGGCCATCTGGCGCGCGACAATCTTCGTAGCGGTGCTCAGCCCCGTCCAGTGGTCATAGGCCAGCCACAAAGGCATCTTGATATTGAAAATATTGAGCAGCTCGATGAAGTGGTTGGACCATCCCGAGGAAACCGTGCTCGCGCCCATGGCGTATTCCAGCGTGAGATCCCAGCCGATGATCCAGGCGAACAGTTCACCCAGCGTGGCATAGGCATAGGTGTAAGCGCTGCCCGCTAGCGGGATCATCGCGGCAAACTCGGCGTAGCAGAGCCCCGCAAACGCACACCCTAGCCCCGAGAGCACAAAGGAAAGCATCAAGCCGGGCCCCGCATAGTGCGCACCCAGACCGGAAAGCACAAAGATACCCGCGCCGATGATCGCGCCGACGCCCAAGGCCGTCAATTGAAAGGGGCCGAGCGTGCGTTTCAGACTGTGCCCGCCTTCCTCCCGCGTTTCCGCAAGCAACATGCTCATCGGTTTTCTTGCAAACAAGGGGTTGCCCATGCAACTCCTCCTTTGTGGGATTTCCCCGGTTTATCCGTTTCCCCGGTTGCGTCCAATTTGGCTTTAAGTATTGTAGGGGGCAGCGTGCTGCGCCCCTACAAGAAAATTAGGTTATTCCCTGTTTGCGGCTGGTTTGGCCCGCCGTGACCACACGAGGTAAACCGGCACGCCCAAAAGCACGATCACCAAACCCGGCCAGGCGGTCTGCGTCCTATACAGCAGCAGCACAAACATGATGGCCAGCGCCGCAACGATGTACAACGAGGGGACAAACGGATAGCCGAACGCACGATAAGGACGTTCTGCAGTAGGTCGCTTCGCGCGCAGGACAAAGATACCCGCAATCGTGAGCACATAGAAGATCAAGACGGAAAAAACAACGTAGTCGAGCAGGTCGCTGTAAAGATTGCCATAGGTGACTGCACCAGCCGCGTCCACGTGCCGTGTGCGCAGCAATATCAAGACGGCGATCCAGATCCCCTGATACACCAAGGCCGTGCCAGGAACACCCCTGCTATTCAGCGTGCCGGTGGATCTAAAGAAAAGTCCGTCCTTGGCCATGGCATAGGACACCCGCGCGCCGGCCAGAATCAACCCGTTATTGCAGCCAAACGTTGAAATAATAATCGCCACGGCCATAATCATCGCGCCGGTGGGACCGAAGATAGCGTTCAAGGCCGCGCTGGCCACGCGATCGTCGGGAGCGGTCTGAATTTGCACCAGTGGAAGGGTGCACAGGTAGGCCAGATTCGCTAGGCAATACAGCGTGATTACGATGATGGTCCCGAAAGCCATGGAGAGTGCCACGTCGCGTTTCGGGTTCTTCACTTCTGCGGCCGTGAAGCCGATATTGTTCCAAGCGTCTGCGGAAAAAAGCGAACCGACTTGCGCCACTCCGTAAGCTACCAGCAACCCAAACGCACCGCCCGCCGCAGTGATGGTCGGCACAAAGCTTCTCAGGAAATTCGCACCTGGCTCGATGGGCTGTGCGTTGCGAATCGTCCACAATTGGTTGAAATTCTCGGTAATGGCCCCGGCATTTCTGCCCACGAAAATACCCAAGAAAATCAATCCCAGAAGGGACAGTGTCTTCGCGCTGGTGAAGATGTTTTGGATCAGCTTCCCGAGCCGCACGCCCAGCGTATTGATGAACGTGAGGAACACGATCATCAGCACGCCGACCAGCTGCTGGACCGAAAGGCTGATGGCGTACTTCGAACCGAGTGCAATGGGGTGGACGATCCATACGTTCGGAGAAATCGACGGTACCAAAACACCGACGTAGCGCGCGAAACCAACAGCCACGGCTGCAATCGTTCCCGTCTGAATCACCAGGAAGAGCGTCCAGCCATACAGAAATCCCCAAAGCGGCGAATACGCCTCACGCAAATAGACGTATTGACCGCCCGCATGCGGGAATAGGGCTGCTAGCTCTCCATAAGAAAGCGCAGCAGAAATCGTCAAGAGCCCGGTGAGAATCCAGGTGAGAAGCAAACCACCGGCGGAACCCGTTTGCCGTGAAATATCCGCAGCCACAATGAAGATGCCCGATCCGATCATTGAGCCCACGACAATCATGGTGCCATCAAACAATCCAATGGCCCGCACAAAGCCGGCCTCCTTCTTGGCATTGCTTTGTGGCATAGCGTGCGTAGTGTCGGCCATTGAGGGTCGCCTCAAACGTCAGCCGCATGGTTTGCGGCTTCCAGAAGTTCGATATATTGCTGCGCCCGGCGCCTGGGATCAGGCGCGCGGAGGATATCGCTCGCAACCGCAACGGAATCGGCGCCTGCCTGAATGACTTGTGCGGCGCATTCCAACTTAATTCCCCCGATGGCCACAATCGGCTTGTCCGTCAGCGGCCGCATCCGGCGAATCAATTCGATGCCAACCACTGGATCTGGGCTGGCCTTCGTGGACGTGGAAAACACTGGCCCTACCGCGACCGCGTCGGCGGACGTGGCGGCGGCTTCCCTGAACTGCTCCAAATTGTGCGTCGAAACACCCAATAGCTTGCCCGCCCCGATCACCGAGCGCGCTGCTTCTGCTCGCAAGTCTTCTTGTCCAACGTGAACGCCACTGGCCTCCGCGGCCGACGCGACATCTGCGCGGTCATTCACTATAAAGGTAATACCTTGGGGAATTAACAAAGAAGAAAGACGCTTCGAGCATTCGAACAATTCACGCGCAGACGCCCGTTTGTTCCGGTATTGGAGCAAACGGACACCGGCATTGACAAGTTTCTGAGCGAAGTCTGTTTCGGGAGCAGTAATCAATGCTGCGTCTAATATCACATACAGCCGTGGTAGAACAAGGCGCTTCACGCTCATTTTCCGTTCGTTCCGAGCAATCTTTCGATGAAGTGGGTATCGATCTTCCCCGCAACAAAGTCCGGATCGGCCAGAATTCTGCGGTGCAGCGGGATCGAGGTCTTGATGCCTTCGATGACGAACATCTCGAGCGCCCGCTTCATGCGGCCGATAGCTTCGGTGCGGTCGCGTCCCTTGACGATCAGCTTTGCTATCATCGAATCGTAGTACGGAGGAATGACGGCGTCGGCATAAGCAGCGGAATCCACGCGCACTCCCGTGCCCCCTGGTGCCTGGAAGGTCGTAATGCGACCCGCGGACGGCACAAAGGTCACCGGATCCTCGGCATTAATCCGGCATTCAATGGCATGCCCGGAGTGGTGAATCTCCCCCGTGGCATCCTCCATTCGTTCTCCGGCGGCAATCCGGATTTGCGCCTTGATCAAGTCCACTCCCGTGACGAGCTCGGTCACGGGATGCTCGACCTGAATGCGCGTATTCATCTCAATGAAGTACATCGCGCCGTGTTCATCCATCAGGAACTCGACGGTCCCCGCGTTGGTGTAGCCGATTCTCTCTAAGGCCTTCACCACCTTCGCACCAAGATCCTTCCGCCGCTTGGCATCCAGCACCGGCGAAGGTGATTCCTCCACTAATTTCTGGTGCCGCCGCTGCACACTGCATTCGCGTTCGCCCAGATGGATCACTTTCCCATGCTGGTCGCCCAGCACCTGAAACTCGATGTGCCGAGGATGCTCCAGGAATTTCTCAGCGTACACGTCGGGTGTGCCAAAGGCTTGCTGCGCCTCGCTACGGGCCGTCTGGTAGGCGGCGAGAAGCTCATCCTGCTTGCGCACCACACGCATGCCGCGTCCACCTCCGCCCGCAGAGGCTTTGAGAATCAGCGGATACCCGATGTGCGCAGCCTCCTTCGCGAGTTGCTCCTCCCCTTCAACGACGCCCTCGCTTCCCGGGATGGTGGGCAGACCGGCGGTTTTCACTTCCCGCCGCGCGCGGTCCTTTTCCCCCATCATTTCGATGATTTCCGGTCGCGGGCCGATGAAGGCGATTTCCGATGCTTCGCAGACCTTGGCGAAGTTGGCATTTTCTGAGAGGAACCCGTAACCGGGATGAATGGCATCCACGTTGGTGATTTCGGCGGCGCTAATCACCTGGGGGATGTTCAGATAACTCTCGCTGCTGCGGGGCGGCCCGATACAAACCGCCTCATCCGCAAACCGCACATGGAGTGAGTTACGGTCCGCTTCGGAATACACCGCAACTGTGGATATCCCCAATTCCTTGCAGGCGCAGATGACCCGCAGGGCGATCTCCCCGCGATTGGCAACTAGGATTTTCTGGAACATGGTCTGGCGTGCCGGCTACTTCTTCCGGCTCGGACGGATGCCAAAGAGAGGCTGCCCGTATTCGACCGGCTGTCCGTTTTCCACGAAGATCCGGACGACTTCGCCAGATACGTCTGATTCGATCTCGTTCATCAGCTTCATCGCTTCCACGATGCAAAGAATCTTTCCCGTCTCCACGTACGTACCTATTTTCACAAAAGCCTCCGTCCCCGGGCTGGGAGACTCATAAAACGTCCCGACGATAGGGGACTTGACTAAGTGCATATCTTCGGTGGTGCGCCCCTCAGCAGGAGCCGGAGCGCCGCTGGAGGTAGTCTGGGGAACCTCGACCGAACCGGGAACGATAATCTCTGGCGCGGTCACTACCCGTGGAACCTCAACCACCACACCGGCCGAGGGCTTGCGCAGCCGGATCCGCAGATCACCTCTGGAGTATTCAAACTCTTCCAGATGGTGATCCGTCATGAACTGGAGGAGCTGCTCGATCTGCTGAATTTCCGGGTTGGCCAACGACAGACTGGACTTGCTGGACTTTTTGCGTTTCATGCCTGCTCTAGATCTCGATGAGATCCCGCGGTGCGCGGGTCAGTACTTCTGTTCGGTCGGCGTGAACGGCAACATCATCTTCGATGCGAATCCCCCCGATACCTTCTGAATACACGCCAGGTTCAATGGTGATTACGTTTCCAGGCTCCAGGGGCCTCTTCTGCCCCCGCGCCACCCTGGGATCCTCGTGCACTTCCAGTCCGAGTCCATGGCCCGTGCTGTGAACAAAAAGATGGTCGAAGTGGTATCCCGTCAGGACTTGCCTCGCTGCCCTATCGACATCCCCGCAGGCCACTCCACTCTTTGCCGCCGCGATCGCTGCCGCCTGGGCCTCCAAAACCGCCTGGTACCAGTTCCTGATGCGCTTTGGGGCCCGCCCCAGGTACACCGTGCGGGTAATGTCGCTGCAATAGTGGCCGAGTATAGCACCCAGGTCCAGCACGACCAACTCATTTTTCCTCAGTCGTTTGGCCGTGGGGCGCGCGTGCGGCAGGGCGGCTCGCTCTCCAAATGCAACAATCGTTTGAAAGGCCGGTCCCGACGCGCCTTTTTTTCTCATCTGATGTTCGATCTCTGCTGCCACCTCGAATTCCCGAATTCCTGGTTTCAGCAAACCAATCGCCTGTTCGACCACCTCACCCGCCAGGATGGCCGCCCGTCGCATTTGCGCCAGCTCTCCTCGATCCTTACGCATTCGGAGGCTCTCCACCTTGCCCACCGCCGGGATCCAGCGCACCTGGGTACCAGCCTCTTTCTGAAGACTCTGCAACTGCCCCACGGTAACCTGGGAGGGGTCGAATCCCACGCGGCTGGATTGTGAAACCTTCAAGAACTGGCCGACGGATTCAAACAGGGCGCCCTTCTGCTCGTGAATGCGGACTCCACTCATCTCGCCACGGCCCTGCGCTATAAACCGGCCGTCGGTAACGAGGGTAGCCCCTTTCCGCGACACGACCAGGGCCCCGGACTCCCCGGTGAAGCCGGTCAAGTAATACCAGTTGGTAGGTTTGGTTATCAACAGTGCATCGATTTTCGCAGCAGGAAGGCTGGAGATCAGGCTGCGGAGGCGTTCGCATAGTGTCTTCATAAATGGAACGAGGAGACTATCGTCTCCTCGTTTCAGCCCTCAGTTGAGAGAGTATTTCCTGAATTACCCCGGGATAATCCGCGGAGTCAGGAAGAACATCAGTTCCTGCGACGTGGTCGTAATGCTGGTGCGCTTGAACAAGTGCCCGATCAGGGGCAGGCTGCCCACGAGCGGAACCTGTTGGATATCGGTGCGCTGCGAGGAGATGATGATGCCGCCGATTACCACGGTACCGCCATCGGCCACCGTCACCTTGGTTTCCGCCGACTCGGTATTTAGAGCCGGGATCCCCGACACGCGGGGGATACCGGTGTCGATCTGCGTGTTTTCAACAAGCACGTCCATGAACACCGTACCTTCGGCGGTGATTTGCGGAGTAACTTCCAGTTTGAGCACGGCATCGATGAACTGCACCGAAATGGTGTTGTTGATGGTCGTCTGAATCGGAATCTTAGTACCCTGCTTGACCGTCGCTTTCTCGTTGTTCTGCGTGGTGATCTTGGGTTTCGAAAGCAGCTTGCCGACGCCTTTGGCCAGCGGTGATGAAGAAGTCGACCGCAAAGTTAGGCGAGCGGTGGCCAAGGAACAGTCCGCTCGTCGGGGCACCGGCTGCAAGGTTGGTGTTCAGCGGCAGGCTGGTGGTTCCCGCGGAGGTATAGAAAGGGAGGAGAGAACCAGAATTCGAGACATCGCTGGTACCGACGGCCGAGTCGCCGCCCGCGAATGATCGGCCGCTTGAGGTCCTTCCAGCGAAACCCAACTGCGTCCCGATATCCAAGGCGAAAGAACGCGACGCGGAAACCACGCGCGCTTCGATTTCCACCTGCTGCGACT
>WNFO01013080.1_pt1 | contig 11911 bp, 11 predicted proteins | sample 5400251 | NCBI WGS metagenome assembly WNFO01 (sample SAMN13153354, study PRJNA577476) | soil metagenome | isolation source: 100 cm saprolite under Madrone tree | place: USA:California | collected 2016-06-14
CGTACCGCCGAAATCTGCGTCACGATGTCGATGCAATAGCGATCCTCGTCGACCATCCGCGCGATGCCGCGAACCTGGCCTTCGATCCGGCTTAGCCGCTTGCCGCAGGATGCCTTGATGTCTTTGCGCATGCGCGTTACATACCCCCAGAGGGTATAAGTTTCAACTCCCGAGGAGCCGTCATGGCCGGCGCCAGCCCCTTCGAGACGCAGAGCGGCTGCTGCTCGGCAGCCCACGTCCATGCGGGTGCGGTGAGCTCGAACGGCTCGGTTCCCGAGGGCACGATCTATATCTGCCCAATGCATCCGCAGGTTAGGCAGGTAGGCCCCGGCTTCTGCCCGATTTGCGGCATGGCGCTCGAGCCGGAATTGGCTTCCGCGGAAGCCGCGCCGAACCCCGAACTTGCTGACATGCGGCGGCGGTTCTGGGTCGGTCTCGTGCTCGCGCTTCCTGTCCTCGCGCTCGAGATGGGCGGCCACCTCACCAATCTGCACATGCTGGTTGACCAGACGTCGTCGAATTGGCTCCAATTCCTATTCGCCACGCCGGTCGTGTTGTGGGCGGGCTGGCCGTTCTTCGTGCGCGGTTGGCAATCGCTCGTCACTCGCAATCTGAACATGTTCACGCTGATTGCCATGGGCATCGGCGTCGCGTGGCTTTACAGCGTGGTTGCCATCTTGCTGCCCGGCCTTTTTCCGGCGGCATTTCGCGGTGCGGGCGGTGCAGTCGATGTCTACTTCGAAGCCGCGGCCGTGATCACCGTCCTCGTCCTACTCGGTCAAGTGCTCGAGCTAGGTGCGCGCGAACAAACGTCGGGCGCGATTCGAGCCCTGCTCGATCTCGCTCCCATGACGGCGCGGCGCTTGAACACGGACGACGACGAGGAAGAGGTGTCGCTCGACGCGATCGTGGTAGGTGATCGGCTGCGGGTTCGTCCGGGCGAAAAAATTCCGGTCGACGGCGAATTGATCGAAGGACGCTCGGCAGTCGATGAGTCGATGGTGACGGGAGAATCCATGCCGGTAACCAAGGGCGTGGGCGGCAAGGTCATCGGCGGCACGCTCAACACCACCGGCAGCTTCATCATGCGCGCCGAAAAGGTCGGCCGCGACACGATGCTCTCACGCATCGTGCAAATGGTCGCGGCGGCGCAGCGCTCGCGGGCGCCGATCCAGCGGCTGGCAGATCAGGTGTCGGGCTGGTTCGTGCCTGCTGTGATCGTCATCGCGCTCGTGGCATTCGCCGCCTGGAGTATCTACGGGCCAGAGCCGCGTTTCGCCTTCGGCTTGGTCGCTGCCGTCACGGTTTTGATCATCGCCTGTCCCTGCGCCCTCGGATTGGCGACGCCGATGTCGATCATGGTTGGTGTGGGGCGCGGCGCCGAGGCCGGGGTGTTGATCAAGAACGCCGAAGCGCTGGAGCGGATGGAAAAGATCGACACGCTGGTCATCGACAAGACCGGAACGCTTACGGAAGGCAAGCCGAAGGTGGTGGCCGTCGTTCCTGCCACGGGGTTTGATGAAAACGAGGTCTTGCGCTTGGCCGCCTCCGTGGAAAAGGCGAGCGAACATCCGCTCGCGCTCGCGATCGTCAGCGCCGCCCAGGGGCGCGCCCTGAATCTATCCCCCGTCACCGAATTCGACTCGCCCACGGGTAGAGGCGTGATGGGCGCAGTCGATGGGCGGCGGCTCGCGCTCGGCAATGCAAACTTCCTGCGCGAGCTTGGTGTACAAACGCACGCGTTGGAGCAAGAGGCCGAACGGCTTCGGCACGACGGCGCGACGGCGATCTTTTTGGGCGTCGATGGCAAGGTTGCCGCCGTGATTGCCATTGCCGATCCCGTGAAACGCACCACCCCCGACGCGCTCAATGCGCTCTCGCAAGAGGGTGTTCGGGTGGTGATGCTCACCGGCGATAACAAAACCACGGCGCAGGCCGTCGCGCGGCGTCTCGGAATCAAGGAGGTGGAAGCCGAGGTGTTGCCCGACCAGAAGAGCGCCGTGATCGAGAAGCTGGAAAGGGAAGGGCGCGCGGTGGCCATGGCTGGCGACGGCGTCAACGATGCGCCGGCATTGGCCGCCGCCGAGGTCGGCATCGCCATGGGGACTGGGACCGATGTTGCGATTGAAAGCGCTGGCGTCACCTTGCTCAAAGGGGATTTGACCGGGATCGTGCGTGCGCGCCGGCTCTCGCAAGCGACGATGCGCAACATCCGGCAGAACTTGTTCTTCGCCTTCATTTACAATGCTGCCGGCGTGCCGATCGCTGCCGGCGTGCTCTATCCGGTCTTCGGCATTCTGCTCTCGCCGATCATCGCCGCGGCGGCGATGGCGATGTCGTCGGTCAGCGTCGTGGGAAATTCGTTGCGACTGCGGCGAATTTCCTTGTGACGCCACGCCTGCATGTCTCTCCTGCGGCGCCTTCAGCATGGGTCGGCGATGAACCTGCTGATCTCCCTCCGGGGCGGAGAGGCAAAAAGCCCGGGCGCAAAAAAACGCGCCGCGGGAACGAGATCGGCTGTTTGATAGGTATGCGGCAAGATCCTGGACTGTCGCATCGCCTAACCGAGCCGTTTGCGCGCGAGTTCCGCGCCCTTGCCGAGCGCGTCCAGCTTGGCGAGCGCAACTTCCCGCCGCATCGGTGCCATGCCGCAATTCGTGCCGGCGATAATCGCTTCTTTGGGCAGATATTTTGCCGCTTCGGCTATGACGGCCGCGATCTCGTCCGGCGTTTCGACCTCGTCAGTCGCCACATCGATCGCGCCAACCTGCACGTCCTTGCCGTCGAGCAGCTTCAACAAGCCGATCGGAACACGGGAATTGCGGCATTCGACCGACACCTGGCCGATGCGGCTTTTGGCGAGCGCGGGGAAAATCCGCTCGTACTGCCGCCATTCCTTGCCGAGCGTCGCCTTCCAGTCGATGTTGGCTTTGATGCCGTAGCCGTAGCAAATGTGAACGGCGGTCGTGCAGGTAAGCCCGTCAATGGCGCGGTGCAGCGCATCGATGCCCCACTCTTCGACCTCGCGCAGATAGACGTTGAACGCCGGTTCGTCGAACTGGATGACATCGACCCCATCGCTTTCGAGGGCGCGCGCCTCGTCATTGAGAAGATCGGCGAAAGCCATCGCCATCGTCACGCGGTCGCCGTAATGAGCATCGGCAACCGTATCGACTATGGTCATCGGACCCGGCAACGTGAATTTGAGCTTTCGGTTGGTGTGAGCGCGCGCAAGCTGCGCCTCGCTCCCATGCACGCGCGACTTGAGGCGCAGCGCCGCCGTGACGGTCGGCACCATCGCCTTGTAGCGATCGGCGCGGATGCCGATTTCAACCTTGCGTGTGAAGTCGATTCCCTCGACGAACTCCAGAAAGCCGTGCACGAAATGCTGACGCGACTGCTCGCCATCGGTGACGATGTCTATGCCGCAGTCCTCCTGCAGCTTGAGCGCGAGCACGGTAGCGTCGCGCTTGGCCTCCTCGAGTGCGGCACCGGCGGCCCGCCACTCCGGCCACAATTTGTTCGGCTCGGCGAGCCAGGCGGGCTTCGGCAGGCTTCCCGCAATGGTCGTTGCAAACAGGGGCATGCTGGAATGCATGCTACAGCGTCAGGCGGGCGTCCAGCCATAGAGCCAATCGTAACGCGCGAGCAGCCGCTTGCCGCCCATAGCGGTGAGCGCCACGTTACGCAGAGCGCCGGCCGGTCCGCCCAGTTGATAGACCGTTCCATTGCGACGCGCCGCACGTTGGGCGCGCGCGGTGCGCCCGCGCCGCTGGCGTTCGTAACGGCGCATCGCCCCTGCAGGATCGGGGCGCATCTCCGCAAGTCGTTGTGCCAGCACGACCGCGTCCTCAATGGCCATCGCGGCGCCCTGCGCGAGATACGGCAACATGGGATGGACTGCGTCTCCCAACAGTGTCACGGGACCCTTGCCCCAATAGGCAGCCGGCGCACGATCGAAGAGCGCCCATTTCTGCCAGTCCCGCGGCGCGGCAACAATCGCGCGCACCTTCTCCGACCACATCGGGCTGGCAAAGCGGGCGAGAATTTCCGCCCGCTCGCCGCGCGCGCTCCAGCCGGGCTCGCGCCACTCATCACGGATGATGGCAACTATGTTGATAAGCGTTCCGCCGCGGACCGGGTAATGGACGAGATGGGCCCTGCTGCCGAGCCAGAGATTGACCGCAGGCGATCGCAGTTCCGGGAGGAGCACGTCGGCTGGCGCAAGCGCACGCCAGGCGCTGTGACGGGCGAAGCGCGGCTCGCGCCAATGACCCAGGCTTCCTCGCAAGGTCGACCACAACCCGTCCGCCGCAATCAGCGCCACGCCGCGGTTCTCGAAGTCGTCCCGTGCGGAGCGCGCAGAAATCGCGACGCCGTTCGCGTCAAACGTGAAATCTTCGACTCTGGTGCCGAGATGAAGAACGATGCCGGGCTGGGCGCGTACCGCCTCGATCAGCACGGCTTGCAGGTCACCCCGATGAATGACCCAGTAGGGGGCGCCGTAGCGCTGCTCGGCGGCTGCGCCGAGCGGCGCGCGCGCGAGCACACGCGCCGTGCGCGCGTCGAGAATGCGAAGCTCCTCGGGAGCGACGACGTGCCGCTGCAGCTGTTCCCGCAGTCCAAGCCCAATCAGGATGCGCGATGCATTTGGGGAGAGCTGAATGCCGGCCCCGATCTCTTCCAGGTGTTGCGCCTGATCGAAGACCGTGATGGCGAACCCATGTTGCGCGGTCGCCAGCGCCGCGGTCAGCCCTCCGATCCCCGCGCCGGCAATAATGACTCTGCGCGAGGACGCCACGGCGCCTCACTCCATCTATTTATAGCTAGGCGCTCGCCTCGTTCGCCAATGCGCATTCCGCCGGGCGTGCCGCATTGGGCTCAAGCTTAGGATCGTAGCGGAACAGCGTCGAACAATAGGGACAAATGATCTCCGTGGCATCACCCATGTCGAGGTACACATGCGGATGGTCGAAGGGCGCTAACTCCCCCTCACACATGAATTCCCGCGCGCCAATCTCGATCACGGGCACGCCGGGCGTGTTGTGAAAATGAGGAACGTTCCGCTCCGCCATGTGCTTTGCCCGTATTCATCCGTCGCGGCGCCGACTTACGGAGGCGGTCGGCCTCTGCCATGCGCTTCGGCGGCGCGGCACCATAGCCATCCGGAGAATCGATGGCTAGGCGGATCGTCCTATCCGTCAACGTGGCTTTCCGAAATGTGTCAGCTGCGCTCCCGCCGCGGCCCGGTCGGGGAATTTCTCGTCTCTGGCATCTTGCCGCCGTTATCGCCTAATGACATTGGGAGGCGAGGGTAGTCCCATGGTTGCAGTGCGGATCAGGATGGCGGTCGTTCTCGCGGTCGTCTGGGCGATTGCCGGCACCGCCATTGCTCCGCGCGCGTTCGAGGCCCGAAACCTCCTGGCCGGCCAGGATGATCCGATAGCACTCGCGGATCACGCGGTCGCGCGCTTGCTTGACGCGAGGATTGCCGCTCGCGAGATCGATGCTGCCCTCGCGGTTGACGATGCCGACCTCGCGAGGAGCTTTCTTGATCTCGCCCGCGCGACTAACGTCCCGGTTGATCCGGAGCTTGCTGAACGGGTCGAACGCGCGAATGCGAGTGCCGCTACGACGGTGCGATCGTTCGGAAGCTTTGCCCGTGGCGTCCTCACTGGCGAAGCCCAAGATGCCTCGGGCCTCGCAGGCGTTGCGCTTGCAGACCTGTTCGTGCTGGGCGATATCCGCGATGCGCTGCGCGAAGCCACGCGGTTGGCCGCGGGTCAGGATGCGGACCAACTGGTCCTTGGCTTGGCGTGCGTTGGCCTGGCTGTGACAGCGGGAACCTACGCGACCATTGGCGCCGCCGTTCCCGCGCGCGTGGGGGTCACGGTCCTCAAGGCGGCGCGACAAACCGGCCGATTGGGCGCGGCGATGACGGCGTGGCTCAATCACTCGCTGCGCGAGGCCGTGAGAGTCGAAAATGCGCGAAGCCTCGCGCGGCTCGTCGGCGATGTTGGACGCGTGCAGGCAAGCGTGGGAACGCGAGCGGCGCTCGACGGATTGAAGCTTGCCGAGGGCCCGCGCGATGTATCGAAAATCGCGCGCCTCGCGGCGGCCAAGGGCGGCAAAACCCGCGCGATCCTCAAACTTGCCGGCCGCGCGGCCATTGTACTCACGGCGGGCGCCTTCAATTTGGCCATGTGGCTGTTCTGGGCGCTGGTAACGCTCTTGGGCTTCGTCTCCTCGCTCAAGCGCATTGCCGAGCGGATCACCGAGCGCTCTTGCAGGCACCGCAAGCTTCGCCGAGCGAGCCGTGCTCGCGCTCATTTCGTTTCAATGCGCTGCGCCGCAGCGCATTGAAAGAGCTCGGCCGTGCAGTCCAAGCAAGAGGCTCTGCCCATTGGAACGATGCGGCGGTTTCAGCACGACGGCGTCGAAATCGCATTTCTCGATCAAGGGCAAGGCGAGCCGATCGTGCTCGTGCACGGCTTTGCTTCAACGGCCCACGTGAATTGGGTCTATCCCGAGTGGGTTGCGACGCTGGTAAAGGCCGGCCGGCGCGTCGTCGCGCTCGACAATCGAGGGCATGGCGCTTCGAGCAAGCTCCATAGTCCAGCGGCCTATCACAGCACGTGCATGGCCCAGGATGTGCGAGCTCTGCTCGACCATCTTGAGCTCACGCGCGTCGACATGATGGGCTACTCCATGGGCGCGCGTATCAGCGCATTTTTTGCGAGCGCTTATCCGACACGGTTGAGGCGGGCCGTGTTCGGCGGGTTAGGCATTCATCTGGTCGACGGCGTCGGATTGCCGGAGAGTATCGCCGACGCGTTCGAGGCTCCCTCGCTCGCGGATGTTCGCGATCCCGCGGGACATAAGTTTCGCGCGTTCGCCGAGCAAACCAAATCCGACCTCAGGGCGCTTGCGGCCTGTATCCGCGGCTCGCGTCAAACCTTGACCAGGGAGCAAGTCGCTACAATCCGCGCCCCAGTGCTGGTCGCTGTCGGGACCGAGGACGAAGTAGCAGGGTCCGCGAGCGAACTTGCAGCGCTGCTGCCGTTAGGCCGCGCATTCGATATCCCACGGCGAGACCATATGCTTGCGGTAGGTGACAGGACGTTCAAGGCAGCGGTGCTGCGCTTTCTCGCGGAGCAGCCGTGAGCGCTTGCGCGCCTGCTCGCGACCCGGCATGTGCCTTCCAGGGTTCCCGGCTTCAGCGCCGGTCAATGTCAAATAAATGTGAGAAGACCCCGGCCATGACCCCGAACTTGCGAGCGGGAAAAACCGTTGACCGAGCGCGAGATCACCAGGGAAGCGCCAAGAAGGCCTATGCCAATTCTCTTGTATATAGCGATGTGGTCATGCGCGCTGGGGATGGCATCCAGTTTCGCCCCACGGGGCGGGCGCGAGGCCAAGGATTGGGAGTAAAGCATCTTCCGCTGGGGCCCTGCCAACTCTGTCGGCAGTAGAACGTAGGTGGCGTGGCCATTCGGCGCCGTCACGTGTTGTCTCGACAGAGTCTCCGCAGATGCGAAGGGCGGCCGCTCAAGCGGCCGAGGCCATATCAGTAATCTGTCGCCGCGCATGCCCGTTTGGAGAACGAATTTGCGGGAGACAGTCATGGCCCAGCGGCAGGTCAAAGCCGGCGCGCTCGACAAGGTCGACCCGGTGTGGGCGCGTATTCGCGGCGAGGCCGAAGACATTGCGCGTCGTGAGCCGGAGCTCGCGACCTTGATCTATTCGACTATCCTGCATCACGGCTCGCTAGAGGCAGCGGTCGTGCATCGGGTCGCGGAGCGGCTCGACAGTCCAGAGGTTTCCGCGGAGATGATCCGGCAAGCTTACGCCGACGCCCTCGAAGCTGACCCGGCGATGGGGGAGGCCTTTCGTGCCGACATCGTGGCAACGGTTGATCGCGATCCCGCGACCAACCGCTTTCTGGAACCGGTGCTTTACTTCAAAGGCTTCCACGCGATTCAGACCCATCGGTTGGCTCATTGGCTGTGGAGCAGAGGGCGTAAGGATTTTGCTTATTATCTCCAGAGCCGGTCGTCGGCGGTGTTTCAGACCGATATCAATCCGGCCGTGAGCATCGGACGCGGAATTTTTCTTGATCATGCCACCGGGTTGGTCGTAGGCGAGACCGCGGTGATTGAGGATGACGTCTCGATCCTGCAGGAAGTGACCCTCGGCGGAACCGGCAAGGAGGCGGGCGATCGCCACCCAAAAATCCGCCGCGGGGTACTGATCGGCGCGGGCGCGAAGATCCTCGGCAATATCGAAATTGGTCATTGTGCGCGCATCGCCGCCGGATCCGTCGTGCTCAAATCGGTGCCAAACAATACCACCGTCGCCGGCGTTCCCGCCCGTGTCATCGGCGAGGCGGGCTGTCCTGAGCCGTCACGCACGATGGACCACCTGTTCGAGGACGACGACGGCTGAGCCAGGGGCGCGAGCGGTGGACGTTCAGGAAATCAGGAAGCTCGACGCCTACCTGAAGCGGCTATTCGGCAACGCCCGCATCCGCGTGGTGCCGACGAAGGTTGACGCCGCCGACGTTTTTGTCGGCGAGGAGAGGATCGGTTCGCTCGTGCTCGACGAAGACGACGACGACGAAGATCGTTCCTACAATTTCGAGGTGAAGATCACCTTGGGAGACGCCTCAACCACCGCTCCCGATATCAGGCAATTGGATGCCTATCTCAAGCGTAAGTTCGACACCGAGCGCATTCGGGTCGTTCCGCGCGCTCGCAAGAAGGATTCGGCGGAAGTCTACGTGGGCGACGAATATATCGGCGTGTTGTTTTTCGACGAAAAGGATGCCCGCTCGTCTTATTTCGAGCTACCGATCCTGGCGCTTGATCTGGACGAGCCCGGCCTCCTCAAGGGATAGCATGCGGCCACTACGAGCGAAGCCGCTGTTCCCCCGAGCGAAGCCGACCTTCGATGGATCAAGATCAGCGTGATGCCAACACGCTTGCGATCAGTCGCTCGAGTGTGTCGGCAACGACGCGCCAATCGCTCAGCCAATCGCGTGGGAAGCGCACCAAGATGTCGGCTCCCCCGATGCGCCGTTCATAGAGACAGGTACCGGGGAGATGGCCGGCGCCGTTGCGGGTGCAGCGCACGAGAAAGGCCGAGGCTTCCACATCATAAATAAGATCCTCGCCGTCATACGGCGTTCCGTCACGGAATGCGAGTACGGCCAGTCCATTCGCGCCGGGCTGTGGCTGGGCTGCCGTGTAGCGTGGATATATGGTCAGCGCGCGATCGGCCGGGGCAAGTGTGTCACCGGCGGCGGTGATGCTCATGAACACGCGCATAAACGTTCGTGCGGCTGCCACCTCGGCGTCTGGCGGCGGGGCGGGCTCCTTCGCGTTGGCATTGGGTGGCTCGAGCGAAGGCCACAGAAGGACCAAGTCGACCCGCGCCTGTACGCCCGGTCGGCGCTGTGCCGCCACGCGGATTGCAGCTGGCGGCAGGTTGAAGGCCACACCCGCAACCGTGATCGGCAGTGGCGGCGCGTCGGCCTGCGATCCAGGCGAGGTAGGCCACAGCACATAGCAAGTATCAGTGATCGGCAATCCGGCTTCGCTATGTCCTGACACGTGCCTTGCGTCTGCGCGGGATGACGGGGAGCGCTGAAAATTAACCCTTGATTAAGGATATCGTGGCGCGGCGCGGCATTTCGTGGGAAAGATCGGGTCGGGAAACGGGGTGGGGTTCATGACGACGGATCGGGTCGATTACTTCGCGCTTGCGATCGGCTTTGCCATTTCCAGCTGCTGGAGCCTAGTCTCGGGCGCGGTCGTGGTGATGGGATTGAGGACGTTCGGCCTTGGCGTGGGCTGAACGCGTCGACATGCAGGCGACGCCGCCTCGCTAATCTTTCTTTGTCATGGCAAGGTCGCGCGCCCCGACAAAGGAGGGCGCGAATGGCAATCTTCGAGCTTGACGGCGAAATCCCGGAGCTGCCGGCCGACGGCCGATATTGGATCGCCGAAAGTGCCATCGTCATCGGACGCGTGCGCTTGAAGACCGACGCCAGTGTCTGGTTCAACTCGGTGCTGCGCGGCGACAACGAATGGATCGAGCTCGGCGAGCGATCGCAGATTCAAGATAACGCGATGCTGCACACAGATCCGGGTTTTCCCCTCAAGATCGGCGACAATTGCGTCATCGGCCATAACGTGGTCCTGCACGGTTGCGCCATCGCGGCAAACAGCCTGATCGGCATGGGTGCGGTCGTCCTCAACGGCGCGCGGATCGGGAAGAATTGCCTCGTCGGAGCTGGCGCCGTGGTGACCGAGGGCAAGGAATTTCCAGACAATTCGCTGATCCTGGGAACGCCTGCCCGTGCGGTTCGCGCGCTCGACGAAAAGGCCGCAGCGCGCCAGTGGTGAACAGGCTGCGCAGATAGCGATCGCCTCGTTCGCTGATATTGCCGAGCTTGTCCCTGCCTCCGCTCGAGTGTTGCTTCGGCACGAGCCCGATCCAGGCTGAGAAATCGCGACCTGAGCCGTCCATAGCATCAAAAGCGGCGTGACGCGGTGCAGCAACCGGCGTAGTTTTCCATCACCTCGTTGGCGCGTCAGGCAATGAACCGCCCGCATTTCTGCGTTGTACAAGCCCTGCCGCGCTGAGCGAGATGAGGGTGTCACACATGATCTTCTACACTCCAGCGGTTTTCGAACGGATCTCCTCAATGGCCGCCGCCAAGAAACTCATCCTCACCCCCGACAAGCTCAATACAGCCGCACGGTGGAAACGCGAAACGGCGTGGACGGCCAGCCTCATCTTTGAACACGCCCGCCTCACCCCCGAAAGCCAGACTCTGGACGTCGGCTGCGGGGTCGGGCGCCTGGCAAAAGTAATAACCGACAACAACTGGGGTCACGTCACAGGTATAGACATCAGCCGAAAGATGCGCGAACTGGCAACAGAATATGTCGCCTCACCGAAGTTCACAGTTCACCCGAACACACACCTTGCGGCCCTCCCGGAAGACACCTTCGACCTCGCCCTCGCGGTATGGGTCCTCCAGCACGACCATACCCCTGAGTCCACCATCAGACACGTGGCCAGGGTCCTCAAACCAACAGGCGCCCTCATCGTCATCAACGAAGCCGCGCGGTTTTTACCTACCGAGGACGGACGCGGAAACTTCTCCTGGGCTACTGACGACCTTGACGTGCGCAGACTGCTCGAGCGGCATCTGACAACAGTAAAACACGGAGTCGTCCCCGGCGAGTTGAAAAACCAACACCCCAATTGGCCGAACTACTGGTTAGTCATGAAGAAGCGCACCTGACTCCCTGCGCGAGAGCCAGTGACCCAGTCAAACACGAACAACCAGCCGTCAAAGGGCGCGAAGTTCGGGGCCGAAGGTTGCCCGATGGCTAACTCCCATGAACAAGTCGAGAGGGCGCCGTTGGCCCCTCCCGCGCTTCCAGGCTGAAGGGAGTGGCACGGACCTCGGCCCGGCGGAGACTGCTGCGCTGTGGAATTTTGATTTGGCCTATGTCGGCCTGGCGGTCAGTCGCGTAGCACCGCGGTGGTCGGCGGCGCCGCCGAATGTCCGCTTCGCTCTAATACGACAGAATTGATGGCTGGTCGGAAGTGACCCGTGGTGGGGGAAGGCTGGCGGCAGGTTCAGCGCGAACTGGCGGTGGCGGGTGCCGGACGGGAATCGCCGAGTGCGATCCAAACATTCGGGTCCGTCTGCGACTGCCGTTTCACGAAGCGGTACTCGGTCTGCGACCAAAGCAGCACGTCTGCGGTTTGGTTATCGAGGATGAACTCGCCGTGATCTGTCTTGACGGTGAGCACCGCGTGCCCATCCCCTTGCTTGTCACGCACGACCGTGACGAGCAGCGCCTGGCGGGGCCAGCCGGCCTGCATCAGCAAC
>WNFO01016578.1_pt1 | contig 11911 bp, 8 predicted proteins | sample 5400251 | NCBI WGS metagenome assembly WNFO01 (sample SAMN13153354, study PRJNA577476) | soil metagenome | isolation source: 100 cm saprolite under Madrone tree | place: USA:California | collected 2016-06-14
CAGGCGGCGGATTCGGGTATGCGCCGGAGGATCCAGAAAAAGCATCTGCTTCACCATGACCTTGGCGACGGGGTTTAATGCGGAGAGCCCGATCGCAGTAAGATGTTCCGACGACGGCGTGCACTGTGCCGAAAAATCGCGCAGCACCCGAATTACATCCGAGTAGCGAGTGACGACCCAAGAGTGCAAAAATGGGTCCCAGTGCACCGGATCCTCACGCCGAAGTTGGTGGAAGAGTGGATAGGGATCCGCCAACACGTCCGGGTCAAGCAAACGAAACAAGCTCAGCTCCGCGTCTCTAGTGCTTCCCTTGGTCGCAACATTGGCTTTCGTCATTGCTTTGGAAGGATTTCGACGGAAGTCTCGGGCGTCGAGTTCAGGAGACGCTGGACCTCTTTTTCGCTCATCGCTTCGACTTTGGCGACGACAAGCCGGTCGATTTCAGAAGATAACTCCGCCACACTTGGCGCCTCAAAGATAACGCGCAGAGGCATCTCAATTCCGAAAGTGTCGCGCAAGCGGGCGACGAGTTGTGCCCCCAACAGCGAGTGCCCTCCCAGCGAGAAGAAGTTCTCGTCCACGTCAACATGCTCCAGTTCCAGAAGGCGCTCCAGTATTCCGGCGATCGTCTTCTCCGTATTGGCTCGCGGCACAGTGTAAGGACGATTGCGTAACCTGTTCTCTTCCGTCGGTGTCGGCAGAGATTTGCGGTCTATCTTTCCATTCGCCGTCAATGGCAATTCATTCAATTGCACGAATACCGCCGGTACCATGTAGTCAGGCAGGCGATCTCGCAAGAAATCGCGGAACTGGGCCAGGGTAGGCTGGAACTGCGGCACCGCAACGAAATAGCCAATTAAGCGTGTCTCTCCTGGTGTGCCTTGGTCGGCCACTACTACACTCTGCTGGATACCCGGATGCTCGTTGAGCGCTGCTGTGATTTCATTCAGCTCGACGCGAAAGCCACGCACCTTCACCTGCTCGTCCATGCGGCCCAAAAAGGCGATCTGTCTGTCAGGCAAAAACCTGGCCAAATCTCCGGTCTTGAACAGCCGTTCACCCGGCGTGGAATCGAACGGGTTCGGAATGAATCTCTCTGCTGTAAGGTCCGGGCGATTACGATAACCGCGTGCCACCCCCATCCCGCCAATGAAAAGTTGACCGATTTTCCCGATCGCCACTTCTCTGCCCGACTCGTCCAAGATATAAATCTGTGTATTAGCGATGGCATGGCCAATGGGCGGCAGCTGATGCACTGCACTATTTGCACTGTTTGGCTCAACCACACCCGAGGTGGCCACGACCGTGCATTCAGTCGGGCCATAGTTATTAACTAACACGAAGGGCAGTCCAGCCGCCGGATACCCATGAAGTGTATCTGCTCCGGTGAGCATCGTACGCAAAGCAGTTCCCGACGGCCATGGGAGATCGATCAGACGCTCCGCAATCGGTGTCGGGATGAAACTGATTGTGATTCTCTGTGCCACGAGCCAGTCCCGCAAGGATTCCGGATTGCTAAGCGTCTCATCGTCGGCTAAGTGCAGGCTGGCGCCGACCGTCAAATATGGCCAGATTTCCCAAACTGCGGCGTCGAAACTGACTCTGGCAACCTGGCTCGCACGATCGGCCGAAGTCACCCCGAACGCATGCTGATGCCATTGCACCAGATTGACGAGACTCTCGTGCGTGATCTCGACCCCTTTAGGTTCGCCAGTAGAGCCAGAGGTGTAGATCACGTAGGCCAAACTCTTCGGGCTTGCTGTCACCTGGCTGGGAGTCGCAGGCGGAAGCGGGGGAGATTCGATCACTCGCCCGAGTTCATCCAGAATTATCATTTCATGTAAGCCGCTTGGCATTTGGGCCTTTACGCCCAAGGCAGTCACCACGACGGGGGCTTGGGCGTCCCTCAACATGAACGCAAGCCGACCGGCGGGATACCTTGGGTCGAGGGGTAGGTAAGCTCCCCCCGCTTTCAAAATACCCAACGCGCCCACAACCATCCCTAGCGAGCGCGGGGCGTACAATCCAACTACCACATCAGGGCCTACGCCGGGGACCCGCAAGATGTCTGCTAACGCTTGAGCGTTTTTGTCTAACTCCCCATACCGCAATACGCGTGTTCCACATGTTAACGCTATGGCATCAGGCTTCGCGGTCGCGCAGTAGGCTACCATCTCGTCCACAAGGCGAAATTGGGAATGAGCGACGAAGGGTCTCTGTTTCGTTAGCTCAAACAGATCATTTCTGCTCATGGTCATCCGAAGCTTTAAGGCAACCCTCAAGGACAACAATTTTACCTTCAGAAGTCAATGCTAAAAACCTCCGCAGGACCCTCTGGTCGAAGCGATCGCACCGTAGTGCGAGTTGACCTTATCGCGACAGGAGCTGTCGCTCTGGAACAATTGCGGCCGCCCGCCGTACGAACTTCGGTATGTGAAGGCAGAACGAACTTCATTCAATGTAGCCAAGAGCCTTAAGTCGTTCTTCAACTACGGCGGCTTCTTCATCCGTGTACTGCGCGCCCTGTCCTCCGTCGGAGAGCTCGCTGACTCGGACTCGAATGGGATTTCGTGTCATAAAGGCAGGCTCAAAAAGCTCTTCCAAGACGCGTCCATCCATGTCTTCGGGCACGGGCTGTCCCATGAGATGTAGAATCGTCGGCGCCATATCAATGAGCCGTGCACCTTTTATTTCTGCACCCTTCTTAAACGGCTCACCATGTGCGATCAAAATACCATCCCGCCGATGGGTACCCCCCCATTCCGACTCAGTCGATGGCCTTCGCTCGCGGATCTCCACCGCCGGCTTAGGCGTGTCTTCGGGAAAGCTCGGGCTTGTCGAGAAATGGCTCGTCTCCCACCAGTCGAGAATCAGGTCCGCAGCTTCGTTCGCATACGGCCCGTGGAAGATCTCTTCGCGCCGCAAGATTCGTTTGATGATCGGCTCGTCGGTTCGTGGGTCCTTGAGCTCCTTCAGCTTATCGCTGATCAGCTTCAACAGCGGTTCATATTCGCTTTGCTCGACAATGCCGCGCGGCTTCACGCCCCGGAGATTGATCCAAATGCTCGGCGGCGAGGCAAGCACTTCACTGCAATATGCTTTGGTGCGTGTCCAATCGATCTCATTAAATGAGGTGACAGCCGATTCGAACTTCTTGCGCAAGCGTGGAACGGTACGAGCGAGAAAACTCTTTTGCCGTGAGTTGAGAGTGCTGCGCAAGAGCGTGTAGGAGCCGCGGATGACTTTTTGGGTTAGCTTTTTGAGCGCGGAGCGCTCGTCTTTGCGGTAATGGAGCAGACCTAAGTGGGCCAGATAGCGATTGAGATAGACAACTCGGTCGGAAGTGGGGCCACCGCCGTGATCTGAGACGACCAAGACGGAGGTATCACTCGACGTTTTTTGCAGCATCTGACCGACCGCCTCATCGAGTCGCTGGTAAACGCGCAGAACCGCGTCGCCAAAGCGTTCTACGGCAGCCGGATTGTGCAAATGATGGGTGGGATCCATGTAGTGCCAGAAATAATGTTGCACCGTGTCGATGGACATGAAGGTGAACATCATCACGTCGGCAGGATGTTTCTCCATCAAGTAAAGACTCGCGCTCAGCCATTGATGGTCGAGTTTGTCCATCTCGGCCAGGACCTGCTCGCGCCTCGCATCGGTGGTCATGTAGCCGAGGTAACGAATATCGAGCTGGAAGCGCCCGAGCAGGTTCACCAGCTCAGAGCGCAGCTCGGGCGGATCAACGAACGCGCTCTTCTCCGAGGGCGTATCCATGCCGGAAATTTGGAAGCCGCTTAGGTGCTCGGGCGGATAGGTGAATGGTATGTTCATCGTGCCGACGGTGTAGCCCACATCCGAGAGTATGCGCCAAATGGTTTTTGCGCGGCGGGAGGCACCGTTTAAGTAAGTTAGCTCATACGTTCCAGGTCGAGCCTCCAAGAAATGGAAAATGCCGTGCTTGCCAGGGTTTTTGCCCGTCATAAACGAAGTCCAGGCTGGCGGAGTGATGGGCGGGAGGATCGATGCCAGCCTGCCCCATGTCCCGTCTTTCATGAGAGCGGCGAGGTTTGGCAACTTTCCTTCAGCAATCCAGGGACAGATCAGGTCAAAGGTCGCTGCATCCAGGCCAACGATTAGAAGTCGTGGCGCCTTCATGTTTTAGTGTAATTCATCAGAGGTACCTAATAGTAGGTAGTCATCGCGTGCCATCTTGCTAGCCAAGGCGGCTGCATGTCAGTAGCCCGTGTTGTCCGGTTGGGGGTCCACGAGTACGGCACGCGATTTTCTAGCCAGACTTCCATAAACCGCTTCCAGCCTTACCGCGATGCTCGGCCAATCGAAGCGCCCGATGACGAAACTTTGCACGTTTGCACGAAGCTTTTGCGCGAGAGCTGGGTTGTCAAGCACGTGTAAAATTCCTTGTGCAAAATTTTCAGCCGTCGCAGGTTCTACCAGGAAAGCGGTCACCTTATGCTGAAGGATCGTCGCCGATTGCTTGAAACTAACGATGGCATTTCCAGCCGCCATATAGTTCAGCAGTTTTGTTGGGATGCCCGGTGAGTTCGGCCGCGGGACAACGGCCACATCCGCTGCTGCCAGAAAATCCGGAAGCTCATCGAGAGTGGATGAGGCAATGGCGAACTGCGAGCCGAAGCCGAGCTCTGTTGCCATTCTTTCGTATCTGGTGCGTCGCATACGGCTAGCAGTGCTGCTCACAAGTAGAAGCCTGGCAGTGGGTTTGTGCTCGTGGACAATCCGAAAAGCGGTCATCAGGTAATCGAGACCTTGAAACTCGTCGAACGTCCCTGTGTAGACGATTAACGGACCGCCGCCGGCTGCAAAGCGCTCCCGCACGCGCACGCCGTCGCCCGCCTGGAACATTTCCGGCCGCACACCCGAGTGAATAGTAATCACGCGTTCTGGCTCGACGCCTTGATCGAGAATGAAAGAGCGCAACTCCTCCGTGTCAGCGATGATTTTGTCAGCCATCCGCGGAACCACGTAATCGAGGAGTTTGGCGATTCCGGTGGCGAGCATGCGCGGGCGAAAAAAATTATACGATGGAAGCTCACTGATCATTGTGTTGATCGCGTTATAGATCACCGGAACCCCGGTTAGTCGACCAACGACGCCGCCGATAAGCATCGCCTCGTAGTTATGAGCGTGGATCACGTCAACTTCATGTCTACGCACAATTTGAAAAAGCTTGATCGCGAGCATGGCATCGAAAACGAGCCGCTGGTAACTCGGGCCCACATTGATCTCGCGATTCCGGCCAACATGGCCCACTCGGTTGATTTCGATGCCAGCGACGGGAATGTCATCGCTGAGGGGGTAGGTGACGACGCGAATCAAATGTCCGCGCCTGGCAAGTTCCTCCGACATTTCCTTGATCGCCGCCGGCGTGCCGTGGTTCGCTGGAAACGGACAGGCGGCAACCATGGCAATCGAATAAGCGGGCATAAGTAAATGCGCTAGAAGGAACGCGCTGCTTTATCGAGAGAAGCTACGACGTAGTCGACTTGATCGTCGGTGAGCGAGAAGTAAAGCGGCAAACAGCAATGGTATGAGACTACATAATCGGTCTCGGGAAAACTCTCTTTTGGTTGCGGCACGATTGCCTCGGGGTGCCGACTGAAAAGAGGTTGTCTGTGGCAGTCGCGATTATAGAGCTCGCCTGGCAAAGAGACACCATATTCCTGTTTGAGGATTTGCTTAAGCTTCTCTCGTTCGATCGGTGGCTCCAAATACAGGATGTATTTGTAATAGGAGGACTGTACGTTGGTCGGAATCTCAAGCAATTTAATCCCAGGAATTTTCAGCGCTTTAAGCTTCTCATCATATCTCCGAGCGATTTGTCTGCGACGTTGCAGGATTTCATCCACACGCCGCATCTGCTCCAGACCGAGCACCGCGTTGAACTCACCCGGGCGCCAGTTATAGCCAATGTCGTGGTGAACGTTTGGTTCTGGCCCAAAACGGCCATGATCGCGGAGAGCGCACGCGGTCTTGTGAATTTTCTCGTCGTCCGTCGTAATCATCCCTCCCTCGCCGGTGGTTATCACTTTGGTGGAGAAAAACGAGAACGAGCCGGCGAGCCCAAGCGAGCCGGCCTTTCTCCCATCGATAGTTGCTCCGTGAGCGTGTGCGGCGTCCTCAACAAGGGGAATCCCCTGTTGTTCACAGATGTCCTTGATTTCATTCAGATGAGGCGAAATGATCCCGCTCATATGTACCAGCATGACGGCCTTCGTGTCCGGTCTGGTTTTGCGTCGCACGTCCTCGGGATCCATTTGAAAGTTTTCGCGCTGGCAGTCCACAAAAATCACCTTAGCGCCGGCATGTATCGCTGCCGTGGCGCTGGCGATGAAAGTATGACTTGGAACGATTACGGTGCCGCCCTGAACCCCGATAGCGCGAAGGATCATTTCCATTGAGCAAGTGCCGTTTGCTGTCGCCACGGCGTATTTCACCCCACAATATTCCGCCCACTGGCGCTCGAATTCCACAACGTTGCGGCCCATGCTAATGAAGCCGCTCCGAATGACTTCTTCAAAGCCAGCCGCGATTGAGCGTACCTCGGAATCGGAATACCGGAGATCGAAGCCCGCGACTCGCGTCGGTTTGGCAGGCAAACTCATCGAACAACCGCCGCGGGCTCCACATACCAGTCGATCGTCTTTTGGAGACCCTCTTCCATGCGGACCTCCGGTTGATAACCGATCAAGCGCTTCGCTTTCGAAATGTCCGGACAGCGCCTGGCCGCGCCCGCAGGTTTGCTCGTATCAAATACGATCCGCAGATTTTTGCCGGACAAGCGCAGGCCGCCAGCATCATACCAATGACTTCGTCGGAAACATAGGTGAATGAGCGGCTTTGCTCGCCGTCTCCCCAAACGGTAAGGACGTCTTTGGCTTCCAGCACCTTTCTTATCTGCGAAGAAACAACCGGCGCCGTCTCCGGATTGAAGTCCATCCGAGGGCCATATACGTTGTACGGGCGGACAATGGCTATTTTCATTCCATATTCGCTTTTGTAACAACGCGCCTGCACCTCGGCCTGCCGCTTCGCCCAACCATACCCATAGCCGCTCTCTTCTGGTTCCCCTTTGAATCCATCCTCTTCTGGCGTAGGCACCCGACAGTCTTTCGGATAGACTCCGACGGTGCTTACGCAGAGAAAGCGACCGACACCCGCTACGCGCGCAGCTTCCATCATATTCAAATTCATGACTGCATTCGAGAAAAACATTTCTCCGTGATGTTTCACGTTATAGCCGACACCGCGAATTTTCGCGGCCAGATGCATCACAACGTCCGCTCCGCGGCAAATTTTTCTGCAGTTCTCTGGATCGGCTAAATCGCGGTCGTGAAACTCAACATCGCGAGTTGCGAGATCGTTCATTGCGCCATTAGAGTAGGCAGAATCGCAAACTTTTACATTTGCGCCCGCCTCGAGGAGGCGTTCAACAAGATGCGAGCCGATGAAGCCGCGCCCGCCAGTGACCACGACTTTTTTTTGTGTCCAGAAAGACATAACTGATGGGGAGAAACTGACTCTTTTGCCTGAAAAACCAAAATTACGCAAGCAAAAAAAATCATAATTAGTGTTAAACGAGAGCGGGAAATACAGCGTTTTCAACCACCCAGCAAACGCTGCGCTCCACCAACCGAGACCGAAGTGACTAGCTGTTCAGTAAGGGCGCCAGGGCGAGCCGCGGCAGGAACATTCGCGGTGTTCTTGGTCCACCTGTTCAACAGACGCATGCATCTTGTCGTCGCGTTCACTTGCCCTCTGCCTTTCTGCAGCGAACCCGCGGCTTTTTGCAAGACTTCTAATTCCGCAAGGCTAGCCGATGGCGCCAGGTGGAGATCGCCGGAGATAAAAACAACACGTTTCGAATGTTCCGATGAATGAACTTATTTAGCGCGCTCCATTCTGTTTGATAACCTGCCCGCCATCCGGAAGCGTCGTAATTGGATTTACTATCACCGAAGTAAATACGATCTTCCAGATAGCAACGGATGAGTCGACATCAAAGCGTCCGGACGTGGATTAACAAGGCAAGCCGGGATGTCTCCCGTATCAGCGATCCCTGCACTTGGTTAGAGAACCCAAGCGTGGCAATGCAAGTCACCGGTACAGGACACGGCGGAGCGCGCCCCTCCAAGACACAAAATTCACAATTTAGAAGGCGTTCTCGATAACGCCGAGCGTTTTTCCGCCCTAAGTCTCCGGGGTTTCGACGGCCCCGCGTCCCTTCTGCCTGCCGCGTCCCCTCTGCCTGCCGCGCGGGCGATAATTATCATCTTCTCGCCCACGATAGCTGCCTTCCGATATCACCAGAGCTCCCAGTATTCGCCGGTGCCATGAACGACGTTAAGCGCGGCCATTTGAACGGAACCCATCCTCTCACCGCCACGCCCTAACGCAGCCAGGCTCTGGAATCCATGATGGAGCCGGTCACCGTATTTCAGAATAAGGTCATAACTCATCGTGCCGGTATCTTCTCTTCGGCCGGTGAGTTGACAGTTTTGGATCGTAAATCGCTCCGGATATTTCGATAATCCGTAGGCGATGACTCGCTCATTAAACATCACCGGAAGGTCCGCCACTTTAGCGAGATGCAGTGAGATGGACTGCTTCGGAAAGGCCGTGGCCCATTCATCGGTGTACTTTTTGTAAACCTCCAGCAACTTAGCCTCGTAGTCTCCCCTCGCTTTCCATTGTGCCCGGTCCTCCGGACTTTTCGGCAGATGCATCTCTTTGCTCATGAAGTTAGCGCAGGTTAACACAACACTGACGCACAATGGGTCTGAGGCGTAGCGTTTCCCAAGCTGCTCGATTACCCGGGAGAAATTGCGCTCGTAAATGGGGTCCCACGGAATGGGAATCCGCACGGCCTGGCCAAAACTGGGACGGTGCGGATTGGTCACGCGAGTTTCTAATGACTGTGCGCCTTCCTGAAAAACGTAGGATGGAGTAGCAACTCCAGGTTTGATCGCAATTTCATATTTCCTATTGAGGCGGTGCAGGACTTCTACCGTTTTGTCGATTGCGCTGAAATCGAGCTGGCCCGCCTGCTTTTCAACCTCATTCCAGTCAGCGGTGAGACATACGCCAGAGAGGTGCGGATTCGCCCGTACTGCGGACTCAAAGGCGGTCAGATTCGCTGCCGCTTCGCTTGTCTTCTGCGTGACCCACAGACCGGTGCGAAGCGGCGGTCCTTGCGCGGCATGGAGGCAGACGGGAGCGGCAATCAAGACAGCCAGAGCGCACAAGGGACCCGCCAACAAACGCGGCATGGGCTTAGTATAGCCACAAGCGAAATAAAATGCAGAATCTTCTTGCTTCTTTATTTAGTAATTTGCGGGCAATGCTGCCTAAAGACTCAGCTGCTCTGCCACTTGAACTAACGGTGCAAATTGCGTTTTCCCAGGTAAATGCGAAATCGCGCTTGCAACCGAGTCGCGGTCCGGGTTGCTCACGGTTCGCGACGGTGTGGCTGTGCGGGGACTGGCATAGCTGTCGGTTAAGGCTTTAGCGTATCATGGGCGTATTTGGTTGCCGCCGGCAGATTCAAAATATCGAGGCGATAGATCTCGATGTATTTTACTCCGTACCCCATAGCCAGGTTCACCGATCGCGTGAGCTCCTTTGAGGGATCCATTTGTACGCCGCCGTTCACGCGGTAGGTGTTGTCGTGATAGCAGTACCAAAGCATTTGGGCGCCGATATCCGGAGCGCTGTCCCACAACAACTCATAAAGCGTGCCGCTTCCCGGCGCTGGCGGTGTAAACGTTGCAAGCGTGTTCTTTTGTACGATTAATCGCCCCGGCCATGATATGCGAGCTGTGAGCACGGCATTGCGCGCGACGTAGTTTTCATCCGGATCGAGCAGATTACCATTCCCACCCACCGCCAGTGTTACGTACTGATAGGGAAACGCCATCATGGTTGTGCCGATGATTTGCCTCGCTGCATCGAGCATTTTTTGAGTCGTGTAGCCAGCCGCCAACCAGTTGTTAACATCAGCGGAAGTGTGCGGTACGCCCCAATCTTCGCTCTGGGCATTAGCAAAACTTGCGGAGACTATCTTGACCGCAGGATTATGGGCGAAATGCGCCCCCAGCGCTATGATCATCGATTTCTTTTTTGCCAGGTAGACAGGGTCCCAGAATACCGGAATGGTTCGCGTTGTTGCGCCATCGTTAAACGTGAAAAATTTCTGCGAGTTTGGAAGCGGCTCGGCTTTGATTGCGTCAAAGACCCAGGCCGGAGTATTTCCGCCCGCTTGGACACTGCCGCCGGAAGTGCCAATACGCAGCAGGACTTTCTTGCCGCCTGCGGCGGCTTTCGAAATAACGGTATCAAGGAAGGTGAAATCGAAAGCTCCCTCTCTCGGCTCCAGGTCACACCATCGTTGCCGCGCGCTGATGCCGTCCACATTCGGATCGGAGTAAACGGCCGGGTCTTTGCCTGTTCCGCCAGTGCTGGAAGGCAGCAGACAAAATACTCCGCGGGGGACTTCGGAAAAGCCTTGCTCAGGCAGAGAGAAGATTGCGGTGAGCAAGACGACTACAAAAAGGGGGCGGCATAGAGAGGTTGCATTTTTCATAAAGTAACGCGGGCGAGCTGAATCCGTACCGCTGGCTTCCTGTAGGCGAAGTTTGCCTCCTCGTATGGGCAAAACTCTCACCCGCGGGCTCAGAAGTACGATCCGCCTTAGCTGCGGTGAACATCCATAATGCGAACTCAAAACAGCGCAACTGGAAAAACGGGGGTTTTTCCGGCCACCTCGGCCGCGAGTTACCTTGACGCTCTTGAGCTAAACAGCAGAGGCGATTTTGCTGGTCAGAAATCGCATCATACCCACGTTCGATTTAACGAAATGTTCCATCACGCCTGGCTTGGCGAGAGAATCCATTGCCACTCGCGCTTCCCTGATCGCATCCTCATTCCGACGAAGGTCTTCTTCAAAGAGTTTCATGCCGAAGTCGTAGAGTTCGAGGTCGAGGCTATTGTGTTGACGAATTGCTTCGACGACATCCGGTTCGACTACCGACCGGTTTCTGGCCACTTTGCGGTCTTCATAATAGCAGAGACTCCATCGGAACTTTGTTGCGATGAGCAGCAAGCTTTCCTCAAACCTTTCCGAAATGCCCACCACCCGAAAGGAACGCGACAGGTGTTCTTTCGCGTTCTCCAATACCGATCGATCGCACACTCCGGTTTTGCCGATTCCGGCAATGAATCGACATTGCAGGTTTTGGCTATTAGGCGTCAGCGCAATGAGGCCTTTGACTCCCAGTTTTTCCTTTTTCAGTTTGCGATGCAACGGATGAAGAGGCCTGCGCAAAATAAAGAAGTAGGATGACAGGAGCCGCGCTACAGGTTCGCGAAGCATCGTGATATAGGTAGCGCCCTGCGGCAGATACTCGTGGATGCCATAGAAGAGATGCCCGCGGACGACCCGTAGGCGGCGGCGACGGTCCTCGGAGAGCGTTCGAAATCGCTGAACGGTCGCGCGAATCCGATGAGGATCAACCGTAAAGATCGAAAGCGGGTTGTACTGCCATTCAATGATCCGATTCAGTGTTGTTCCCGCGGTTTTGGGAATGTGAAGAAAGATCAACGCTCCGTGGTCCAACAAACAAATCGTAACACGCTGGCTTGAAGCGAGCAACAGCAGCGAGGCACGCCGCGCTCACCCTCTCGTAGCCGAAGCGCTGGAAATCGGGCCGAATTTCAGGGCTCAAATCGTACAGTTCCCGCGCGTTCGCCCGCGCCACGGCCTTTACTACTAGATCCCCAATACAGTCGATGAGCGGATTCACATCCACATTTCGCTTACCAAGAAACTGCAAAAGCCCTGAAACTGTTTGCGATACCGGACTGTATGGTATCG
>WNFO01004624.1_pt1 | contig 11910 bp, 9 predicted proteins | sample 5400251 | NCBI WGS metagenome assembly WNFO01 (sample SAMN13153354, study PRJNA577476) | soil metagenome | isolation source: 100 cm saprolite under Madrone tree | place: USA:California | collected 2016-06-14
AAAGCCGGCAACGACGATAGGGTCAATTTGTAGATGGCACGCTCGCGGGAGTCATAAAGGTTGCCTCCGGCGCCCCAGATCGAGCGGTGAGGTCCATCCCCTCATGCGCGGCGGCAGCGGCCCCGACGCGGGCACCGCCTTGAAGCTTCCTATCCCCAGCTCGATCTGGGGCGCCGGAGGCAACCTTTATGTCTCCCGCGAGCGTGCCATCTACAAATTGACCCCATCGTCGTTGCCGGCTTTCTCCGCGTTCGACATTCCGGATCGCGCGGTAGCTTCGAACACCACGACGTTCACCGGCGCCGCCATAACCATCGCATCCGGCAGCATCGAACTCGATGCAACCTCAGCCGTAAGCTCGGGGCTCGCGATCTTTGCTTACCGGAACAATGGAATCGTCATATCCGAAGCCACAGTACCCGCGACGGCGCCGATCCGGGGGGGAAGGATCTATGCGTCGGTCGCCGGCCCCGTAAACACGGGGATTGCGATGCTGAACCCGAACGACCAGCCGGCCACCGTCAACTTCTACTTCACCGACACGAGCGGCAACAACTTCGGACAGGGCAGCTTCACGATTCCACCTCGAGGCCAGATCGCCCGGTTCCTGAACGAAACACCGTTCCGCAGCAGTTCGTCAATCGCTCCCGCAACCGTGCAAGGCACGTGGACTTTCGATTCTCCGGTGCCGGTCTCCGCGATTGCCATACGTGGATTCACAAACGAGAGATCGGAGTTTTTGATGACGACGTTACCTGTGCTCGACCTGGCTGCCGGAGTGTCGGCTGATCCCGTTGTCATGCCCCACTTCGCATACGGCGGCGGGTGGACGACATCGATCGTTCTGGTGAATCCGACGAATCAGACCCTGAGCGGAAGCATCGGACTCCACGCCGACGACGGTTCGTCTCTCAGTACGGTACCGTACACGATCGCACCAAGATCGTCGTTCGTTCACGCCCCGGCCAACTCGGGCTCGCAGATCCAAACGGGATCGATTCGCGTGGTGCCGGCGGCTTCCACGGGAGCGCCCACAGGAGTCTCGATTTTTTCCTTCCAGACAGGAGGCGTTACGGTCACCGAGGCTGGAGCGCCGACTGTCACACCGAAGCCAGGTTTTCGGCTCTACTCGGAAAACAAGGGAGCCTTTCGGCAAGCAGGCAGGGATACGCTCGGAACCGGCGTCGCGATTGCGAATCCGTCATCGGCGGCCATTACCGTTTACTTCCAACCGACAACGAGCCAGGGCATGCCGGTCCAAACCGAACCCGATATTGCATCGGTGACAATACCGGCGCACGGGCATCGAAGCGTTTTTCTGAATGAACTGTTCAACCCGCTTTTCGGGCCGCCTCCAAGCGGAATGTTTCGGATCTGGACCAACTCCACGGAGGGCGTCTCCGTTACAGGTGTGCGTGGTCGATACAATGAACGCGGCGATTTTCTCATCACCACCATTTCACCGGCGCCGGAGTCTTCCGGCGCAATGCCCTCCTCCATCTACTTTCCGCATATCGTCGAGGGCGGGGGCTACACCACGCAAATCATTGTTTTCGGCGACACGCCTGGCCTCGGCACATCCGGTAAAGTCCGTTACTTCTCACAATCGGGTGCTCCCCTGACTGTTCCGCTGAATTGACAGGCCGCTAAAAACGGAATTCATCGTGCTGCAAAAATAGGTCTGCCAGTCTGCACCTGGCCGGCCCATTTTAGCTACCGGGAGGGCTCTCTCATGAGGCAACGAACAGTCACTCGCCGCGAACTATTGAAAACTGGCGTGGTTGCGACTGCAGCGGGACTGGCGCGACCGTTGCTCGCAGGTCCTGTGACTTGCGCCAAATTGACTGATATACAAAAAGTGGTCATCTTCATTCAGGAAAACCGTTCCTTTGACCACTATTTCGGAAGCTACCGCGGAGTACGCGGCTTCGCCGATCACAGCCGGGCGTTCTTCCAGCCTGATCCCGCGAATTTAGCGGATCCTCCGGTTGGCAGACTGTTGCCCTTCCATCTGGACACTTCCAGAACGAATGCCGCCTGCACTCACGACATCACTCACGCCTGGGTGCCTCAGCATCAGAGTTGGAATCACGGCGCGATGAATGGGTTTGTCACTTCGCGCCTCTCGGATGCCAATAACGCGGTCTTGACCATGGGCTATTACACGCGCGGAGATCTTCCTTTTTACTATGCACTGGCTGACGCATTTACAATCTGCGACAACTATTTCTGCTCGGTGATTGGACCGACTGATCCAAACCGCCTCTACTCTATGGCGGCTTCGGTTGATCCCGACGGGAGATACGGCGGACCATTGCTGGAGACGCTGACTACGAACCGGCAAACGTTTTTTGGGCGTCTGACGTATACGACGATGCCGGAACAGCTGCAGGCGCGGGGCATCACGTGGAAGGTCTACTCGTCCCCCGACTCGAGCCTGGAGAACAACGTGCTCTGGTACTTTAAGAACTTTCAAAATCCTGCCTCGCCGCTGTATCAGAACGCGTTTCTGCCCTCCTATCCGGCTTCATTTGTCACCGATGCTCTGGCGGGAACTCTGCCCCAGGTGTCATGGGTGTTGGCGCCAATGGTGGACAGCGAGCACCCGCCTGCTCCTTCACTCTTCGGTGAAAACGACATGTCCACCATTCTGAACGCCTTGACCGCAAATCCGGCGCAGTGGGCCGGGACAGTCCTGTTTGCCACGTACGACGAGAACGGCGGATTCTTTGACCATGTCCCGCCCGTCACAGCCCCGCCCGGCACTCCCGGGGAATACATCACCGCGCCGGCGGTCCCGGACCCGAACGTCGTCGGCAATCCACCGATCCTTGGGCCGATTGGATTGGGTTTTCGAGTCCCGTTGCTTATCATTTCTCCGTTGAGCCGGGGCGGGCTGGTCTCATCGCATCTCTTCGATCACACTTCGGTGCTGCGATTCCTCGAAACACGGTTTGGCGCCGAGGTCCCGAACCTGAGCGCCTGGCGGCGCTCGGTCGTCGGCGATCTCACCAGCGCATTTAACTTCGCAGGACCCGACCGGATGATACCCAGTTTGCCTTCCACACTTCCACCAGCAGCGGAGACGCTGGCGGAATGCGCGGTGACGCTGGCCGGTACAACGCCATATCCGGTCCCAAACCCGCAGAACTTCCCGCGGCAGGAGAGAGGGAGGGGGGCACGACCAAGCGGACCATGCTAAGGTGTGGGTTCCCAGCCGCGGAGCGGCTATAATCCGCTCAACGTGAGGAGGTTCCCATGCGTAACGCTGTGTTGTCGATTGTCATGAGCTCGGTCATCCTCTCGGCGCAGACCTCGCCGCTCTCGCCGGAATCGCGAGCACAATTCCACGGCCAAATGAGTGAACCCGTGGAACCTTTCCGCATCATTGGCAACATCTACTACGTTGGTGCGAGAAACATTGCCTCGTATCTCATCACCACGCCCAAGGGCCACATCATGATCGACACCGGGACGAGGGAGATGCACTCGGTGATTCGCGCCAACCTCGACAAGCTTGGGTTCAAGCTGCAGGACATCAAAATCCTCCTGTCGGGACATGCGCATTTTGACCATGTGCAGGGCCACGCGGCCATGAAGAAGGCAACCGGTGCAAAGGTCATGGCGATCGGAGAGGACGCGGCAGCGCTCGCGGCCGGCGCCGACAAGTCGCCGCTTGGAGATGAAGGCTGGGACCCTGTTGCCGTCGATCGCGTATTGAAAGATGGGGACACCGTCACGTTGGGAGGCACCACGTTGCGTGCCGTCTGGACGCCCGGGCATACGCCGGGCTGCACCACATGGACGACCACGGTCCAGGACAGGGGCAAGCCCTACTCCGTCGTCTTCCAGGCCTGCGGCGGACCGAACGCCGGAGTCAAGCTGGTCGGAAATACGAAATTTCCGACATTGATCGAAGACACGTTGCGGTCGTTTCGCGTCCAGAAGACGCTCAAGCCGGATATCTATCTTCCAATGCACCCGGAAAGTCTGTTTGCCGGCAAGGTTGAACGGATCAAAGCAGGCGAGATCCCTAATCCCCTGTTGAACCCGGAAGCCTACACGAAATTGATTGCCGATACGGAGGCGAGTTTTCAAAAGAGGATCGAGGAAGAACGGGCAAAGACATCGCTTAAGTAAATGGCGCTGCCGGCGGCTTGGTCGTTGTACAGCAACACAGACATTTTGAAATTGGACGAATCCTGCATCTCAAATCCGAAATCCGAAACCTTGAATTGGACTGGCGATCGACACGGAACCACTTCGTCAGTCCAATTCAAGATTTCGGATTTGAGATGCAGGATTCGTCCAATTTCAAGATCTCCTCCTGCCCAGGTAATCATCGCCGCAGTTTGAAATTGACCTCTACATCGATCTCGACGGGAACGGGCTCGCCTCTGAAGGTGCCGGGCTCGAAACGCCATTCCCTCATCGCACGGAGAGCGTTTTGATCCAGTTCGGGATTCAGGCTTCGCAAAATCCGGGCGACGCTCATGGTGCCGTCGGGTTGGACCACAGCCTGAACCACGACAGTGCCTTGCGTTAAAGCTTCCCTGGCTGCATCCGAGTACTCGGGATCGACTTGGGCGATGAGCTTCGGCGCCGTGACGCCTTCACCCACTCGGAAGACGCCTTCCATCGCGGCACCGCCCGCCGGCATCGGCGTCGGCAAAGCAGTTTGCGGGGAGTTGCCGCGGGAAGAAACTGTCTCAGGTAGAACTGCTTCCTGCGTCTGCTGCTGGCCCATCAATGGAAACGACGTGAATGCCAGGAAACCCGTGACCGCCACAACCGCAGCCATCGAAGCATACGACCACATGAGCCGCAGCGTTGAGATCGGGCAATCGATCAGCAGAGAACGCAGGCGTCTGATCAGATGACTCTTGTAAAGAAACAACGGCGCCGGTACCAGCGAACTGTCTGGATCCGCACCCGCCATCGCAAGTAGGACATCGATGTATGGATCGGGCGCTGCAGTCAATCGGATGACCTCAGAGTCCACGATCTGTTCGCGCGCCAGTTTCGTCTGGCCGAGCAGCCACCATACCGCGGGATGGAACCACAGGCAGGCGCCAATCAGTTCTTCAATCACTGTGATAAGCCAGTCCTTTCGCTTCACGTGCAGAAGTTCGTGGCACACGATGGCACACTGCGCATCCGGTTTCAGTGTGAGGAAAGATTCCGGCAGCAGAATGACCGGACGAAATAATCCGAACGTGACGGGCCCTGTATTGCTCGTAGAGATACAAAAGATGCCGTCGCGATGTGTGAGCGTTCGCGCCCATCGCACGGGTTCCGGCAGACACCGCATCGGCGTTGCCGCAGTTCTGTAGCGGCGGATCCGATAAAGTCCGGCAAGGAACCAGCAAAGTCTCGCCACGATTCCAGCAAGCAGGATCCACCCAACAATCAGGCTCCAGGGGATCGCGGCACGGCCCGCCGGTGTGCTGTGGGCGACATTCGCTGAATCCGCCGGCTCCGGATGCGGCGGGGTTGCGCTGGAGACAACGGGATAATGCCACGGCTGAATCAACGGGAGGACGAGCGCGGCCAACAACAGCGCGTAGCACCAGGCCAGATGCGAGCGCGGATGATGAATTCGAAAGATTGACGGCAGAACGGCACCAACGAGAGCAAACGCGGAAACCTGTGCCGCCCAGGACAGAAAGTTCTGCAGAGATAGTTCCGGAATCATCACTTCCTCCGCCGCTTCTTCAGTAGATCGCTGATCTCATCGAGTTCCTTCTGACTGATCTTCTTTCTTTCGGCCAGGTGCACAAGCAGCGGTTTTGCAGAGCCATCGAAAACGCGTTTCACAAAATCATGAACCATGTTCCCAACCACCTGGCCCTGTGGCTCCGCCGGGCTATACACGTAAGCTCGATCCCGCGTCGTTTTCGTCAGCCGGCCCTTCTGCTCGAGAATCCCCATCATCGTCATGACGGTCGTATAAGCAATCTTGCGGCTCTTCAGCAGCTCCTCGTAAACCTCGCGCACGGTCGCCGTGCCGAGCTGCCAGACAATCTTCATGATCTCGAGCTCCTGATCGGTAAGTACGGATTTCCTGGCTTTCAATTCCGGCTCCTTATCTGAGGTTGAAATTGACCTCGACGTTCAACGCGACGGCCACGGGCTTGCCGTTCATGCGGGCCGGTTGAAACCTCCATTGAAGAACTGCGGCTATAGCTTTCTCATCCAGCCCGAAGCCGATTCCACGCGCGACGCGGACGACCTGAACCGATCCGTCTTCGCGGACGATGGTATCGAGAATGACTCTTCCCTGGAACCGCGCTTTTCGCGCCTCGTCCGAGTACTCGGGAATAATCTGCGTCAGCAGAACAGGACGCGAGACTTCTCCGCCGATGTGAAATGGTGGGCTGGTGTATCCGAAGTTCCCGCCGGGCCCTACCCCCGGGCCCCTGTCTGGGCCAATACCGTGATCGTTACCGGTTCCGATGCCGTTCCCGTTTCCCGGACCTGAGGACAGCGGGCCCGGAATGCCATCAGGATCACCGATGTTCAGGAGATTCAACTGCGGCAGTGACGCAAGCTGCGGAGCGACAATCGAGGGCTCCACGATCAACGTCGGGTCGACGGCCTTCGGGGGTTCGGGATCCGGCGGCACGAATTGCCTATCCGTTGCTTTCGGGAGTTTGCCCTTCGATGGCGGGGCCGGTTGATGCCTGCCGCCGCCGCCCCCGCCGCGCGATTCATCAGGCGCAGGAAGCATTAGCCGTTGAGGCGCGTACAGTGCAATGTTGATGACGCCCTTCGGAATTTGTTTCCGTGCCGGCGCCCAGGGAATCAGCACCAGCGCGGCGGCAAGGGCGGCATGGACGAGCACGGACAGCAGGCGCGGCACACCGGCCTGGTGTCTCGACCATACTTCCGGGACCTCGACAGGTACCGCCGTGAGCTCGATCGGTGCCCGCGGGTTTCTTTCCTCCCGCCAGAGCTCGGCCAACTGATGAACGAGGGACAAAAACCACGGCCTCGACTCGGATAACGCGGTCATTGTTTCAAACGGTCTCATCATCCTTCCTCCCGGTCTCCTCCATTCCCGTTAGTACTAATACATTAGTATTAGTAAGAACGTAGAGTCAAGAAAAAGAGAGGGTCCAAATTATGCTGCCGTCGATAGCCGCGGAGCGGCGACAGAATGTAGCCCCGGGCGCGAGCCCGGGGTTTTCTTTCGAAACGATCTCAGCCCCGGAGCGAAAGAGTCCTCGCAATCTTTCGCCCGGGGCTACGTTCCAAAACGACACCTACCCCGGGCTTGCGCCCGGGGCTACACTCTTTCGCCGCTCCGCGGCTGAATATGGATGGTCGAATGACTTCGCCGGCCGAGGTCGAAATGGAATGCGACGGCGACTACCAGTTGGCCGAGGCGGCCGCCGGCGCCGCGGGATGTTGCAGTTTTACTTCGCGTACCAGTCGCGAACTCTGACTTCCACTCCAGAACCCTTCAGCGCATCTTCGAATTGCTTCAGGTCCGATCCCATGTAGTGGTAGGGATACGCGATCTTCGGCTTGAACGCCTTGACGCACTCGGCTGCCTCGGACGGAGGCATCGTGTACGGCAGGTTCATCGGTATGAACGCGACGTCGATGTTCTTGAGCGCCTTCATCTCCGGGACGCACTCCGTGTCGCCCGCGAAGTACAGACGCTTGCCGCCAACCGTCACGACGTAACCGTTGCCGCGCCCCTTCGTGTGGAACAACTGGCCGGCGGACGGCCCGCGTTGCAGGTTGTACATCGGCACGGCTTCGATCGAGACGCCATTGATTGTCTTCGTCTCACCGTTTGCTATCACGGTCGCCCCCTTGAGCTGCGCGGCGGCGGCCGATGGCGCCACGACGGTGGCATTCGGCTTCGAAGCCTTCCCGACCGTTGCCGGATCGAGATGGTCGCCGTGAATATCGGTGACGAGGACGATGTCGGCCTTCGGCAGGGCGGTATAGTCGCCGCCCATCGCCGTCGGATCGACGGTGATCACCTGGTTGCCATACCGGACCTGGACGGCCGCGTGCATGATTGGCTGAATCGTAATCGGTCCGCCGCTGCCCTGGATGGTATCCGGGGGTACGGCGGCGTATAGCGAGACGGCGGTGGCAAGCGCGAGCGCGGCGCACCAGCAAAGTCGAGTCCTCTGTGACATGTGAGATCTCCTTAAATAATGGTCAAATAATCGTCAGTCGAACCGATTGTAGTATATTGTGCCCGGCTATCAGCTAATGGATTAACGAAACTGTTTGGGGGGCAAAAGCCTGAGGTGTCTCACGGCTTTTGGGGGGAGGCGAACGATGGAACGCATATCCAGAGGGAGGGGACTCACCGGACGCGTTGGGTTCAGTGTGCTCGTGGGCATTTTAGTTTCTGCGCTTACCTGGACTGCCGTATGGGCACAATCTACGGCCCAGGTCAGTGGTACGGTAAAAGATCAAACCGGGGCCGTATTGCCCGGAGTAGACGTGACGGCCACGCAAACCGACACGGGTTTGAAGCGAAGCGCCGTGACGGATGAAACGGGGTCTTACATATTGCCGAATCTGCCCGTTGGTCCATATCGGTTGGAAGCGGCATTGCCGGGCTTTCGCACGTATGTGCAAACCGGAATCGTGCTGCAGGTCGGGAGCAGTTCCGTCATCAACGCGATCCTTGGAGTGGGTCAGGTTTCCGAAACGGTCGAGGTTCAGGCCAACGCTGCTCTGGTGGAAACGCGGAACACGGGTGTCGGCCAGGTGATCGACAATGTCCGCGTGCTGGAGTTACCGCTCAATGGACGTCAGGCAGTCGAACTGATCATTCTTTCAGGCGCGGCCATCGGCGGAGGCGCCCAGGCCACGAGCCGGAATTATCCGACGCAATCCATTTCCGTGGCGGGCGGGTTGAACAATGGCCTGACGTATCTGCTGGACGGAGGCACGCACAACGATCCATTCAACAACCTGAATCTGCCGCTGCCTTTCCCGGATGCCCTTCAGGAATTCAAAGTGGAAACCAGCGCCGTGCCGGCGCAGTACGGCCAGCACTCCGCGGGCGCAATCAACGCGGTGACCCGGACGGGCACCAACAATTTTCACGGCGACCTTTTTGAATTTGTCCGCAACGGCGTCTTCAACGCCAAAGATCCGTTCGCTCTCAAGAGGGACAATCTGAAGCGTAACCAGTTTGGCGGAGTACTGGGCGGCCCGATCGTCCAGAACAAACTCTTTTTCTTCGGCGGTTACCAGGGCATGTACGAACGCTCAGAACCGACCGACCAGAGGTCCTTCATTCCAACCGCAGCGATGGTCGCCGGCGACTTTAGCGCGGTAACTTCCCCGGCATGCGTTTCGGGCGGCCGGCAGATCACCTTGAGAGCCCCATTCGTTAATAATCGGGTCGATCCTTCTCTTATCGCCGGGCCGGCTCTGAACATGGTAAAGCGGCTTCCCACCACGACGGATCCGTGCGGCGAGGCCCGGTACGGCCGAAGGACCAACAGCGACGAGCGTATTTTCGTTGGGAAAGTGGACTACACGCGGAGCGAGAAACACTCGGTGTTCGGCCGCTTTCAGTCCGCTCACCTCGTGCAGCCGACCAACTACGATGGCGTGAACCTGCTGACAACCACCGAAGCGGATTATGCGCGGCGAGCCGATTCGTTTGTCCTGGGAGATACCTATTTGATCGGCGCGAACACAGTCAGTTCCTTCCGTGGAACGCTGCTTCGAACAGTGAACGTGAAGACCTTTCCGGACCTGTTCACGTTGTCTGACCTTGGAGTAAAAAACATTTATTACGGGCCGGGCCTGACAAAAATTCCGGGCATCAGCGTGACGAATGCATTCGCCATCCACTCCGATCCCGGAATGCCCGGCAACACGAATTCAACGGTGTTCCAGTTTTCTGAGGATCTCAGTCTGATCCGCGGAGCTCACCAGATCGGTTTCGGAGCGAACTTTATCCGTTCGATGCTGAACAACAAGAAGAGCTCCCCCGCCAGGCCTCGCTTGACCTTCGACGGTTCATATACCGGGTTGTCGCTGGCGGATTTTATGGTTGGAAGGCCCGTCACCTACGGCCAGGGCAATCTGAACTCGTTCTACTACCGTCAGAGCTATCTGGGTGCCTATATTCAAGACACCTGGAAGGCGAACTCGAAGTTGACGGTTAACGGCGGCGTGCGATGGGAGCCCTTCCAGGCCCCGACGAACAAGCGCGCCAGGTATCTGTATTTCGACAAAGCGTGGTTCGACCAGGGCCTGGAAAGTACGGTGTACACGAATGCTCCGGCCGGACTCCTGTTTCCCGGGGACGCCGCAGTTCCAAAATCGGCCAGCAACTCCATCGGTCCATCCCACTGGGGGCGTATCGCGCCGCGCGTGGGGCTGGCATGGGATGTGAACGGGAACGGGCTCATGACGGTTCGCGCGGCATATGGAATCTATACGGACTATCCGCACTTCTACGAATACGGCGGATACAGCGACCAGCCGCCCTGGGGCTATGAAGTGACTTTAGACAGTCCCGGCCCCTTTGATGATCCGTGGCAGGGTTATCCCGGAGGAAATCCATTCCCGGTTTCTCTGAGCGCCGGCATCCCATTTCCGCGTTTCGGGACTTACGTCACGATCCCGCGCGACCTCAAAATGCCGTACATCAATCAATGGAACCTCAGCCTCCAGAGACAGGTTGGAGCCGACTGGCTGTTTGCTGCGAACTATCTCGGCAGTAACGTCATTCACAATCTGATTAACTCCGAAGGCAACCCGGCCGTCTTTTTGGGAACAGGCTCATGCGCAATCAATGGCGTCAGCTATACAACGTGTTCGGCTTCATCCAACACGCAACAGCGGCGCAGATTGATTCTGCAAAATCCCGCTCAAGGACAGTTTTTCGGGAACATCGTCATAGCGGATGACAACGGCACGCGCACCTACAATGCGCTGTTGCTTTCGGTTATGCACCGGCGCAGTAAGGGTGTGACCATCCAGGGGAATTACACCTGGTCGCATTGCATCGAGGATAACGGGTCGACGCCGCAATTCCAGAACAGTGGACAGCAGGTCGCTGAGCGCCGCAGGTTGAATCGCGGCAATTGCGATCAGGACCGGCGGCACAATGTCAACATGTCTGCGGTGTATTACACGCCGAAGTTTTCCCAAAGCGCGCTGCGCGTCATCGGCACGGGCTGGAAGATCTCCGGGATTCTCAGGGTCCAATCCGGCGGCTTTCTCACGGTAGTGCCCGGCACCGACAGAGCCTTGACCGGGACCGGTGACCAGCGGGCGGACCGGGTTCTTTCCGATCCGTACACTGCGGACAAGGCCTTTTCGCAGTACTTCAACCCGGCGGCCTTTGCGCAGCCGGTACTGGGGACTTATGGAAATCTTGGCCGAAACACGGTTCGGGGTCCGGGACTTCTCCGGCTGGACATGGGCTTAACGCGGACGTTTCAAGTGCGTGAAAATCAGAGCATCGAATTCCGGGCCGAGGCGTTCAACGCGCCAAACCATGTGATTCCGGCCGATCCGAATGTGACTCTGAACAGCGCGAATTTCGGCAAGATCCTGAATTACCGGCTGGGAAATTCGCCGCGCGTCATGCAGCTAGCACTGAAGTACGTGTTCTGAAGAAAAACACAAAGACACAATTAGCCGCGGATTACGCGAATTACGCAGATGGGCGCACCAAAGATTCTTTAATGCGCCCATCTGCGTAATTCGCGTAATCCGCGGCTGGTCTTTATATAATTTTTCGTGCGATACGTTCTCGCTCTCGATCAGGGTACGACCAGCTCACGCGCGATTCTCTTCGACGAAGAGGGCAATGCCGTGCAGGTGTCCCGGCGTGAGTTCCGGCAGATCTATCCGCAGCCCGGCTGGGTTGAGCATGACCCGAAGGAGATCCTCGCCACGCAGTGC
>WNFO01020912.1_pt1 | contig 11910 bp, 12 predicted proteins | sample 5400251 | NCBI WGS metagenome assembly WNFO01 (sample SAMN13153354, study PRJNA577476) | soil metagenome | isolation source: 100 cm saprolite under Madrone tree | place: USA:California | collected 2016-06-14
AGCATGTTGAAGTCGAATGCATCGACGACCCATCCGACAAACACTGCCCAGAACGCGCGCCACTGCTCGGGCGAGATTTGCCGATACCACGGCCCGGCTATTTGAGCGTCCCCGACAAACACCGGGCCGCTCGCCTGGAGTGAGCCTCCCGGGTTCATTCTTATTGCTCCTGCGAGGGGTGCACGGCGATGCCTGGCTTGCGAGCCCACTGGGCGATCATGAGCCACGATAAGGCAGTAAAACCGCGAGCCGGAGCCAACTCGTCGCGCAACTGGTCTAGAATGTCGAGGATATCTTTCTCGGTGGCGAGCCCATACTCGACGATCTTCGGCAGCAAGCTTCGCGCAAATTGCGCCCACCGGCGGTATGCGACCTCGCCATTGCCCATGTGAACTGCGATCTCTGCGAATGGCTTGGGGTCGGGCTCCAGGCCCGCATCCCGCATCCGCGAGTACAGTTCAGAACCGATCTCCGGTCGCGCGCCAGTGCGCTCGAAGGTTCGCGCGAATAAGTCTTGCAGGCGGGCAAGAACCGGCTGATTCATCGCGGGAGCGATCTTCATTCTCGTGTCCGGCTCGTGGAAAGCGACGATGCCACCAGGGCGAACGTGTTCGGCGATTTGGCGAAGGGCCTCAGTCGGGTCGCTCATAAAGTGGAGGACGAAACGGCCTACGGCGGCGTCGAAGAGCCGCCCCGAGTCGACCGACCGCACATCCGACTGACGGAACTCGACGTTCGTGATTCCCTGTGTGGTGCGTCGCTCCTCAGCGAGCTTGAGAGCTTCAGCGTCGAGATCGACCCCAACGACCGAACCCTCGGGGCCAACTAGCGCGGCCACAAGGAAGCTGACATCGCCGACGCCGCAACCCACATCGAGCACTCGCATGCCGACCGCAATCCCAGCCGCGCGCAGCATCCGTTCCGTCAGGGGCCGAATCAACTCGGCCTGTTCGATCAACCGGTCGTACTCGGCGCGCGAACGACCAAACGCATAATCGGTGTCATCCATCGAGCTTGCCTCCGCTCATTAGCAGGGTGCCTATGGCACGCTAATCTGAGTTGATTTCATTGACTAAGAACCGCTCGCGCCGCGGGCCGATAGATCACTTAGTATCGTAATGCGCTACCGCGCTGTAATGGCTTCAGCCTTTAAACAGCTGCTTCGAAAATAAGCCACGCCCCGTGGGATCGAAAAATGCGCCCCGCTATTTGTATTCCTGGCGCAGCTCGATCATGTTTCCATCAGGATCTTCGAGCCATATCTGTTTGCCCACCAGCCGCAGCGTATCCTCATTCATCGGAATCACGTCCTGACCCGTCGGGTCAACGAAGGGGACGCCCATCCTGGTGAGTACTGCTTTGGCCTCTTCGATGTCCTCGACATCGAGCGCCATGTGCGGACGTCGCGGATCGATTTTCCCCTCAGGCGCCGGCTCCCCGACCAGATGAAGCTGATTATCGCCGATTCCCAGCCATTCACCCGGCACCCGCGTCTGGGGCCGCGGAATTTTCTTCATCCCCAACACGTTCTGATAGAAATTTCGCGACCGCTCGACATCGGTCACGATGACCGCGACGTGATTGATGCTCTTGACCATTTGTATTTTCCTCCTGCGCGCGATGCCCGAGTCATGTGCAACCGGCGGCGCTGTCCGTTTGTACGATGAACTCATCAAGGCCAGCGTGCGCGAGCCATATATACACCGCTTTCAGACCGCATGACCATTTCTCTGCCGCTTGTCCGCAGTGACACCTGCGCCGCGCTCCCAGGTCGCTTCCTCTGCCGACCGTTTCCATGGACAACCGTTTCCATTGACAACGATAAGAGCATGGGTCTAGGAACACATTAGTATTGGTTGTAGGCGGATGCAGTTACACTAATGCGATTAAACGCAACTAAAACTGGAGGTTTTAGAGATGGCTGAATTCGACACCATTATCAAAGATGGCACGATTATCGACGGCACCCGTGTGCCCCGCTATCGGGCCGACGTCGGGATCAAGGATGGCAAAGTCGCCAAAATCGGTCGGCTCAGGAGCAGTGATGCCGCCAACGTCCTTGACGCCTCGGGCCTTATCGTGGCGCCCGGATACATCGACCTGCACACCCATTACGACGCCCAAATCCATTGGGATCCCTATTGCACGATGGGGAGCTGGCACGGCGTCACCTCGGTTACGATCGGTAACTGCGGGTTCGGCTTTGCGCCTGTCAAAGCCAAGGACGTCGAGCGTTCGATGCTGGCGCTTTCGCGCAACGAATCGATTCCGCTCGAGCCGATGCGGGTCTCGATGAAGGTGGATTGGGAGACCTTCCCGCAATACATGGATCGCCTGTCGACGATGCCGCTGGGAATCAACCTCGGTCATCTGCTGCCAGTCGGACCTGCGGTCGCCTATGTGATGGGCGGCGTCGATGAGGCCAAGAAGAACTTCCCGGGCGAGCGCGAAATGTTCCAGCTCAAGCGCATCCTGCACGACGCCATGGATGCGGGCGCATTCGGCTGGTCGGCGCAGCGTCTCGTGCCCGAGAGCCGCGCTTCGGTCCAGCGCGACTACGACGGCACCCCGATGATCACCGATATCCTGCCCGATGACTTCTATATTGAACTGGCCAGATACTTGGGCGAGAGGAACGACGGGTGCATTCAATTCACCCAGTCGGGTGCCAACAACGCCGCGCTCGCTTCCGCTTCCTCGAACAACTGGCGAGGGAGAGCGGGCGTCCGCTGCTCTACAACGCGGTAGCAATTAATGACAAGTACCCTGACTCGCATAGGGCTCAGCTCAATTGGCTGCGCGATGTCAATGAGAAGGGTCTGCGCATCTTCGGTCAGAGCGTGACCGGACGTGCGCCGGCGCGGATGACGCTCGAGGACTGGAACCTGTTCGACAGCGTGCCTGCGTGGCGCGAGGCCACCGTCGGCAGCCCTGAAGAGCGCAAGATGAAGCTCAGCCGGCCCGAGATTCGCGAGTCGATGCGCGAGGAGTACGACAAGGGCGGGATGGAGACGCTGGCCTTCATCTTCGGCGAGTTGCCGAAATGGATCGCCCGCAAGGTCCATCGGTCTGACCTCAAGGACAAGTATGAGGGGCTCTCGATCGACCAAATCGCCGAGCGCGAGCATAAGCATGTGATCGATGCGATGCTCGACTTGACGGTCGCAGACGACCTGCATACGGAATGGGCGGCGCCGGCGCGGAACACGCGCGCCGACCTGTACGCCGAAGTGTTGAAGCCGGATTATATGATACCGGGCGTGTCGGATGGCGGCGCGCACATCAAGTTCGTCACTCCTGGCATTTTCCCGACTGAGGTGCTGGCGTGGCTGTCTCGCGACGAACATGCGCTGACACTCGAAGAGGCGCATTTCCGCCTGAGCGGTCTGCCGGCCTGGGCGGCGGGCTTCAAGGATCGCGGAACCCTGCGCGAGGGCATGGCAGCGGACGTCGTGGTTTACGACTTGAATCGACTGCAGTCGCTGCCGGAGGAGATCCTGCACGACATCCCCGCCAACGAATGGCGCCGTGTGCGTCGATGCGAAGGCTACCGTTGGATTATGGTCAACGGGCAGCCCATCCTGGAGGAGGGCAAGTGCACGGGCGCGACGCCGGGCAAGCTACTCCGCAATGGCCGCGCGGTGGCCTGAGAAAGTCGACCGCATTTCAGCCCCGGTGAGGTAGCCAGAAAGTTCCCCGCCCACACCGAAAGTGGGCGGGGGATTTTGTTCCTTCAACCCAACCGTTTTGACATCTTCTCGAGGCCGTCGGAGTGGATCAGCCAGATTCCCCCTTCGATATCGTACGTGTAAAGTTCAGGGTAATATTTCTTGTCGTCCTCATGTGTCGCCTGCTCGAAACGGTTGATCAAATCCTGCCACACGGTCTTGGTGAGCCGTTCTTGTCCGTACCAGGTTTTCAGCTCCCAGAAGTGGACGAATGCGATTCCCTCCCAGGCAAGTTCATCGAAACGCTTATTTAGATCATCCTCGTGCCTCTTCATCATTTGTGGTCGCCTCCTTGATTAAGGATCGTTTATTCATATAGCAGATTATTAATGTAAATAGAAGTCACTATCGGAATAGCTGCTGCTTATTCTTTGGGCTACATGGAAGGCCCGCTGAAACCACGCGAGCATCTGGAAAGCCTTCGCCAACGTGCGCCAGTTATTGGTCAAGTCGACCGGTGCAACAATGAAGTCAAAGCACTTCTGACCCATGCATCGCGCTCCTCGACGAACGCCTCCGAACGCGATATGTGACCGAAGAAAGACAGCGCATCTCGCCATCGGCGGTTCCGCCGCCCGCGTGTCGGAGTGGCCCGCTGTTCGCGTGATGCGCGAGAACCGCAAGGAGGCCGTCATGGAACTGAACAACGAGCGGCTCACCGAAATGTACCGTCGCGTGCTGCGCATCCGCGTGTTCGAGGAGTCCGTCGTGAATCTGCAATCCAAGGGCGAGTTTCCCGGCGCGGCTCATACCTCGATCGGCCAGGAAGGCGAGATCGTCGGAGCGTGCATGGCTTTGCGCGACGACGATTACATGGTCGGGAATCATCGTTCCCACGGCCATCCGATCGGCAAAGGCGCCGACCTGCGCGGTCTGATGGCCGAAGTGCTCGGCAAGAAGACCGGCGTAGATCACGGCAAGGGCGGTTCCATGCATCTGGCGGATTTCAAGGTCGGAAGCCTCGGCGAAACGAGCATCGTCGGTTCGGGAATTCCCGTGGCGGTCGGCGCCGCTTTGGGTAGCCGCATGATGGGGACCAACCGGGTGTGCCTCTGCTTCTTCGGCGATGGCGCGTCCAACGAGGGCGCCTTTCATGAAGGCTTGAATCTCGCCGCGGTCTGGAAGCTGCCCACGATTTTCCTGTGCGAGAACAATCTTTACGCGGTCGCTACTCGCGCAGCCGATACGGTCGCGGTTAAAGACATCGCGATGCGCGCGCAGGCCTACAACATGCCCGGCGTTGTAGTCGACGGCCAGGATGCAGTGGCGGTATACAACTCAGTTCACGACGCGGTCGAGCGCGCACGAGCCGGCGGAGGACCATCGCTGGTCGAGGCCAAGACCTACCGCTACCTCGAACATGCGGTCGGGCTGTCCATGGGGAGAGCAGCCTACCGGACCGAGGAGGAAATCGCGCAATGGAAAAGGCGCGACCCGATCACAATCCATCGCGGCAGGCTGATTCAGCAGCGCGTATTGGATGAACAAGGTGTGATCGATATCGAGGCGCAGGTCCGTGCCGAGGTTGACGCCGCGGTCGAGTACGCGCGTCACAGTCCATTCCCCGACCCGGCGGAGGCGTACGAAAACGTCTACACGAGTCCGATCCGCTGAGGACGATGACCATGGGACGGCGGCGCGTACGGCTCACGATCAGTTCGGCCTGAGCCGGCTCGCCGCAAAGGCAACCGCATTGCACGATGCGTTCGAATTCGACGGGAGCGACGATCATGCGGGAAATAACTTATTTGCAGGCGGTGCAAGAAGCGTTTCGGGAAGAGATGAGACGCGATCCGCGCGTCTTCATGATGGGTGAAGATCTGAGAGCCAACCTGTTCGGGGCAGCGGGCGGTTTCGTGGAAGAATTCGGCCTCGACCGCGTGTTGAGCACTCCGTTATCTGAGGCCGGCTTTACCGGCGCTGCTGCGGGCGCCGCGATGGTCGGGATGCGGCCGATTGTCGATTATGGGATCGCGCCTTTTCTCTACTGCGCGATGGATCAACTGGTCAGCATCGTGGCCAAGTCGACGTACCTATATGGTGGCCAGGCGAAACTGCCGATGGTGATGCGAGCGCCGATGTTCTACGGCAAGAACACCGCTGCGCAGCACTCCGATCGCCCCCATCCGCTGTTCATGTCGATACCCGGCTTCACGGTCATCCTCCCTTCCAATGCCTACGACATGAAGGGCCTGCTCAAGTCCGCGATACGAGACGATGACCCGGTCCTCTGCTTCGAGGATTCGACACTCTGGGGCGCACGCTGCGAAGTTCCGGAAGAGGAATACCTGGTGCCGCTGGGCCGGGCAGACGTCAAACGCGAAGGTAATGACGCGACCGTGGTCGCGCTCGGCGGGACGGTGGCTCAGGCACTGGCGGCGGCCGAAGAGCTCGCAAACGAGAACATCTCGGTCGAGGTGGTCGATCCGCGCACGTTGGTGCCGCTCGACAAAGAAACTATTTTGGCGTCCGTCAAGAAGACGGGGCGGCTGGTCACGGTTGATATGGCGCATAAGACGTGCAGCGCCGCGAGTGAAATTGCCGCGATGGTAGCTGAAGAGGGATTTTGGGATCTGAAGGGACCGCTGATCAGAGTTACCACTCCGGATACTCACATACCGTTCAGCCCGGCGATGGAAAGGCCGCTGTACCCCAATAAGGAGAAGATCGTAGCGGCGGTCCGCCAGACTCTCGCGTGAACTGCCGAGCGGACGTGCCAGATCTCTAACGGGCAGGGAAAAGAATGGCGATCGAAGTTCGGCTACCCCAGTTCGGCATGGGGATGCAGGAAGGAAAGGTCCTCCGCTGGTTCAAGCACGAGGGCGACCAGGTCCAGGAAGGCGACCCGCTTTGCGAGCTCGAGACTGAAAAGGCGAACGTCGAAGTGCCCGCTCCCGAGGGCGGAATCTTATCGCAGATAATTGCAGAGGTTGGCGCGACTATTCCGGTATTCGAAATCCTCGGGGTTCTCGCCGCGGCCGGCGAACCCGCCCCGCCAAGACGCAGCGTCGTCGCGGGAAAGAAAGACGGCACTGCGCGTTCCGCTGGAGCCGCGCCGGTCAATATCGCGATTACTTCCGAAGTCGGTTCGCGCGGCCCTCAAGTCACCCCGCTCGCGCGGCGTGTCGCCAAGGAACACGGAATCGAGCTGAACGGCGTGACGGGTACGGGCCCTGGCGGACGTATCACCGACCACGACGTTCGCCGGCTGATAGATGGGCGGATGAAGGCTTCCGTGAGTGCGACCGCCGCCGCGCTGCGAAACGTGCAAATTGAGCCACGCGCGCGCCGCCTCGCTCAGGAACATAAGATCGATCTGACGCGGCTCGTCGGCAGCGGGCCGGGCGGACGAATCACAGAGCAGGACGTCCGTCTGTTTCTCGCCGCTCCCCCATTGTTAGCGCGGGAGCAGGTCATTCCCTTAACCGGGAAGCGTGGCGTTATCGCCCGCCGGATGACCGAGAGTCTTCAATCGTCGGCGCAGCTTACGCTTACGACCGAAGCCAACGTGACCGTCCTAGTCCGTCAGCGTCAGGCTCCCAACGAGCAGCCCGATTTGACCTACAACGAACTGTTGATCAAGGCATCGGCCCTGGCCCTGCGGAAACATCCCAGGCTCAACTCGACCGTGGTCGGCCAGGAGATTCATGTGCTTGCGGAAATTCACGTCGGGCTCGCGGTCGCGCTCGATGACGGACTGGTCGTGCCGGTGGTGCGAAATGCCGATCAGAAGCCGCTTGCCGTCATCGCGAGCGAAGTCCCCGAGCTTATCGAACGTGCGCGCGCCGGAAAGCTGATGATGGCTGAAATTACCGGCGGCACTTTCACGGTCACCAACCTCGGCGGCTTCGGTATCACGTCTTTTACGCCCATCATCAATCCCCCCGAGGCCGCGATTCTCGGAGTCGGATGTATCGTCGACCGGCTCGTTCGCCGCGATTCAGACATGGTCTGGCAGCAGATGATGGGGTTGAGCCTGACCGTCGATCACCGTGTCGTTGACGGCGCTCCCGCCGCGGCGTTTCTCAAAACGCTGTGCGAACTGCTGGAACGGCCCGAATTCCTCAACCAGTAAACGCGCGTTTCGTACTCCTCCAAAATCCGCGGACCATGTCGGATAACGTAGCGAAGCCTATCCCCTTGGCACGCCAAATAGGTCCGGGGCGCTGCGATGCAGTATCTGTTCGACCACGTCGTTGGGCAAACCCGCCTCCTTTATGTAGGAAAAAGCCTTCGTGTGGCGGTCCTGGAGGGTCTTTCCGTAGCCCTCATACATCAGCGGAACTGGATAGTCGCTGCCCGTGACCAGATGCTCCGGACCGAACGCCTCGCACGCGCATCGAAGCGCCGGATGCGAACCATGTCCGACGGTATCGTACCAGAATCGTTTCGCCGTCACGCTCGGCTTTTCGGGCAGGTCCTTATACGTTGCCGCTACCTGATTGTCGATTCGATTGAGCAGCGTCGAGATCGATCCGCCAAAATGCGGGACAATGATCTTGATGTTGGGGTAGCGATGCGGAATCTGCCGGATGATCATGTGCAGCACCACCAGCGTGTCTTCCAAGGTCGTGCCGACCGATCCCGCGAGATTGAAATCGTTGAGCAATGCCGAGCACAGACCGTTGACCACCGGATGGAAGCACAGAATTGTGCCGCGCCGATTCATTTCCTGGTAGACCGGCTCGAACTCTTTTTCGGTCACCGGCCGGTCCAGGATCGAGCAGCCGCAGTACACACCGGCGAATCCGAGCTGATCCAATCCACGCTCCATCTCGCGCAGCGATGCATCCACATGCGGCATCGGTAGCGATACATAGGCCTTGAAACGTTTGGGCAGACGGTGCGTGAGCTCCGCATAGCCGTCGTAGGGCAAGCCGCTCCTCGATCGCCCCGCCCGTCATCGGCGCCATTAGCTGGCGGCCATGCCGCGTCACTGTCTCGATGTATTTCTGCGGAAACTGATGCGCATGTACGTCGATCAACATCTTATGCCACCTGTCCTTTTCGATAGTCAGACAATCCCCTTGTCCCATCCCTGGAGAAAGTCAAGCCCGCGCCCTCGAAAAGACGAAATGACTACTGGCTAATGTGGCAGGTTTTCCTCGGTCGCGCCCGCGGTTGGCGCTGAAGAGAGGTCAACTGAACGAATACACCCCCTTGATTACGGTGGCTGCGTTCCGTAGAGTCGATGGCTGGCCAATGCGGTACAGGGAGCGTCGGATCTCGCGACCCTACAACATACAGAACCGTTCGTGCGGCCTCACCGCCCAACCTGAATCCGCTGGCTCTGAAGATGGAGCGCATTTGTCCTTTTCTGCACTGCGTCTTTCCCTTGAAATAGCGCGCGTAGTCCGCGCACGCGGACGTCAACGACCAACCGCGACTGACTCTGGCGCAATCCCGGCCTCCCGGCCGCTCCCTCAGGATCGTTCTTCGGGCATGCACCTTGCCTAACCAAGGGCGTTGATTTCACATTTCAGAAACAAAAGGGATCGCTACCATCGAGAGGAGAGCCGATTGGCTGCCCAACAATCCGTCGAAATCTCCGAGCCGTCGACTACTCCAGGATGGGAATGGCCGTGGTGGCGCACTACCAGGCATGACCGGCTGGTGCTCCCGTGGTTTGTGCTCATCCATCTGAGTGCCGCGGCGGGCTTGATTCTGTTTCCCTTGCCGGGCTGGCGCATCTTTCTGGGCGCCATAGGCCTTAGCTGGATCGGCGGAATCGGCACGACAGTGTGCTACCACCGGGCGCTTGCCCATAGGGCGCTCCGTCTTCATCCCTGGGTATGCGCGATACTGACATTCTTCGCCATGTTCAACGGCTCGGGATTGCCTATCACCTGGGTGGCTAGTCACCGCATCCATCATGCTCATGCTGATACGGCCGACGACGTTTCGAGTCCGGTCTGGCATGGGTTCTGGTGGGCTCACCTGCGATGGATGTGGCAAGGAGAAGAGCCGCCGGTCGCGTGGATTTGCCCCGATCTCGATCTGCCATTACATCGGCTCTGGCGGCGGCTGCAGGCGCCGATTCTGGCGCTGTCGTTTTTTGGCGGATTGTATTTTGGCCTTTGCGCGTTCTTCTGGCTGGGCGCAATTCGACTGGTTTTCTCACTCCACGGAGTATGTTTCGTCAACAGCGTATGCCATAGCGAGCCCGGCACTCCAATTGGTGAGGACTCCAGCCGCAACGTGCGATGGCTTGCCTTGATGCACTTCTTTCAGGGTGAAAACTGGCACCGCAACCATCATGCACGCCCGGCGTTGGCGCGGTTGGGCCTGGGCTGGGGTCAGCCGGACGTTGGCTATGCCGTGATTTGCATCCTCGAGCGGTTCGGGCTCGCCAGCCAAGTGCGGCGCGCCCGAACATTCCGCTCGGCTTCATGACGGACCGCAAGTCGAAGCGCTCAGTTGCTGAATCCTGCTTGCGAATCAAGACAAGCCGTAGGCTTGCGCCACATTGTTCCCTAGAATCTTTTGCTGATCGCTCGCAGACAAAGCGGCAATAGCCACCCTGGTTTCGGACAGCGCGCGCGGGCTCGCGTCGAAGTGTGGAAAATCGGACGCCCACATAAACTTGTCCGCGCCACACCGCTCGACCATCGCCGGAATGGTCGTCTCGTCCGGATCAAACGAGATCCAGCATTGCCGCCGAAAATATTCGCTCGGCGAATGCTTCAGACCGGTCCTCCAGCTCAGGTGCCGATGTTTCGCATCGAGGCGTTCGAGGAAATGCGCGATCCAGCCGCCGCCCGTCTCCAAAAGTAGAACTTTCAGGGCGGGAAACCGGTCGAATACCGCACCCTGGCATAAGGAGGAAAATGCCGCCTGGACGTCGAATGCCACCGTCGTGAAACGGTAAGAATGCAACGGACTTGCAATCGCATTGACGGAGTCTGTCATCTTCCACTGGTGCCCAAGGAAGTACTCGTTCAAGGCAACGTGAAAGCCGATCGGCATCCCGGTGTCTTGCAGCACTGTCCAGAAAGGATCATACGCGCGATCCCACCAGGGAATCTGGCTGAGTGGCGCGGCGCGCATGAAGGCGCCTCTCGCTCCGAGCTTGGCCGCCCGCTTGACCTCTCTTACGGCTTCGTTCATGTCCAAGGTCGAGATCAGGGCAACCGGAATCAGCCGCCGCGGATTCACCGAGCAAAAATCAACGATCCAGTTGTTGTACGCGCGGACGTAGGCGGCCGCCAATTCGGTGTCCTTTACTTCGATCTCCCAGGTGAGGGCGAGACTCGGAAAGAGCACCGAAACGTCTATCTCTTCTTGATCCATGTAAGCGAGACGGGCGTGCGGCTCATACGCGCCCTTGGGGCCGTCAAAGTAGCCGAAGGTCCCCGCTTTGCAGAGCTTTTCGTAAGACTGGCCGATGCCGCCCACAGCCGGCCCGAGCCCGCGCAAGGTTGGCGATGGGCGCCCGTCAATCACCAGGTACTCGCCGGTTTGATCCTTTTCCATGCGGATCGCGCGATCTTTGTACTTGTCTTCCAGGTATTGTTTCCACAAATCCGGCGGCTCGAGGATATGGCCATCGGCGTCGATCACTTTCCCGTTCAGCATAACCTGTTCCTCCCTACTCTTAGCCGCGAATTTCAGTTTGTGTCCTTATGCAATCCGGCATGCATCGGGGCAGCGTCTGCATTCCTCACGCCCAGGTGGTGTCCTCCTCAGTAAGCGCGATGCCGAAGGCGTTCCTGCCCAGCAGCTCCAGCGTTTCGTCACTGTCAGGTGGATGAAAGAGTCCGGCGCGAATGTCCCGATAATACCGCTCCAACGGCAAGCGCTTGAAATAGGACTGGCCACCCACCGCCCGCAGTGCGAGATCCACTACTCGCGCCGAGTTCTCGATCGCGATCATCCGGGCAGCGGCACTCTTGTAAGCCCAATTGACCGGTTCATCAACTTCCAGCTCCGCGGCGGATTTCCACATTACCGCTCTGGCGCCTTCGATCAGCATGTCCATCTCGCCGACTTTGTTGAACACGCTTGGCAAATGACTCATTGGCCGCTTCAGAGGATAACGCGGCCGCTCTCGCATGAAGTCGACGACGAAATTCCGAGCGGCTACGGCGATTCCAATATACGGGGCGCCAATCGTGAAGGTGGCCCTCAGGAACAGGTCGGTGATGCCGCCGCGAGTGAATGCGGCGCGCTGGAGCATTACGGC